>ERZ808246.244-NODE-244-length-48643-cov-9.891866_pt1 | contig 48643 bp, 47 predicted proteins | sample MGYA00521083_ERZ808246 | MGnify/ENA primary metagenome ERZ808246 (study PRJEB31516, sample SAMN03275577) | gut metagenome | biome: mammalia-associated habitat; material: feces | host: Papio cynocephalus | place: Kenya | collected 2012-07-07 ... | reverse complement strand
GGGAGCGTGATGATGCCGGGGGTCATCTCGCCCACGCCGAGCTCGAGGAGAAGAAGCCGCCCGTCGCGGTGGGCCTTCATGAACCTTTCGTAGCGCCCGACGCCTTCGCGCCAGGCCTCGCCCTCGAGGAATGTGTCGTCGCGCACCCACGGCACGAGTTGCCAGCCGCAGTGTGGACAGCGCGGGACATCCTCGCTGCGCACCTCGAATCCGCGCATTCCCGCGAGCATGCGCTCGACGTACGGGGTCGCGTCGAAGAGCTCGTCGCAGCATGGCTGCTTGCACTGCAGATAGCCAAAGCTGCCCTGGTAGTTGCAGATGCGCTCGGCGGGGAAGGCCTTCTCGACCTGGGTGTCCACGTTGGTGCTCAGGACGAAGAAATCCTTCTCGTCAAGCAGCGCGCGCAGGTCGAGGTAGGGCTGCGTCGCCGGTTCGCGCAGCATGAAGTCGATGTATCGGGCGTAGTAGGCCCACTGCTGCTCCAGGCTGGGATACAAGTGATAGAAGCCGTCGAAGAGGCTCTTGAAACCAAAGCTCTCCAGCCAGTCGCTCATCCCGGCGCGCACGAGGCCGTCGCGATTGTAGTGGTTGAACCCCGCTGCGCTCGACATGCCCGAGCCGATTCCCACGAGCACGGCATCGGCTTCGTCGATCAGAGCACGGAGCCTGCGGGCATCTTGTTCTAGGGCCTGCACCGATCGACCTCCTCGAAGGTGGCGGCCATGTCGCCGTCTACGAGGATGCTCTCGCATGCGGCGTCGGGGGCTATGGCCTGGTTGTAGTTGAGGACGATGTAGGTTGCGTGCGGGCAGGCACCTGCGACCTGCACGAGCATGCGCTTGATGATGCCGTTGTAAAGCCCTACGCCCAGCTCCAGGACCACGACGTTGCCGTCTCGATGCGCCCGAACGAGTCGCTCGAGCTCCTCGAGCCGCGCCGTAATCTCGGTGTCGGGGTGGGCGAGCCGCCGCTCATCGATGGTTCCGCGTACGCTGCCTTCGGTCTCGAGTACGCGCTTCTCGTCAAAACCGCCGCGTATGAAGCGCCCGTCGATGTTGCAGGTGATGACGAACGTCTCGGCGTGGGACGTGAGGTCGCGGAGCGTTGCCATGAGCGGACTCGGCTCGTATTCAAGGTATTCCTTTTGGCGAAAACGCTCGGTCCACTCCGTGCGCACGCGCGCATCCGGTGCCGAGAGGCCCGCCAGGATACACGGCATGTCGTCACGCTCGGCGAGATCGCCATATGCCTCCCGGAAGTGGGCGTCGCCGCGGAAGATGTCGAGACCCTCGGCTATGTCGATCCCATTGCTCGCGCCTATGATGATGAGCTCCGCTTTGGCGATCGCCCGCCCGATTCGAGCCGCTTTCGATGCATCCATGCTTTATCGCCCCATTTCGGCACGGACGTCGGAGAGGACGTCCGCGATGTCGGCGCGGATCGCGATGCCCCGGTTCTCGATCGCGCGGGGCAAGAAACACGTCTTGTTGTTCACGGCTATGTAGCGTGCCTGCGGAAGCTGCGCCGTGAGCTCCCAGAACGGCTCCTGGATGAACGCTGGCGTGATCCGTCCCGCGCCCAGCTCAAGAAAGAGGATCCTCTTGGCCGCGTGCGCCTCGAGCCAGCGGGAGACCTTGGCGTACTGCTCCTCGTAGAACTCGCCCTGGAGAAAGTTGCCGTAACCGCGCACCCAGGGGAACGCCTCGCCGCCGCAATGCGGACAGCGCGGCACGAGTTCGCTTGGAACCTCGAGTCCGTCGCCCATGGCCTCGATCATACGCGCGACGGGGACCGTCGCGTCCCACACGTCGTCGGTGCAGCACCGCGCGCATTGGAAGAAGCGGTGGTCGCCCTGGATCTCGGCCACCTTGTCCCAGGGATAGAGCTTCACGAACTGCGTGTCCTGGTTGGTGGTGAGGACAAAAAAGTCCTTGTGCCTAAGAATCGCGTCGAGGTCGCGGTAAGGCTTGCGCAGGGGCGCGTTGAGCGTCGTGTCGAGGAACGTGGCCAGGTATCCCCAGCGCGACTCGGCGGTGGGCCAGCGGTAGAACGACCCCTCGAAGGCGCCCTTGAAACCATAGCGCTCGGCGAATTTGCCAAAGTGCTTGCGGTACGTCGCGTTGTCCTCGTAGTAGAAGTCGCCGCCTCCTGCGGCCGAGAGGCCCGAGGCTCCGCCGACAAGGACGCAATCAGCGCCTTCGACGGCACGGGCGAAGGCTTTGACCTGCTCTCGATATGCGGCGGGCTCGCGGTCGCTCAGTTCGTAGGGGGTGCCGCCGCCCCGATAGGCGGCTTGATGGGAAATCGACCGCTGGGTGAGCTCGATGACGAGCTGTTCGTATGAAGTCACGGATCCTCGCTTTCGACTATACTCAACACGTGTCTATTAACAGTGTCGCTGCCGACCGTTGCGGGCTCAATCGACAGATGCCGCCATATGTCGAGGAACGGACGGATACGGGAAACCGATAGGGGGATCGATGACCGGGGAGAAGCTCGATCGGCGCCGCCGCTATACACTCATGGTGATTCGCGAGGCGTTTTTCGTCCTGCTCGCCGAGGTCGGGTTCGCGAGGATGACCGTTGCCGATATCTGCCGCCGCGCAGAGATCAACCGAGGCACGTTCTACCTGCACTATGAGGATAAGTACGAGCTTCTCGACACGTTGATCGACGAGGCGCTCGCGGCCGCGCCTCCGCTCGACGGCGATGGTGCGGCCTCGTTTTGCCAGCGTCCGCCCGCGAACGACGACTACTATCTGCTCTACTCGGACGATGATGCGTATGCCCGCGTGGCCCAACGCGTCATCGAGCGTGGCGTGGAGCAGGCGGTGCCTCAGATCATGGAGAAGACGGGGCTCGGCCGCGACGAGGCGTATCTGCTGTTTGTCCACAACGCCCATGGAAATCTTGCCGTGAACCGGCTGCTCGGCTGGAGGCGCGGGCCCGCATTCGACCATGCCCAGACGCTTCTCAACGCGTACTCCGAAGGCGGTTTCGCGGCGTTGCGCTCCCGTGTCTGATAGGACAGTGGAACAGGGGACTGTCCTCTGTTCCGGCGATCAGAGCCTAATCCCCCGTACACGGTCGATAAAGCAGGTGAGTTGCGACTCCACTTCTTCGATGTCCGGACGGTCGTCAAGGGCCAGCCACCAATGGCATACACGCGATATCGCCCCGATGAGTATCTCGGCAGCCAGCTCGGGACTTCCCGCGAGGTGCCGCCCCGCCGTCTTATCCGATCTCAAGCGATCGAGCAGCTCGTCTCTGAACTCGCTGCCCGTCGTCTGCACGATGATGTCGAGCAGATCGTTGCGGCCGATATTTTGAATGAGTTCCTCGTTGTCTTGAAGGAAGGTCAGAGACGTTCGGACGAGTGAGCGATAGAAATCGTCGTCGCCGAGCTTGGCCGCATGCTTGGGATCGAATGAGGCCGATCGACGCTCCTTGATCATCCAGGCGAAAAAATCGTATTTGTCCGAAAAATGCGTATAGAAGGTCGCCGTGCGGATGCGGGCATGCTCGCAGAGCTCCTTGACGCTGATCTTGTCGAAGGGCTTCTCGCCGAGGAGACCCGTGAGAGCGTCCATGAGCGCATCGTAGGTTTTCTGAACGCGAAGGTCACGGTTTTGCATGGTCGCTCCTTGTATCGGTCGCGTTTTGACCAGAGAGTCTACATACGTTGGCGTATCGGAAACTGAGTATCTGTCAATTAATGAGTATATATGTGTTTCTGGTCATCGACTCAGATGAATCCGACCCATATCGTGCAAGTCACGCAGAGGACAGGCAAGGGGCTTGGACATGCATGCATCGACGGCAGATGCCGTGATGCACGGTTGAAGAACGGGAGACAGACCATGGATGATGTGACCTACGAGATCAGGGTCAACGGGGACGCGTACACGTCCCGCTAGATCGAGGCGATGAGGTTCGAGCGCGAAAAGCATGTGCTGCAGGAGCTCATCCACTACGATGTCGCGGTGCAGAAGGACGGCGAGCCGCTGAGCTTTGACGATATCAACTACCTCACGCGCGAAGAGGCCTCGCGTGTTCTGCTGCAGGCCAAGCAGGCGATGAACGCGAGCGAGACCCGGGCGGTCTATCGCGAGGCGCTCGATGCGTCTGACGCTTTTTGGAAAGACGCGCTCGCATCTTGGGCACCCGAGGACGGCTATCGCGAGGCGTTCGCCGAGGTCAGCGTTCGCGGCATGGAGTTCACGGAGTACATGGGCGTGCTCAAGGCGCTCATGAGCAGGGGCGAGGATGCGGCGCCGGGTGAGGAGCCCGAGCATTTTTGTGCCCCCGAGCTCGAGGGTTTGGCCGAGAACGAGAAGGTAAGCATCGAGGCCATGGGCATGTACGGCGGTCCCGTGGCGAGCGTCGTGCGTGTCGACCCCACGCTCGCCGTACCCGTGGAGGATCGTGACGGATTCAAGAACATGATCGTGGGGACGTCGCGTCTGCTCGACGGGACGGAGCGTCATGATGTGGCCATCCACCAGTTCCATCCCGTGGAGGGCGGCTTCGACCTGCGCCTGTATGTCGAGTTTCCCTGCACGGTTCCCCAGGAGATGGCCGAGGGTCACAGCATGCACCTTGCGCTGGAGTTCTTGGGCGGCCTTGAGAGCGCCGTGCGCTTCCGCAGGGAGCATGCGGCGCAGGCGACGGCAAAGGCTTGGGTGTCGACCTGCACTTCCATGCGAACGTCAAGCCGTATCGACATGGCGCGGGGCGAGCCGTGTTCGGTGGCGATCCCCAGAAGTTCTCGAGCTGGCTGTGCATCCCCAACATGGAGGTGAGCGGCACGGTGAGCGTCGATTGCGTTGCACGCGAAGTGCACGGTACCGGCTATCATGATCACCGTTGCATGGCTATCAACGACCTTGAGGCATGGCATCACTGGCTGTGGGGCCGTCAGGTCTTCGAGAATCATACGGCCGTCATCTACGACTACGTCGCATCGAAACAGTACGGTTTTGCGGAGCTTCCGCTCTTTGCCGTGTACGACAAAGACGGCAACGTTATCTACGACAACGGGACCGACGGGACGATGAAGCGCGAGATTCTGGAGACGGCGCACGATCTCCAGTCGCGCCGCGACTACCCCAAGCGCACCCGCTACACCTTCGCCGCGCGGGACGGGCGCATCTTCACCTATGAGCTCGACGGCGAGGAGGTCATCGAGGTCCGTGAACTGTGCTGGACCGTGCCTGAGAAGCAGCGCGAGATGTTCGACATGCTCGGCCTGCAGGTTTGCTACAACCGCTACTATGCGCATGGGCGCCTGACGGTTGCCGACGAGGCGGGCACCGAGACATGCGAGGAAGGGCACCTTACTTGCCCGTGGCGCGGTTCCGGTGGATCATGTCTATTTCGACGGCGGCCAGTTTGCCCAGATAGGTTCTACGACGCGGGCCGTTATGGCACCACTGCTATACCTGGCTATCAAGAGTCTGTACTGGACGCACGGTGCTGCGCTCAGATACATCATGTGGTGTGACGACGAGACTATCCGTCCATTTTTTATCGAAGCGGGCCGCGTGCTCACGTTGGCAAACATGAGACGTCAGATGGGCGACAGCCTGGTCGATGCGCCGTTTCCCACGTTGCCCGAGAGCCTGCAGACGCGAACGTTCTGGGAGTTTGGATCGGCGGAGGATCACTTTAAGTACCGTGAGGCCGTGACGAAAACTTGGCCTGCGGGAAATTTCCCGATCTTTGAGGGACATAATCACATGCAGTATCAGATCGAGGACCCACAAGGCTTTGCTTCCATGCTTGCACACATAGTGGAGACGGGGCAGTTGCCTGATCTGCCGTTCTGCCGTTAATTCTTGTTCGCTGGAGCAGGGGATGTGAGAGTAGGGGACGTGTCGAAGGAATGCCCAAGACAGCGTGCTCAACTTGTTAAACTTTGCTCAACTTGTTAAACTTTGCTCAACTTGTTAAACTTCGTCCGGTTGGGATCCAAGATGGCGCGAATCAACCCGTTCAAACCGACAGCGGGAATGAATCCTCCCGAGTTGATCGGTCGTGACATGATTCTCGATGATTTCGAGGATGCTCTCGACAACGGGCCGGGTGCCCCCGACCGTCTGTTGCGTATCTCGGGCGTGCGCGGTGTTGGAAAGACTGTGCTGCTCAATGCACTTGGCGATGTCGCACGAAAGCGCGGCTTCCAAGTGATCGATGTCGCATCGAACTCGGGATTTTGCGAACGAATCCTCTCGGCGCTTGACCGACGGACCCGTCTTTCCTCGGTCACGGTGGCCCCTTCGATTATGGGCGTCAGCCTCGGCTCGGTCGAGCTGTCGAAATCCGCGACCCAGTTGGGCGAAGCCATGTATGCCGCGGCATCGGATGGCGGCCTTCTCGTCACTCTCGACGAGATTCAAGATGCGGATCTTGATGAGCTTCGAGAGTTTGGAAATGAAATACAGCTCCAGATTCGGCAGGGGGCGAACGTGGCGTTCGCGTTTGCAGGGCTTCCTGCCTCGATCGATGGGGTCGTTGTAGATAAGACCCTGACATTCCTGCAGCGTGCAAAGCATGTTGAGCTCAAACGACTGTCTGATTTCGAGGTCGGCGAATCCTTCGAAGACACGATGAGGCGCGCCGGGAGGACGATTGACCAGACGGTTTCGGCTGAGTTGACAAAAGCCGCAGCCGGCTATCCTTTCATGGTCCAACTGGTTGGGTACTATTCGTGGCAGGCTGCTACCCGTAGGTGTGCGCAGGAGATTTCGCTTGATGATGCCGCGAAGGGTATCTCGGTGGCTCGCAAAAGTTTTGATGAGATGGTCATCGCGCCTGCGCTCAGGCGGCTTTCAGGGCGTCAGCTCGAATATCTCCATGCGATGGCGGCATGTGGCGAAGGTTCGGTGACTTCTGGTGATATTGCGGCCGGGATGGGACTTCGTGCGCCCGATGTCGCATCGTATCGTCGCCGCCTTATCGAAGCGGCTGTTATAGAGCCCGCGGGTTATGGCAAGGTGAGCTTCGCGATGCCCTACATGCGCGAGTATCTGCTGCGCGCAGGAGATCGATTCGAGTGATGGGAGGCGATCGAAGCGGCTGCCAAGCTATTCGCTGCCTCGGTTAGTTGAGCAATCGTTCATCGCTTGGGGTGTTGGGCTGACGATTGACGATTCGGGTTCGACGCCGTGCTGTGCGACCGTGTCTTTAGATTTCCATTCGCTTCAAAGCGATATAGTTGCCTTGGCGGTACATCGATGCCGAACTGCTCTGAAAGGGCGTATATGGACGTCAAAGATATTCGCAAGATCGTGATCGCGGGCGCGGGGACCATGGGCTACAGCATGGCCGACCGTTTCGCCTCCTATGGATACGAGGTAACGTTGTGGAACCATCGTCGGGAGACGCTCGATCGCGCTCGGGAGCTCATCTCTGAGGAGTCGCGTGATAAGATCACCTACTCGACGGACGATGCCGCGTTCGCCGATTTCGATGTGCTCGTGGAGAACATCACGGAGAACCTAGACACCAAGCTCGCCTTCTACAAGAAGCTGTCGGGTTTGGCGCCGGCAGATGTCCTCATCTGCACGAATACCTCGGGCCTCTCCATCAACAAACTCGCGGCCGCCGTGTCCAACCCACAGCGCTTCTTGGGGATGCACTGGTTCAATCCGCCCACGCTCATCCCGCTTATTGAGATCATCCGCAACGATGCGACGAACGATGAGGCCGCGCAGACTATTTACGACCTGGCGCTCGCCATCGGTAAGAAGCCCGCGCTCGTGCAGAAGGATGTGCCTGGGTTCGCGGCAAACCGTTTGCAGCTCGCGGTGATGCGCGAGGCTTTGGCGCTTGTCAAGGACGGCGTGGTGTCCGCACAGGATATCGATGCCGTGATGAAATATGGCCTGGGCTTTCGCTGGGCGGTGCTGGGTCCGCTCGAGACGGCTGACTTTGGCGGTCTGGATACGTTTGAGCACATATCGAGCTACCTCATGCCCGACCTGGCCGACGGTCACGAGGTGCCGGAGCTGCTCGAGGAGCATTACCGAAAGGGCGAGCTGGGCGTTAAGGCCGGGCGCGGCTTCTACGACTACCCAGGCGACACGGCGAAGGAGAAGACGGTCGAGCGCGATCGCAAGCTCCAGGCCATCTACGATGCGCTCTACGCGGAGGGGGAATAGGGCTTATCGATGATGCATGAACAGGGGGCGTACCCCTGTTCATGCCCCGCTCGCGTACGATTTGCGTTATGCCCTGAGCTTGAGTCCGTCTTTGAAAGCCCCACCCACACGCTCGGATACGCGGTAATAACCGTGGGTGTAGGGGTCGAATGCGATGGCGTCCACGAGTGACATATCGGGCTTGCCGTCGACCATGATGCGCTCATCGGCCGTGACGTTGACGATTTTGCCGATGACGCCGCAGCCGTATTTGTTCTCTTGATATTCGATGAACTCGCGTTCAAGGCAAAGCGGGAACTCATTGATCACCGGGGCATTCACCGTCTCGGCTTTGGTTGCCGTGAGTCCGCTGCGGGCGAACTTGTCAGCGACGCGGTTTCCCGATTCAACGCCAAAATAGTCGGCCTCGACCATATGTGCGGCGTCGGCTTGTGCGATGCCGTGCACTTTTTGTTGACCGTTGTGAGCTCGTCGCAGGTGGAGCCATTCAGTTGAACATCTGAGCGAGATCGATGAAGACGATGTTCTCGTTCTTGGTCGTCTCGAATCCAGAGCGGGAGAAGAATCCGTAGCGGTGACATTTGAGTCCCGTAGTCTTGACTTGGTCGATCTCCTCGTCGACCATTCGTTGCGTGATGGGTGTTTTGCGGAACTTTACTTCGTAGAACGCGTAGCCCTCGGGGTCTTGTGTCACCACGTCGAACTCGCCACTTGTCTTGTTTGCCGGGTTGTCGTACCAGTACTTGCCTATGGCGTCAAAAGGGGGCTCGATATTTCCCGCTCGGTTCTGCCGCACGAGGTACTGTCGGCAGACTTCCTCGAACATATGGGGGACATAGTTTTCCTCAAAGTCTTGAGAGATATGGCGGTCGTAGAAGACCTCGGGATCAAGCAACTGTCGTGCCGAGGCATTACGAAAAACGTAGCGGTAGTAAAAGAGCGAGAGGGGGTCCACCACAAAATAGCCCGACTTGCGCCTGTTCGCAGGATCGTTGATGGGCGCTCGCTTTTGGACGAGTTCGAGTGAAATGAGTTTGTCCAGGACATCAGCCATGGCGGGTCCGCTCGAGACGTGGGATTGCGCCAGCATATCTCCCCAGCGCGAGTACCCTTGGGCAAGGGCTCCAAAGACCTCGTTCGCGTTGGTCATCTTCGAAATTTCGGCGCCGAGATAGGTTGGCACCTCGTTCTCCAAGCGAGCCCCCGGCTCGGTCATGAGCTCGATGATGTTTTCTCTCACGCTCTGGGATTGATCGACGAGTCGGTTGTAGTAGGGGATGCCGCCAAAGACGCTGTAAAGACGCACCTTGTCCTCGGGTGAGAACGCGGGGTAGAACTTGGCGGCGTCCTGGTAGTCCATGGGCTTAAGCTCGAGCGCGAGGTCTATGCGCCCGTAGAGCGGACTCTCATGCTCGATGAGCGACTTCATGATCTCGACGTAGGAGCCGCACAAGACGATGCTCAGCCGTGAGGTCTCTCGGTGTGCGTCAATTGATGTTTGGAGGATGCTGTCTAATCCTTTGACGGCGTCCCTCAGATAGGGATATTCATCAAGAACCAAGGTGACGTTGTCGTCTTGAGCTTGAGAGAAGAGAAACTCTACGAGTTCGCGGATGCTCGAGAACGCGAGCGGCGGGAAGCCGAGTGCCTCGGCGGTGAGTGCCGAGAGACTTGCGAGATTGTCTGCCTCGGATGTTTGGCGGCACTCGTAGTAGATCGTTGCGGCGTTCGATGTGCCAACGAGAGCCTGCTTGATGAGTTCGCTCTTGCCTACGCGTCGCCTGCCATAGACGAGCACATTGCGTTGGCCGGGGGTGTCGAGCTCCTTTTTGACCTTTGCCAGTTCGCGTTTTCTGCCGATGAAGTCCATTTACTCGGTTCCTTCCGACTCGGTTTTGTCCGAGTTAAGTTTAACGTATCAAGCGAATGACGGTGCCGGTTACTCGGCTCCATCCGACTCGGTTTTGTCAGAGCGAGCGGATTCGCTCGAAGAATGCGGCCTCTGCACGAGGTGCTGTCCTGCGAGGCTCTTACCCTCCGCTTGGAAGACGCCGGCGATAAGGCTCGATGCCGCCGAGAAAGCGCAGGCGAAAAGTTGGGCGGCGAGGATGGCGGTGGCGTCTTGGACAATGCCGGCATCGGTCGGAATGAACAGGGGACGTACCCTCTGCTCACGTTAGAGCGGGGACATCTCGCGTGAACAGGGAACCATCCCCTGTTCACGCTTTCTTCTTGGATGCCCAGTCGCGCATGCCGGGAATCGCGCCGCCGGCGATGGCCCATAGGTAAAGGCTCGCCGTGCTCCCATAGGGGCTGTAGCGCCGGCGGTATTTGGCGAACAGCTGCGGCGTGATGCGCCGGTGATGGTAGAGCATCCGCATTCCGCGCTGTATAGCGAGGTCGTTCCATGACAGCACGTTGGGCCGCTCGAGGCAGAACAGCAGGATCATCTCGGCTGTCCAACGCCCGATGCCCGGCAGGTCGTCAAGGGCGTGGACGGCGTCCTCGTCCGGCATGTGGGCGACGGCGTCGAGATCGAACGCCCCTGTCTCGACGCGCCGCGCGAACTCAACGAGATACCCCGCTTTGCGATACGTCATGCCGAGCGCCTGCAGCCTGTCCTTACCGGCCGCGACCACCGTTTGCGGTGTCACGTCACCCAAGGCGTCCTTCATGCGACCCCAGATAGTTGCCTGGGCTTTCGTCGAGATTTGCTGGCCGATGATGTGATGCATGACGGAGGAGAAGAGATCAGGGTCGACCTCGCGTTCGACATGGCCTATGAGCTCGATAGCCTCTCCGAGTTTGGTGTCGCGGCTCGCAAGCCATGCCGTCTCGGTTTCGCCGTAGGTGAATATCGCCATGGGGTCCTCAAATCGATAAGGGGCTAGCGCTCGATCAGGTTCCGGCGCACCCAGTCGATGATGTCGCTAGACTCGTAGAGTGGCTTGCCATCGATAAAGAGACAGGGGACCTGGCGCTTGCCACCCGCCTCGATGAGCGTGCGCTCGGCATCCGGATCGGTCGAGATATTGCACTCGGGGATCTCGATGCCGTTCTTAGCGAGGAACGCCTTGACCTTGATGCAGAAGGGGCAGCCGTCCATCACGTAGAGCTCGAGGTCATGTGCCGCGGGGACTGCGGCCTGCTCGGCGTAGTCCAGATGCTGGCGCGCATCGTAGCCCTGGGCCTTGAGGTCGCTGCAGAGGTAGTCGACACGGCTCGGCGCGATCTTGATCAGGTGCAGGCGGTCGGCGACCTTCTCGAGCGCCGCGGCGGGGATGCCCTTGGCGGCCGCTGCCTCGGCGAAGGCCGGGTCGTCGCCGGGAATGAGCTCGGCCGCGCCCGTGACCTGGGCGCTCGCGAGCTTACCAAAACCGTCGTAAGGTTCGAAGACCGCGGCGCTCACGTTGGCGTTGTCCTTGAGCCCGCGGAACTTGAGGCCGCCTTCCGAGAAGATCCAGATAGCTCCGTCGCGCCAGGCGTACTCGAGCGGCGTGCAGCGGACGAAGTCGCCGCTGCCGGTGGCAAGCGCGCAGGTGTTGTGCCCGGCAAGGAACGCGTCGATGGCGGCGCGGAGCTCGTCCTTTGGCATTCGCTTTTCGCTGTCTTCTTTGCTGGTCCAGTATGCCGCGGCCTTATCGAATTCCTCTGGTGTCATGGGGTGTCCTTTCGACACGGATGGTTGATGCTCTCGGTTGCTTTTACCCAGACAGACCGCATAATCGCTCTGAAGTTCCACTACCTCGACTTGCCGTCCATCTCCTTGCCGAGATACCGATGGGGTGCTACTTCCAGTGCTGCGACATGCCCATCCCGGATCCTGCCCTGCACGGCACCGAGGCGATGGGTATCACCCGCGAGGAGGCCGTTTCGCTCATGGGCACGCTCCTACCACGCCTCGAGCGGTGGAAGCAGGAGGAGTCGTGAGGGGTGGAAGGGTGGAGTGTGAACAGGGGTCGCCTTGGTTCGCAGCTCGGCAGCGTGCGCGGCTAGCAGGTCGTAGAGGTTGACGTGGAGTCCACGGTAGTCAGGGCAGATGCGCTCGAGCACGGCGATACAGTCTGCTGTGTCGAAGCGGGCGATCCAGCGGGTTTCGCGCTCGAGCTGGGCGAGATAGGCCTCGATGTAATCTAAGCCCTGCAGATGTGTATCGATCGGCTCGCTCAACTGATAATCGATATCGCAGGGGACCTCGTGCGCGGCAAAGCGCATGTCGTAGCGACGCTTGAGATCGCCGAGGCTTGCAAGCGTGTCTCGGAGCGCAACGTTGCGGATGGGCGGCATGGCGAGGATGATGCGCTGCCACGTGGCGAGAGCGGTATCCACGCGGGCGTCGAGTTCGGCGAGACGCTTGTGCCAGAGCACAATGGGGTTGTCAACGCAAAGCTCCATGGCAGCTTCTTCTGCCGTTGTGTTTGCGATGCCGAGGACGTATAGGACCGATGCGGTGAGCTGCGCTGTCTCTGAGATGCTGACCGATGACGACCCATCCATGCAATAGAGACGGACGACGTGAGTCATCAGCTGTGCATAATTGCGCTGGGCCACAGCAAGGCACGTCTGGCCGTCGGTGTTTAGCTTGTTATTCATTCCAGCAACTGTCCCATCGTTCTCCGTCCCAGCCGGCCGCCGTCTCGTCGTAATCCCACTCTGCGGGATCGAACGCGTATGCGCGCCCCGTGTCGTCCGTGATGCTGTAACTGGACTGCTCGGTCTCCTCCTGCGCCTTCCGATATGCCCTTGAATGGGCCATAAGTTCCCCCGTCGGGATCTTTGCGACATCGATCGCATCACCCTGGTCCATATAGCAGTTGGTCAGCGCCTCTATGATTTCCTCGTCCGGTACTTCGGTGGGCAGTTCATCCCTCGTTTGGTAGAAAAGAGCTTGGAGTGCCGTAAGCACCGATGTCACGTCTGCACGCTGTAGGACATTGGAGTTGACGAGCTCTCGTGCAATCGACACGACAGCCGGAGTTCCAAATTCGATGCGCTCGACCTCATGAAGGCATTGGCTTCGGTGCTCGGCAAGTTCGCAAGCTTCCTCGGGTGTGATGGCGATTCCCACTGGGGCAAGCTGTGCGTTGAGGTCCGCCTGAAGCGATTTCGTTCCAAATAGAGGAGCGCTAAACAAGGGGTCTTCCGTCATGCAGCCGTCCTTTCGTAAGAGGGTGGGTAATGCTTAATACCTCGATACGCAAGAAACTACAAGACTGTATTTTTCACAGATGGGGATGCTGGACAGTGTTGCGCCCTACGACCTTCGGCTGATGCAAAACCAAGAAGCCAGATAGACGAACATGAACGCGGCGAGCGCCACGGCGATCGTGTCGATTGCCTGTTGCATGTCGAGCAAGGCGAGGACGCAGATAGCGACAGGTGCCATGCACATGATGATGACGGCGGCGAGGCGCGTTGCCTTATAGGTGATTTGAATGTTGCGTTCGTCGTGCTCGGCGATGGCGGCGCGCTCGAGGTAATCGCGATTGTGAAGGCGTCGTGCCGTTCGGTATGTGTTGGCGGCCCAAGCTGCAAGGATGGCAAAACTCATATAGAGATACGTCTGGTTGTCGAGTCCAGCTATAGATTGGTTGGAGATGGCAAGCATCGATCCGGCCCAAAAGAGGCAGAGGATCGTGGTGATGGCGATCTTGCGCTGCAAGCGCTTCTTGGTGGTGGCGATGGCCTGTGCGTTCATGCTATTCCTCCAGGTCCGAGAAATCGAAAACGTCTTCGATGGTCTTGTCGAAGAATCGAGCAATGCGATAGGCGAGGACGAGGCTCGCGGTGTAGCGCTCGTTCTCGATCGAGATGATGGTTTGACGGGTTACGCCGAGCTCGCGTGCGAGCTCGGCCTGGCTGAGTCCTTGCTCTTTTCGAAGAGCCTTGATGTAGGTCTTCATGGACTCCCTTCGGAATGGTAACAATGTAAAGCTAGCTTGACACATATCGTACGAATCAGCGGAAACGATGTCAAGTCAGCTTTACATCACACTACGGAAAGATTGGCAGTTGGTAACAATGAGCCCTACGAAGCGTATTTATCGCTCAGAAACTCCTTGAATGCCGGAATGTCGAAACCAACAAGTCCGCGTCCACGCTCACCGATAACGCCATCTTCGAGGAGGCGGCGTTTGTATTGACTCGCGTAGTTACTGGCTACTCCCATACGTTTGGCGATGTCGGATACGCGGCTTGGGCCCGGATCTGGGAGCATTGCAAGACAAAAATCGATGTCCTTGTCAGAGAGTTCTCGATAGGTTGTTTCTAGGATGCGGTCGCGGAGTTCCATACGCGCGAGCGTCGCGCCCTGTGTGACATCGGATGTGCTGATCTGCGGTAAGCCCTCGGAGACATCCCATGTGCGGTATCCGACAAGCTGCATCATATAGGGAAAGCCATCGACGGCTGCAACGGCTGATGCCAGCGCCTCCGGTTCGATCGAACGTCCTCCTGCTTCTACCGTCTTGCGAAAAGCGTTTGCGATCTCAGCATCGGTGATCCTTCCGAGCTGATGATATTGGGAGCGCCTAAGGAACGAGACGGAATCGTTGCGCAGCAGTGCTGAGACCTTATAGGGGAGCCCTGCCATGAGAAGCGCAACCTTCTTGCTTTCGCGCACGAAGTGCTGGTAAACAGAAGCGAATTGGAGCATCTCCTCCAAATCGACGGTAATCTCGTCAATGGTGATGAGAAGACCGATATCGTGCTTCTCAAGTTGTTTGAATATGGTATTCATGCGCGATCGCCAGTTCCCCTGGGCTTCTTGAGGATATTCCCAGTCGATGCCGACCGGTCCGATTTGAATGCCGTTTACATGCGCATGGTTTTGAGAGAGATAATCCTCGGCGGATTCTTTGGTGCGTTCGATGATGTCTTCGAGCATGCCCGGCATCGCGGATACGTTTGCGGCGATCCAACCATGCTCGAGCGCCGTTTCCGACAGAAATGAGAGGAGGGCTGTTTTCCCCGTTCCTCTTGCTCCGGTGAAAATGGTTGAAAGGTTAGGGTCGCCCGGACCATTGATGAAGCCACGTGTGATATCGCGAAGGATGTGCTCACGCCCTGCGAGGAACGGCGGGACGCTTCCGAAAGTGGGTGTAAAAGGATTCTTGGCGTATTCCATAGCGACTCCTTTGCGGTTTTTGCTTAGTTTTGCAAGTTTTGCTTAGTTTTGCAAGTTTTGCTTAGTTTTACGCATGACGGTTTATCTGGGACTGTGCCTTTTCTCGCGCTCGCTGTCTGAATAACCGTTTTCGTTTTGGCAATAAGCCATGTATGTGCGTCGCGCGCCTGCGGCGCCAAGAGGGGAGAATCCTATGAATATCGTTGTATTGAGCGGTAGCCCGCGCAAGGGCGCCAACACCGACACTATGGTCGATGTGTTTGCCGAGACCGCGCGTGAGGGCGGCAACACGGTCGAGGTCGTGCGCGTCGCCAACAAGAAGATTGCCGGCTGCCTGGGCTGCAAGTACTGCTTCGCCCACGGGGGCACCTGCGTCCAGAAGGACGATATGGCCGGCGTGATCGAGACGCTCAAGGGCGCCGACATGGTTGTCTTCGCTTCGCCGATCTACTGGTTCGACATCACCGCGCAGGAGAAGGCCGCCATCGACCGCCTGTACGCCTTCGGCGCTACCGGCTTCCCGTTCACCAAGACGGCCCTCTTGCTCGACAGCCACAGCGAGGGCGTCTATGACGCGGCGATCGCCATGTACAAGGCGACATGCTCGTACTGCAAGTGGGAGGACCAGGGGATCATCACCATCAGCGGTATGGAGGAGCGCGACAGCATGGCAAGCTCACCCAAGCTCGAGCAGGTGCGCGAGCTCGCCCGCAAGCTTGCGTAAAGGCACCGTTGCGTGAACGGGGGTACGTCCCCCGTTCACGCCGCAGCGTTCGCTAGTCAAACAGACTCGGCATATCGTTTTCCTTCATGAGCGCACCCGCGCAGGGGAGGCTCTGGGCGCAGAAACGCTCCGTCGGCACGCCGGCACCGAGGATGTCCTCGGCCTTGCCCACCGTGGTGACGGTGCGGCCCTTCTTGTTGGTGAACGCCTGAATGCCCTGCGTGCTCGTCGATGCCTTGGTCTTGACGAGCGACGTGTTGAAGTTCATGAGGCGGAAGTCGCTCGAGACGAGTGCGATGTCGCGGTCCTCTTTAAGCACCTGGGCATAGAGCAGCTTGGCCCCACCGTAGATAGCGTTCTTGAGGCGCTTGCGGTTGGTCTTGGTGGCGTAGCCGGCAAGTGCCACGCGGGCGACGCGGCCGTTTTCGAAGATGAACAGCACGTCGGCCTTGTAGTCCTCGGGGTCAATGGCCCAGATCACGGACTCGTCCGCCTCCATCTCCAGGTCGGTCGGCAGATAGGAGCCCAGCTGGGCGGACTTGGTGTCCTCGAACTGAGCGACCTTGCACTTGTAGACCTGCTGCTTGTCGGTAAAGACCAGCAGCTCGTGCGTGTTGGACGACGGGAACTCGATAAAGGGCGCGTCGCCGTCCTTGTACTTGAGGTTTGTCGTCTTCTTGAGCACGCGGTCGGTCATCTTCTTGAGGTAGCCGTCGCGTGAGAGCATCATCGTGACGGGATACTCCTCGACCTCGGGCTCCAGGCTCACTTCGATGACGTCGGTGGGTTCGATGCGACCGGTGCGGCGCGGCATCACGTACTTTTTGTTGACGGCGGCCAGCTCGTCGCTTATGACCTGTTTGATGTTGTCTTCGCTGGAAAGCGTCTCCTTGAGCGCCGCGATCTCGCCCTCGAGTTTTTCGATGTCCCTGGTGCGGTTGAGGATGTACTCCTCGTTGATGTTGCGGAGCTTGATCTCGGCCACGAACTCGGCCTGGGTCTCGTCGATGCCAAAGCCCTTCATAAGGTTGGGCACGACGTCGGCCTCGAGCTTGGTGCCGCGGATGATGGCGATAGCCTTGTCGATGTCGAGCAAGATCGCCTCGAGGCCGTGCAGCAGGTGCAGACGCTCGGTCTTCTTGCCCAGGTCGAAGTTGATACGGCGACGGGTCGAGTCCACACGCCACTTGACCCACTCGTGCAGGATCTGGCGCACGCCCATGACGCGCGGATAGCCGTCCACGAGCACGTTGAAGTTGCACGAGAACGAGTCCTGCAACGTGGTGGCCTTGAAGAGCTTGGCCATGAGCTTGTCGGGATCGACCCCGCGCTTGAGATCGATGGCGATGCGCAGGCCCGAAAGGTCGGTCTCGTCACGAATGTCGGCGATCTCCTTGACCTTGCCCTCCTTGGAGAGCTTGACGATGCGCTCGATGATCACGTCCGTCTTGGTGGTGTAGGGGATCTCGTAGACCTCGATAATGCGTTCCTCGGGGATCCAGCGCCAGCGCGAGCGGATCTGGAAGCTGCCCAGACCCGTCTCGATGATCTTTTCCATCTCTTCGCGGCGGTAGATGATCTCGCCACCGGTCGAGAAATCGGGCATGGGCATGTACTCGAGCAGATCGCAGTCGGGATCCTTGAGGTAGTGCATGGTCGCCGTGCAGACCTCGTTGAGGTTGAAGCCGCAGATGTCGGACGCCATGGCCACGCCGATGCCCTTGTTGGCCGAGACGAGGATATTGGGGAACGTGGTGGGCAGCAGGCGCGGCTCCTTCATGGCGCCGTCGTAGCTGTCGACAAAATCCACCGGGTCTTTATCGATGTCCTTGAAGATCTCGGCGCTGATGGGCGCGAGCTTGGCCTCGGTGTAACGGGAGGCAGCGTAGCTCAGGTCGCCCGAGTAGTACTTGCCAAAGTTGCCCTTTGACTCCACAAAGGGTGCGAGCAGCGCTTCGTTGCCCGTGGCCAGGCGCACCATGGTCTCGTAGATCGCGGCATCGCCGTGGGGATTGAGCTTCATGGTCTGGCCCACGATGTTCGCGCTCTTTTGACGCTCACCCTTGAGCAGGCCCATCTTGTACATGGTGTAGAGAAGTTTGCGGTGCGAGGGCTTGAAGCCATCGATCTCGGGAAAGGCGCGCGAGACGTTGACGCTCATGGCGTAGGGCATGTAGTTGACCTCGAGCGTCTGCGTGATGGGCTGGTCGGTGACCTCAGAGTGCAATCCGATTACGTTCTCGGCGTTGACCTGCTTTTTCTTGGGTTGGGTTTTCGTCTTCTTCTTTGCCACGATTTCCTCTACAACTTCTCTGGGGACCGTTTTGCCGGGTTGCGGGCGGACGATGGGGCCGGCCGCGGCGATGCGTTACTGCAGGTCCAACTGGTCCAGGTATTCCTTGCCGTGCGCGGAGATATGGCGCTTGCGCCCCGCCTCGTCGTTGCCCAGCAGCAGATTGAACATGGTTTCCATCTTGGTGACGTCCTCGGGTTCCACCTTGATCAGACGGCGCGTCTCGGGATTCATGGTGGTGAGCCACATCATATCGGGGTCGTTCTCACCAAGACCCTTGGAACGGTTGATCGAGCACTTCTGGTCACCGATCTCTTTGAGCACCGCGTTTTTCTCGAGCTCGGTATAGGCGAAGTAGGTCTTCTCCTTGCAGTTGATCTCATAGAGCGGCGACTCGGCGATATAGACATAGCCCTGGTCGATGAGCGTGGGCACCAGGCGGTAGAGCATGGTAAGGACGAGCGTGCGGATGTGATAGCCGTCGACATCGGCGTCCGTACAGATGATGACCTTGTTCCAGTTGAGGTTGTCGAGGTCGAAGGAGCCCAGATTCTTGATGCGCTTGTCTTTGATCTCGACGCCGCAGCCGAGCACGCGCATGAGATCCATGATGATGTCGGACTTGAAGATGCGCGGGTAGTCCTCTTTGAGGCAGTTGAGGATTTTGCCGCGGACGGGCATGACGCCCTGGAACTCGGCATCGCGCGACGTGCGGATGGCGCCGGCGGCCGAGTCGCCCTCTACGATGTAGATCTCGCGGCGGCTCTTGTCCTTGGAACGACAGTCGATGAACTTCTGCACGCGGTTGGCCATATCGGTCTTCTGCTGCAGGTTGGTCTTGATGCTCTGGCGCGTCTTCTCGGCGTTCTCGCGGGAGCGCTTGTTGATGAGCACCTGCTCGACGATCTTGCCGGCGGCCTCCTTGTTCTCGATCAGGTAGGTCGAGAGACGCTCCTTGAAGAAAGCGGTCATGGCCTGCTGGATAAAGCGGTTGTTGATGGCCTTCTTGGTCTGGTTCTCATAGGAGGTTTGGGTCGAGAAGCAGTTGGTGACGAGCACGAGGCAGTCCTGAACGTCCTGCCACTTGATACCGCTTTCGTTTTTGTTGTACTTGCCCTGCTGCTTGATGTAGGCGTCGAGGGCGCTCGTGAGGGCGCTGCGGGCCGCCTTCTCGGGCGAGCCGCCGTTCTCGAGCCAGGACGAGTTGTGGTAGTACTCCTGCATCGTGAAGGTGCGCGAGAAGCACATGCACGCGGTGATCTTGACGTTGTAGTCGGGCAGATCCTCGCGGTCGCGGCCGCGACGGTCGGCTTGGATAAAGAAGGGCTCGGTGAGGTAGTCGGCGCCCACTTTTTCGAGCACGTAGTCCTCGATGCCCTTGGGGTAGCAGAAATCCTCCTCGGCAAACTCGCCGTCGTCGCCCTCGATGCGCAGACGGAAGGTTACGTTGGCGTTGACCACGGCCTGGCGGCGCATAGTCTCGCGGAACCAATCGTCGGGGATGTCAATCGAGGTGAAGACCTCGAGGTCGGGGCGCCATTTGATGGTGGTGCCGGTGCGATCGCCGTCGTAGGCCTCGACCGTGAGCGCCTTCTTCTTGGCGCCGACGACCTTTCCCTTCTTAAAGTGCAGCGAGTACTTGTTGCCGTCGCGCCAAACGGTGACGTCCATGTATTCGGATGCATACTGCGTGGCGCACGAGCCCAGACCGTTGGTGCCGAGCGAGAAGTCGTAGTCGCCGCCCTCGTTGTTGTCATACTTGCCGCCGGCGTAGAGCTCGCAGAAGACGAGCTCCCAGTTAAAGCGCTTTTCTGAGGGGTTCCAATCGAGCGGGCAGCCACGACCGTTGTCCTCGACCTGGATGGAACCGTCGCGGAAGGTGGTGAGGGTGATGAGCTTGCCGTAACCCTGGCGTGCCTCGTCGACGGCGTTGGACAGGATCTCGAAGGCGGCATGCGCGCAGCCGTCAAGCCCGTCTGAGCCAAAGATGACGGCGGGGCGCAGGCGGACGCGTTCCTCATCCTTGAGCTGGCGGATGCTGTCGTTGCCATATTTTGCGGTGCTTTTTGCCATAAGCGCTCTTTCGGTGCTTCCTTTTCATTCCCGGTTGTTGCAAATAGTCAAAGTAGCATAGCCCGGGGCACAGACGATTCCAGTCGACACGAAATCCATCGAACAATCGTTCGTGGCTGTACTTGTTATACCAAGCGGACACGCGATACCCTGAGCCAACGCTTGCGCCGAGAAGGGTATTTGCTGTCTCCAAAATTCCGTATGATACTGGTGAATATCGATTGGAAACGTGAGACGGGATGTGGCGATGCCCGAGTCGATGGTCAAAGTCGCTACCCTTGTGGCGTCTGTTCTGCTCTTGACTTCTTGTTCGTCGATGCCGGCGAAGGATGTCGCCCCCGCTCACCAGGGTACGCACTATTCCCATAGTGATACTGGATCCGACATGGTTGATACCGCCGAATCGGCATCAACCATCGGTTTGACGGAACGCCCCGATGGCAAATCGATTGCGGAGGGCCTGCCGTTCAAAGATATGGATGGGAGCCTGATCGATCAAACATGGTTGGGCGAGCATGATGAGATGGGCGAGCCTGTCGACGGCGGTCTCTTTGCGGGCGGTGTCTCGTATACATGGAACGCTCAAAATGGCACAGACGATGCGGTGTTCTCCGCCATCGTGGTCAACGGTCGAGTTGCGAAGGTCAGCAAATGCAATATGGGGCGCAACTACTGGGCGGTTCCCGGCAGCCTCTCGGGGCGGGAGCTGCCGGATCGAACGGCCTCGGGCGCACAGGTTGATACAAGTGCGGCGGGCCGGCAGCCCGAGGACCCGACCGATTACGATTCGCCCGAAGCATACGCCGATAACAACGAGGACGCCTTTCGTGCAAACGGGGCTGAAGACCCTTGGCAGTCGGCGTATGACTATTGGTGCGGCAATGCGGCGTGAGATTCGACTCGAACTCCTGATTTCGTTGCCACTCGGCTTTTTTGTTGGTGCACAACTAAGGTGTCGGACAGTTAAAACCGTCTGACATTCCTCCCGCATGGGCTCTACGCTAACGAGTGGTCGATGCTCTGTTGCTCTTGACGTGGTTACCGATGATCTCGGAGACGTCCGAGATCGAGACGAAGGCCGAGTGGTCCACCGAATCGATTACCTCGCGCAGCTCACGTACCTCGTATTTGGTGATTACGCAGTAGAGTACTTTCTTCTTGCCGCTGAGCATGCCCTCGCCGTCCATGATGGTGACGGTGCGGCCCATGCGGGCGAAGATGCGCTCGCAGATCTGGGTGGCGTCGTCAGTGATGATGAGCGCCGCCTTGACCTGGTTCATCTCGGACTCGACCATGTCGAGGACTTTCGAGGTGATGAAGTACGTGAGCAGCGAGTAGAGCGCGCGGTCGATGCCAAAGAGGACGCCGGCCAGTCCGTAGATGACGATGTTCATGCCGAGCACCATCTCTCCCACGGCCAGATCGGTCTTGCGACTCACGAGGATCGCCACGGCCTCGGTGCCATCGAGGCAGCCGCCGCTGCGGATCACGATGCCTACGCCCAAACCCAGCAACACGCCGCCGAAGCACACGGCGAGCAGGGTTTCGTCCGTCGCGTTGGCCCACCCGTTAAAGAGCTCGACGCTCGCGGAGAACACGGCCATGGAGAACGCGGCGCGCGCGGTGAAGCTGCGGCCGAGCTTGATCCCGCCCAGTATCACGAACGGCGCGTTGAGGAGCACGGTGAGCACGGCGAGCGGTAACCTCGTGAGGTGCGAGACCATCATGCCGATGCCGATCACGCCGCCGTCGAGGATCGTGTTGGGCACCAGGAACTCCTCGACCGCGAACGCGGCGATGACAGAGCCCACGGCGAGCAAAAGATAGTTGATGAGGGGATGCGCCGGTCGATGATCCATAGATACCTTTCGGGTTGTCGTTCTGTCGGCTGGTTCTTGTTGCGAGTGTTTGTCTAGGGGATAGGGCGTCATCGCGAAGCGGGCGCGTTGCTCCTATCCCGCGAGCATAAGGGCAATAAGGAGTGCGGCTTGGCCGGCAGTGTTGGTGAGCTGCTCGATCCAGTTGGAGCGTACATCCTTTTGGTCGCGGTGACCGGCGAAATACCCCATGGCACACATGCAGGCAATCCACGCGAGGACAAACGGCAGACTCGGCGCGCGCGTGAGCGCCCCGAGCGTTGCGGCCGCCGCATCGAGATGGGTGGCGGCACCGGCGACCATGAGTGCAAACCCGACCGGCATGACGTAGCGCATTTGACGGCTGAGCCAGGCGACGTTGCGTCGAGCTAACGCGATCAGGAGTTTCCAGGCCACCTTGCCTGCGCCGCCCAGAAACGCAACGGCGGCGCCTGCGATAAATAGCGGGCTGTCCAGCTGCGCGCCGAACACGACGGCGCTGGCGCAGAAGAGCGCCACGGGGATGGCGTCCACGAGCGCCAGCGATAAGGTGAACCCCTCGGGGAGCGAATCGTTCTGGTGGGGAGCTGGCATGAGATCTTCTTTCGGCTTGTTGCGATGTTTGCATTCGATGATACGACTCTCTAGGCGCATACTGATGAGTGTTGTTTTCTGAAAGAGGTTCCTATGCAGTTTTGGATTCTGTTCGCCGTGGCGATGGTTGTGAGCTCCATCGGTTGGAAGCGTTTCGTCTGGTTCATCTCGCTCGGTTACGGCTTTTCCATGGCCGCGATCGGTGCGGCGCTGCTTGTCATGTTCGGCGGTTCGGCTGATGTGGCCAGCATCGCCATCTGCGTCATGCTCGTGGTCTACGGCCTGCGCCTGGGCGGCTATCTGCTGCTGCGCGAGCGTCGGAGTGCGGCATACAACCATGTCATGAAAACTCAGGTCAACGACGGCTCCGGGATCGCCAAGCCCGTCCAGGCGCTCATCTGGGCCGTATGCGCGCTGTTGTATGCGTGTGAGGCGAGCCCGGTTCTCTGGCGCATGGCCAACGGCGTGCCCATGGATGCGTGCGCCGTGGTGGGAGCTTGCATCATGGCAGCGGGCATCGTGCTGGAGTCTGCCTCTGACCTGCAAAAGAGCGCGCAGAAACGTGTGAACCCGCATCGCTTCTGCGACAAAGGGCTGTTCTCCTTTGTTCGCTGCCCCAACTATCTGGGCGAGGTGCTCACGTGGACCGGCATGCTCGTCTCGGGCATCACGGCCTGCACGGGCGTGTGGCAGTGGGCGGCCGCGCTTGTCGGTTGGGTCGGCATCGTCTATGTGATGTTCGGCGGCGCCCGCAGGCTCGAGATTCGTCAGAACAAGAACTACGGCAAGGATCCCGAGTATCAGACATACGTGAAAAGGACACCCATTCTGCTGCCGTTCGTCCCGCTCTACAGCGTCGAGAAGTACACCTGGCTCAAAGGCTAAGCGCAAGGAGATCGGATGATTTTATCGCTGGCCCCTATGGAAGGGATCACGGGACACGTTTTTCGGCGCGTGCATGCGGAGTGCTTCGGCGCACTCGACAAGTACTACACGCCGTTTTTGCCGCCTCCGCGGGTGGGCAAGCACTTTGGTGGCAAGGCGGCGCGCGAGATCGACCCCGCCAACAACGAGGGCCTTAACGTGGTGCCGCAGCTCATGACCAAGAACGCCGACGAGTTCGTTTGGGCGGCGCAGGTGCTCGCCGATATGGGGTACCGCGAGGTCAACCTCAATCTGGGCTGTCCTTCGGGCACGGTGGTCTCCAAGGGTAAGGGCTCGGGCTTTCTGTGCTATCCGGAAGAGCTCGAGGCGTTTTTGCTCGATGTATGCGCGCGCTCGCCGTTGCCGGTCTCGGTTAAGACGCGCTTGGGTCTTGAAAACGATGCCGAGTATGGGCGGCTGTTGGACATATATCGCCGCGTACCGCTTGCCGAGCTGATCGTGCACCCGCGTGTACGGAATGATCACTACAAAGGTAAGCCGCGCTGGGAGCCCTATGGCGAGACGCTTGCACGGGCACCGTTTCCCGTTGCATATAACGGTGACATCTTCGGGCTCAAGGATATGGACGCCCTGGTTGCGGCCTATCCGGCAACGCGCCATGTGATGCTGGGGCGCGGTCTGCTCGCCAATCCGGCCCTTGCACGGCAGATCAAGGGTGGGCCGGCCGCTACGGCTCACGAACTGCGGGCGTTCCACGACAAGCTGTTTGAGGCTTATGCCGAGGAGATGGGCGGCAACGCGGTCTTTCGCATGAAAGAATGGTGGTTCTACGCCAAGTGCGCCTTCGCCGACCCACTCGCCGTGCACAAGTTGGTCCGTAAGACTAAGAAAGTTGACGAGTATCGCTCTGCGGTCGAGCGTGTGTTTCGCGAACAGCCCCTGGCGGTCGAGGCACGGTTTCGCGACTGAACGAGGCGGGCTGCAACACAAGATTGCAAGTTATTATTGACATATGCCAAAAAGGCTTGCAATAGCATGTCGAATGGCTATTCTTATTGTCGACATATGTCAGAAATGGAGTGGAGCATGGCAGGTCGCCGCGAGAAAGTCAGACAGGTCGGCTTGATGCCTGAGTACGTGGGATTCACGCCCGACGGCCTTGCAAGCGGTGCCGATATCGTGCTCACGGTCGATGAACTCGAGGCGTTGCGCCTTGTCGATCTTGAGCGTTTGAGTCAAGCGGACGCTGCGACCCGCATGGGCGTGGCCCGCGCGACCGTCTCGGCCATCTGCGAGCGGGCCCGCGCCAAGGTGGCCGACGCGCTCGTCAACGGTCGACGCCTGGCGATCGAGGGCGGCAATGTTTCCTATGCTCCCGCTCAGCAACGACATGCCGAGCCCTGGCCGGCGAAGAAAGGACAGACGATGAGGATCGCGGTCACCTATGACGACGGATGCGTGTTCCAGCATTTTGGTCGTACCGAGCAGTTCAAGATCTATGACGTCGAGGATGGCAAGGTCACGTCCTCGCAAGTCGTGAGCTCGAACGGAGCGGGTCACGGTGCGCTTGCCGGCGTGCTCGCGCAGGGCGGTGTCGATGCGCTCGTGTGCGGCGGCATCGGTGGGGGCGCCATCAATGCGCTCAACCAGGCCGGTATCGACATCTACGCCGGCGCCTCGGGCGACTGCGACGCGGTCGTGGCGGCCCTCCTTGCCGGCGAGTTCGAGCCGGCGCAGGGTGCCACCTGTGGCTGCCATGGTCACGGCCACGGGGAAGGTCACGACGGCTGCGGTTGTGGCGGCCATGGACACGGCGAAGGGCATGGCGACGGGCACGAGTGCCACTGCCACTAGAATAAAAAGCGCTGCGGATTGTATGTGACTCGGTCGAGATGGCATCGGCCGGGCCGCATCTGCTAGCGAACGAGCTCTTCCACGACGCGGGCGATATCGGCATCGATGAGGATGCTACGGTCGGCGATCTCGACCGGAGCCATGGCCTCGCCCAGATTGACGCAGGCATAGGTTGCCTGCTTATTTTTGGCTGTCATCTTGGAGCCGCTCGAGTACCGCGAGGTGCTCTTGGCGGCGCAGGAGCGCATCGAGTATCACCAAACCGCGGGGCGCAAGACGTTCTTCCAGCTCAAGGACCATCTGTGGACACTTCTGCTGTGGGAGCAGGGCAAGTTCGCGATTCCCAAAGATGCCAAGCCCGGCATGATCTACGACGGTTGCCACTGCGGAACGGGCCATATGACGGTGCTACCCACAGGCGACGTTTACGCCTGCCGCCGCATGGAGAGCAAGATCGGCAATGTGGCCGAGAACACGCTTGAGGAGCTCTTCTTCTCGCCGACGATGGAGGCCAAGCGCGAGTTCAAGAAGTTCAAGAAGTGCTCCAAGTGCGAACTCTTCGGCTGGTGCCGCGGTTGTCCCGCGGTGACGTACGGCTACACGGGTGATATGTACGAGGCCGACCCGCAGTGTTGGAAGGAAATCGAAGAGTAAACGTGGATACGCTCGCGACGAAGCCGCTTCGTATCGGGTGCGGCATCGGGTATTCTAGGGCGCGGTAATCGAATGAAACCGGCGGAGGTCCCAAGCGATGAGAGAGAAGAAGCCCAGATACACGGCCGAGAGCAGGCTCGGATTTATGCGCGCGGTGCAGGTCGTCAACGTGCTTCAAATCCTTATCGGCTATGTTGCCCTGGTTTTTATCTCGGGACGCGACCTTCGCGGGGTGGCGGCCTATACGTCGTTCAACATGGCGCTCGAGACCGTCTGCATGGGCGAGCTCGTCTGGCTCATCTCACATCGCAAGCGCTATACGCGGCAGATCGCCATTGCCATGTATGCCATAACGACCGTGAGCACGTGCATCCTGTACGGGCTTATGGGAATCCTGACGGTGGAAAACATCGTGTTCACAGCGGCCGTTCCCGCGCTGCTCTCGCTCTACTTCGCTACGTCGCGCCGTGCCAAGGCGGTGCTCGTGCAGCCCTTCGACGTGCGCTTTCGCGATAAATCCCTGGCCGCGGGCACACCGACCTGGAATCCCCGTACATCCGATTTTTGGCTGCGCCTGCTCATCTACTTCTTTCTCTTTAGCGTGGCCGGCCATTGGATGGAGATGGGGGTCCAGGTACTTGTCGTCAACGGGATCATGCCGGGGACGGTCGCTGGCGCCGACTCGCTCACGTGGCGTGACGGCCTCAATCCGTTCTTTATCTATGGCATCTCCGTTGCGTTTTGCGGCTTGGTGCTCTATCCCGTCTATGTCAAACTCAAGCAGAAGATGCCTCGCATCTGGCAGGCATATCTGGTGAGCTTCATGCTCAACATGGCATTTTGCGTGGCGGCGGAACTCGTGCTCGGCTTTCTCTTCAACACCGACTACCACGCTTGGGATTACCGCGACCAGTTCATGAACTTCGAGGGTCAGATCTGCCTGCTCTATTCCGTGTGCTTCGGCGTTGCCTCCTCGGCGATCACCTGGTTCGTCTATCCGTTCATGGAGCGCCAATTTAGTTATGTGAGCCACGAGAGCTTCCGGTTCATCTTCGTCGGTGCTCTTGTGCTGTTCCTCTTCATTCTTTTCACCTATAACTTTGATCCGCACGATCTGGGCCTGATCAGCTTCAGCCTATAGAAAAGGGATCTCGATTTTCATGGAACCCATCGCGCATATTCATACCGATCTGCCGCAGAAGTTCGGCATTCCTCGCAACAGCTTTCTGGCGCCGCATCTCGAGGGACAGATCGTCTTCGAGCCCGCATACGCCAGCAACGCCGCCGTGGCCGGTCTCGACAGTTTTTCGCATCTGTGGCTGATCTGGCGGTTCGAGAACGGGACGCCGGGCGGCACGGCGGCCGACATCGCGCATGACGCGGCGACGCGGGACAAAAGCGGGACCTCCGAGCGCTGGTCGCAGACCGTGCGCCCGCCCCGTCTGGGCGGTACGGAGCGCGTGGGCGTTTTCGCGACGCGCAGTCCGTTTCGCCCCAACCCTATCGGCCTCACCTGCGTCAAGCTCGATCGGGTCGAGTTGACCGATGACGGCCCCGTTATCCATGTGCTCGGCGCCGACCTGCGCGACGGCACGCCCATCCTCGATATCAAGCCCTATATCCCGTTTGCCGATTGCCATGAGGATGCAACCGGCGGTTGGATCGAGAAAAACCCGTGGCATGAACTTGAGGTCGATATGCCACGTGGGCTGCGGGAACGCGTACCCGTCAAGAAATTCTCCGGTCTGATCGAGATACTGCGTCAAGACCCGCGCCGTGCCGGGAGCAAGCACGAGCCGGCACGCGTCTACCATCTGGCCTATGCGGGTCTTGACGTTGCGTTTACCGTCGACGGCGATGTTCTGCACGTGGTGTCGATCGGGTGATGCCGTGATGCGGCAGCAAGGCTGCAGGGCAACCTATTCTGTCAATGTGCCCGGCTACGACCGCATGGTGGGCGATAATGTCCTGCCGACAACTGTCATCCCATCGTTGAGCTGGGTTGATGCTCGCAAGCGTCCGGCTATTCTGAGATGGGAATAATCGCCCTGCGAAAGGCATCCCATGCAGTACATATCCGATAGTCGTCTTGATTACTTTATCGCCGAAGACCTTCCCTATATCGACTTGACTGGTCAGGTTTTGGGTATCGATAGCGCCCCGGGTCGCATGGAATTCTTCACCCGCGAGGCGTGCGTGCTCGCCGGTATGATCGCGGCACGCCCCATGGCGGAAAAGCTTGGATGCAGCGTTGTATCCGCGCGAAAGGACGGCGAGTGCCTGGGGGCGGGGGAGACCTTCTTGACCGTGGACGGTTCCGCCGGCGAGCTCCATGCCGCTTGGAAGGCGTGCCTCAACATGTGCGATCGCCTCTCCGCCGTCGCCACCAAGACGCGCGCCATGGTCGATGCGGTCCATGCGGTCAACCCTGCCTGCGAGGTGCTCACCACGCGTAAGAGCATGCCGGGCGTCAAGGACCTGCTCACGTCCGCCATTGTGGCGGGCGGGGCGTTCCCTCATCGCCTGGGACTTTCAGAGACAGTGCTCGTCTTCGACCAGCACCTTGAGTTCTTTGGCGGCTTTGGCCGCTTTGTCGAGGAACTTCCCGCCTTGCGTCATCGCTGCATCGAGAAGAAGCTCTTTGTCGAGGCGGGACCCGAGCGTGCACTCGTCCTTGCACGCGCGAGCGCCGGCGGCCACGGCATCGATGGGATCCAGTTCGACAAGGTCCCTGTCGACGAACTCGCCCATCTGGTCGAGGAGATCAGGGGCATCGCGCCGCACGTGACGTTGATCGCCGCGGGCGGAATCACGCCCGCCAACGCCGCGGCTTATGCTGCCACCGGTGTCGACGGGTTGGCGACCACATCCCCTTTCTCCGCCGCACCCATCGACATGAGCGTTCGCATGAACCGCTTATAGCGTGAGCGGGGGCGTATCCCGTGTCTACGTTGGCGTTAGCGACCGATCAAGCCGGCGATGGCATCGAGCAGCTCCTGCGAGCTCATGGGCTTGGGCAGGTGCAGGTTCATACCGGCGGCCTCGCTCTTGGCACGGTCGTCATCGAAGGCGTAGGCCGTCATGGCGATGATGGGGATGCGGGTCGCGTCGGCGCGCCCGCAGGCACGAATCGCGCGTGTAGCCTCGTAGCCGTTCATCTCGGGCATCATGATATCCATGATGACGGCATCGAAGTATCCCGCGGGGTGCGCGAGGAATTCATCCACGGCCTGCTTGCCATCGGCGGTCTCGGCGACTAGGATTCCCGCGTCCTCGAGGATGAACTTGGCGATCTCGCGATTGAGCTCGTTGTCCTCTGCCAGCAGCACGCGGATACCCGCGAGGTCTGTGCGGTCGGGCGCGGGCAGGGGGGAAGCTGACGCCTGTCCACCGGCGATCTCGAACGGCATTGACACGGTGACGGTCGTGCCCGCGCCGAGCTTGCTGTCGATATCGATGTCGCCACCCATGCGGTCCACGAGATTCTTGACGATCGCCATGCCCAGACCCGTGCCGCGATAAGAGCTGCGCGGGCCCCGATCGGCTTGCACGAAGGGCTCGAAGATACTCTCGACGAACTTAGTATCCATGCCGATTCCCGTGTCGCGAACGGTGAAACGTAACAGACAGCGGTTGCCGTCAAGGGGAAGCTGTGTCGCCTCGACGACAACTGAGCCGCCCTCGCGGTTGTATTTAACGGCGTTGTTGATGAGGTTGATCACGATCTGCTTGACGTAGAGCGGACTTCCCACCAGATACCGATGGAGCAGCTCGCCGTGGTCGACGAAGCTGATGCCGATCCCGTCCTCGTCGGCGCGCATGCGGGCGATGGTGCCGATCTCATGCTGCAGTTCGCGCGTATCGAACGTTTCCTGGTACAGGGAGACGTTCTGACTCTGCAGTTTCGAGAGCTCCAAGGTGTCGTTGATGAGCGAGAGCAGATGATGCGCGGCGACCATGGCTTTGTCGCGGCTCGTGTCGACGAGCTCGCGGTCATCGGGATGCTTGGCGCATATGTCGAACAGGCCGATGATCCCGTTGAGCGGCGTGCGCATATCGTGGGACATGCGCGAGAGGAACTCGGATTTTGCCTGGTTAGCACGCTTCTCGGCGGCGAGCTCGATGGTCTTCTCCATGAGCTCGTTCTTGTCGAGGAAGAGGTTCCAGTGCTCGACGGTGCCGTCGGGCGAGCGGAATTTGCGCCCGCGATCCTCGATGTACTTGTAGCTGCCGTCTTTGCAGCGGACGCGGTACGTGGTGGCGTAGTTGTCCTGCTTCTCGTATTGGGCGAGCGCGTCGGCGAGGCCCGTCTCGATATCGTCGGGGTGGGCGAGGCCCAGGATGTTGTTGTCGCATGCGCGGCAAAGCTCGTCGGGCGTGTCGTAGCCGAGCATCCGGGCGAACTGCTCCGAGACGTATTTGAAGGAATAGTTCGCGTCGTCATAGGAGATCTTGACGCCGCCGGGCAGGGCGCTCGTGATCAGGTCGAGCTGCTGCTCGAGCTCGCGGTTGGCGGCCTCGAGTTTCTCCTGGTAGAAGCGCTCACGGCGCACGATGTCGTCGACGCTTCGAAAGCCCAGGAAGGCGAAGGCGCCGAACTCGTCGTACTCCTTGACGATGTGCGCTTGGAAGTGCGAGAGCCCGGCGGCGTTGGGCACGGTCTCGAACGAGTAGTGGTAGTCGCTGCTGTGCTCGGCGAACGTGCGACGGATCGTGCCGTAGTTGAGCTCGCGCTTGAACTTCTCGCGCTGCTCGGGCACCACGTAGCTGTCGGCGTAGCGGGCCACGTAGCCCGTGAACGTCTTGATCTCGCGCTTGACCTGGGCGTGGTTGGTCGCCTGGCTAAAGACGATATCGTAGTCGTCGGTATCGAGGTTGAGGATGAAGGCGATGGTGTAGTCGAGGCTCAGCCCATAGAGGACGCGTTCGCGGTTGCGGGCGGCTTTCGTGTCGCTTGTGGACTCGGGCATGGACGGCTCCGTTTCCGTCGGGCGGGTCGAACGCTCGACGGGAGGTCGTCTCGACCGTCCCTGTGAATACGCTGCTCGCGAATGGAATCTTTAGGGAAATTATGACGCAACGGGGCGCTGTTTACACCGCGCCCCGTTGCATTTTACGCATGTCGTGTTACTTTTCCTGAATCTGCTTGCCGCAGAGGTGCTCGATCTCGATCTCGTAGAGCTGGACGCCCTTGATGTCCTTGGCGATCTCCCGCTCGACCTCTTCGGCGCTGGGGTAGTACTTGAGGGCGAGCTCTCGTACTTTCTGCTCCACAAACTCCGGCGCATCCTCGATCAGGCGGCAACGACCGAAGACCACGGTGCTCTGCACGTAGGGGGCCCACTCGCCCTCCTCGAAATGCTCGTTGCCATAGACGGTGAAGCATACCTTGTCGGAGCGTTTGAGTGCATCGACCTTATGGCCCGCCTTGGCGCCGTGGAAGTAGATGCGCTCGGCGGCACGGTCGTAGAAATAGTTGACGGGGATCGCGAAGGGGTAGCCGTCGTCGCCGTTGACGGCGAAGACGCCGCGCTTTTCGTGTTCGAGCAGATCGCGTGCCGCATCAAGGGAGATGCCGCGGCGTTTTCTTCTGAGTGGTCTGAACATGGGAGCTCCTTGGTGGGACAATGGGTCGACATGACACCGCCATTGTTCCACACCTGAACGGAGAGGTTCCACCATGAAATACGACTTTACAACGTGCATCGACCGACACGGGATGGACGCCATCGCCGTCGATGGCTGGGGCGAGATCCCCGGCATGTCGCCGAGCGTCCCCGACCCCGGGTTCGATGCCATCCCCATGTGGGTGGCCGACATGAACTTCCCGACGGTGCCCACGGTGACCGAGCGTATCATCGAGCGCGCCAAGCACCCGCTCTTCGGCTATTTCGACCCGCGCGACGAGTACTTCGACCGCATCATCGAGTGGCAGCGCCGCCGCAACGGCGTCGAGGGACTCGAGCGCAAACATATCGGCTACGAGAACGGTGTGCTTGGCGGCGTGGTCTCCACGCTCAACGCCGTCGCGTGCCCCGGCGACGCCGTGCTCGTGCACAGCCCCACCTACATCGGCTTCACCAAGGCGCTCGAGAACGCGGGCTACCGCATCGTGCTGAGTCCGCTTGTGCTCGACGGCTCGGGTACGTGGCGCATGGATTTCGCCGATATGGAGGAGAAGCTCGCCGCCAACCATGTCCATGCGGCGATCTTCTGCTCGCCGCACAACCCCTGCGGCCGCGTGTGGGAGCGTGCCGAGATCGAGCGCGCCATGGAGATCTACGCCGCCCACGACGTCACGGTGATCTCGGATGAGATCTGGTCCGACATCATCCGTCCCGGGTTCAAGCACACGCCCACGCAGTCGGTGAGCGAGGATGCGCGCCGTCGCACGGTGGCGCTCTATGCCCCCAGCAAGACGTTCAACCTGGCGGGTCTCGTGGGAAGCTACCACATCATCTACGACGACGCGCTGCGCGACCGCGTGGTCTCGGCGAGCGCCAAGTCGCATTACAACGAGATGAACGTGCTGTCGATGCATGCGCTCATCGGCGCCTACCAGCCCGAGGGCTACGGATGGGTCGACGAGCTCAACGAGGTCGTCAAGGGCAACGTCGACTACTTCTGCGATTACGTGGCCGAGCATTTCGAGGGTGTGGCGTGCGCCCGCCCACAGGGCACCTACATGGTGTTCCTCGATTGCACGGAGTGGTGCCGCGCGCACGGCCGCGACGTACAATGGCTGCTCGACGAGGGTAACCGCGTGGGCGTGGGATACCAGGATGGCCGCCCGTTCCACGGACCCTGCCATATCCGCGTGAACCTGGCGCTGCCCCTTTCGCGCGTGCAGGAGGCCTGTGAGCGCTTGGACCGCTACGTCTTCAACGCGTAGGGGCTTAGGCCTTGGGGCCGGTCCGTTCACGCTCCGGACCTGCATCGCTGTCGTAGGCTAAAGCGTCCATGCCTGCTATCATGATGTCTGTTGCATGCCCGACCGACCCCCGTTTGGAGCCCTATGAAGTCACGCCGCCGCCTCGTCGCCATCGTATGCGCCGCCGCGATCGTCCTCACGTGCGTGGCCGTGGCGACGGGCGGCTTTGCCCCTGGCGGCAAAGGTGAGGCGGAGGACGTGAAGGATGCCGGGCTCAAGACCCTGGTGGTGGGCAGTGACTCGTATCCGCCCTATATCAGCGACGATGAGAACGGTGAGCCCGCGGGCATCGATGTCGACATCCTGACCGAGGCCTTGCGGCGGATCGGCTACAAGCCCCGGTTCAAGCTGATCGATTGGGAGCGGAAGAAGGAACTCCTCGCCCAAGGCAAGATCGATTGCATCATGGGCTGCTTCACCATGACCGGGCGCGAGGACGAGTACCGCTGGGCCGGTCCGTACATGAAGAGCCGCCAGGTGGTCGCCGTCGATACCGAGAGCGACATCCATACCCTTGCCGACCTTGCGGGAAAGACCGTGGGCGTGCAGTCCACCACCAAGCCCGAGACGATCCTCGTCGACGGTCTTAACAGCAAGGTTCCCCAGATCGGGCGCGTGTACAGCTTCTCCGACCGCGCCTATATCAACCCGGCGCTCGTCGACGGCCTCGTCGATGCCATCGCGGCGCACGAGACCTCGATCCTCACCTACGAGAAGGACTACGGCGTCACGTACCGCATCCTGGACGAGCCGCTGCTCGAGGTGGGCCTGGGGACGGCGTTCGACCTCGATGACACACGCGGTATCGACGTCAAGCTCGCGCGCGTCTATCGCGAGATGATCGCCGACGGTACCATGGAGAAGATCCTGACCCGGTATTTCGACGACCCGTCTTCGTTTCTTGAGGTCGGGGATCTGTGATGGGCGACAGGACGTTCGAGGATGCCCCGGTGGCCGGGGAGACGGAAAAGGCGGCACATCGGTCGCGTCTCGCTACCGCGGCCGTGATCGCGGCGGGTGTGGCACTCGCCGTTGCGGTGGGTGTCGCGACCTGGTGGTATATGCACGCGAGGACCGCGGCGCGCTTTGCCGCCACGGTCGATTACGTGGCGACGCAGAGCCTCTCCTATGACGCCTTCAACAACGCCTTTACCACCAAGAGCCTGGTGCGCGTGATGGAGGACGCCGGCGAGATCGCGCGCGACCTCGAACGCGATGACGCGCCCGCGGCGCAAGCGCTTGCGGGCTACGCCGGCAACCTGGACCTGACGGCCGCGATCGTCCTTGATGCGCAAGGAAACCCGGTCGTGGAACATTGCGACGACGGAGTGGGTTACGAACAGCTCCGTGACGCACTTTGCGTGGAACCGGTGCTCGATATCGCGCACCATCCCGTCAAGTCCTACACCGCGCGCGTGCCGCTTGCGGACGGTTCCGTCGCGGATATCGGGTGCGCGTCGCGTCTCGATGCCGAGGGCGTGGTCGTCGCGATCCGTCACCAGAGCGCCAAGCTCATCTCGGCCAACACGGTCAAGCTCCAGAGCCTGCTCAAGGGCTATGAGACGGCGGAGGGCGGCAGCATCGTGATCGAGGGGGACGGAACCGTGGTGGCGTCCAACGTCGCCGATGCCGATGCCGGGGGCAAGATCGAGATTTCCGACCGGGATGAGTCCGTGGTATCGCAGATCAAGCGCGGGCGGGCGGGATCGCTTGAGGTGATGAACGTCGACGGGCGGTTTTATCTCGGGTCGTACGCCAAGGCGCGCGACTACTACGTGTACACCTATATGCCGGCGGGGCATCTGTTCCACAGCGTCGGCGTCAACGTGTTCGGCGCGGTGACGGTCTATACCTCGGTCTGCGTCGCGATCCTGATGGTTCGACGCCGTTTCGAGCGCAAGCACTTCGCCGAGCTGCTCGAACAGGAGCGCACCTATGGCGTGCAGCTCGAGCATACGGCGCTCGCCGCGCAGGCGGCCAACAGGGCCAAGACCGAGTTCCTGCAGCGCATGAGCCACGACATCCGCACACCCATCAACGGTATCCGCGGTATGGTCGAGGTTGGCGACGCCTATGCGGACGATACGGCCAAGCAGGCGGAATGTCGTACCAAGATCTGGACGGCCTCGGGGCTTCTGCTCGATCTGGTCAACGAGGCGCTCGATATGAGCAAGCTCGAGAGCGGCGAGGTCAATCTCGATCCCGCTCCCTGCGACCTCGTCAAGCTCAACAGCGAGGTCTGCGAGATCCTGGACCGTGCGGCCGCCGACCGCGGCATCTCGATCACCTGCGACCAGGACGGTATCGAGCATGCGTGGGTCATGGCGAGCGCCCTGCATCTCAAACGGCTGCTCGTCAACATCGCGGGCAACGCGGTCAAGTACAACCGACCCGGCGGACACGTGCGCTTTGCCTGCCGCGAGGTCACGTGCGACGCCGGCATCGCACGCTTCGAGTATACCGTCGAGGACGACGGCATCGGCATGGGCGAGAAGTTCCAAAAGCACATCTACGAGCCCTTCTCGCGCGAGAGGCGGGAAGTCGAGGAGAAGGCCTCGGGAACGGGTCTCGGAACCTCGATCGCCAAGCAGCTCGTGGAGCTCATGGACGGCACGATCGACTTCTCGAGTGAGCTGGGTGTGGGGACGACCTTCACCATCCGCCTGCCCTTCGAGACCTGCGAAGCGGGCACGGCGGCCGAGCGGCGCATCGCCGCCGGGGACGACGGGTACTTGCGGGGCCTGCGCGTCCTGTTGGCCGAGGACAACGAGCTCAATGCCGAAATCGCGCTCTTCATGCTCGAACGCCTGGGTGCGAAGGTGACCCATGTGGAGGACGGCGGGGCGGCGGTCGAGGCGTTTGCGGCGAGCGCGCCCGGGGAGTATGACGTGGTGCTCATGGATATCATGATGCCCAGCGTCGACGGCTACGAGGCCACGCGGGAGATCCGCGCCCTCGACCGCCCGGATGCCCGCGACGTGTGCATCGTGGCCATGAGCGCGAACGCCTTTGCCGACGACCGGCAGCGCTCGCGCGAGGCGGGGATGGATGCCCACCTGGCAAAGCCCCTGGATTCGACGGAGCTTGCCGAGGCGCTCGCCGAGATCATGGGAGCGCGCGGTCGGGCCTAGCGAGCGGCTGCAGGTCCCGTCGATCGATGGCTGTCGGTCGCCTGCCCGTGTCCGGAGCGGGCGGCTGCCGTCCGGCAGCCCCAAGGCTAACGTGTCGTGCGCCGGGCACCCCGGTCGCGGAACCGCGCGAGCGTCTCCTTGAGCTTCTCGATGTCGATCGGCTTCGAGAGGTGGGCGTCCATGCCGGCGTCGCGCGCGGCCTGGGCATCCTCGACAAACGCGTTGGCCGTCATGGCGATGATCGGCACCGTGAACGCGTCCGCATGCCCGCTGTGGCGGATGGCGCGCGTGGCCTCGAACCCGTTCATGCCGGGCATCATGAGGTCCATGAGGATCGCGTCGTAAGCTCCGGCCTCGGTGCCCACGAAAAGCCCGATTGCCTCGTTGCCGTCGTTGGCGACGGTGACCTGCGCCCCCGACCCCTCGAGCAGCTCGCGGGCGATCTCGGCGTTGAGCTCGTTGTCCTCGACGAGCAGGATATGCATGCCCTCGATGGATGCGACCGCTTTGGGCACGGGCAGGCCGGCGGTGTGCCGGGGATGCCGGTCGATCTTGAACGGCAGGCAGATCACGAACGTGGAACCCACACCGGGCGTGCTCGTGATGTCGATCGTGCCGCCCATCTGCTCGACGAGCGCATGCACGATCGACATGCCCATGCCCGTACCCTGGAAGGTGCTGCGGGCGTCGTCGTGCTCTTGGCTGAACGGCTCGAAGATGTGCTCGAGGAACTCCTGGGACATGCCGATACCGGTGTCCTTTGTCACGAACTTGTAGGTCACGCGGTCGCCGTCGATATCGACCACGTCGGATGTGCAGGTGACCGAGCCTCCCGGCTTGTTGTATTTGATGCAGTTGTCCGTGATGTTGATGAGGATCTGACGGATATGCACGGGGCTGCCGATCAGGTCGACATAGGGGAGGTTCACGCCGTTGTCGGTGATGAGCTCGATACCCTTCTCCGCTGCGCGCATCTCGGAGATGGTGTAGACCTCGCCGCACAGCTCGTTGAGGTTGAACGGCTTCTCCTCGAGCACCACGGCGCGGTCCTCGATCTTGCTCATCTCGAGGATATCGTTGATGAGCGTGAGCAGGTGGTCGGCGGCCACTTTGGCCTTCTCGCGGTTCTGACGGATGAACTCGACGTCATCGGGGTGCAGCTCGTCCACCTCCATGAGTCCCACGATGCCGTTGAGCGGCGTGCGTATGTCGTGGCTCATGCGCGAGAGAAACGCCGTCTTGGCGGAGTTCGCCGCCTGGGCCTCGAACTGCGCGGCGCGGGCACGGTTGAGCAGGCGGACGAGGACGATCACGATGGCGACGAGGCCCGCGATCGTGATCACGATGATGGCGGCGCGGTTGCGGTAGAGGAACTTGAAGAGCGAGGACTCGCGCGCGGCGTAGGTGTCGCTGTTGTAGCTGCTGGCCAGGATCGAGCCGCCGGCGTTGGCGATACCCTTGTTGACGATGGCGAGCAGCTCGGCGTTGCCGCTTTGCATCCAGCAGCTCAAATCCACGGTGGAGCCCAGCTCGGCGATCTTGAAACTGTCGAGATCGTGCTGGTCGCGTATGGTGTCGAGCGAGGTGGTCGGGGTGATGACGCATGCCGGCCCCTTGGTCTCGGCGGCCCAGAGCGCCTCGGCGGTCGATGCGTACTGCGTGACGGTCGAGGCGGGGTAGCGCAGGCGCAGCTCGTTGCCGTTGACGATCGAGGACTCGGAATAGACGATATCGCCCAGCGCCTCGTCGAGGTCGTCGCCGCTGTAGATGGCGGCGAGCGAGACGGTGGCGAGCGCCGTGGACTGGATGGAGCCGTCCTGCTCGGCGAGCCAGTAGTCCTTTGCCACGGGCATGGCCACGTCGATCGTCCCCTTGGCGAGCGCGGATGCCATGGCGGCGTTCGATTCGAAGGGGCGCGTCTCGATTTCGATGTCGAATTTGGCGGTCAGGCTGTCGGTCAGCTTCTTGAGCGATCCCTCGAGCTCGCCGTCGGGGCCTTCGTTGCAAAAGGGCAGCTTGCTGTTGAGGTAGCCGAAGACGATCTTGCCGCCGTGCCCATCGAGCCAGGCGCGCTCGCGTCCGGTGAGCGATGACGAGCCCGCGCCCTCGATGGAATAGGCGGTCTTGACGTCATCGTTGTAGCGCGGGTTGATGCTTCTGATGGTAGTCATGGCGGCGTTGATGTCGTCCATGAGGTCGGGGCGGCTGCGCGGGACCGTGAGGTAGTAGTTGCTCTCGCCCACGCTGAACATGGCCATGGCGTCCGGGGACGACAGGGTGTCGTTCATGATCATGGCGTCGATTTTGTCGTCCGTAAGCGCGCCGAACAGGTCGTTTGCGGTGTCGTAATACACGACGTTGCAGTCGATACCCTGGTCTTTGAGCCATTCGAGCGCCACGGTCGTCTGCATCACACCGCGATTGGCGCCGATGGTGAGGCCGTTGAGCGCCTGTGGATCACCGCGGGTGAGGTCGTCGCGGCTGGGCTTGGCATAGATGTAATAACGTTCGGTGCCCTGCGGGTTGGTCGAGAAGAGCAGCTTCTGCGCGCGCTCCTCGGTATAGGAGATGTTGGGCATGAGGTCGATCTCGCCGGCCTCGAGCTTGGCCATGAGGTCGGTGAAGCTCCCGGTCACGTACTCGTACTTCCAACCCGGGGTGTAGTAGGAGAGCGTCTGCAGGTAGTCGTAGCCCCATCCCGAGAGGTGCTCGTCGGGCGTGCCTTCCTGGAATCCCGTGTTGTTGAGCAGCCAGCCCACGCGTACCGTCTTGATCTCGGTGGCGTCGGCTGCCCGAGCAGGCCGGGGCTGGCAGACAAAAAAGGCGGACGCCACAAAGATGGCGATAAGGGCTGCAATCGGTTTGAGGAGGCGAGGGGCTTTTGCGCGCGGGCTCATGGGCGGTCCTTAGGGTGTCAGTGCATATCGTCACCATGATACCAACGAAGTGTGCCGCTATGGGGCGGTTTGGATGGAGTTCGTTCGGGGCGGGGCGCCTGCCCGCGATTCGGTAGGTCTAACCCTCGATGGCGTAGTTGTTCTTGCCGGCAGCCTTGATACCGTACATCACCCGATCGGCCTGCTTGATGAGCGCCTCGGTATCGGTCTTCTCGCCGATGGGCTGGAAGAAGGCGCCGATGCTCAACGTGACACCCAGGGAGTGTTGGCCGGCAAGCGTCTGCACGGCACGAAGACGCCGTTCGAGCTCATCGCGGTCGATATTCCACAGCGCACAGAAAAACTCGTCGCCGCCATAGCGCGCGAGGATGTCCTCCTCGGTGGGGGCGAGCCCCTCGGCGAGCACGGCGCCAACGCGTCGCAGGACCTCATCGCCCACCAGATGCCCTTGGAGATCGTTGACATCTTTGAAGTCGTCGATGTCGATCATGATCGCGGCGAGTGGGGTTGCGTCGTGTGTGGCGCGATTGATCATGAGGCCAAAGCGCTCGTTGAGAAAGCGGCGGTTGGAGAGCCCGGTGAGCTCATCGGTATAGACCTTGTGGTTGAACGTGGTGATGCGGTCGACGAAGTCGTTATTGCCAAAGGCCGAGAGCAGCACGTTGTCGTTTGACGCCGTGACCACCTCGAGCACAAACGGGCGGCCGTCGATGCGGACGGGTTGTGCGACCACGTGAAAGATATTCTGGTCGATGAACTCGAACTTGGAGTAGCGGGCGCCCTCCATGAGGCAACGCGCCGAGACGCAGTTTTCGCAGCGATCCTGCTTGTTCCATACGTGATAACAGCCGCCTGGCTGAGCTACAAGCTCGCCATCTTGAACGGCGTACACGATCATCTCGATGGGGTCGACCAGGCGTACCACGTCGAACAGCGACGACATCTGCTGGATGATCTGAGCGATCTGTTCGATCTGATAGCTGCGCTCGTTCGACATGACGTGCTCCTCGGTAACGGTACGGATACGATCCATCTTATCGTAGGGCGTTAACCGATGGGCGGTAATTCGACGAGCGGTTGGGCGGAGCGGGGCGGATCGGGGGCACACTGTCTGCTCGGTACTGCCGTTCGCGGTAAAGCCGCCGCGCGCGCCGCTCCGGGGCGATAAAGTGTTTAGTGACCCCCGAGGGATTTGAAGAACCACGAAGATGCGTCAACGACAACTGAGTCGCTTGCGAGTCATCGCTCTGGTGTTCGCGGCCTGCCTGCTTGGCATGCTCGGCGCCGGCGTTCGCGCCTTTGCGGCCGAGACGCCGTCGATGACGGTACGCCTGGGCTACTACGAGGCGCGCAATTTTTCCGAGGGTGCGCAGGACGGGGATACCAAGCGCGGCTACGCCTATGAATATCTGCAACACGTTGCCGCCTATGCCGGATGGCGCTATGAGTATGTGTATGGGACCTGGGATGAGCTCTACGCCAAACTTGCCGCGGGGGAGATCGATCTTCTGCCCGGCGTGTCGCAGATCGACGAGCACGTGGGACAGGTGCTGTTTCCCCAGGACGAGATGCTCGACGAGACGTTCTATATCTATGCCGCCGCCGATGATGCCGAGGGTCTGCGCGGGCATCCCGAGGCGCTTTCGGGCAAGCGCGTGGGCGTGATTGCGAGCGCAAACTCGAGCCCCGTCTTCGCCACCTGGGTTGCGGCTTCGGGTATCGATATCGAGACGGTCGCGTTCGATGGGTACGACGCGCTCTGCGGGGCGTTCGAGCAAGGGTCGATCGATGCTTTCGTGAGCTCGGACAACGTCGCGTACAAGAGCAAGGATGCGGTTCCGGTCGAGATCGTGGGCACGGAGCCTTACTACCTTGCGGTTGCCAAGGGCCGGGAGGATCTGCTGGCGCAACTCGATAATGCCCAGACGGTCATGGGGAGCCAGGACCGTGTGTATCTTGACGAGCTGCGCAACCGCTATACCGCCGATAGTGTGGTCAACGTCTATCTGGCACCGGACGAGGCGCTGTGGATGTCAACCCATTCCAAGTTGCGGGTAGGCTACCTGAACGACTATCTGCCGTATTGCGCGCAAGCCGAGACCGGCGAGGCGACCGGCCTTATGGTCGATGTGCTGACCGCGCTTCTGGACGATTTGCCCGGTGAATGGGCGCCCCGAGTCGAGACGCATTGCTACGCCAGCCAGTCCGAGCTCATCGAGGCGCTCAAGGCGGGAAAGGTCGATGTTGCGTTTCCTGTGGGCGGCGAGACGTGGTATGCCGAGCAGCAGGGATTTCGTACGAGCACGCCGGTCGTTTCGGCCTCGATGGAAATGGTCTGCCGTCAGGGATCCGATCCCCGTGAGTCGTTCGACACCGTTGCCGTCAACCGCAACAACCTCATGCAGCAGCTCTATGTCCAAGATGCCCTGGAGGATTCGAAGATCGAGGAGTTCGACTCGATCGAAGCATGTCTCGATGCCGTTAAAAACGGTGAGGTCGGATGCACGGTCGTCAACGGACTGCGAGCCAGCGCACTGCTCAAATCGGAACCCGGACTGTACGGTATACAGCTGCCGGAGGCAGATACCCGCTGCTTTGCCACGGGCGAGGACAGCTCCGTCCTGCTGCGCTTTCTCAACCGTGGCCTGGGCAGGCTGGGCGAAAGCTACGGCGCAAATGCGGCGAGCTCCTATACCGCCGGTCTCTACAAGTACACGACGCTCGACTACGTGCGTGACAACCTGCCCTTTGTGGTGGGGACGGCGATGGCTGCCATCGCCGCGGTCGTGTTGCTCGGCGTGCGGCATGTGCGCAAGCTCCGCCACGAGGCCGCGCACGAGGCCGAGCAGAACCGCAGGCTCGAAGACGCCCTTTCTCGTGCCGAGCGCGCAAGCAGGGCCAAGGACGTGCTGCTCTCCAACCTTTCGCATGATATCCGCACGCCCCTCAACGGCATCTTGGGCGTGATGGACGTCAACGGCACCTGTGACGATCCGCGGGAGGTGCGCGAGAACACCAGAAAGGCCCGCATCGCCTCGCGGCAACTTTTGGGCATGGTCGATGATCTGCTCGAGATGAGCAAGCTCAAAAGTGGCGACGTTCAGGTCGATAAAGAGGCCTTTTTGCTCACAAGCGTTTTCGATACGGTGCTCGCCGAAATCACTCCGCAGGCCGATGACGCCGGGGTGACGGTGCGCTATCAGTGCCACTGCGCGGGGTTCGATACCACCTGGGTCAAGGGCAGCCCCGTCTACGTGCGGCAGGTCTTCGTCAATATCTTGGATAACGCCATTCGCTACAACCGGGACGGAGGCTCGGTGATATGGGAAGTCGGCATGGCCCCCTCGGGCGATAGCGCCATGGTGCTCACCTGTGCCATCACCGATAACGGGTCGGGTATGGCGTCCGAGACGCTTGAGCGGCTGTTCGAGCCGTTTGGGCAGATGGGCGATGCCGTGCGCTCCACCTATGCGGGCTCGGGGCTGGGACTTTCGATCGCCAAGGCGCTTGCGGATCTCATGGGAGGAACGATCGATGCCGAAAGCGAACTCGGGCGCGGTACGAGGATCGTGGTGACCTTGCCGTTCGAGCTGGCGCAGATTCCTGCGTCAGAGCCGGCGGCCCCGGTTTCCGATGGAGTCGGAACGATCGGGGGCATGCGCGTGCTGCTGGCAGAGGACAACGAGCTCAATGCCGAGATCACGCGCTATGTGCTCGAACGAGCCGGAGCCGGAGAGGTGCTTTGGGCGCAGGATGGCATAAAGGTGGTCGAGATGTTCCGTGCATCGGAGCCCGACTCCATCGATGCCGTGCTCATGGACGTGATGATGCCCGGCATGGACGGCATCGCGGCCACGCGTGCGATCCGTGCGCTTGATCGCGCGGACGCGGCGACAGTGCCCATTATCGCGCTTACGGCCAAGGCCTTCGCCGACGATCGCAGCGAGGCACTCGAGGCGGGCATGAACGAGCATCTGGCCAAGCCCATCGATTCCGAGGTCCTGATCGCCACGCTGCAAAAGTACCGCTGACGTTGCGACTGCGGAGGGCGCAGTGTGAAAGGTGCCGCGCCCTCTGTTCATCCTGCGTATAGCTCCAGATCGAGGGCCCGGCTGGCTTCACAAACATGCCGGAAACCGCTATCTGCACCGGCCGCATTCAAATTAATCCTTGCATGATGTCCCGACCGGATGCTAGAGTGCAAATGCACCCGATGGTCCTGTGACCTATCTCCTGGCAACGCGGCACATCGTGGCCGCGGGAGTTTGCCGGCGTACGTTGCCTAAGCCGGATTTCACATCGTTACAACCGCAGAACTATGGCTATGGCATGTGCCGCCGGTGTCTCCTTGCATTCGATGCACAGGGGCGCCGTTGCCGTCTTCGCTGTCGCCGCCGGCTTGTCCGCCGCGGACGCCGGGGCTCTGCGGCTCCCGACCCTCGGAAGGAGTCCCGTCATGGGCGAACACAGCCCCATCTACCAACCGCAAATCATCCGAGAGACCGCAGAAGGCCTCAATCGTCTCGATATCAGGGACGAGATGCTCTCTCATCGTGAGCTGGAGCTCACGACTGCCATCGATGCCGTCTCGTGTGCCGCCGTTATTCGCGGCCTGCTTTACCTGCAGCGATGCGATGCCGACGCACCCATCACGCTCTTCATCAACAGCCCGGGCGGCGAGGTGCAGTCGGGCCTTGCGCTCTACGACGTGATGCAGGTGGTGAGCTGCCCCGTCCACACCGTCTGCCTGGGGCTGGCAGCGAGCATGGCGGCGCTGCTGTTTATCGCGGGCGACGACCGACAGATGCTACCCCATAGTCGCGTCATGATCCACGACCCGTTGATCGGCGGCGGGATGGGCGGCAGCGCCCTTTCGGTGAAGGCCCGTGCCGACGATCTCATGCGCATCCGCGATATCACGGCCGGCGTCATCGCACGCCACACGGGCATGCCGCTCGAACGCGTCTTTACGCTTACGGCATCGGACACTTATTTTGAGGCCGAGCAGGCTGTTGAAGTCGGTCTCGCCGACCGCATCGTCACCTCGCTCTAGAAAAGGGAAAGCACCATGGAAAACTTTTTCGCCACTTCGTCATCTAATACCCGCGCAACCTACGCGGGGGAGCTTCTGCTGACCAAGGAGCGTGCCGCGAGCATGGATACGTGGAAGACCGGCCTCAACAACAACGTGCTCGTGCTGGGAAGTTCGGGCTCGGGCAAGACGCGAAACTTTCTCAAACCCAACCTGTTGCAGTGCGCGGGCTCCTATGTCGTCCTCGACTCCAAGGGCCGGCTGTACCAGGAAATGGCGCCTTATCTGCGTGCTCGCGGCTACAAGGTTGACTGTCTCGACTTCACCACGATGGAGGGCACCATCGGTTATGACCCACTCCATCATGTGCGCTGGCGCCGCGGCCGCCCGCTTGCGCAGGACATCATCGGCATTGCGAGTGCCCTTTTTCCCAAAGCGGACATGGGCGACGACCCGTTTTGGGCGAGCGCGGCAGCTAATTATGTCGCGAGCTACATCGCTTACGTCTTCGAAGCGCTGCCCGATCGGGAATGGAACATGGCCTCGGTCGTGAGCGTCTATGAGCAGGCATGTGAGGGCAAGGCGGAGGGACTCTTCTTCGATCTCGCACGGCAGGATCCCGGAAGCTATGCCGTCTCGCTCTACCGCCGCGCGAAGACCACGGCGCGTGCCGAGAAGATGCACTCGAGCATCATGGGCATCATCGCGGCGTATCTGCTGCCGCTCACGTTTGACGGTGCGCTCGCGTCGTTTTGTCGCCCCGAGCAGATCTTTTTTGACGATCTGGCACGTGAACGACGTGCGCTTTTCGTGACCATGGACGATATGGATCACAGCCTGGCGCCGCTCACGAGTCTCTTCGTGCGTCAGGCATTCCGGACCCTGTGCAACTTTGCCGATGCCGAGTGCGAGGGAGGTTGTCTGCCCGTACCCGTGCGCTTCATGCTCGACGACTTCGCAAATCTCACGCTGCCCGGTTTCGATGACGTGCTCTCGGTCATCCGGAGCCGCGAGGTAAGCTGCACCGTCATCTGTCAGACGGTGAGTCAGCTCGAGGCGCGTTACGGAGAGGCCGAGGCCAATTCGATCATCGGCAATTGTGACCGTCAGCTTGTTTTGGGCTTTCAAGATGAGCGGACAGCGCGTTACTTCTCGCTGCGTGCGGGCAAAACTCCCACGACACTGCTTGAGACTCCGCAAAACAACTGGTGGTACTTTGAGCGCGGACATCGTGGTTCGTGCGAGGCGGCGTATCGGCTCGAGGAGCATCCCGGCTACGGTGATCTGGCAAGGGAGCCTGCGGACGCCGACGCTGCTTGCGGATGCACCGGCTGCGACGAGGCCCCCGATCTCTTGGACGATCCGACGGCTTGGGAATTCGACGATACGTACGAGCTGGATTTGTCGTCGTTGGCGCCCTTCGACGCCGGTCCGTTTGCGATCGCGTCCGAGAACGCGGCTTAACGAATCGGAGTAAAATCAGAACGTTTGACCCCCGCACGAGGAGGTGCCTGTGCCCCAAGATTTCTTCGATCTGCTCTACAACGGCTATACCGGCGAATATCAGCTTATGAGTTCGCTCTACCGTCACGGCCTTGACGCCCTGCGTCCTCCGGCGGATATGGGTATCGATGTGGTCTCGCTTAATCTCAAGCAACAGCTCGAGCATCCCGAAATCGAGCCCGAGACGTTCTTCTTTCAGGTAAAAACCGCCGTGACCGACATACGCGAGAACCCCGATCGCCCCGGCGCCATCAAGACCGTGGAGTTCAAGCTCAAGAAGAGCGAGGTGGAACTGCTTTCGGGATCGCCTGCGCGGGCGCTGTTCTGCTACGTGTACAACAGCCGGTCGGACTCGCTCACGGATTCGTTCGAAGCGCCGTTTATCTGCTTCTGGCTCGATGGCCTTATGCTCAAGAAAATATCGGATGCCGGGGCGCTTTTTGCCAAGGAAGGCGAGTCGAAGCTGACGTTTGCCTGTCAGCTGCGAAAGCCGACCCATAGCTATGGCCACTGGTATGTCGTTGTAGTGGATAAAGATAACAACACGATCGACGGTGGCTTTCTCGGTGTGGTCGGCGGCGACGGCTTTCCCGCCGACGACGAGGCCTATCACTACAGCGTAGGAGGCTACTTGGAGCACGCGCGCACCAAGATGTAGGGCTTTGGCGACGTCGGTGCCAATCGGTCGCTGGCGGGTGAGACCCTACGCGACGTTTGCGTGGATGGCGGCGACGAGAAACTCCGTGGCGCCTGCTCCGGCGCGGGAATCGTAATAGTCGATGAAACGCGGATCGGCCAGATATCCGTCGGCGAGGCCGTTGTGGGCCTTGGGGGTATAGGCGCCCTCGCCCCAACTGAGTGAAATCCAGCGGGCATGCATATGGGCGAGCTGTCGGGCCGCGGGGCTGTGCGCATCGCCGGTCTCCATGGCGAGCTTGAGCTGGTCGATGATGGCGACTTCGAGCGCGTTGTGGTTGTGCCAGGTCGTCTCATCCATGTCGAGCAGGCACTCGTTGGCAGCATCGACGGCTGCGTTTCCGTAGCGCTCGCGAGCTTCGGTGCCGTAGCACATCTCGTTGGAATGGACGGCGCTCCATCGCTCGAGCTGCGGCAACACGGCACCCATGAGCGAGACGGCTTCGTCGCACGTCATGCCGGTGTTTTTGGCGAGCCGCGGCGCGCAGTCCTCGATCATGGCGTCCATGGAGGTCTCGTAGGTGTACTTGCCGTTTTCGTAACACCACTTGCAGTAATGGTCGGTGGGGTTGCCGGAGGCGTCGGTGCCGTAGCTATCGGGTGTGAGGATCATGCCGCAGCTCTGGCAGTAGCGCTCGGGCATTTCGAGCAGCTGAGCGATGGGCACGGCGAGCACGTTCGCGATGAGCTTGATCATGTCGATACCGGGCACGACCTCGCCACGCTCCCAACGGCTCACGGCCTGGCGGGTCACATAGAGCTTGGCTGCGAGCTGCTCTTGGGTGAGATGATTGGCCTTGCGGGCGGCGATGAGTGCCTCGTTGAATGCCATGATGAACCCTTCAATCACGGTTGTTTCGTTGCTTTCAACGGTAGCGGAGAATGTCCTGGCGGTCGAGAAACCATTGGTTGCGTGGCGCGTGCCGACGGGGCTACTTCCAGATGACACGCGCTGCGGCACCCAGTACGATGATGGCGAGACCCATGATGTCGCGTCGGGAGAGTTTCTCCTTAAAGGCGAAGCGCGCAAAGAGGACCGAGACCAGGATCGAGGGCTTGTCGATTTGGACCCCGACGCAAAAGCTGCTGCAGCCCGGGACGCGGACATGTCACCTTCCAAAACAAAACCGCGCCGGGATGTACGGTGCGTTGTTAATGATGGTTATGACATATAGCCGCGTAAGGAGCGCTTGCGCGGCCTTTGCATGGCGATGCCATGAACGGCTGTTGGCTGCTGGATGATCGCGGGTTAGGAGAAACGGACGGTACCGGATATCCAAAAAATGAGGTTCGTGAGTTATGTGACTCATTTAGTCACAGGAAAAATTTGACGATCGGGACTTGAAAACGACGTTCGACCGGCGCCTGTTGGGGCAAAACGAAGATTGAAAGGCCCGACTGCAGCCAAATGGACGTAGGTAAAGCCGAAAAGGGCCTCTAAAAAACGCTACCATGCATGGAACATAACTCACGAATCGCCGTTTTTGGATATGGCTGCTCGATGGGTATTGATTTGCTCTTACAAAAGCCCAGCGACCTTCTCGATCCAGGCATCGATCGCGTACTGCGGTGTCATTTGGGTCGAGCCGCCGGTCGAGTCGAACTGGACCTCGATGCTCGGGCCAAAGACGGCACCGGCGCAGCCGTCCTTTATGTTCTCGATGACGTTGCCGGGCCAACCGCCGTTGGTCTGGAACGGCACAACGGTCTTGCCGGCAAAATCGCACTGCGAAAGGGCGGTGGAGACGGCGGGTGCCATCGTATACCACCAGGTCGGGGTTCCCACGGCGATCACGTCGTAGTCGGCCGGATCATGCGCGAGCGTCTCGATCTCTGGCTGGTAGCCGACATTCACTTCGTCCTGACCTTGTTGCACCGTTTCGTCGTAGTCCTCGGGGTAGGGCTCGACGGTATCGATGCGCTCGAGGTCGGCGCCGCAGGCGTCTGCCAGCTGCTGGGCTACGGTCTCGGTGTTGCCGTTCGACCAGCTGTAGTACATGACGAGCATTTTCTTGAACATCGATTTCCCCTTACATGGAAACGGGGCGACAACGTCTGATGTCGTCACCCCGTGCGGTTGTTTGGTCTAGCGGCCGAGCTTCTCGTACTCCTCGTTCGAGACGGGCTCGAGCCATTCGTTGGAGCAGTCCTCGCCGGGGAAGCCGAAGGCCAGGTGACTGAACCAGCAGCCGGCCTTGGCGCCGTGCCAGTGCTTGACGTTGGCCGGGATCT
>ERZ808246.243-NODE-243-length-48663-cov-3.936183_pt1 | contig 48663 bp, 40 predicted proteins | sample MGYA00521083_ERZ808246 | MGnify/ENA primary metagenome ERZ808246 (study PRJEB31516, sample SAMN03275577) | gut metagenome | biome: mammalia-associated habitat; material: feces | host: Papio cynocephalus | place: Kenya | collected 2012-07-07 ... | reverse complement strand
GCCAGCCAGTCCATCATAAGGTCAAACTTCTTCATGACCTCATCATAATCCAGATATTCGGAGGTAATCGGAGCATATGCCGGTCCGACCTGTCTGCCGTTCTTCTCATCCACGCCGCCGTTGATGGCGTACAGAAGGCACTTTGCAAGGTTTGCTCTTGCACCGAAGAACTGCATCTCCTTGCCGGTCTGTGTTGCCGATACGCAGCAGCAGATGGAGTAGTCATCTCCCCATACCGGCTTCATGACATCGTCGTTCTCATACTGAATGGAAGAGGTCGTCACCGAGATCTTCGCCGCATACTTCTTGAAGTTGTCCGGAAGCTTGCTGCTGTACAGAACCGTCAGGTTCGGCTCCGGAGACGGTCCCATATTCTCCAGTGTATGAAGGAAGCGATAGTCATTCTTCGTCACCATGGAACGGCCATCCATACCGATACCTGCAACCTCAAGCGTTGCCCAGACCGGATCACCGGAGAACAGCTCGTTGTAGGACTTGATGCGCGCGAACTTGACCATGCGGAACTTCATGGTGATATGATCGATCAGCTCCTGAGCCTGCTCCTCTGTCAGAGTGCCGGCAGCAAGATCACGGCTGATGTAAATATCCAGGAAGGTGGAGATTCTTCCTACGCTCATCGCCGCACCATTCTGCGTCTTGATTGCTGCAAGATAGCCGAAGTACAGCCACTGAACCGCTTCCTTCGCATTGCGTGCCGGAGCGGAAATATCATAGCCATAGGCCTTCGCCATCTCCTTCATGCCCTGCAGCGCACGAATCTGCTCGGAAATCTCCTCGCGCTGACGAATGACATCATCGGTCATGGTGCCGTCGCCGCAGTTGGCCTGATCCTCCTCTTTCCATGCGATCAGCTGATCAATGCCATACAGTGCGACTCTCCGGTAGTCGCCGACGATTCTTCCTCTTCCGTAGGTGTCCGGAAGACCGGTCACGATGTGGCTGTGTCTTGCAGCACGCATCTCCGGTGTATAAGCATCAAAAACCGCCTGGTTATGCGTCTTGTGATACTCCGTAAAAATCTTGTGCAGCTCCGGATTCGGATGATAGCCGTACATCTCGCAGGCTTCCTCTGCCATCTTGATACCGCCGTAGGGCATGAATGCGCGCTTCAGCGGCTTATCGGTCTGAAGACCGACGACCTGCTCCAGATCCTTCATGGATTCATCAATATATCCTGGGCCATATGCGGTCAGAGAGGAAACAACCTCGGTCTCCTCATCCAGAACGCCGCCCTTATCGCGTTCCTGCTTCTGGAGCTCCTGAAGTCTTCCCCAAAGCTTGTTGGTGGCTTCCGTGGGCTCTGCCAGAAAGCTTTCGTCGCCGTCATAAGGGGTGTAGTTCTTCTGGATAAAGTCGCGGACATTGCACTCGCGCTTCCAGATATTGCCCTCAAAGCCGTTCCAGGCTTCATTCTGTAACATGTTCCGTTCCTCCTTTTGAACGAATGTTAGGCAGCGTATAGTTAGTGGCTCCTAACCAGCCATCTCTCAATATAGAACGGTCCATGCAAAAAGTCAATCCTTATCCGACAGTTCCATCTGAGCGTGTCCTTTTCCCCATCTGCCGGTATTTTCAGCAGCAGGCGGCACACGTAAATTCAGTGTATCGGATTTTCAAGCTCCTGTCATCTGTATTTCAGATTTGTTTTTCCGGGTATTTCAGATTTGTTTTTCTGGCTTTGTTTTTCCTGACACGGTATTGTGAGAGCTGTATTTGGGAACAAGAGAAAAAGGCCTCTTCCCCGTAAACGGGAAAGAGGCCTTGAGAGCTTACAGAACGTCGCTTCTTCGAATATAACCCGGGCAATTAGGATCTGCTTTCAGCTCCTTCACATTGAGAATTTTCGCCCATTTATCCACAATCTGATTCTCCAAGTGCACGTCCTCGCCGATTACCGAATGTCCCAGAATCAGACAGTTCTTCACCACGGCGCCCTTTTTGATCACCACACCGCGGCCGACAACCGAATTCTCCACGGTACCATACACCGATGTGCCGTTCGCGACCATCGAATTGACCACGCTGGCGCCCTCATAATAATGTACCGGACTGGAGTCTGTCGTCTGCGTATAAATCGGCCAGTCGGATGAAAACAGCTGATGTGCCGCTTCGTAATTCAAAAGCTCCAGATTGGCGCGATAATAGCTCAGAAGATCATAAATAGCAGCCATATAAGAGCCCTTGTGCTGCGCACCGCGAATGTCCAGGCTGTCACTCTCCAGATTCAGAATATCCGACAGATTAAAAATGGAGGAGCGCTTCTTCGCCTCATGGATCAGATGAATGAGCATCTTCTTGCTCATCACGTAGGTATCCATGAAAATATTCCGATTCGCCGCCGATCCGTCATTCAAATGAATCGACTTCACACCCTTCTGACGGTTCAGATCCAGAACCGCGCAGTTGCGGTACCAGTCATCCGCCTTGTCCGTCTTATGATACAGAAGCGTGACATCCGCCCCGCTCTCCACATGCTGCTGCAGAAGCTGCTGGAAATCCTGCTTGAAAATCATATTGCCAGGAGTAATGACCACATACGGCTGCTGCATCCTCTCGATTACCTCGAGATTGTCCATAAACGCGGCAATATCCGTGTTGTAAATATCATTGACGCGGCTGTCCTGATTGAACAAAAGCTGGAGCTTACCTCTCTTGGCATTGATGTTGTAATGCTGGCCGTAGCTCAGATGTTCCGCAAGGGAGCGGGGATTCTGGCTGACATAAACCTGAATGCGGTCAATACCGCTGTTCGACAGATTGGATACCGGGAAATCCACCACGCGATATCTGCCGAGGAAGGAGAAGGCCCCGATCGGCCGGTAATCCTCCATTCCCTGCACATGATAGCGGCCGTTGGAGGCCGTGACGATTCCAAATGCATTGATCATCTTACTCAACCCCCTTTACATTCTTCGCAACAAGGAGAATATTCTCACTGTCTGCACTTCCAACCACTGCACCCTTTCCAATATGTACATTGTTGGCCACCAGAGCTCTTGTCACGACAGCTCCCTCATCCACGACAGCACCTGGCATCAGGACAGAGTCAATAACCCTCGCCCCCTTCTCCACATCCACATTCGTAAAAATCACAGAATGCTTCAGCTCTCCTTCGATATGGCAGCCCTGTGTGATGTATGCGACATCCACCTTTGCCTCCGGTCCGATGTACTGCGGAAGCTCCGGCGCATCCTCGGTATAAATCTTCCAGGAATCATCATCCAGATTCAGCTTGCTCTTGTCATCCAGAAGGTCCATGTTGGCTTCCCAAAGAGAATCTATGGTTCCAACATCCTTCCAATAGCCTTTAAACTCATAGGCCATCAGTGTCCTCCCATCCTTCAGGAGACGAGGAATGATGTCCTTGCCGAAATCATGACTGGAATTCGGATCATCCTTGTCCGCGGTCAGGAGCTTGCGGATCACCTTCCAGCTGAAAATATAAATACCCATCGAGGCCAGATTGGACTTCGGGTGCGCGGGCTTTTCTTCAAATTCCGTGATATGCCCGTTTCCATCGGTATTCATGATGCCGAAGCGGCTGGCCTCCTTCATCGGCACGCCGATGACCGCGATCGTAGCATCTGCCTTGTTGGCCTTATGGTACGACAGCATTTCGTCGTAATCCATCTTGTAAATGTGATCGCCGGAGAGAATCAGAAGATAATCAGGATCATACTGGTCAATAAAATCGATGTTCTGTGAAATGGCATCCGCCGTTCCGCGGTAGACATTCAGGTTGGCATCCGCCTTCTCGCGTGGGGGCAGTACGAACACGCCGCCGTCACGAGTATCCAGGCCCCAGTTCTTGCCGCCTGCCACGTAGGAATTCAGTAAAACCGACTCGTACTGCGTCAAAACGCCGACAACATCAATCCCGCTGTTGGCACAGTTGGAAAGCGGAAAATCCACGATCCGGTACTTGCCGCCGAAGGAAACTGCAGGCTTTGCAACCTTGTTCGTCAAATCCTTCAGACGGCTTCCGCGCCCGCCGGCCAGAATCATTGCCAGCATTTCGTTCTTGCTCATATGCATTACCTCCCCGCTGCTTGTTTGGAAATACTGAATTCATTGTATCAAACTGCCAAAGCAAAGGAAAGTAGTCCCGGTAAAATACGCACAATTTTCATGTTAATTTCTTAAATAATTTGTATATTTCTGCTCATCCTTTCTGCTTTTTGAGGTCTTCTGACTTCCACCCGAAATAAAGAGCGTCACGTTCTGCTTTTCGCATCCGTGCATCATAGGTTGTTCCCTTGGGCTTCTCAAAAAGCTTTTCCCTGTCATAAAATCCGATTGAAATTCCTGCCGCATACGCTGCCCCCCATTCCTGAGAGCTCCTCTGTTTCCGACACACATCGTTTTCTCCTGCCGATGTAATCAGCTTCAAATCATCTTTCAGCCAGGTGATTACAAAAGCATATGATTAAAAGATCAGTAGCCCGAGATGGTATACCACACAGGCAATCAAAAGTGCTGCAAGAGTATAAAACACACCGATATTTGCGGACAAAATTTTTTCTGAAATCTACGGTGTTTCACCATTGGAATTCCGCAGGCTTTTCAGAAGCGCTTATTAGTGTTGTCTAACCCAGCAGCAGCGCCGTATAATTTGAACGGCTGAAACGTTACTTTTATAACAATATCGCCATTGACATATTTATTAAGGAAGGAGAACTTTTATGGTTTACTCACAGGAAGTAAAGAACATGTGCGTCGTACACCAGGGCGTACACCATGGCGCAGCTCCGATCCCGGAAGAGGCTAAGTGGGTGAAGTCCAAAGAGGTAAAGGACATTTCCGGTTATACACACGGTGTAGGCTGGTGCGCACCTCAGCAGGGCGCCTGCAAGCTTTCTCTGAACGTCAAGGACGGCATCATTCAGGAAGCTCTGATTGAGACCATCGGATGTTCCGGAATGACGCATTCCGCAGCAATGGCTGCAGAGATTCTTCCCGGACTTACCGTTCTGGAGGCTCTGAACACCGACCTTGTCTGCGATGCCATCAACACCGCAATGAGAGAGCTGTTCCTTCAGATCGTATACGGCCGTTCCCAGAGTGCATTCTCCGAGGATGGACTGCAGATCGGCGCAGGACTTGAGGATCTCGGCAAGGGAACCCGTTCCATGGTTGGTACTACCTACGGAACTCTGGAGAAGGGACCCCGCTACCTTGAGCTGACCGACGGCTACATCACCGACCTCGCTCTGGATGAGAATGATGAGATCATCGGCTACAAGTTCGTGAACTTCGGCAAGATGATGGACTTCATCAAGGCCGGCGACGATGCAGCTACCGCTCTGGAGAAGGCTTCCGGCAAGTACGGCCGTGTTGCTGACGCTGTGAAGTTCATCGATCCCAGAAAGCAGTAATCAAGAAGGAGGAGAAAGAAATGGCATTATTTGAATCTTATGAGAGAAGAGAGCCCCAGATTCTTGCCACACTGAGCAAGTATGGTATTTCCTCCATTGAGGAATGCAAGACCATCACTGAGGCTGCTGGTCTGGACGTTTATCATCTGGTAGAGGGCATTCAGCCGATCTGCTTTGAGAATGCAAAGTGGGCTTACACCGTAGGCGCTGCCATTGCCATCAAGAAGAACTGCCGCAAGGCGGACGAGGCTGCTGCCGCAATCGGCGAGGGTCTTCAGTCCTTCTGCATTCCCGGTTCCGTTGCTGACCGCCGCAAGGTAGGTCTCGGACACGGCAACCTTGGCAAGATGCTCCTTGAGGAGAACACCGAGTGCTTCGCATTCCTGGCTGGTCACGAGTCCTTCGCAGCAGCTGAGGGTGCCATCGGTATCGCCGACAAGGCCAACAAGGTTCGCAAGAAACCCCTTCGCGTTATCCTGAACGGCCTTGGCAAGGACGCTGCCAAGATCATCTCCCGTGTCAACGGCTTCACTTATGTAGAGACTGAGTATGACTACTTCACCGGCGAGCTGAAGGTTCTCTCCGAGACCTGCTACTCCAAGGATCCTTCCAGCCCGCGTGCAAAGGTTCGCTGCTACGGCGCTGACGATGTTCAGGAAGGCGTTGCCATCATGTGGAAGGAGAACGTTGATATCTCCATCACCGGCAACTCCACCAACCCGACCCGTTTCCAGCACCCTGTTGCAGGCACCTACAAGAAGGAAAGACTGGAAGCCGGCAAGAAGTACTTCTCCGTTGCATCCGGCGGTGGCACCGGCCGTACCCTTCATCCGGATAACATGGCAGCAGGTCCTGCTTCCTATGGCTTCACGGATACACTCGGCCGTATGCACAGCGATGCACAGTTCGCAGGCTCCTCTTCCGTTCCCGCTCACGTAGAAATGATGGGCCTGATCGGAATGGGCAACAACCCGATGGTTGGTGCAACCGTTTCGACCGCTGTTTCTGTAGCACTTGCTGCAGAGCAGGGCAAGTTCTGATCCCGTACGCCTGACAAGGAGCAGCTGTTTCGGGCCGTACCGGCTGGTGAATTGCCTGTGATACAAGTTTGAAAGTGACATCGATATGTCACTTTCAAACAGCAGCATCGGTGCTGACGCGTTCGGCAAAACCGTCTTCGCGGATTTTGCCTCAGCGGGGTATAGCCATGGTAAACAGAGCATCAGACAAGGCCCAGAGCATTTGTACACGGTAAAGAATTGTTACGTGAAATAAAGACCCCCACCGGAATCCTGATCAATACCAGGGATTCCGGTGGGGATTTTCTATGCCTGTATTACCAGCCCATTTCCGCTTTTTTCTCAAAAGGCCGGCACTCGACATACATACCTTGAAGTACATGGATTGCACTTTCAACCGGACAGTTGTATCTGTATCACATTATTCGATCGAACAAATGTATTCGTATTGCATTTTTCAACCGAATAAACGTGCCGTGTCACAGTTTTCCCGCAGGCAAAAGAGTACGTACACTATGAATTCAGCAGGACGGAATCCGCCAGCTGCATATACTTTGCCTGGCCTTCCGTATAAATATCAAATGTTCCCTGCACGGTAATATTGTCTCCCTCCTGCGGATAATCCTCCGGAAATTCATGATCTCCTGCCAGAGAAAATTCAATGCCCTGTGCACAGCAGGCCGTTGCATCCTTAATGATGCAGGAAAAGTACAATTTTCCTGTTTCCGGATCCTGATATACCGTAAACTGTCCGTTCATGACAATCGTTTTCCCGATATAAGGCGTGGGATCCGTCATCATACTGTAAACCTCTGAGAAAACCATCGTACTGCTGAGCTTTGTCAGATCCACAACACCGTTCTCATCTTCTCCAGGAGCCTTTTCAGCCTTCCGTTCCTGTCCGTCATCCGTTTGATCCACGGCCTCCTCTGTATCCGATGCAGCGGCAGAGAAATCTTCCGCAGCTGTTTCCCCTGTTGCCGTGCTCCCCGGTATGTCCTCCATGGAGGCTGTAGCCGCATCCGGGGCCTGACCCTCACTTGCTTCTGAATCTTCTCCGCAGGCTGTCAGGAAAATCCCCGCAGCCAGAATCAACGCTGTCAGCATCTTTTTCATCTTCTGACTCCTGTCCGCAGCGCCCCGGCCAGATATGAAATGCCAAATGCTGCCATTTGAACGAGAACGATCGTAGATCCCACCGGCGTTCCTGCCAGAATGGATGCCAGAATGCCAAGAAGGGAACAGATCACCGACAAGAGCGCAGCACAGATTGTCACGCTCCGAAAGCTCTTGAACATGCGCATCGCCGAAAGTGCCGGGAAAATGACCAGGGCCGAAATCAAAAGCGATCCCACCAGATTCATGGCCAGCACAATGACACACGCAATCACAACGGCAATCAGAAAATTATAGAAATCGACCCTTGTCCCGACCGCTCTGGCAAAATTCTCATCAAAGGTCACAGCAAAAATCCTGTTGTAACAGAACACATAGAGCGCTACAACAATGACAGACATCACCACACAAAGAACCACGTCCTCCTGCGTCAGGGTCAGAATTGAGGTTGAGCCGAACAGGGTACTGCACACATCTCCCGAAACATTTGCAGATGCCGAGAAAACATTCATCAGCAGATATCCCATGGCAAGTGCACCAACCGAAATCATCGCAATGGCTGCATCTCCCTTGATTCTGGCGTTCTGCCCGGTCCGAAGCAGAAGAACCGCACTAATGACCGTAACAGTCAATATCAATGGCATCCGATTGGTCAGCTTCATCACAATGGCAACTGACATGGCTCCAAAGGCAACATGAGACAGTCCGTCTCCGATATAAGAAAACCGCTTCAGCACCAGCGTCACCCCCAGAAGAGAGGAGCACAAAGCAATCAGCACGCCGACCACCACCGCATGCTGCACAAAAGGATACTGCCAATAGGCGGAAAGCTGATCAATCACATGTTTCATTCTGCGCCTCCTTCCGGCTCTTGCCCTGCTGTATGCCTGAACTCTCTGCATGCATTCTCCGGTATTCCTCCCTTGTCCCATAGAAAAAGCCCGTTCCATGGCTCCCAAGCTTCAGAACATGAGTAGCATACCGGTCGGCTGCTTCCAAATCATGTGTAATCATCAGAATGGTGATCCCTTTCTCATGATTCAGCTTCCCGATGATGTGATACATATCCGCAGTCGCCTTCGGATCCAGGCCCGCAACCGGCTCATCCATCAGGAGCATTTTTCTGGTCGCGCACAAGGCACGGGCCAGCAGCACTCTCTGCTGCTGGCCCCCGGAAAGCTCCCGGTAGCATCTGGAAATCAGTGCTCCGATCTCCATTTGTTCAATGGCACGCCTTGCAATGTCCTTTTCCTGTTTTCCATAAAAGAAGTGATGACCGCATCTTCCCTGGCAGCCGGAAAGCACAATTTCCCATACCGATGCTGGAAAATCTCTTTGTACCTCTGTCTGCTGCGGAAGATATCCGATTTCGTCAGAACGCAGCCCGTCCCCAGTAATGATTTCACCATTAAGCGGTGGCAAAAGCCCAAGGATTGTTTTCATCAAGGTACTTTTTCCTGCCCCGTTTTCTCCGATAATCGTAAGATACTCTCCCGCGCGGACTTGAAAATTCAGATTCTCCAATACCGGATGACCGTCATATCCGACTGCCAGATTTCTGCAAATAAGTTGTGCCATTCCCAATCATCCTTCCTAATTCAGTGCCTCCTGCAGCACATCCAGATTCCTCGCCATTACAGAAAGATAGGTGGTTCCGCTCTTGACATCCTCCGAGGTTGTTGACTGCATGGAATCCATTGTCAGGATCTTCTGATCCTTTTCCTTGGTATTTTCGATGATGGTTGTCGCAATCTTATGGTTCGGTCCTTCAATCGTCATCACGCAGGGAAGCTGCAGCTCATCCACCTTCTTCGCCAGGAACGAAATTGTCTCGAAGCTTGCCTCGGTTTCTGCGGAGCATCCGACAAAAGCCGCATAATAAGTCAGGCCATAATCATCCACCATGTAACGGAACGGAAAACGGTCGCCGAACAGAAGCGTCTTCCTTGCCGCACTGTCCACTGTGCTCTGGTACTGTTCGTCAAGATCTGCAAGCTTCTCTTCATATGAGGTCAGATTTGCCTCATAGGCATCCTTGTTCTCGGGATCCAATTCCTCAATATCAGAAGCAATGGCCTTGCATAATACCTCTGCATTTTTCAGAGACAGCCAGACATGCTCGTCGTATTCCGGTCCTTCCTCTGCCGCTTCTCCTTCGCTTCCTTTCTCCTCTTCTTCCGGCTCCATACCTTCTACCGTCTCCTCTTCCTTCACCTGATCCCCCAGGACATCCAGAAGATTAATGACCTTCATATCCGGATTGGTGGCATTTTTCAGTGCGTCCTCCACCCAGGCATCCGATTCACCGCCCACATAAATGAACAGATCGCAGTTGGAAACCTTGACCAGATCATCCGCTGTCGGCTGATAGCTGTGAAGATCCACGCCATTGTCCAGGAGCATTGTGACCTCTGCCTGATCGGCCTGATCCCCGAGGATTTCACGTACCCAGTCATATTCCGGAAAGATCGTTGCTACAATATTCAATTTTTCTCCGTCACCGGTATCTCCTCCATCCGCATCATCGGACTGTGCATCGGTATCTGACGCAGCATCCTCTGCGGAAACCGTAAATGTGCTGCTTTCTGTCTGTTCCTGAGCGGAAGAGGCAGCGCCCGCAGAAGAAGCTGTCTCTGAAGAAGCCGTTTCTGTTCCGCAGCCAGTCATAAGTCCGGTCATCAGGGCCATTGCAAGAGCTGCAGAAACTGCCTTTCCTCTGTTTCTTCTGTATTCTCTGTTTTCAAAATGTCTGTTGCTGAAATTTCTCATCATAAAACCTCCAAATATCGTCTGCTGTCGCCGGTCAGGACATCTCCTGCACTCTGCTGTTGCCGATCAGGACATCCCTGCACTCTGCTGCAGACTTTTGCCCGTACCAAAACAAGGCAGTACCTCTTTCTTCTTTGGAAAAATAACGCCATACAGGCCGCATTTCTCAAAAAAGAAGGCACTTCCTCCTGATCCTGTCACATGAATGAATTGAAATCATGGATGCTGTGATTTAATTGGAAAGCTTTACCTTGAGGGTGACCAGGGTCCGGACAGCTGCCATGCCGCGTTCCCGGCATGCAATGCTGCGAACAACCCTGAAAAAGATGACTGCTGATGCGCAGGCTGCTCCGCCCGAAGCGAGATTCTTCAGAACGGATTCACAGATATGAATTTGCTGACAAATCGGACAGTCCGCATGACCGGAGCAGACATGATCCGTCTCTCTGGCAATATAAAAAGAAGAAAGAAGCATCACAAAAAGGACTGCCAGAGCAGCCAGTACAGCCAGCATTCGGTTGTTCCTTCTTGTCTGATGCATACCGTTCTCCATCCGCAGATTGTCCCATCCGATCCCGGATCAGATCTCTTTCTCTACAAATCCGACATCATACGGACAAATCTGCAGATTGTCAAGAACGTGTTTGTCATTACTTACCGCCATGTATGTGCCTGCCGCATCGTTCGCATAATGCCGTTTGCATTACACCATTTGCAGCATATGTCTTATAGTTTATGCACGGCGTCAGCCATCTGCTTCACGTACTTCCCGACCGGTCCTGCCGCTTCTTTCCCATACTTTGCAATGATTTTGATAATTGCCGAGCCAACAATGGCGCCATCGGACAGTTCCGCCATCTTCGCCGCCTGTTCCGGGGTGGAAATCCCGAATCCGACCGCGCACGGGATCTTCGTGCTCTTTTTGACCAGTTCGGTCATTGCCCCGATATCCGTCGTGATCTCGCTTCTGGTGCCGGTCACGCCAAGAGAAGACACCATGTAAATGAATCCCTTCGCTTCCCTGGCAATCATGGAGATCCGGTCCTCCGAGGTCGGCGCGATCATGGAGATCAGATCAATTCCATAGCGGTCGAAGACCTCTGCAAATTCATCCTTCTCCTCATACGGAACATCCGGAAGAATCAGTCCGTCGATTCCCGCTTCTGCCGCTTTCTGAGCGAATTTCTCACACCCATACGAGAAAACCACATTGGCATAGGTCATATATACCATCGGAATCCGGATGGTCTCCCGCAGCTTTTTCGTAAGCTCCAGCACCTTGTCTGTCGTTGTTCCCGCCTTCAGCGCAACCTCATCGGCCTCCATGATGACCGGTCCTTCCGCCGTCGGATCAGAGAACGGAATTCCAAGCTCAATCAAATCCGCGCCGTTCTCCACGGCCGCGCGGACAACCTTCTCCGTTGTCTCCAGATCCGGATCTCCTACCGTAATAAATGCAATAAACGCTTTATGATTCTGAAATGCCTCTGCAATTCGGCTCATTCCGAAATCTCCTCTCCGCGATATCTGGCAATCGCCGCACAATCCTTGTCTCCTCGTCCGGAGACCGTGATCACGATAATCTTGTCCTTGTCCATCTTCGGTGCGATTTTCATGGCATAGGCAATGGCATGAGAGCTCTCAATGGCAGGGATGATGCCTTCGGTCCGGGAGGTATATTCAAACGCCTCCACAGCCTCCTCATCGGTCACCGGCACGTACTCAGCGCGTCCGATATCATGCAGATAAGCATGCTCCGGTCCGATCCCCGGGTAATCCAACCCTGCTGAAATAGAGTAAACCGGTGCGATCTGTCCGTATTCGTTCTGGCAGAAATAGGACTTCATTCCGTGGAAAATTCCAAGCCGCCCGGTATTGATGGTTGCCGCCGTCTCAAAGGTATCAATGCCGCGGCCCGCTGCCTCGCAGCCGATCAGCCGCACCGAAGGATCGTCAATGAAATGATAGAACGAGCCGATGGCATTGGAGCCGCCGCCGACACAGGCAATCACCGCGTCCGGAAGTCTTCCCTCCTTCTCCAGCATCTGCTCCTTGATTTCTTTGGAAATTACGGCCTGAAAGTCGCGGACAATCGTCGGGAACGGGTGCGGCCCCATCACGGATCCGAGGCAGTAATGTGTGTCATCGATCCGGCTCGTCCATTCACGCATTGCCTGCGAGACAGCATCCTTCAGCGTTCCGGTTCCATCCGTGACCGGGACTACCTCCGCACCGAGCAGCTTCATCTTGTAGACATTCAGTGCCTGCCGTTCGGTATCCACCTTGCCCATGAAAACAACACATTCCATTCCCATCAGCGCCGCCACCGTTGCGGTTGCCACGCCGTGCTGCCCGGCTCCGGTCTCCGCGATCAGACGGGTCTTACCCATTTTCTTCGCAAGGAGAGCCTGTCCCAGGCAGTTGTTGATCTTATGTGCGCCGGTGTGGTTCAAATCCTCGCGCTTCAGATAAATCTTCGCGCCGCCGAGGTCTTTCGTCATCTTCTCCGCGTAATACAGGCGGCTGGGACGCCCCGCGTAATTGTTGAACAGCTCCGTCAGCTCCGCGTTGAACTGCGGATCATTTTTATACTTGTTATAGGCTGCTTCCAGCTCAATCACTGCATTCATCAGGGTTTCCGGAATGTACTGCCCTCCGTGAATACCGAATCTTCCGTTTTGATTGGTCATCTCTTTTCTTCCTTTCTTCCTGCCTTGACTGTTCCTGCCGCCTCCGGCCGTTTCAACCGCCCACGGCTGTTCCGGTTCTCCGCAGCTTCTGATATTCTGTGATTCTCTTATCTTCCCGTCGTCCTGCGAACCGCGGTCATAAACCTTCGTATTTTCTCCGGATCCTTGCGCCCGTCCGTCTCCAGCGATGAGCTGACATCCACGGCATACGGCCCGGTTTGTTCAATGGCCGTCTCCACATTCTCCGGTGTCAGTCCTCCTGCCAGGAAAAAGCGTCTCCCGCAGCTTTTCAAAAGGCTCCAGTCGAAGCTCTCCCCCGTGCCTCCCCTTCCGTGATCCAGAAGGATTTCGTCCGCTCCGGAGGCTTCTGCCCTTCGAACGTCCTCTTCGTTCTCAATCCGAAAGGCCTTTACAATACACAGCTTTCTTCTCACCGGACGCCATCGTCTCTCATATTCCTCCTGAAGCTCCCGGATCATGCCATCACTCTCTTCCCCATGCAGCTGCACCATGTCCAACCGACAAATCTCAAGCACCTCCAGAATCTCAGAAATCTTCGCGTTGACAAAAACGCCGACCGGCCGGATTCTCTCATCCAGGAGCTTTCGGATTATCTCTGCCTTCTCCGGTTCAATGTAGCGCTTCCGTGATGGATCAAAGATAAACCCCGTATAGTCCGGCAGCACCGCGTTAACAGCCCCGGCATCCTCAGGACTTCGAAGCCCGCAGATTTTCACCTTTACCGTGTGCTGGTCTGTATCCATTGTGGCTGCCTCCTTTTCTTTTCGAAAGTTTTCCTGCTTCATTTCCGGTATTCAGAAACGGCGTCCAATTCCGCGCAGGCGGTTCAATTCCGCCTTCGGGCTTTCCGCCCGCATCAGCTGCTCGCCGACAAGAACCGCGTTCACACCGTTCTGCCGGAGTGTTTCCACATCCTCCGGGGTCCGGATTCCCGATTCCGCAACGAAAATCGTGTCTGCCGGCGCAAAGGATCGGAGCCGGATGCTGTTGCGGATATCCACGGTGAAATCCCTCAGGTTCCGGTTATTCACTCCAATGATTCTCGCTCCCGCCGCGGCCGCCGAGGCGACCTCCGCCTCATCGTGTGCCTCCACAATGGCGGAGAGTCCCAGCGAATTCGCGATCTGAAGGTAGTTCTCCAGCGTTTTTGTGTCCAGAATCGCGCAGATCAGGAGCACTGCCGAGGCCCCCAGCAGCTTTGCCTCATAGATCATGTACGGATCTACAGTAAAATCCTTGCGAAGGCAGGGGACCGAAACCTCTGCCGCGATCTCCTTCAGATACGCATCGGATCCCAGAAACCACTTCGGCTCCGTAAGAACCGAGATGGCAGAGGCTCCCGCCTCCTCATACTGCCTGGCAATGTCCAGATAAGGAAAATCCGGGGCGATCAGCCCTTTGGATGGAGAAGCCTTTTTGCATTCGCAGATAAAATGAATGTCTCCGCCCTCCGAGAGCCGGTGCTCGAAGCGAAACGGTTCCTGCACTGCCACTGCCTGCGCCGCCTCGCGGAGTTCTTCGATCGGCCGGTTCTCTTTTGCCTTCTCTACACGGACTCTCGCATAGTCCGCAAGCTGATCCAGAATTGTACTCATGTGTTACTGACCTCGATGACCTTGTTCAGGGTATCCAGTGCCTTTCCGGAATCAATCAGATCACCTGCAAGCTTCACACCCTCTTCCAGCGATTCCGCGGCCTTGCCGGCGTAAAGCGCCGCTCCCGCATTCAGAAGAACGATATTTCTTCTGGTTCCGGTGATCGTTCCGTTCAGGATGCCCCGGGTAATCTGTGCATTTTCCTGCGCCGTACCGCCTACAATCTCTTCCTTGGTTCCGCGAACGAGGCCGAAATCCTCCGGCTTGATCACAGAGGTCCGGTAAAATCCGTCCCTGAGCTCGCAGACCGTCGTCGGAGCACTCGCCGAAATCTCATCCAGATGATCCTGTCCGTAAACGACAAGTCCGCGGTTTACTCCAAGAGAGCTCAGAACCTTTGCAACGGGCTCCACCAGATATTCGTCATAGACACCGAGGAGGAACATCTCCGGCTTTGCGGGATTGGTCAGAGGCCCCAGAATGTTGAATACCGTCCGGAAGCCCAGCTCCTTGCGAATCGGTCCTACATATTTCATTGCCGCATGGTACTTCTGTGCGAACATGAAGCAGAAGCCCGTCTCCTCCAGCATCTTCCGGCAAAGCTCCGGATCCTGCTGAATGTTCACGCCGAGCGCCTCCAGGCAGTCCGCCGTTCCGGAAAGGGAGGATGCCGCGCGATTGCCGTGCTTGGCCACCTTGACGCCGCCTGCTGCCACGACCATGGCCGCCGTCGTGGAGATATTGAAGGAATGAGCTCCATCTCCGCCGGTCCCCACGATTTCCAGGACCTCCATGCCGGGATGCGGCACCGGTGTTGCGAGAGACCGCATCGCATAAGCGCAGCCGGAAATCTCGTCAATGGTCTCCGCCTTCGTCGACTTCGTGGAAAGAGCGGCAAGAAAAGCCGCATTCTGGGTCGGGGTGGTTTCTCCCTTCATGATTTCCAGCATCGTTTCCCTCGCCTCGTCATAGGTGAGGTCTTCCTTGTTGACGATTTTGATAATTGATTCCTTAATCATGGCTTCCTCCTTCTGTTTCTCATTCCGCAGATTTTCTGCTCCTCTGTACTTTTCCCTTCGGCTTCTTTGACCCTGTTGTTCTGTTGTTTTCTGTGTTTCCGGAATTTCTGTTTCTAAAAAGTTTCTACAACTGCAGGAAATTTTCAAGAATCGCTGCTCCATCCGGTGTCATAATCGATTCCGGATGAAACTGCAGCCCGTACACCGGATACTGCGTATCCTGTACTCCCATCACCTCGCCGTCTTCGGTCTTCGCGATGACCTTCAACGTATCGGGAAGCGTGTCCTCCTGCACCGCCAGGGAATGATATCTGGCTACCGGAATGGTCTTGGGAAGTCCCCGGAAAATCGGGCTTGTGACATCGATTTGCGTCTGTGACTGCTTCCCGTGCATCAGCTCCTTCGCATAACCGACCGTTGCCCCATAGGCCTCACAGATTCCCTGCTCGCCGAGGCACACACCGAGGATCGGGATTTTCGTCCGGAGTCTTCGCACCACGTCCTCGCAGATGCCTGCGTCCGCAGGCCTGCCCGGGCCCGGGGAGATGATGATCTTCTCCGGGACAAGCTGTTCGATCTCCTCCACTGTCATCTCATCGTTCCGGATCACACGGATCTGCGGCCGGATCGCTCCCACCATCTGGTAGAGATTGAAGGAAAAGCTGTCATAGTTGTCAATCAGCAAGATCATTGGCCGCCTCCAGTGCCGTCACAACGGCTTTTGCTTTGTTGATGCATTCCTGATATTCCTTCTCCGGAACAGAATCTGCCACGATGCCGGCGCCGCTTCGAATAAACACCTTCCCGTTTTTCTTGTACGCGATGCGGATTGCAATGCAGGTGTCCATGTTCCCGGCGAAATCAAGATACCCGATGGCGCCGCCGTAAATTCCGCGCTTGTTGTTCTCCAGATCGTTGATCAGCTGGCAGGCCCGGATCTTCGGAGCTCCCGAAAGGGTTCCTGCGGGAAGAATCGAATTCACCGCATCCAGTGCATCCAAATCCTCCCTGATTTCTCCCCGGACCGTGGAGCCGATGTGCATGACATGAGAAAAACGCAGAATCTCGTGATAGCGCTCCACCTGCACGGAGCCGAATTTGGAAATTTTCCCGATGTCGTTCCGCCCGAGGTCGACCAGCATGTTGTGCTCGGCAAGCTCCTTCTCGTCGGCAAGAAGTCCCTTCTCCAGCTCCCGGTCCTCCTCCGGCGTCTTGCCTCTGGGACGCGTCCCGGCGAGCGGGAAAGTGTGCAGCACACCGTCCTCGAGCTTCACCAGTGTCTCCGGCGATGCCCCTGCCACCTCCACATCGGTCCCCGAGAAGTAGAACATGTACGGAGACGGGTTCAGCGTTCGGAGAATCCGGTAGCAGTTGAGAAGGCTCCCTTCGTACTCCCCTTCCAGGCGGTTTGACAGAACGATCTGGAAAATATCGCCCTCCTTGATGTGATGCTGGGCCTTCCGGACCATGCTGCAGTAGTGCTCCTTGTCGAAAAACGGCCGGATCTCCGATTTCAGAACGCCCGCCGGTTCCTCCTTCTCCTTTCCGGTGCGGATGAGCCGCGCCAGATTCTCCAGCTCGTGCTCCGCCTTCCGGTAGGAGGTCTCTGCTTCCGCAAGATCAATGTTGACGATCAGGATGATTTTCTGTCGGAGGTTGTCAAACGCGATCACCTTATCGAACAGCATCAGATCCACGTCCTTGAAATTCTCCGTATCCTCGGCATCCAAATGAAGAGACGGCTCCGCATATTTCAGATAATCATAAGAGAAATAGCCTACCAGCCCTCCTGCAAACGGAGGAAGAAAAGGAAGCCGCGGTGCCCGGTACTCCTTCAGGATCTGCCGGATGGTCGCTCCGGGATCCTTCGTCTCAAAGGAAAGAGCTCCTGCCTTCATGTGGCCGTTCAGACAGATGATTTCCATCGTCGGATCAAAGCCAAGGAACGTGTACCTCCCCCACTGCTCCTGTGCCTCCGCCGATTCCAGAAGATAACAATGGTCCGAAATGTTTTTGAGCTTGCGGAGAACCTGCATCGGCGTATACAGGTCAGCAAGAATTTCCGTGCTGACCGGAAGCCGCCGGTATTCTCCCTTCGCGGCATAGGCTCTGGCCTCTTCCAGAGAAGGTCTGATCTTCATTTCACAGATGCTCCTTTCCTTGTATAAAAAAACGTCCCTGACGGAACTCATCATAAGTTCCATCAAGGACGATCTGAATTCTTAATCTCAGTCGCGGTGCCACCTTGATTCACAGATGCAAAGGGTGCGCCCTGTAAAGGCTTCCCACTCTCTTCTCTGTGCTCTTAACGGGATACCAGCATATCCCCGGCAACTGACGTATGCCTTACGTCGCGAAATACTCACCCTCCACTGCGAATCCATGATTCCTGCACATCTGTCCTTCTCACAGGATTCACATTCTTCCCAATACAGTATCCGGCTTTCCTTGCGCCCTCAGCGGTCCATTTGCAGGCAGGTGCTACTGCCGGGTTCCCATCCTCCCCGGCTCTCTGGGAGTTCCTTCGCATGCGTTATATCCGCTTCATCGGTTTAAAGTGTTATCAAATTGTTGTGCTTATGATACTGCTGACTTTTGCAAATTGCAAGCAGTATTTTCAGAAAGGTCCTACTTCCGCAGCGTAAGATGCATGACACTTGCAGCAGGAAGCGTCAGGACAAATCCTGTCTCATCCTTCCTAACCTGCGTATAGGGCTGAATCCGCACACGCTCCGGCTCCTCAAAGCTGTTGTGTGCCCGCAGTCCGTGCGGATCCTCAAAGGAGGAATCTCCCTGCAGAATTTCGCAGCAGGCTGCCGTATAGGATTTCGGCTCGCTCATAAGGATTCTGACGGAAAGATCATCCTCCGCTGACTGATTGGTCAGTGTAATATTGATCTCTCCCTTTTCGTTCATGGAAGCGGATTCAGAGAGAGCCGGAACAGCAGGAGCTGTCGGGTCATCGGCAAGAACCGATAAATCATAATTTCCGCTGACTGCGCTCTCCAGAAGATCTGCATCCTGGTGATCGCGGAACATCCGGTAGACAAAATACGTCGGCGTCTTCACCATCTCTGCTCCCTGCGTCAGAAGCATCGACTGAAGAACATTGATCATCTGCGCAATGTTCGTCATGGTGATTCGGTCGCTCATCTTGTTGAATACATTCAGATTCAGGCCGGCAGATACCGCATCGCGCATCGAATTCTGCTGATACAAAAATCCCGGATTGGTCCCTTCCTCTGTCCGGAACCAGTTGCCCCACTCATCCACAACAAGTCCGATCTTCTTCTCCGGATCATATCGGTCCAGAATTTCTGCATGCTTTTCCAGAATCTTCTTCAGGTAATAAGCGCGCTGCATCGTCAGGACCCACTCCTCGTCCGTAAAGGAGAGTGCGCTGCCCTTATCGTCCCAGCCATGCAGATACATGTAATAATGGACGCTCAGCCCATCCATAAAGCCATGGCGCTGCGGCTGATTCCTGCGGTAGCATTTCTCCAGAAGCTTCTCTGTCCAGTCGTAATCATCCCCCGCAGGCCCAACCGCAATCTTTTCCGCAGGCTCCTTCTGCGAATCATGGAGGAAGGACTGATACAGGCGATATCTTGCCGCATAATCCTCCGGGAACATGTTCCCTCCGCAGCCCCAGCTCTCATTCCCCAGTCCGAAGAATTTCATCCTCCACGGTTCCTTGCGGCCATTTTCCGCGCGCAGGCGGCTCATCGGAGACTCTCCGTCAAAGGTGATGTATTCCATCCAGTCCTCCATCTCCTTGACCGTTCCGCTGCCGATATTGCCGTTGATGTAGGCTTCACAGCCCAGCATTTCACAGAGCCGGAAGAATTCATGTGTTCCGAAGCTGTTGTCCTCCAGGACACCGCCCCAGTTGGTATTGATGATCTTCTTCCTGGATTCCCTCGGGCCGATTCCGTCCATCCAATGATACTCATCGGCGAAGCACCCTCCCGGCCAACGGATCACCGGTACCTTGATTTCACGAAGTGCATCTGCAACATCCGTGCGGATTCCGTCCTCGTTCGGAATTCCGGACTCCGGGCGCACGAACAATCCCTCGTAAATTCCTCTTCCCAGATGCTCTGCAAACTGCCCGTAGATTTCCTTCCGGATTCTGCTTTTCTTATGATCTTCCTTTACTGTAATCTCAATCGTCTTCATTTTCGTTATGCTTCCTTAACCCTTTACTCCTCCGAGTGTAATGCCCTTTACAAAATTTCCCTGAACAAAAGGATAAATGATCAGAATCGGCAGAACGCCGACCGTCGCCATTGCCATCGCCATCGCCATCGCCATCGCCATCGCCATCCGTAGCATCTCTTTCGGTGAGGCTTTTTATTAAAGCCATTTTCGTTCAAATCGTTTTTAATAAAATGTATTTGAATGAATTGTTTCTTCCACTTCGCTTTTCGTAAGACCTCTCACGATTGATAAAGATCCTTCAGGGTGAACCGCAGCAGATCCTTCGGCGAAGCCTCTGTGAACCAATCTGTATATCCGCTCAGAGAAAACAGAAGATGCTTCACCACACGATATTGCCCCGCAAGAAGTTTTTCCCTCCTCAGCAGAGTATCATAAACATCCTTGCCGATTTTCTCATTTTTGAATTTGCACTCACCAATCACTGCAGTTTTATCAAGATCCGAAATACCTACAATATCAATATCTGCAGACTGTCGGATGCTGGTTCCATCCTCATTTTTCAGTAATTCCGTTCCCCACCACGCTCCGGTTTTTGTTAGAAAGTTATCGAAACGGCCCTCGATTCCCTGTTCCAGAGTATAGTATCGGCACATTTCTTCAAAAATACTCCCCATAAAAGAATGCAGGTTTGGTTTCACTGCTTTTTCGTAGTAAAGATCTCCCTTTCCCATTTCGATCACACTGGCTGCCTTTGGAACAAAGGCATACCAGAATTTAAACATACCGTCTCTCAGAACATATCCTGTTTTCTTTCTGTTTTTCTCTTCTGTGATGCAATGCCTCTTTTCCACAAGACCAACACTGATCAGCTTATCCAGTGAGTACAAAACCGTGGATGGACTTTCGCCAATCTTATCTGCAATAACATTTACACTGCTCTCCCCTGCTGCGATCTGCTCGATCACATTGTTAACAAGCGTGGTATCCGCAAATTCCTGTGTCAGCAAATTGTGCGTTTCATCGTACAGGTACCCATCTCTTCGGAAAAACAATCGCTTGATATTATCATCCAATGTCAGACGATCATCCAGCATAGACAAATACTTTGCCACTCCGCCGGTAATTCCATAGCAGATTGCCTTTTCCTCCAACGTATAATTGGGAACAAATTCTGCAGCATCGCGATAATGAAATGCATCCAGCCGGATTTGTGCATTCCTTCTTCCGAAAAGCGGGCTTTTTTCACTAAGAACTTTCTTTTCCATAAAGCTAAGCGAAGAGCCACACAAAATAAGAAGAATATTTTTCTCTTTCCAATCCGTATCGATATATTTCTGCAGGACGGAGAGCAGTGCGACATCCTCGTCCGCCCAATAAGGAAGCTCATCGATCACCAAGACAATCTTTTCGTTTCCTGTCTTCTTCCCAATATAATCAAATACCGCCTCCGTTGAGCGAAAGATCACTTCCGGATTATCCGGATCCAACGTGGCAATGACCTGGCTTGAAAACAGCTCAAGGTTTCTCCCGGCTCCGACCTTCGTAGCCGTGTAGAACACTGTCCTCTTATCCTTCACAAACTCCGCGATCAACGTAGATTTCCCGATGCGTCGGCGTCCCTGGATTACCACCATTCCAAATCCGCTTTGCTCGTACAGCTCCTGCAGCGTGTGCAGCTCCTGGCCTCGTCCGATGAACATAGAAGAGCTCCTTTTGTTCAAATCATTTTTATTCAAATTGTTTTTAATCAAATGTATTTGAATAAATTATATCATCTCCTTGCACTATGTCTACTATGCCTTACAGCGTCCATCTTCCGTAAGCCGGTGTGCATTGCCATCCTTCCGTGCTTATATTGTATTTGAAATAAGCACAGTAGCCAAAACAAAGTCCCACCCATTCCATAGGGTTTCTTCACCGTCTGCATTTTCATCCAGCTGACTGTCATCCCTCTCTGCCTGTCAGATCAGATTTTCGGGAGGTTCCGGCATATCCATTCCTCCCTGCAGAATGAATTCCGTCAGAAAGGCATCCACCCGGTTATGCACCCGGAACATTGGGAGAGGTTTCCCGTCAATGGCGGAAAAATATTCCCTTGCCTTTTCCTTCACCACGGAATTCTTCAATGCTTCAAACCGTCCGTACTCGTTGATATTCTCTCTGGTTACGTGCGCATCCAGCATGCCGTAAACCAGATCCTCCATACAGCCAAGATAAGCAGACAGCCGATGCACCTGCCCTTTCTTCTCATTCACCGCATACTCGGAAATGTAATCCTGAATGCTCTTCCCCTTCTCCAGATGAATGTCACCGGTCTGCACGTCATGAAGGAAACGATTGGCGTGTCTTTGATCCTCCTGTGAAAGAAAAGCAAACGACTTGTGCAATTCCTCTAACGTCGCATCCAGCTCCTCTTTGGTAATATCCCGCTGCTCCAGCTGCTTTCTCCACTTTTCAAAGCGGCTGTTCATATAATCATAATCAATGGCTCCCGTATTCTGCTCTGTGAGATACGGGTCAATCTCAAACGTAATGTCACCCGGACCGGTTCCCGGGCCAGGGTTTTTCGGCAATTCCTTATAGCGCTGCTGCAGAATCTCATATTCTTCCCTTGTCGGAAGAACGTGAAGAATCTCCGTTCCCTGCATCTGCTCATCCCCGGAATGATCTTCCGGAGCAGAAACCTCATATTCCGTCTTCTCCCAGGTAAAGCCCTGAATCTGTGCCGCCTGATAATAGGTGGAATACTCCCGGAACAATTTGGCGAACTTCGCACAAACCGACGTATCCTTCGGAAGATGGAGCATATCCTGCTCTCCTGCATGGATAAAAAGGCTCTTCATCTCTTCATATGCCGCATTCATGTGACGGATGTTCTCCGGAAGATGATCCGCGAACAGCCCTCTTGGCTTATCTCCCGAGAACAGCTTCACTGCATTCTCAATATTCTGCTTCATGGTATGAGGCAGCCGGTAATAGCGGATGGAGCCAAACGGCTTCTCATTGATGTTAAACAGCCGGTTCGTCCGGGAAAAGGCCTGAATCAGGTTCTGATACACCAGCACCTTATCCAGATACAGCGTGTTCACCCACTTGGAATCAAACCCGGTCAGCATCTGATTGACCACAATGAGAAGGTCCAGCTGCTGCTCCGGCTTCAAGCGCTCATATGGCTTCTTATGCGCCAGTCTTGCAGCCGCATCCTTTTTAAATTTCGCATATCCGCCGATATCAAAATGCTGGTGATAGAGCTCATTGTAGTCTTCCAGCATTTCACACAGGCCGTCTTCCTTCTGCAGGGATTTCACGCCGCCTTCATTATCAATGTTCGGATCAAATAGTCCTGTTACCTTCAGCCAGGGTGCCTTTGTCCGGAAAATCCTGTAATACTGAATAGCCTCCGGAATGCTGCTCGTTGCAAAGATCGCGTGAAATTTGTTATTCCGACTCATGGTCGGCCAGTTCGTGGTGATGTCATCCGCTACCGCCCTCTGGTATTCTTCCGTCTGAAACTGGGCCTTCGGGCAGTAATCTTCAATTCCCTTCTGATATTTGCCATCCGGGCCGGTCTTCCCCGCCATCGGAACTGCATTCGGATCCATAAAGTGATAATACTTCCCGCTCTTCTCCGGATCCGAAACCGCCTCCTCTATCGAAGAAGCCTTCGCTTCCTGCAGTGCTACGGCCTGGCGGAGCTTCTTATCCGGATAGACCAGCACCATCGACGGATCAAAGCCCAGAACGTTTTTGTCCCGAATGCCATCCGCAATGCTGTATCGGTGAAGCTCATCTCCGAAGATATCTGCTGTTGTACTCCGTGCCTGTTCATTTTCCTGAAACACCGGCGTTCCGGTGAAGCCGAAGAACAGCGCGTTCGGAAAGGTGGCCTTGATGGTGATGAGCATTTCCCCGAAGGTGGATCGATGACATTCATCAATGATAAAGACGATCCGTTTGGCCTTCATCTTCTCCAGATCCTTCGAACGGAGCTTTCCCTCCGCATCGTCCCGGATGTTGCTCATTTTCTGGATGGAAGAGACGATCAGCGTGTCCTTCGGATCCAAGCTCTTCAGCTTTCCGATCAGGGCAATGGTATCCTCCGTCTCCTGCACCTCATCCGCATTGTCCGCAAAGGCCCGATACTCCTTCAGGGACTGAGTACCGAGTTCGATCCGGTCCATCAGGAAGATCACCTTATCTGCATCCTTAGAGGCTGCAATGAGCTGTGCCGATTTAAACGACGTCATCGTCTTGCCGGAGCCGGTTGTGTGCCAGATATATCCGCCCAGCTGATTTCCTGCTTCCCAGTCGTTCTTCGCGACACGATCCGAAATCTTATTGGCCGCATAATACTGGTAGCTGCGCATGACCTTCAGAATCCCATCTGCGTCGTCCGCCACCGTGTAAAAACCGATCAGCTGATGCGCCATCGGAATCGACAGCAGCGTAGAAGCAATTACCTGCCAGTCCCCAATCGGATCATTATTGAAATCCGCCCAATGAAAGAAAAAGTCCGAATTGAACTTCCCATCCGGGCCCGGATTGGCAAAATACAAGGTTTCCTCCGGATTCATTGCCACAAAAATCTGAACCAGAGAGAACAGCCCCGTGAATACGCCCTCATGCGCATACTTCTGGATCTGATTGCAGGCCTGCGATACCGGCACTCCGGATTTCTTCAGTTCAATATGAAAGACCGGCATCCCGTTAATCAGCAGCATCAGATCACCACGCCGATCCTGCAGGACCTCATTATGCCTTGCGAACAACGGCTGCTCTGCAATCTGGTAGCGGCTCTTGCCTCCCGCAATCTCCAGACGGTCGTAGATTTTCAGACTGACCTCCTTACCGTAATGGAGCTGGTCCTTCGGATTCTTCCGAACGATCGAAACTGTCTTCCCATTGATAAAACCATTCAGAGCCAAAGGAGTGCGAAGACTACGGATCTGCTCCAGCAGCTCCTCCATCTCCTCCGGAATCAGCGGACAGTCATTCAGACGGTCAATATCACGATTGTTCTCAAAGAGAATATTGGCCCAGTTCTGAATCAAATCCTGCTCGGTCGGATGATGAAGGACCTCCTTCGCCCAGCCATTGCTCTGCAAAGCCTGTATCAATTTCTCCTCAAAATCCGCTTCTTTATCAAATCGGACCATAATTGCTCCTTTTATAAGGCTTGACCGATCCGGTCAAATGGCAAAAATAATGCCCCGTCCCATCAAGTGCTGAATTTTCCCCAAAAAACACTTTCGCTCAATTCTCCCGAATTTGCTCGCGAACCATCATCAGGGTATATCCCAGAAGATTCTTTCCTGTCCATTTATCAGGATCCAATCGATTCGCGTCGTTCATTGACAGTCCGATGCCCCATATCCTGTCCTTCACAGCACATTCAGCCAGAATAGCATCTCCGGTTCCCAGAAGTTTTCCCTTCAATTCCTCATTCTGTAAGAATTTTTCGAGCAGTCCCCGGTAAACCACAAGCTGCCGGACTCCATTCCACAGCCGTTCATCATATCCATGGACCTGCCGCCCCAGTTCTTTGATCTCTGCCACGTCTTCTGTTGCCAGAATACGATCCGCGATCGTTGTATCCTGGAAGATCTGTGCTTTGCAGTACATCATATACTGTTCCATCGAGGTAAACCTCTGACCCTGTATGCAGAAAACTGATGGATACCAGTTGCTCAGGAATCCATATTCCTCATCAGGATTATGGAAACCGATGACCTTCATGCTGCGCCCACTTTCTGCACGGCCAATTCCAAATCGAGATCGTGAAGCCCGTAGTATGCCTTTTTCAAGAAATCAACAGGAATCCTCGTGACTACCTCCGAGCTTGGTACGCCATAATACCACTGATAGTAGGCGTAAAACTCCCCAATCCAATCCGGAATAAATCCTTCCAGACATTTCCCGGACTTCAAGACATATTTCTCATTCTCCGTAAAATAAGCCCACAATTCTTTGGCATCCATGGTGATAACATATGCCTGAGATTCATCGATGTACTTCCTGGTTTTGCTTTTCATATATGCATTAATGAAGTCCTCTGTATCTTTATCCGGAAATGTCTGGGCCACATAATCAAACAGCTTTCCCTGATTCTCGACGACATCCCCTAAGTAAGCCTCCGCATAGGCGCGCATCTATCTCACCTCTTTCATAACAAGGTACTGAACACCTTTGTCACTTTGTTCGCGTCAGAATCCACCAAATCCCTCATTTTATTTCTTGCAGCAATATCCCGGGCGTTATACCGTTCATTGAATTCGCTGTATTCAACAAGAGTCAATCCTTCCGGTCGCTCGTGAAGCTGTGCATAGGCACGTTCTGATTTAATGCAAAACTGAATTCCCAGTCCGCCGAGTGACAGCAATTCTTCTAAAATATCAACGTCAATGTTATCCCGGACAAATTCCTTGGCAATATAAAAGTAAGAAGCGTTCGCCCTCCACCCCTTGATGACATCATAGGAACTTGTATCTATGCCGTATTTCTCAATAAATTTTACGGACAGTACCCGATATCTTCTCGAATCCGCAGCATCACGATGTTTCATCAGTTCCGCAAGCCATGTCAGAACGTCATATTTCTGAAAATCAAGAACGTTCAAATTCTGGCACTCCAATTCGTATTGATGAATCCAGCCATTCTGTTCCAGAGGGTTACACACCGCCCACTCCTTCGCCAGTTCAATGTCCTCTGTCAAATAGAAACCTCGTCCATAATCATGCCTGTCATTTCCGCCGCCGAAAACCGGTGTCACAATCTGGTTCGGAGAGCCATGATATAGAATAATTTTTCCCATTTCGACTCTCCTTTCCTATACAAACATTTTTTCCAGCATGGATTTCTTGATATTGTTCAGCTTCTCCAACTCACGCTGATGAAGGGTGATGAGGTGGTCAAGTTTGGAAAAGTATTCCCCTAATTTAATTTGTTCCTCAATTTGTGGGAGCATAACTTCTGTTTTCAAAAAATTGTCATTATATAATCTCTTTATAGTAGAGCCTTCACAGGACCACTCTACTACGCTATATAGGACTTTCAAAAAACTATTATTTATCTCATTTCCATGTTTGAGCCACACAATATTTGAATCTTGAAAATATTCATCTTTCCCTGTAAATTCAACAGTTCTACCGATACTGCCGGAAGCAGAAATCAATATATCGCCCTTATTCGGATATGGGTAATTTGATTTATACTCATTGAATAAATCTCGCGAAATGAAAGCATCTGGTTCGCCACCAAATGTGCCTATCTTATAAAAAGGCACTTCACCTTCATCGACTGTTTGCTCCTTAAAGATTCGTTTGCACATAGCAACTGAGCCAACATCACCGAACTTACGCTGTTTCCAAGCACCAGTAAATCCATCAAAACGAATTTCCGGAACCTTGGCGCCATTTCGAGGGAACATTTTTTCAAGCATTGATTTTTTCACCTTCTGAAGCTTCTCATACTTACGCTGATGAAGGGTGATGAGGTGGTCAAGCTGACGAAAGAAGCCACCGATTTGCTTTTGCTCAGTATATTGGGGAACCATAATGCTCTTTGCTAACAGCTCATCTTTAGTTATACCTTTAATCGATGTTCCTTGTACTGCATTCAACTCGAATTGCAGCTTTTTATAACAAGCATATACCGTGAAAAGAGGTTCTGCATTGAGCTTGCTCAACGATAGAAAATCTTGGCTTGTAGCATAGGAATACGGCATAAATGCAAGCTTTCCAACACCTACACGGGTGATAATTGCTATTGAGTTTTCCGGTATAAGTTGAGCTGCGGGATTGTTTAATCCATCCTGAGTTATATGCTTCCTTGGTTCAACGCCAAACAGCTTACCATCCACTACATCAGAGGACTGTATCCACGGAATATCTCCGTTCCAATATGCCCCATTTGATGTTGTAGGAGTACCACCACCATAGGTCTTTTCAGCCAGCTCCGACACCTTACGCTGTTCCCAAGCATCTGTGAACCCCTGAAACCGGAGCGCCGGTACCTGTCTGTTTTCCATCAGAATTCACCTCCCAGAAGCTTGCGGAGTTCTGCAATTCCGGCAAGATCCGCTTCGGAGCCGGTCAGTTGACCCAGCATCTGCGACAGAGAATCCTCGGTCTTGCGAATTTCAGATTCAATGTCTTCGTAGGTGTCGGCATACTTCTTTCCCAATGCCTCTACGCTCTTTTCCAGAGCAGTGATTGCATTGGCAGGAAGAGACTGGATTCCATCCATGATGGGGAGAATCCATTTTTGCTTTAAGAGGGCGTCCGCTTCCTCCTCTGTCAGATTCTCTATTTTCTCCTTGGTCAGAAGCTCGAACGCTTCTTCCTTGGTCTTAATCTCAGCTTTAATCTTCTTCTCTTCCTGACTAAGCTGATCCACCTTCTGAAGGCAGGTGATAATGCCTGCATTCTCCGGATCCTTCTCCTTCTTCAGCTCCTTCAAGACACTACCGATCTTATTCAGCACAAAGGCTTCCTTATTCTCGTCCAGTGCTTCCGCAATGGCTTCCTTCTCCTCCTCGTCCAGTTCCTCCAGAAGAGCATCCCGCTCTGAGGGAATTTCCTGCAGGCGTTTTTTCTTATCTTCGATTGCCTCATACTCCCTGGCAAGGAGCGTTTTCTGCACGAGCTCGAAGGGAAGAATGTGTCCCTTCCAGCCTTCCTGTACCTCTGCATCGGAGCCGTTTTTCTTCTTCAGAACCATGTTGGGATCGACCTGTGTCACAGTCTCTTTCCCTTCCGTCTGGATCAGTTCCAGATCTCCGGAGATCTTCTCATAATGAGAATGGAACAGCTCATATGCCTCATACGGATCCACCAGCGGCACGGATTCCATCCTCCGGAAGAGCTCATTCGTGATCTCATCCTTGGCTCTTGCGATGGAAACGGTCTGCGCCTGATCAATCAGAAGATCTGTCAGCCGATCCTCCAGTCCCGCCAGCGCTTCCTGATACTGTTTCCGGAAGGCCTGAACCTCCGGATTTCCCTCAATCGCCTGACGGACGTTCTGAGCTTTCACCTGAACATACCCGCCATCTCCGTCAAACAGTTCGTCCTTCAGAGAAGGAAATACCTTCCAAAAGTCCTGCAGCTCCTCCAGCTCGCGGACAGGGACACCGCCGAACATAGAGGCATAGATGTCCCAGCTCTCCGCAGGTTCCGAGGAGTCCACGTAACGCGGAATATTCAGGTTATAATCATTGGACCGGATTTCTTCCTTACTGACTTTTCTGGAATACTTCGGAACGTCCTTGCGCCCTGTCACGACGTCCACAATGCGCCGGATGTCGCAGGCACGCAGCTTATTGTTCTTTCCCTCCTTAGCGAAGCCCTTGGAAGCGTCTACGATCAGGACATCGGTATGTTCTCTTCTCTGCCGCAGCACCATGATGATGGTCGGAATACCGGTTCCATAGAAAATATTGGCGGGAAGTCCGATAATGGCATCAATTTTGTTATTCTCGATGAGGTTTTTACGGATCTTTCCCTCCTCGCCGCCGCGGAAGAGAACGCCGTGCGGCAGTACGATGGTCATGATGCCGTCCGGTTTTACATGAAAGAGATCGTGAAGAAGAAAGGCGTAGTCTGCTTTTGCCTTGGGTGCAACACCGTAATCCGCATAGCGTGGATCATTCTCCTTCCCCTGCGGATCCCAGCGCTGCGAGTAGGGTGGATTGGAAACGACGGCATCCACATAAAGCGGATCATAGGTGGATGCCGGATCCGAATCGTCGAAATACGGCCAGTCATCCTCCAGCGTATCCCCGTTTCTTGTCACAATGTTATCCGGAAGGATTCCGCGCATGACCAAATTCATACGTGTCAGGTTATAGGTATTCGCCTTCAGCTCCTGCGCATAATAGCGGATCCGGTTGGGATCGTCCATGTATTTGGCAATCGCGTGTCCGATGCACAATAGCAGGGAGCCGGAACCGGATGTGGGATCATAGATGCGGATTTCACTTCTTCCCTTCAGATGCTCCGCCACAATTTCCGACATCAGCATCGATACCTCATGCGGTGTATAGAATTCTCCTGCTTTCTTCCCGGCATTTGCCGCAAACTGGCTGATCAGATATTCATAGATGAATCCGAGAACGTCATAGTCCTGCTTCCCATCCATGGGAATGTCATTGATCAGCTGAATCAGATCGCTGACTGCCTTTGTCTGCGCCCTGGCATTCTCCCCCAGCTTGCTCAAACCGGTTTCCAGTGTGTTGAAAATCCCATCGAAGACCTTCTTATGAGAAGGGGAAATCAGGCGTGTGAAAGAGGACAGCGCCGTCCGGACATTGTCGACGCTGAAATCCGGTCCCATATGGATCCAGGTAGAAAACAAATCTGCATACGCTATGAAGTATCCGAGGCTTTGCTGCGCACTGGATACCGTCTCCGGATCATTCTCATTGACATAATCGCGAATGTCATCCGGTGTGTAATCTCTGGAAAGAAGCCACCGCTCTTCCTTATCGGAAAGGTACTTGTAGAAGATGAATCCAAGAATGTAGTCCTTGTATTCATTTGCTTCAATCTTCGACCGCATTCGGTTTGCGGATTCCCAGATTTTCGCTGCCAGCTGCTGTTTATTCATGATATGTTCCCCATCTTTCCATCGGATTCTGCCAGATCGGGCAGTGCTTACTCCGTTTCTTCCATGCATTTTCCGGAATAAAAAGCTCTGGAATTTATTTTACCATGCAATCCGTCCATCGTACCCACGTCCATCGGACCTGGTACCACTCTTTTCAACAAAGTGTAAGTGAATGTAGCACTGGCCCCTGCAACAGACAGCGAAATGAACGATCCATACAAAGCAGGCATTTTACTTTTCTTCAACTGTCAAAGATGGGATAATAACAAAAGCCAAAACAGACCGATAACCACAGGAATGGAGATTACGAAAAGATGGAAATTCGAACTGCAGCAATGAAGGATCTGGATGCCGTTGCAGCTGTCGAGGCAGAGTGCTTCCCTGCCGCGGAGGCTGCCACAAGAGAAGAATTCAAGGACCGAATCCGGCACTACGGAAACCACTTCTGGCTGATGTTCGACGGGGACCGGCTCATTGCTTTTGTGGATGGATTTGTTACAAACGAGCCGGATCTTCGGGATGAGATGTATGAAAATGCAGGCATGCACGACGAGAGCGGTGCCTGGCAGATGATTTTCGGCGTGAACACGCTCCCGGCATACCGGAATCACGGCTATGCCGGGCAGCTTCTTCAGCGCGCGGTTGAGGATGCAAGGAAGCAGGGCCGGAAGGGGCTGATCCTTACCTGTAAGGGCCGGCTGGTTCCCTACTATGCAAAGTTCGGCTTTGTCAGCGAGGGCGTCTCCGAAAAGTCCGTCCACGGCGGCGTCATCTGGAACCAGATGCGGTTGACGTTCTGATGGTGAGCAGGCGCGTTCCCATTGCCTACAGATCAAGGCTATCCGGCTTCAATAGAAAATCCATGATGTCCATAACGACGATACCTTTTTCATTGCGCCACAGTTTAATTCTATCCCTCACAACAATGATCTTTTTGAAGGAATCGTCAATGCGAATCAGTGAATTTTGCTCCTGCTCCATTTTTTCCTTGTCAGGAATGGCAAATGCAGATTGAATATAGTATCTGCGGCTGCCACAATTACAGACGAAATCGACTTCTAATCGCTTGCGTACAATTTTCCCTTCTTCATTTTTTTCTGCGTGTTCCACAACGCCCACATCTACATGGAATCCTCTTACGAGAAGCTCGTTGTAGATGATGTTTTCCATGATATGATTTTCTTCCTGCTGACGGAAATTAAGCTGTGCATTGCGAAGTCCCACATCAGTAAAATAGTATTTGTACGGTGAGGCAATATACCGCTTGCCTTTAATATCGTACCGCTCTGACTTGCTGATAAAAAAGGCGTCCAGCAGATAGCCGATATAGGTTCCAATCGTCTTATCGCTGACAGGCATACCATTGCTGCTGAAGGTATTTGCAAGCTTCGTCGGATTTGTCAGTGACCCTACCGAAGATGCCAGAATATTGAGCAGTGCAGACATGACATTATCGCCACGCAGGTTGTGACGATTTTCAATATCCTTCAGATACAACTCCTGACAAAGGGCAGTCAAATATCCGGATTTCAATTCATCAGTTTTCCTGCTGAGAATCAGCGGCAGGCCTCCGTAGGTGTAATAATCAACCCATGCATCATATTTATCGCCTGAATATGCAGAAACATACTCTGAAAAGGAGAGCGGATATACACGCACCTCGTCTCCGCGCCCGCGAAATTCTGTGAGGACATCCGAAGAAAGGAATCGGGAATTACTGCCGGTCACATAAATATCTACATTGTCCCGTCTGTTTAGTCCGTTGAGTACCGCTTCAAAGTTTTTGCACAACTGAACCTCATCCAAAAACACATACCACATACTGTCATCCGTAATTCGTTCCTTGATATATGCACTCAGTCGCTTGCTGTCATGAAGCTCTTCAAAATCATCATCATCCAACGGAATCGTAATGATTCTGGACGATTCTACCCCCGATTCAATCAGATATTGATAGTACAGCTTAAACAGAAGATAGGATTTTCCGCATCTGCGGATGCCGGTAACGACCTTTATCATGCCGTTTTCCCTGCGCTCTATCAATCGATTCAGATACAGATCCCGCCTGATTTGTTCCATAGTCTCACGCCCCCCTATTACGAAAAAGTGCAAATAGTTGCATTTCCCCGTAATGCTATTATGGCTGTGACCAAAAGCTGTGTCAATATCGTTCGATTTATTATTCCGGAGAATAGCAAAAAGTTGCATTTGTTCGTAATAGATTTTTGTACTGACGTTTACTCATATTCCCGCTTCATGGCCTGATAAAGTATGTGATTGTCCGGGTGATTTTCTTTGTTCAGGATGAGCGCAACACGGCGGCTCCTTTCGGATTCCATAAACTGCTTCTGCCACTGGTAGAAATGAGGCCCATCCCCCTTGGCACGAAGATACGCCATCAGTCCTTCCATGACCCATGCAGACTGCTTCAGATCTGCCTGGCAGTCATTTTCATAAAATCCGATCCATTTCCCATGCTCGGATTCCCGCATCAGGCGATTTCCTTCATCAAACGCCTCCCAGGCCTTTCCCGCATGAAAGAATCCTCGGAGAAACTCCTTGTTCTCCCCAAAAAGAATACTTCTGGCCGTGTTCGCAGCACCTCTGTACGACTGATGAAGAATTTCCACCTGCACCAGAAGGCTTTCCTGAAATAAAGACCGCTCTTCCTCCGGCAGCTGGCTCAGAAGGCCTTCTGCCTTCCTTCGAAGCTGCAGGTATCGTCTCTCTGCCGCTTCCGTAATCTGAAGGAACCACTCTGCCTGCTCCTTCAGGCTCCTGGCCGGAGTACACCAGAGCAAATACTCGCTTCTTTCCGCAGGGTCTGCGATATACTGCGACGCAAGAACCCGGCTCATGCAATTGGGGAACTGCTCGCCCGCATGCTCATCCGAATGCTCTCCATACTGCACAGACGCCTCCCAGAATTCATGATAGAGGCTCTTGATCTCCGCAGTATATCCATTTCCGTAGTATTCCGTCACATAGCGGTCCAGATGCTTGTCCGGATTCTCCAGAAGACCTTTTTCTCCTCTCCACACAGAGGCAATGAAGTCGAGATAATAGGTATGCGGCTTGATGTTGGATGCATTGATCATCCAGTAATCCGACACGCCGTGCTCCATCACCTTGGAAAGTTCCGTGGCAACAAAGGACGGACCGTTGGGGAGCATCGTCAGCACGGCTCCTGCCTGCAGATCATAAAACGATGCGTGATAATAAATTCCATGCCGGCCTCCTGCGCCCTTCTCCGGAAGAGAGGGTACCCTCGGATTGTTGTTCCACTGTCTGCGGCTCACCATTTTGCCGTATCCGTTGTCGGACCAGATGTAAATAATGTCCTGGGAAGCTGGAGACACCCCTTTTCGTACAGTTCCATGACCTCCCCATACAAATTGGTGCAGCAGACTGCATCCGGAGCCTGCGCATGCACCATGTCATACTGCTCCAGAATCACATTGCTAAGAAGCTGTCCTCTTTTCTCATCTGTGTCATACGACGGATCATCGTCCCAGAAGGAATAGTCCCCCTGTCCACGGAAGCCGAGCGACCAGATGACCTTCATTCCTTTCTGGCGGTCAATTGCCTCCTGCCAGAGGCCGCGGAACAAATCATGGTGCAGCAGAATGGACGGTTTCTCATTCGGATAAACCCGGGCGAACATCTCTGCTCCCAGAGGCTGCGCATGATGATGGGAAATGTACAGTCCCATATCGGATGCCAGAATGTCATAGGTTCTGGAGTTCTCATCCGTTCCAGGGATTGTCATATTGCCGCCCATCCGAAGAAGCGTTTCGAATACCATCTGCCACTTCAGGCTGTCATCATTTCTGTAGTTCCAGTGGTCCAGCAGCACCTCATCGTTGATGAACCAGCCGCGAAAACGAACCGGTGCCTTTTCCGATGTGAAGGTCAGGTTCTCCGGAACAGCATATGAATCCTTTCTGCAAAAAATCTGATCGTTCCAGAACCACAGATCCTTCACGCCAAGGATGTTCCGGCTCAGCCAGTAGATTCCGTAGATAAAGCCCAGATCATCCGATGCTGTAATCCCGATCTCCTGACGCTCCGCCTCTGCATGGATCCGGAACATTTCCTTCTCCAGCTTCCCCTGCCGAAGAACGACACAGGCTCCCGGAAGACCGGACTCCAGACAGGTGTGATTCAAGTCTCTTCGAAAGGCTTCTGCAGCGAAGCACACGGCCTTTGACATCTGCCTTTCTCCGGGCCCCATCTGTATTCTGCTGTTTTGGTTTAATGCAAGCATGGTGACCTCCATTTTTTCTGTTTCAGTACGTCTGCCGCCGTTTTAATCGATTTTTATCCCTTAATGCCGTCCATGGCAATTCCATCCACCAGATACTTCTGGAAAAAGATGAAGAAAATCAGAATCGGCAGCAGTGAAATGACCGACATTGCAAACAGACTTCCATAATTGTTATAGGAGTTCGGATCCAGGTACATATTCAATGCCAGCGGAAGTGTAAACTTGCTGGTTGTGCTCATGAAGATCAGCGGCTGGAAGAAATCCTGCCAGATCCAGTAGAAGGAGAAAATGCTGGCAGTCACAATGGAAGGCTTCAGAATCGGAACCAGAATGTTAAAGAGGATCCGGAAATGTCCGCAGCCATCAATCTGAGCCGCCTCATCCAGTTCTCTCGGAATTGCCTTCAGTGACTGTACCAGAAGGAAAATAAAGAATCCGCCTCCGAAGAACCAGGGAAGAATCAATGCGATTCTGGTATCAATCAGATTCATCTTCTTCAGAATAATGTACTGAGGCACAACCATGACCTGCGTCGGAATCATCATCGTGACAAGCACGCAGCTGAACCAGAACCGGGAGAAGCGAAAATGCACTCTGGTAAAGGCATACGCTGCAAGAATCGAGGTAAAAACGCAGCCAATGGTGCCGACAATCGTAACAAACGCCGAATTCCCAAGGAAGGTAAGGAGTGATACTCCCGCCACGCCCTTCCAGGCTCCAAGATAATTGACTGCCGCATCAAACTTGATCGGAATCAGCGAATAGGTATTCAGGAACATGGTGTCATTGCTCTTAAGGGAGCTGGCGAACAGCCAGATCAACGGATAAACCATGATAAAGCCGATGGCCATAACGAGCGCATGAAACTTCACAGAGTCAAGAATGCGCAGGAATTTATGATGCTTGCTTTCTGTTTTTGTCATTGGAATCCCTCCTGCCGCATACCGCGGCTTCCTGAGAAAATGAAATCCGTATCAGTTCTCGTAATGAACCCAGCTGTCCTGCGTCTTAAACAGAATTGCCGTAAAGGCAGCAATGATAAGAACCAGGATCCATGCCAGTGCACAGCTGTAGCCCATGTCGAAATACTTGAAGGCTCTCTGGTAGAGATACAGGACATAGCTCAATGTGCTGTCCATCGGTCCTCCGTTTGTAATGACATAGGACTCTGTGAATACACGGAAGCCATTGACGATCTGCATGATCAGGTTGAAGAAAATCGTAGGTGTCAGCATCGGTAAGGTAATTTTCCAGAAAATCTTGCTCTTGGATGCGCCGTCCACTCTTGCCGACTCATAAAGAGAAACCGGAATCTGCTTCAGCGCAGACAGGAAGATCAGCATGGAAGAGCCGAACTGCCAGACGCCCATCAGGACGATGACGCCGAGCGCTGTCTTCGGATTGCCCAGGAAGGAGATCTTCTGCTCAATTCCGAACAGTCCAAGAAGCGTCATGGCAACGCCTTCATTGCCGAAAATCTGCTTCCATACGATCGAAACAGCGATGCTTCCTCCCACAATGGAAGGCACGTAATAAAGTGTCCGGTACAGTCCCAGAAACCTCCTCTTCTGATTCAGAATCATCGCAACCCAGAGTGCAAACGCCAGCCGGAGCGGCACCAGAACAAGGACATAGGAAAAGGTAACCTTAAGTGCCTGCCAGAAGGTTTTATCCTGCGTAAATACACGCACATAATTCTGAAAGCCAATGAAGCTCGGTGTGTTCAGCAGGTTGAAGTCCGTCATCGAATAATAAATGGAGATCAGCATCGGGATCAGCCACATCAGAAAGAAACCGAACAGCCACGGAAGAAGCAGCAGGTAACCTGCTATGTTGTCTCTTTTTTTATAAGCTTTGATCTTGGTCATATTCATCCCCCTTTTTTCATCAAAAAAGATCTCTGCCCTACGTTTGACTTTATTGTAGGTAAGAGATCTTTTTCCGATAATGGAGGGAAGCGGCAATCCGCTTGTAAAAATCCGACTATCCCTGCAGCACCCTGCGGTATTCCGATGGTGTCATTCCGGTTTCCTTCCGGAATGCTTTGGAGAAATACTGTCCGTCCTCTGCATACCCCGCAAGTCCGGCGAGATCCTGGATCATCATATCTGGCTTGTACTGCATCAGCCTTTGCGCCAACAGAATCCGCGTATGCTGAAGATACTGATTAAACTTCTCTCCGGTCAGCTTACGGAATAGCCGTCCGAAATAATCCTCATTCATGAACAGCAGATCGCAGGCCAGCATCCGGATGCTCAGCTCCGTATCGGACAGATTGGAATAAAAGACGGTCAGAATATCCCGCTTCTGACGATTCTCCTTTGTCTCCGTCCAGGCACAGTTCTTCTGAACTGCAATCCTGTCTGCCGCCTCGACAAAGCCAAATGCAGCCCCCGGCTCAGTCTCCTCATCCGCATCCTCTCCTGGAGAGAACAATTCACAAATCCAGTGAAACAGCTCGCTTCGAATATTGGCATCATAGCCCGCGTAGGTCATTTTCAGAAAAGCCAGATACAATTCAAACAAAATAGCAGGATAGCTGTCCGCCCGGTAGATGGCCGGATAATCAAAGATCATTTCCGTCGAAACTTCCTTGCTGAACAGGTCGTGGTGCAGGAACCGGATTCCCTTTTCTATCTTGCGCATGTGATACAGAAGGCGGAGCTCCTGATACAGCTTCGGAAGCTCTTCCATTTCTCCTTCTCTGCTCAGAACCGCAACCATTCCCCTCGTCTTGTCCGGATCTATGCTGTTTAAAACCCTTGCCGCCGGGAAATCATCCGCCCGCGTCAGCGGTTTCAGGAAAAACACAGCTTCCTCCTCGGTAAAAACCGCTGTAAAGACGGAATCCTCTCCCAGAATTTCCTGCAGAATATTCTCGAGAGCCGTTTCCTCCACCGAATCAAAATTCCGGCCGCTTCTTCGAAGAGCCAGAAGCATCACCCTCCGGTTCTGCATACCGTACTCTGCCGCTGCTCTTTCCAGCTCCTCCCTGTCCTTGCTTCTCTCAAGCATCCAGTCCCTTAGGATCTGCTGCATGGCCATCGGACGCAGGTGTCTTGCCTGGTTCAGTGCCTGGTGCTGATTTCTTCTCATCTCCAGCTCCCGGATGGCCTTCTGCATGGTATCACGGATTTTCTCTTCTTCTACAGGCTTCAGGATATAATGGCGTACGCCGAGCTCCATGGCCTGACTGGTGAATTCATACTCCCCATAGCCGGAAAGAACTACAATCTCTGTCTCCAGCTGCTCCTCCCGGATTTTCCTTATCATGCCAATCCCGTCCAGCAGCGGCATTTTAATATCCGTGAGGATCAGATCCGGCCTTATATCTCTGGCGATCTCAAAGCCCTCCTCGCCGTTTCTTGCGGTGCCTGCCAGCCGGATCCCATACTCTTCCCATGGAATCAGCTTCTCCATACCCTCCCGCTCCAGCTCTTCATCATCCACCAGAAGCAATGTATACATCATCTTTCTACCCCCGCATCTCTTCCGCTTCTTTCCACTTTTATCCCAGACTGCAGATCCTTCGTCTTCCGTGGAAGGCGGAGCATAATGTGCATGCCCCCGCCCGGCGAAGAATCCATCGTAAAATCATAATGCTCATAGCAGATTTCCAGTCTCTCGTGAATGTTCTTAAGACCGATTCCATGTCCTTCCGGCTGCACGGTAAAGCTTCGCATCGCTTCCAGCTTCCTGGCATCCACCCCGGGTCCGTTGTCATGAATTCCCACGGAGAGGTACTGCTCCGAGGCCGTTGCTTCAACCCGGACCGTACAGGGGCCCTGCATCCTGTCCGCTCCGTAGTTGAGCGCATTTTCCACAAGCGGCTGCAATATCATACGCGGAACCGTAAACTCCTCCAGAGGTCCCTTCTCTTCCACACAGAAGGTCACCCGGTCGCGATAGCGGTATTCCTGAATCGCAATGTAGTTCTTCAGCATTTCCAGCTCTTCCCTCGCGCTGGCATACGGGTTCTTGTCAAACGAGGCCCGGAGAAGCTTTCCCAGCTGCACAACCACACGTCCGGCGTCCTTGCTGTGGCCCAGCTGCACCATCCAATTAACGGTATTCAGCGTATTGTACAGAAAATGCGGATTGATCTGTGCCTGCAGCATTTTGTACTTCGTATCCTGCAGAATCAGCTGTCTCTCATAATTCTCGTAAACCAGCTCCTGGATTCTGCCAAGAAGGTAATGAAATTCCTGCGAGAGCTTTCCTACTTCATCCCTGCGCTCTTCTGTCTCCATCTCATATACCAGCTTCAGATCGCCGCCTTCTGCAAGCTTCATTCGCTGAATCAGAACCTCAATCGGCTCTGTAATATACCTTGACAGGCGGTTGGCGGCAAAAAACAAAATCGAAAATGCAAATATGGTCAGAACCAGCATGAAAATCCGCAGCAGCCGGATTGTCCCGTACATCTGTGAATACAGGAAGGTCTGAACGTAGGTCCAGCCGGACAGTCCGGAGGTCAGATAGGTCGTAAAATACTGCTCTCCTTCATAGTGAAATACCTGATATCCCTGCTCTCCCTGCAGCTTGTCCATAACCGGAAGTTCCCTGCCGTCACCCTCTGCAAAGATCACACTTCCTTCATGCACAACAGCCCATTCCAGCGGCCTGGTCTCCAGTTTCTGTGCTGCATCCGAGATGGTCTTTTCCATATCGCAGAACAAAATGACATAGCCCATATCCTGCATGCTCATATCCAGACGGTTCCGCACCGCACGCGCTCCTATCAGATATGGACACGTATCATCCGGGGAGACAAATACAAAGCCTCCCTCTGCCTGATCCGCCATCCGGAGAATTTCCGTCTTCTTCTCTTCCGTAAAGCCGGACACAGCTCCTCCGATTGCGTAGGAGTCCCCGTGCACTCCCAGATAATATGCACCGGTTATATAGGCCTCCTGATACAGCGCATCCTGAAGCAGCGCACGCAGCGACCGGATTTTCTGCATATATTCAACACCCGGGTACGGCATATTCGACAGCTGCGCCATCAGCTCCTGGTTCCTGCGGTTGAGTGCCATATTATAGCTGGTTTTCTCCACCGAATCATATTCCATCCGTACCGTCTGAACAAAATAATCCAGATTCCGAAGCGAATCCTCGTACAGGCGCTTTTCATACGCAGAAACAAGCACCATCACAACCAGAAGAAACACGCAAAAGACCGACAAAAGAAAGCTTCCGAACAGAAGAACCAGCTTTTTGGACAAAGGAAGATTCTTCACAAATATATTGATTCTATGTTTCATTCCGCTGGTCTCCTCTGATGTTTTCCATAGGATATTCCGGACCACGCATCCGAAAGTCGGTTCTTTTCAGTAAAAAACTCTGACTCTGCTTCTAACATAACGGATACAATACAGATTGTAAATTCATGTTATCTTTCATCCTGGTATGAAGAAAGGAATTTTCCATGCAGTTATATGAAGTTGATTTTTTCGCATTCATGGGGCAGAGCAATATGGCCGGTCGGGGAAACGCGAATCAGGCCCCGGCAGTTCCTCAGGGGCACGGCTATGAATTCCGGGCCATTTCGGATCCATCCACGCTCCATCCCATCACGGAGCCCTTCGGAAGAAATGAGAATCTTCTCTCCGGAATTTACGAGCCCGGTATGAAAACCGGCTCCCTGGTTTCTGCCTTCGTCAATTCCTGTTATCAGCAGACCGGGATCCCGATTGTCGGTGTATCCGCTTCCAAGGGCGGCTCCTCGATTGCGGAATGGGCTCCCGGTTCTCCTTTTTATTCCGACGCTGCATCCCGCACCAGACAGTGTCTTGGCTGGCTTTGGGACCATCATATTACCGTGCGGCACCGCAGCATGGTCTGGTGTCAGGGCTGCACAGACGGAGATCTCCACACGGATCCGGAGGTTTACTACCGGAAAACACGTGATATGATTTCCTCCTTCCGGAAAGAATGCGGGCTAAGCCGCTGCTTCCTGATCCGGATCGGCAACCACCGCGATCTTCCGGAGCTCTACGTTCCGATTCAACAGATGCAGGAGAAGCTTGCCCGAGAAGATCCGGGGGTCATTCTCGTAAGCCGGTGCTTTGCCTCTTTTGCCAGAAAGGGCCTGATGAAGGACACCTTCCATTATCTTCAGGAAGGCTACAATCTTGCCGGCGAGGAAGCAGGAACCAATACCGGTAAGTATCTGCAATCCATCTCTTCGCAATCAGACCGCATCTGATCCTGCCGCATCAGGCAGACAAATTTCCCGTACAGCCGGATCAATATTTCAGGCCGCACGGGATTTTCTTTTGCATCTTTTTTGTGTACAAAGCCACCCCGCTGCATCTGCGGGGTGGCTCTGCACACAAATTGCTTCAATTACTTCAGTTGTTTCTGGAAAGAATATCATTTGCTTCCTTGCGGAATGCAGCCGCTGCATCTGCCGAGGACATCTGTCCGTAGAAGGCCTGATAAGCGTTGTTCTTAAAGCTCTCACCAACCTCGGCAATACCGATCGGATCGGGAGCCGGAGCCGTGCTGGAGTAATTCAGAACCGTGTCTGCATAGGCAAACATCTCCGTCTGCTTCTCGTTCATCTTTCCGGAATTTACCAGGAATTCTCTGACCTTGGAAGAGGACGGTACACCGCGCTCTGCCATCATGATTTCATTGGCTTCTTCCGAGTTGATAAACCAGTCGATAAACCTGGCTGCCTCATCCTTAACCTTGGAGGTCTCCGAGATGCAGAGGAAGTATCCGGGCTTATTCCACATAGCCTTCGGGTTGCTCTCACTTACCGGTGGAATGGTAATTTCCAGATTCTCATTCACGCTGCTGAGCTTGCTTGCATAATTGTTGTTCTCGTTGATCATGCCGGCATCTCCGGTTACCACCGGGCTTGCCTCCTGACCAAGTGTCTGGATCTGCGCATATTCATCCGGGTTTGCTGCTGCGCCGGCATCCATCAGATCCTTCCACATGTCAAGGTAATCTACCATGATCTGATCATCGTCATATCCCAAGGACTTCTTGTCATCGCTGAACAGCTGTGCGCCATGCTGGCGGACCCAGAAGTTGAAGAGGTTGGTGTCATCCACCACGCCGGTTGAGGTAACGCCAAGCTTTCCGGTCTTCTCCTTCACTTCCTTTGCCTTTGCAACGAAGTCATCCCAGGTCCAATCGCCGTTTGCATTCGGGACCTCAATTCCGGCTTCTTCGAAGACGGCAGGATTATAGCCGACTGCAAGGGATCCTGTGGATCCGACAATTCCTGCCAGCTTTCCATCAATGTTGCCGCTGTTCAGGACATCTTCGGAAATTGCAGATACATCAATGGTGCCATTGTCCACATAGGGCTGAAGATCTGCAATGGAATTGTTCTTGGCATAGGTGGTAATGTACAGATAATCCATTGCCACAACATCCGGCATGGACCCGGAAGCTGCCTGTGTGGAAAGCTTATCAAAATAGCCATCCCATCCATTCGGCAGTGCTTCGAATGTTACATTCGGATGCAGCTCCGTGTACTTATCCAGCATCTGCTGCGTATACTCGTGACGGCTCTGATTGCCCCACCAGGTAAACTTAATGGTGACCGGCTCTCCCTCTGCGCTGCTCTGCGTACCTGCTGCCGCAGTTGTCGCTTCTGCTGCTGCGGTCTGTCCGGCATCCGTACTGCCCTGACTGCTTCCGCATGCTGCAAGTCCAGCCATCATCATGCCTGCAAGTCCCAGGCACATTCCCTTTTTCACAAATCGTTTCATAAAACCCTCCTTTTTCATAAACAGGTTCCGTTCCCCTGATCTGATTTCATTCTACCGGAATCTGTTTTTCCGAAAATGGAATGATCCGACCTCAAAGACGTCAAAAACCGACATTTCCAAGAAGGGCTTCCTGATTGGTCACATAGCAGATATCCTCTCTGCCGCTCATCATTTTGCAGAACTCTTCGAACTGGCTCCAGGTATCATAGTAATCAAATTCATAGCTGTGCCCCCAGACATAAAAGATCTGAGGCTTTTCGCAGACTTCCTGCTTGATGAATTTCTCCCCGAGCTCCATCATTTTGTCATATTCCCGGTGATAAACCGTGGGCTGAAACTGCAGAAGATCCTCCTGCACATCAAAGCTGTAATTGCTGACCGTTGTTCTTGCATAGCGGATTCCGGTGTGCTCCCGAATAAGCCTTACAACTCTCTCATCGTGAGTAGGGCCTCCGCCCGGATACGCAAGGCCGGTCACAGGCTGTCCTCCGAGCTTTTCCAGCTGGAGCCGGTCATCCTCCACCTGATGAATGATCTCTTCATCCGGAAGCTCCGGAAGATGCGGATGCGTCAGAGTGTGCGCTGCAATTTCATGTCCTCTGTAAAGCTCCTCCACTTCCCGCGGCTCCACCTTATTGTGTCCGACCCACATATCCTCGCGGCGAAGATACCCGGGCTTTCCCAGAAGCCCCGAATTGATATTAAAGGTTGCCTTCAGATGATACTTGTTGAAAATCTTCACAAGCCGCTTATCCTGCGTCACACCGTCGTCATAGCTGAATGTCAGAAATTTGTTCCTGCCCTGCATCATACTGATTCCTCCTGCCCATCGGCTGCTTTTCATAAAAAATACAATGCATATTCTTCCGGGTCAAAGTCTTTTCCCGGTCCGTCTTCTATCTTGCAGGAAACAGTCGGAACCTTCCATGCAGTTTTCTTACCTTTCAGCTGAAGAAAACAGAGTACATGACTTCCGGAATCAGCTGCGGCTGTCGATCGATTTCCCGAAGACCACAAAACGCTGGTACAGGTACTCTGTCACGCCGTTAAAGAGCATGTTCAGGAGCGTCACGAGATACCCGTTCATCCCGGCTGTCTCTGCCAGGTAGTTGCCGAGGACCGTCGACAGAGGCGTGAACACCGCGTAGTACGCTGCCACCTTGCACATGGCAACCGCAATGTTGTTGCAGGAATGGAAGGTGTATCTCCGATTCAGCGTAAAATTCCAGAGAACGCTCAGAATGAGTGCAATCAGATAGCAGGGCCAATACGGCCATCCGCTCAGCTCTGTCAGAAGCGCGAAGGATACCATTTCAATCAGACCTGCCGAAGAGGCAATCAGAAAATACTTGATGGTGCGGAAAATTTCTTTTTTCATCACGTTGATCCCTCACTGAGGCAGAGTATTAGTTTCCAAACGCTCCGGACTCCACCATCTGCTGTGCTTCTCCCAGTGCCTTATCCAGAATCACCAGCACCTTTTCTGCGGTTTCCTTCGGCATAAGAAGTCCCGGCTTAAACTGAAGAGCGCCCTTGTCATAATCCGCATAGACAGCCCAGACGCCATTCTTGAGAAGCGCCGCCATCAGTGCCATGCCGCCCATCGGATGTGAGGTCTTGAGGCCCATGATCACGCCGCACTGACGAATCTCTTTCAAAAACGCCTTATGCTTTTCCTGAATTCTCGGAAGCTCCCTGGCAAAAAGGTCTGTCAGCATATCCACGTTTTCCTTCGTGGAGGGCCTTGTCAGAATTTCCATGACCTTGCTGGAGACGATGCAGCCGAGCTCCGATGCATTGAAGGAGGATACCTGCGCAAAGCCGTCCTCCTTCAGCCATTCTCCTGCCCTTTCGTTCATAATGATGGCAGACATCGGATAGTATCCTCCGGAAAGTCCCTTGCCTGTCACAATCATATCCGGCTCTGCGCCATATTTGACGCAGCACCACATTTCTCCGCTCCGCATCAGGCCCGTCTGCACCTCATCGGCGATGTACATCGCGCCGTAGCGGTGCGCCAGCTCTTCAATTCCCTTGTGGTACCCTTCCATCGGCATCGGGAAGCCTGCTGTTGCAGGAATGCTCTCGACCAGAACCGCCGCCGTGTCCTCCTTCTTCAGGACCTTCTCCATGGCATCCAGATCGTTGTAGGGCACATGCGTATAGAGCTCCGGATCTGCCTCCATGTTCCAGAATTTTGCAAACAGCTCATTGCTTGCCTCCATGGAGATTCCTGTGGAGCCGTGGAACGCGCAGTCCAGACTGATGACACGCCTCCTCTTCGTTGCCCTTCTTGCAAACTTCACGGCAGCATCGATGGCCTCTCCGCCTCCGTTGAGCATATAAACATATTTCATGGACTTCGGCGAAACCGAAAGAAGTGCTTCGCAGAGGGCATTCTTATATTCCGAGGGGAAATAGTGGTTGCCTGCATCCACCTTCCTGGCGCCCTCAATCAGAGCCTCCATCACCTCCGGATTCTTATGCCCCAGATTGAAGACGCCTCCGTTGCTGTGCATGTTGATGAAGCTGTGTCCGTCCAAATCCTTGAACACAGAGCCCTCACGCTCTCCCATCGCCATCTCGACGCCAAAGCTCCGGAAAACCTCCACCTTGTTCGGATTCCAGATTCTTGCTGCTTCCTCATAAATTTCATGTGCCTTGCTCATTCTGATGCCTCCTGCTGCATTCTGTCTTCAGCCTGTTGATAGAAAAATTCCTCTAAATTATCTGCTGTCTTTATCTATGTTATTTTCCTTCCTCTTTCATCCGGGATGTATGGCCTCTATACCGTGAAGCCTCCGTCAGATTACATAGGGTTTCCGGATCGCATGCTTCATCTGCTGCTTCGTCTGTACTGCCACACTGACCTTTCCGGTCAATCCGAATTCCGGTCCGCCCATTTCTTCCAGATAGCGTCTGGCCAGAATTACAGTTCCTTCCGCATAGAAGGCCAGGATTTCCGGTGTCAGCTCTGCCGTCTCGCCGCTGCCTCCCATCACGCAGCCAATACGGAACAGAAGACTCTGCAGCATCCCAATTCTCCGCATCATAATAAAGGTAGGAATTTCCGCCTTGTCCTCTTCAGACAGTGAACGGATGGCCTCATAGCCCTTCAGAATTTCCTCCACAATATCCTGCAGATCCGGCCGATGTTCCATGAGCGCCACGGCTCCTGCAACGTCGTACATGTACCAGCCCATGCCGCAGTCATCAAAATCCAGCACAGTGATGGTGTCGCCATCCTTGAGCAGATTCGCTGTCCGAAGGTCACTGTGAATCATCCCATAGCGGTCCGGCCTTTCTCCATAGAGGGCAAGGCGTCTTCGAATCAGCTCCTTCGCCTCGTCCAACACTGCGATGTCCTTGGCAGAGAGCCACTGAGGGTCCGCATAGCTTGCTCCATAGAAGTTGTTCCATTTGCCAAAGGTTCCATCGAATCCCCATTCCATCCGCTCATAAAAAGCAGGCCTCCTCCACTGCTCTGACTGCCGGTGGATCTTCGCCATAATCTCTCCCACCATGCGGTACATGGCGCGGTCCTCTTCGGTAAGAGCCGTGGAGGATTTCATGCCGCCGATGAAATCCGTCAGAACCGACGCTGCCCGGAAGGTCGGAATGGTAATGGAATCCGGTATTTTCTCGATTTTGGCAATCAGATCACTGACATCCCCGTTTCCGTCGCTGGAATCGACCGGTGCTTTTCCCTTGGCGAAGGAAAAGCAGACAACATGGCGCTTCTCTTCCAGTTCCGGCGTCTCAATGGTTGCCACCAGCTCCCCGTTTGTCATCGGAATGGGCGATGCCAGAGAAATATCCGTGTCACGCTTCAAATCCGTGAGCCACTGCAGCTCCGTCCGGATGGAGTTCATCGTGGCATAGTCCAGACGATGCACCCGCATGATCATGATCTCTTTGCCTTTCGCCTTCACCAGATAGGTCGCATTCTCCGTAAAATTCAAAAGCTTCTTCTCCGCATCCCCCGGATAGCCCCACAAGGGCAAGGCTCTTGCCGCCACATCATCAAAATGTGCGATTTTCTCTTCCAGTGTCAGATCATCAAATTTACGTCCCATTCGTGCCTCCTGAAAAGCTTTTCCGATCGACATCTGCTCCTGCTCCAGAAGCAGCCGCCAAAGACCTTCCGCAGATTCTGTATGGAGAAGCCGCATTGCAAAGATCCCTGAAACAGACAAGGGCGCCCGGCAGATCTTTCTGCCGGACGCCCTTGTCCTCTTCGTTCTTAAATTGCCTGAATTATTGTCCTGTCCGTGGAATTTGTCAACCCGGAATTTCGAACAGACCGGCTTTCCTTCCTTCTGATGCGGACGCAGATGAACCTGCTCTTCTCTTTCCCTGTAAGAGTGCCGCTTTTGCCTCGGTACGCAAGTCCATGCTCATAAAAATGTGTTTCCGTTCCATTATTCACTCATAAAAGTGTTATTATATGTCATATATCACTCATAAAAATGTGTTTTCTTGTTTTTTATAGCTCATAAAGGTGTAGTTTTTCTCTATTATATGCCTCTGAGGTTCGGCCTATGAAGTATAATAGATGTTATCAGAAAACAATTGCAGCAGGCAATTCACTCAGCGAGGAAGCCAATCTATGAACTATTTAAGTCGTAAAGCGGATATTTTCATGAGGGAATGGAAGAAGAATCCGGACCGGTTGCCTCTGATCGTAAAGGGGGCCAGACAGGTAGGCAAGACAGAAACAATCCGCAAATTTGCCCGTGAACACTATAAAAATGTCATTGAAATTAACTTCATTACAGAACCTTTTTACAAAACGATCCTGGAAGAAGGATTTTCCACGGACCGGATCACCAGACTAATCAGCCGGATTGACCCATCCAAACAGTTCCGCAGCGGCGAAACATTAATCTTTTTTGATGAAATTCAGGATTTTCCTGAAATCGCAACCTCGTTGAAATTTTTCAAAGAGGACGGAAGGTACGATGTCATCTGCTCCGGTTCCCTCCTCGGCGTCCAGTATCAGCGCATCGCAAGCATCAGCGTTGGTTATAAAACAGATTATCAGATGTACTCCATGGATTTTGAAGAGTTTCTCTGGGCCAAGGGGTATTCTGATGACACAATTTCATCCATGTTGAACCATCTTCTTTCTGCGGTTCCGTTTTCAGATGTCGAGCAGCATATTTTTTCCAGCCTCTTTCTTGAATTCTGCATTTTAGGAGGAATGCCTGCAATCCTGTCGCGCTATATCAAAACCGGAACCTTTGAGGGATCACTTTCTCTTCAGCGCCAACTGCTCACCGACTATGAGAATGATATCGTAAAATATGCCGAGGGTCTGGATAAAGCGAGAATACTCAGTGTTTTCCGTTCCATTCCGGCACAGCTGTCAAAAGAAAACAAGAAATTCCAATACGCAAAAATTAAAAAGGGCGGTCGAGCCAAAGACTATATGGGCTGTGTCGAATGGTTAAAGGATGCCGGACTGATTAATATCTGTCAGTGCCTGCAATTTCCAGAATTACCACTAAAGGGAAACGTTTGTGAGAACAAATTCAAAGTGTATCTGGCCGACACCGGTTTACTGGTGGCCAGCCTCGATGATGAGGCCCAGATTGATCTGCGGGCAAACAAGAACCTTGGCGTTTATAAAGGTGCGCTCTACGAAAACTTCGCTGCGGAAGCCCTGGCAAAGCAGGGTTATGGTCTATACTATTATTCCCGTGAGGATTCTACTCTGGAAGAAGATTTTTTTATTCGCAGTGCCAACGAGCTGATTCCTGTAGAGGTAAAAGCCAATACAAACCGGTCAAAATCCATGAATCAGCTCATTCAAAGTGATTCCTACCCGGACATCCGGCACGGGATCAAACTCACCACAGGAAACGTTGGCATTAGTGATAAGATTGTCACCTTTCCTTACTTCTGCGCTTTTCTGTTAAAAAAATATATGAAACAGCAGACGTTTTTCCAATAGGAGAAACGTCTGCTGCATTCCTTATGATATCAAGCTGTTCTTGAAAATGATATATTGCATCGGCCGTATTGCTACAGCGTCACGCCGTCCTTGAAGATTGCAATCTCCCGGCAGTTATGCTCCTCCGAAAGCGTCCTTTCTCCGGAGGCTACGCGGAGCACATAGTCAAGAAGCCGCTCCCCTGCCTCGTCCAGGGACTCGCTTCCTTCCGCCACCGTTCCTGCGTTGAAGTCGATCCAGTTCCTCTTGTGCTCCGAAAGCGCCGTATTCGTTGCAATCTTCACCGTCGGGGCCGGGGCTCCGAACGGAGTTCCGC
>ERZ808246.242-NODE-242-length-48833-cov-5.901841_pt1 | contig 48833 bp, 31 predicted proteins | sample MGYA00521083_ERZ808246 | MGnify/ENA primary metagenome ERZ808246 (study PRJEB31516, sample SAMN03275577) | gut metagenome | biome: mammalia-associated habitat; material: feces | host: Papio cynocephalus | place: Kenya | collected 2012-07-07 ... | reverse complement strand
TGTTGCGCTCGTCAACCATGCATACAGCTCGCCGTTCTCCTTCACCACGTCGTGGTATTGGAGAATCATTTGCCTGATGCGTGTGGCGAACCTGTCGATGATCTTCTCGTTGGCATCCATTACGATACGATTTTCTGCAAAATTAAAACTTATCCCGAACAATCCAAATGTTTTCGCACCTTTTAGTTGGCCGGATGTTTCATTCTTGGTTCATTTTTCCAGGGATGGGACAGATGTGCCATCACCCACATCTTGGCCTTGGCGGGTGGCATCACCGAGCGCCTCTTTCAGTGGGACCCCAAGCAATCCTTCTATCCTGTGGCATTTCCGGCTGATGACCGAGGGGGCGCGTTTCATGATTCTCGCTATGTCGGCCTGCTTGAATTCCAACTTCATGAGATAAAGAAGGATAAGGTCCTTGTTTTCCAATTTGTCATTATAGGTGAGCAACTGCCGCCTCAGATTGGGATGCAATCTGTCTACAGCGTCGAATATTGCTCCCCACATGTCCGGCTGCAACTTCTCCATGGGACTGTCGGACAAGTCCTTTACCTTTTTCATGACGCTTGATATTTCAGGCGCAGTCTCCGCTCGCAGTTTCTTGTCAGCATTGACCTTGTTCTGAAGGAAAGTGTGTTCAGTCTTCAATTTTTCCTTTTCCTCTTTCATCCTTCTCACCTCTGCTAGCATCTTAACCTTTTTAATGTTGGACAAGTGTAAAACGGAGAGAACGGATAAGACAGCCGCCAACAGAATGATGATGCCAACCATATAGTATTCTTTCTTCTTCTGTTGGCTTTTTAGTTTCCCTATCCTCGCTTCTCTGATTTCTTCCAGCGATCGTTGTACCTTCGCGTTTTTCACACCCTCGGCATTCACCTCTTCTTGTGCTGAATCATAATAGCCCATTGCAAGCATGGCATATTTGAGAGCCGTGTGCCGGTCCTCCATTTCATGGGCTATAAGAGCAATGTTCTTGGCGAGTTCCGCCTTGTCGCTTGCCCTTTCCTCCCGCTGATAAGCCGTCAGGGTATACTTTAGGGCAGAATCAGGCTGTTGAAGCATTATGAAATAAGAAGCGATGGCGGCATAGACATTGGCTGGTATATTGGCTAACTTGTTTTTCGTTATAATCCCATATATGAATCCTGCTTGATCATACCTTTTATGATTGGTATAGAACCCTAATTGCTCACCTAAGTAATCTATATAAGCATCTGTTTTATCCGCACCGATGATTCCCATGAGCGCTTTTAGATAGAATTCTTTGGCCTGTACCATTTTGCCACAAGATTCCGACATCCGCCCCATATCCTCGTAGGTCACGATGTCAACAGCATCCATCTTCTTTCGTATCTTATAGGAGATGGCCGCCTGTTGTAGGGCTTCTCTATGGTCTCCTATTCTATAAAGTATTTCCGCGCTCTGTGAATGGACATTAGCGAAAGGCAAGGAGTCTTTCTTGTCTATCATATTGCTTTCCGCAACTCCTATAGCTTGCTCATACATGATGATGGCAGACGGAAAGTCTCCCATGTCCCTGTATGTGCTTCCCATATAATAAAGGCTCTGGAGTTTGTCATGTACAGTTCCATGCTTCTGAAAATAGTCATTCAGACTGTTGATAGCGCTATCAGATTTATGACTGACAAACAATTTGTCTTCAATCTTATACTTGATAAGTTTGAGGCGCATCTGCTCATATTTGTCAAAGTTGCTGGTGTCTACATGGGAAATCTTCTCTAAAGACGATTGAGGATCGGTTTCAGCAAGCCAATCCTGTTGTTCTATGGTCTCGTTGTCCCTGTTGTTGCATGATCCCAAAGAAATGACAAGAAAGGCAACAACTCCAAGTATATTTGTGATTCGTTTCATATAGCATACAGCATTTACCGAAAAATTACAAAAATCTAATATTCTTGCTGCATTTTTGGTCTAAAACTTCATCGCCACGATTGACATTTATGCTTTTCTTTATGCTTTTGTTGCCAAATGGCAACGCCTTGCAAAACATTGCCGTTTGCTTAGCTACCATATTGGAATGTAATAGCAACATATTGGAATAATATTTTCTTTGAGTGAAAGCTATAAAACGTTACTTTTGCATCATAGAAAACTAAAACTATATGAAAAAACTTTTCAAGCAATGGTGCCCAATGTGCCTTTCAGTCTTGGCGATTACTTGGTGCTTGTTTCTCATTTCATTTGTTGGCGGAGCGTTTTGTTCCTCCGTCTTTCCATCATTGCCTTCTATTACATCTTTCACATCTGTCGTTGTAAGCATGTCTCTGTCGGCTGGGCTAACATACTTGATTTGGCGTCAAGGAATCATGTCCAAGAAACTCGACAATGAGGAAATGTCCTATAGGACAATAAGATATAATAAAGGTATATTTGATGCGTTATTATGTAAACAGAAGAAAGTGAATGTGCCAGTAGATGGCTATGGCATCCTATTGGGCAATCCTAAAGGCTCGGTTCGCATCATTGAAGCATGCAATCCGTTTTGCGGGCACTGCGGAATAGCTCACGGTGTGCTCTGTGAACTTTTGGAGAACAATCCCAATCTGTGCTTGCAGATTATGTTTGTCATGGGTCCTGAAGATGCTGGTTACGATAAGACCCCGATAGACATGTTCCTTACCATGTCGAAGAACGGTGAAGACATGTCCTCAGCCCTTAAAGACTGGTATGCGCAGACTGTCAAGGATGCAGGCGTGTTTGGCAGGGAGCACTCGGTCTCTTTGTGCAGAAATAAAGAAAATGACGAGGAAGCCCGGAAAATGTCCGACTTCTGTAAGTTAATGGAAATAACCCACACTCCGACATTCTTCTTCAATGCGCATGAATTGCCCAGCCAGTATCAGGTGGGAGACCTAAAATATTTTGTATAACTAAAAACTTAATGATCATGAAGAAGTTTAAATTCGTTCACTCTGATTTCAGCGAGGCACTATCGCGTGAACAGCTCAAGACGATTCTTGGAGGCGGTAGCGGATCCCAGCACTCAAGCTCAGTTGCAGATTGTCCAAGCGTTTTTGGCGGGGATTGTTCGGAAATCGGACAAAGCTGCTGGTATTCAGTTGGCGATGGCAACAAATATCGAGGCAATTGCAACTGGATGCCTACGGGCACTGGAGCCAGCATGTTGTGTTGGGGAGGAAGTTTCAGGAAAAGATGCAAATAGCCTTGCGCTTACCCGCTATCTAATGCGGTAGGATTCAGCGAAAAGCTCTATAAAAACACCCCCTTTCAATGTGATAGCTATGAATGGAAGAATTAAAAGTTTGTCCATGCTGTTATGCTTGACGGTCTGTTGTGCCGCTTATGCCTAAAAGAATTTCAGCATATCTGGCTATGTCGTCGACAACCTATCGGGGAAGCCCCTTGAAGCCAAGGCTTTTCTGATGACCGAAGACAGCACGGTCGTTGACACGATAACCACACAGACAATGTATGGCAGCTTCGGCGAGTTGGCTTTCTATAACTTGAAGGCCCACTCAAAGGGAAAATATATCGTTCGCGTGACCAAGGAGGGTTACGTGGACGGCTTTGCCCACTGCGCCATCTGGAGCAACAGGCAGTCGCTGGTGTGGGCTAACGAGGTCCGATTGGTCAAGATTATGCCCACCCGAAACTTGCCGTAAGTGACGGTGAGAGCCACAAAGCTGAAAATGGTGATGCGCGGCGACACCATCGTCTACAATGCCGACGCCTTCAACCTTGCTGACGGCTCGATGCTCGACGCACTCATCAGCCGGTTGCCTGGCACAACATTGACACGCGACGGACAGATATTCGTGCGGGGGAAGAAGGTGGAGAGCCTGCTTGTCAATGGCCGCGACTTCTTCGCGGGCAACCCCGAGGTGGCACTGCAAAACCTGCCTGCCTACATCGTGAACAAAGTGAAAGTGTACAACAGGTCGGGTTGGGCTTCTCGGGTCACGGGTAGCGACAAGGGCGACAAGGAAATCGTAATGGACGTGACCCTCAAGCGCGAATATGCCAAGAACTACATCGGCAACCTGGAAGGCGGAATGGGCACCGCCCACCGTTGGATAGGCCGTGGCCTCGCGCTCAAGTTCTCGGACAAGGAACAAATGGTGGGCTTCTTCAACTTGAACAACCTGAACAACACCGACCGTGGCAGCATCGGCGGCAAGTGGTCGTCGGATGATGTGGCCAGCGGACTTGTGGCCACGAAGACGGCTGGCATCTCCTACCAAAACTACCTGCATGGTCAGTTAAGCCAGCTCCAAGGCGACCTGTGTTACACCCACACGGGCATCGACAATGAGGAGCGAAATGCCACTCAGACCTTCCTGCCCACAGGCGACGCCTGGTTGAAGAGCGTCTCAAGGGGCACACACAGGAGTGACCTGCTGAAAGGAAACATCAGATTGAATTTGGGTGTCAAGAACCTGAGCATCAGAAACCAGGCGGACTTCTCCTACACGAACCGAAAAGGATGGGGTAGCGACATGTCGCAGACCAACGACTCGTCGTCCGTGCTCAACCGCATGCTGCTGAGCAACAGCGATGAGGCACACAACTTCAATCTCAACCTCAGCACCAACTATACCTATTACATTCTCAAGATGGACATGTTACGCTGGGGCCTCAACATGAGTTATAACAACCTCTCACAAAATCAATACTCCCTGTACGACGTAACCTTCCTCCGCAGCGACAGCCCGCGCGACTATCGCAACAATTACCTCACATCGCCCAACCACGACCTCAAGATAGGAGCCAACCTGGGATACGACTACGCACTTCACGCTGACACCCTGTCGCTCGTCTACCAATATCAATACGCTTATAACCAAGCGAGGAACAGGCTCTACCGCCTTGGCCTCAGCGCCTACGTGTCGCTGCCCTGGCACTTCCAGCTCAGCACCGACATGACGATGCGGGCACGCCGCGGCTACCAGCAGCGTGAGATGAACACCACCGACTGGGTGTGGAACGCCCAGCTCACCCGCAGCTTCGCCAAGGGCCACCTGGTGGCCAAGCTCCAGGGCGCAGACATCCTCCGCCAACTCTCCGCCACCTCCTATGCCGTCAATGCGCAGGGCCGCACCGAGACCTGGCACAACAGCATACCCCGATACGCCATGCTCTCCCTCGCCTGGCGATTCAATGTCAGCCCAAGGCAGCAACATCCTCAAAAATGATGATTTTCCGCAAGTTAGCACTGTTTTGCTTGCTCATGCGGAGGGAAAGCCGTAACTTTGCAAGCCGATAGCCTGCATACGGGTGAGGAGAAGACATTCTTTCGCCGCACCGGCACACACCGTCACTGCAGCACGGGAGCAAAAGGCACCCGCCCGCGCCACCGTGTTACATTATTAATTCAAACCACACATTACGACTTATGGTTTTACAAGACCTCCAACAAGACTTCAAAGGTTCAAACTGGAAGCATGAGATTGACGTGAGAGACTTCATCCAGGCCAACTACGAGCCCTACGCGGGCGACGAGACCTTCCTGGCCGGTCCCTCCGAGAAGACTAAGAAACTGTGGAACCTTCTGTCCGCCCTTTTTGAGGTGGAGCGCGAGAAGGGAGTCTACGACGCCGAGACAAAGCTTCCCCAGAGCATCGACACCTACGGAGCCGGATACATCGACAAGGACAGCGAGGTGGTGGTCGGCCTGCAGACCGACAAGCCCCTGAAGCGAGGCATCTTCCCCAAGGGAGGCATCCGCATGGTGGAGAAGGCGCTCAATGCCTACGGCTATGAGCTCGACCCCGCCACGAAGACCATCTTCACCAAGTACCGCAAGACCCACAACGAGGGTGTGTTCTCGGCCTACAACGACGACATCAAGGCCGCTCGCCATGCCCACATCATCACTGGCCTGCCTGACGCCTACGGCCGCGGCCGCATCATCGGCGACTATCGCCGCGTGGCCCTCTACGGCACCGCCAACCTCATCGAGGAGAAGAAGCGCTACTTCAAGCGCATCGACATACAGGAGTTCACCGAGGAGATCGTGCGCCACCGCGAGGAGATCTCCGACCAGATCCAGGCCCTGAAGCAGTTTGAGCGCATGTGCGCCGCCTACGGCTTTGATGTCACCAAGCCCGCCACCAACGCCCGCGAGGCGGTGCAGTGGACCTACTTCGGCTACCTCGGTGCGGTGAAGGACCAGGACGGTGCCGCCATGTCGCTCGGCCGCGTCTGCGCCTTCCTCGACATCTTCATCCAGCGTGACCTCAAGAACGGCACCCTCACCGAGGAGGAGGCCCAGGAGCTCATCGACCAGATGATCATGAAGCTGCGCATCGTGCGCTTCCTCCGCACGCCCGAGTACAACGACCTCTTCTCCGGCGACCCCATCTGGGCCACGGCCTCCATCGGCGGCATGGGCATCGACGGCCGCTCGATGGTCACCAAGACTGACTACCGCTTCCTCCACACACTCTACAACATGGGTCCCTCGCCCGAGCCCAACCTCACCATCCTCTGGAGCGAGCGCCTGCCCGAGCCCTGGAAGAAGTATTGCGCCAAGGTCAGCATCGACACCAGCGCCATCCAGTATGAGAACGACGACCTCATGCGTGCCGAGCTGGGCGACGACTATGGCATCGCCTGCTGCGTCAGCCCGATGAAGATCGGCAAGCAGATGCAGTTCTTCGGCGCCCGCGCCAACCTGGCCAAGTGCATGCTCTACGCCATCAACGGCGGACGCGACGAGATGTCGGGACAGCAGATCGCGCCCCGCTTCGCGCCCATCACCGGCGACTACCTCACCTACGAGGAGTTCATGCCCAAGTTTGAGCAGATGATGCGCTGGCTGGCCAAGACCTATGTCAACGCGCTGAAGATCATCCACTACATGCACGACAAGTACGACTACGAGGCTTTCGAGATGTCGCTCCACGACGGCGACGTCGAGCGCACCCGCGCCACGGGCATCGCCGGTCTCTCCATCGTCACCGACTCCATCGCCGCCATGAAGCACTGCAAGGTGCGCATCATCCGCGACGACAGCGGCATGGCCGTCGACTACAAGATTGAGGAGGGCGACTATGTGCCTTTCGGCAACAACAACGACGAGACCGACGCCATCGCTGTCGACCTCACGGAGAAGTTCATGGAGTATCTGCGCCAGCACCGCACCTACCGCGACGCCACGCCCACGCAGAGCTTGCTCACCATCACCTCCAACGTGGTCTACGGCCGCAACACGGGTGCCACTCCCGACGGCCGACAGAAGGGCGTGCCCTTCGCTCCGGGTGCCAACCCCATGAACGCGCGTGACGTCAAGGGTGCCGTGGCTGCCCTCTCATCGGTGGCCAAGTTGCCCTTCCAGCACTCGCGCGACGGCATCTCCTACACCTTCGCCATCACGCCCGGCGCCCTCGGCAAGGAGACCGCACAACGTGCGCAGAACCTCGTGGGACTGCTCGACGGCTACTTCACGCCCAACGGCGGACAGCACCTCAACGTCAACGTCTTCGACCGCCAGCTGCTCATCGACGCCATGGATCATCCTGAGAAGTATCCGCAGCTCACCATACGCGTCAGCGGCTACGCCGTCAACTTCGTGAAGCTCACTCGCGAGCAACAGCTCGACGTGCTCTCACGCACCATCAACCAGGGCCTGTAAGCCCCCTCAGTGGCGCCAAGAGACGCAACACAAAACAAGCCAAATGCGATCCCTCACCCGGCAGGGAAGCATTTGGCTTTCATTCTTTCCCAATAACACCATCACCATGAACATCATCGGACACATACACTCCATGGAGTCGTTCGGCACCGTCGACGGTCCCGGCATACGCTTCGTGGCCTTCATGCAGGGATGTCCCCTGCGCTGCCAGTTCTGCCACAACCCCGACACCTGGGACCCGAAAGGCAAGTGCCAGTACGAACTCACGCCACAGCAACTGATGGATGAGGTGTTGCGCTACCGCAGCTTCATCCGCACGGGTGGCGTCACCCTCTCCGGCGGCGAACCGCTCATGCAGGCCACCTTCGCCAAGGACTTCTTCGCCCTCTGCCGGGCCGAGGGCATCCACACCGCTCTCGACACCAGCGGCATCTACTGTTCGGAGACAGCCCTCGACGTGCTGCAATACACCGACCTCGCCCTGCTCGACATCAAGACCATGGACCCCGACCTCTACCCGCGGCTCACCGGCCAGCGGCAAGACCACAACCTGCGCTTCCTCGACGAGCTCCAGCAACGCGGCATCCGCACATGGGTGCGCCATGTGGTGGTGCCAGGACTGACCGACGATGATGACTGGTTGCGCAGGCTGGGCGAGCATGTGGCCCGTTACAGTGTGGTGGAGAAGATAGAGGTGCTGCCTTATCACACCCTCGGCACGTTCAAGTATGCGAAGCTCGGCCTCACCTATCCTCTCGAGGGTATCGAGCCTCTCAGCGCCGAGCGCACGCAGGCCATCCGCCAGATGCTCTCCGCCTACAAGCCCTGCCTGTAAAGCGGAGGAAGATAACGGGGGCTTGCCGATAACGGAAAAACATCGTGTTTTTTGCGACACTATTCACCATTCAACTTGCTGATAGCGAAAATGAACACGTCCGACCAGAACTTCTTTTTTTTGCCGATGAACATTGCCATTTCAAGTTTTTTTGTATAACTTTGCAACCGACAAGGTTGCGACAGGGCTATCCCCTACAGCCAAAGAGAAACTTAAAATCATTTGCCAGACAGTAAAAATAAAGAAAAAAGCGCTTCCGGTGGTGAGGAACGAAGTCCCGCGCCACCGCACCTCAAGGGATGAACACTTGTTCCCAAGAGGCAAAGAAGGCATCGGTCGTTCGACCACTTAATAAAAATATAGAGCTCCAACTCTTGTTCTCCGATTTCGAATACCGCCAATATTCTACAACAACGAGAGCAAGCCGTAAGGAAGGCTCATGCCTACATAGGCGTGAGCCGTTCTGTGCTTGTCGTTGTTGTGGGTCACTTGGCGGTAACCTGAAATCAGCAAGCTACGAACGGTTAACGCCTTTTTTATTTCAATTGTACCACCATCTTAACGGGAACGTAATGCGGTCTGTTTAATTTTGCAGCCGAGTGGACTATGCGCCACATGGCGTTTCCCTCCTCTATATCTCTAAATGGGGATAGTAAGGGTTTGGTTCTAAAAAGCGGAAGGCGGGAAGCCTCCGGGACGTCACTGGCCTTTGCGGACCGAAAACATCGGCGGACACCAAGGCAACGACAAGCGTCCCAAAGGGATTTCCGACAATCCGGTTTTTCAAAACTGGCCTTTCGATATTAGAGATGTAACTATAGAACTAATGGATTTTTAACAACAAAAAATGATTAGAAAAATGTTTGGGCTGAGAGACTTCCGAAAGATGGTCTCCTGCCTGATGCTCATGATGGGCATGATGACGCTGTGCTTGCAAACGGCAAGCGCACAAGAACAAGCTTATGTGACCTACGCCGACGGCACTCTGACCTTCGACTACGGTATGAAGCCCACATCCGGGCAGGTATTCAACTTGAACCTGGCGGCCAATGACCCCGCATGGAAGACATTCAACCCCCAGGTGAATAAGGTCGTCTTCACCACCAACTTCAGCAAGGCACGACCCACAAGCCTTTCTTATTGGTTTGCAGATTGCAAAGACCTCAACGACATTGAGGGCATCGAAAACCTCAACACATCGAAGGTGGACCACTTCTTTTACACCTTCTTGAATTGCGAGAAGCTCACGACGATAGACGTCACCCACTTCAACACGTCGAACGCCATCATCCTGGCAGGCTTGTTCGCAGGATGCAAGAGCCTCGCATCGATAGACGTTTCCCATTTTGACACGAGAAAGGCGCAATGGACTTATTTCATGTTTCAGGGGTGCGAAAGTCTCACCACGCTCGACCTGCGCAGCTTCGACACGCAAAGCATCAACTACACGAACAGCATGTTCGCAGGATGCAGCCATCTCAAGAACCTCTATATCAGCGACAAGTTTGACCTATCGAAGGTTCCTGAAAAGCACAGTGTTTTGATGTTTTCCGGATGCGAGTCCATTGAGGGTGCTATTCCATACGACCCCAACTTCTACAGCGATGGCCAGGAAAAAGACGAGAAGCAGTTTGCCAACTACAAGACGGGGTTCTGCCAGAAGGTCGTGGGCACCATGGGCGATGAGCTGATAGGAGCGGCCGGCGAGCCCTTGAGGATATGCGACCTGCAGCTCAAGGACAAGGTGAAGCTCAACATCACCGACACCGAGGTGGCAGGGGCAGCCAAGGCATCCTACACTCGCACGGTGACTTCCAGCTGGGGCACCCTCTGCCTGCCCTTCGCCATCGACGTGACCGACAAGGACAACGACTGCTACTTCTACCCGTTGAACAAGATAGAGCTCAGCAAGGGGCGCATACCCGTGAAGCGGATAACGTCGGGTGTGGTCGGCGCTGGCGTGCCGGTGTTCGTGAAACGCAAAAGCCATGGGCAAGACGCCATCCACGTGGTGGGCACACAGGGCGACAACGGCCTGGTGGGCCTGGCCAGCGCGCCCGTGAACGCCACGGAAGGCAACCGCCTCGTGGGCACGTTCGATGCGGTGGCGGCTCCGTCAGACGCTTACTTCATCGCCAAGGATAGGTTCCGTCTCGTGTCCGACTATGCTGGGAAAGACAACACCAAGGGTGTCAAGGTCTATGGCTATCGCGCTTACATCATCGCGGACGAGACGGCATCGGCAAAACCCTCCTCACTGGGCATCGACGAGAATGACGAGCCGACAAGCATCGGAGGCGTGACGGGTGTCGACGACAACAACGACAACGTGGCATATTTCGACGCGCAAGGACGCAAGCTGAGCGGCCCACGCAAGGGTCTCAACATTGTCAGGACAGGGCAGCTCGTCAGAAAGGTGGTCATCAAATAAACAGGGGAGGAAAAGATCATGAAGAAGAAAAACTATGTAAAACCGCAGTCGGAGCGCATACAGGTCATGGCGCCGCACCTGCTCTCAAGTTCAGAATACATCTACAAGGGAACGCCCAATGGCGACGGTGGGGACAGTGAAGACCCCGACAAGGAGAATTGGCTCAACCCCCGCGGTGACACGGGCGACTACTGGTTGGCTGAGTGACGACACCCGCGGCGGAAGTCACGCAGCGGGACAGGCTCCGCGAATCACATGAAGGCTTTCTGAAAACCAGCCTTTGAAAAGCTGGCTTTTAGAGCCCTTCTGAAAACAGCAATCGGCAAGCAACGAGGTGGGATGCACCTCATTGTTTGCCGATTGCTGTATTTTATCGCATCTTGGCGACTGCAAACATAATGGGACTTGCCAATAACGGCACATCATCATCCTTTTTACCTCAAGCGGCCTTGCGGAACAACCGCACAAGGGCGACCAAGCTACCGCCCGCCCCATCATCACAGGATAAAACGGTGAGAAGGCCTGCCTTCACAGGCCCACACGGGTCATTGGAGAGACGGGCGGCTACAGTTCCAACCAGTTTTTCACGATGGTTGCGCCCTCAGGCGTCAGGACACTCTCGGGATGAAACTGTATTCCGTGGATGTTGTAGTGGCGGTGGCGCAACGCCATGATCTGCCCGTCGTCGCTCATGGCCGTCACCTCCAGGCTGTCGGGGAAGCCCGTGCGGTCCACCACCCAACTGTGGTAGCGGCCCATGACGATGCGCTTGGGCATGCCCGCGAAAATGGGGTCGTTGCCAAACTGCGTGCCCTCGGTGGCCACGCCGTGGTATACCTCAGCGAGGTTGGTCAGATGGCCGCCAAAGACCTCGCCGATGGCCTGGTGGCCCAGGCACACGCCCAGCATGGGCTTGCGGCCGGCATAGGTGCGGATCACGTCCATCAGCAGTCCCGCCTCCTCAGGAATACCCGGTCCGGGCGAGAGGATGATCTTGGAGAAAGGCTCCAGCTGGTTGAGCGTGAACTGGTCGTTGCGATAGACCTCTACCGAGGCACCCAACTGGCGGACGAGGTGTGCGAGATTGTAGGTGAACGAGTCGTAGTTGTCGACGATCACCACCCGTTGTGCCTGAGCGTCCCCGTGTCTGTTATTTTCATTCATCATTGTTGCTTCTTTTTTTTGTGGTCGTTTGTAGTACCCGTCATACGTTTGTTTGTCAAGGCCTTGCCTGTGCCCGCTTACAGTGTCTCCGCTATCTTGACCGCCTTCATGAGCGCCCCCAGCTTGTTGTTGCTCTCCTCCAGCTCGTAGTTGTCGTTGCTCTTTGCCACGACACCCGAGCCCGCCTGGAACCACAGCTCCCCGTTGCGCGAGATGAAGGTGCGTATCACGATGGCCTGGTTGAGGTCGCCGTTCAGTCCGATGAAGCCGATGCATCCGCCATAGGCACCGCGGTTATGGGGCTCCATCTCCGAGATGAGCTGCATGGCCCGCACCTTCGGCGCGCCCGACAGCGTGCCGGCGGGGAACGTGTCAAAGAACGCCTTGATGGGGTCGGCTCCCTCGTTGAGCGTGCCGCTGACGCGGCTCACGAGGTGTATGACATGGCTGTAGAACTGCATGTCCTTGTAGAAGTCGACCTTCACGTCGTGACAGTTGCGGCTGAGGTCGTTGCGCGCCAGGTCGACGAGCATCACGTGCTCGGCGTTTTCCTTAGGGTCGTTTCGCAGGAACTCAGCGTTGCGGCGGTCCTGCTCAGGATTGCCCGTGCGCCTGGTGGTGCCTGCTATGGGATCGATGTAGGAGCGGTTCGCCACGATGCGGTTGTGGGTCTCGGGCGAGGAGCCGAAGATGCGGAAGCCTCCGAAGTCGAAATAGAACAGGTAAGGTGACGGGTTGATGCTGCGCAAGGCTCGGTAGAGCTTGAAGTCGTCGCCCTCGTAGCGCTGCACGAAGCGCCGCGAGATGACGATCTGGAACACGTCGCCCCGCAGGCAATGCTTCACGCATCGACGGATGTTGGCCTTGTGCTCCTCATCGGTGAGTGTCGAGGTGCGCTCGCCCACGGGGTGGAAGCCATAGGGCTTCACGTTGGCGCGGCCGGCAGCCATCTCCAGCTTGTCAAGGCGTGCGTCGGCATCTTCGCCATCAGACGCCAGGGTCACGAAGACCATGGTGTTGTTGAAGTGGTCGAAGACGATGAGGTCACGATACATAATGTAATAGATATCGGGCGCATCGTTTTTCTCCATCGTGGTGTCCTTCACGTTGATGTTCTCAAAGTAGCGCACCGCATTGAACGACGTGTAGCCGTAGATGCCGCAGTAACACGCCTCGTCACCCTCCACGTGGAAGCGGCGGAGGAAGCGTCCGAAGGCTTCGGCGATGGCCACCTTGGACGCCTCGCCCTTGGCGGGGCCGGTGGGCGGCAGCGTCTCCTCGGTGCGCGAGCCGTCGGGATAGGTGCAGATCACCTGGCCGTGGGCCACGGCGATGGAGGCCATGGGGTTGATGCCTATGAAGGAGCGCGAGTTGTCGTTGCCGTGATAGTCGGAACTCTCCATGAGCGCCGACTGTGGGTAGAGGTCACGCAAGCGCAGGTAGATGCCAACAGGCGTGTAGAGGTCGGCCAGGATCTTGCGCGAGTGGGTGCGATAGTCAAAAGTTTCCATATTCCTTTGCCATTTGTTTGTTGTTGAGATAGGTCTCCACATCCTTGTCGCCACGTCCCGACACGGTGAGCACCACCACGTCAGAGGGGTTGAAGTGGAGCTTCTTCAGTGCCGCCACGGCGTGCGCGCTCTCGATGGCAGGTATGATGCCCTCCATGCGTGTGAGCTCATAGCCGGCGTAGATGGCCTCGTCATCATTGATGGCCAGCACCTGCTCGCGCCCCTGCTGGGCCAGGTGGGCGTGCATGGGGCCTATGCCCGGATAGTCGAGACCGGCCGAGATGGTGAAGGCCTCCTCGATCTGTCCGTCGTCGGTCTGCATCACCAGGGTGCGCGCACCGTGGATGATGCCCTCTGTGCCGCAGTGTATGGTGGCCGCAGTGTGGTCGGTGTCGATGCCGTGGCCGCCCGCCTCCGCCAGCACGATCTTCACGCGCTCATCGTCGACATAGTGATAGATGGTTCCGGCGGCGTTGCTGCCTCCACCCACGCAGGCGATGAGGTAGTCGGGATAGTCGCGTCCCACCTTCTCCTCGAGCTGCCACTTCAGCTCCTTCGAGATGACGCTCTGCATCTTGGCCACGATGTCGGGATAGGGGTGCGGGCCCATGGTCGAGCCGACGATGTAGAACGTGTCGTCAGGATGGCAGCACCAGTCGCGGATGGCCTGCGAGCAGGCATCACTGAGTGTCATGTTGCCTGTGCGCACGGGGTTGACCTTGGCTCCCAGCATCTTCATGCGCTCCACGTTGGTGTGCTGGCGCTCCACGTCGGTGGCACCCATGAATATCTCACAGTCCATGTCCATCAGCGCGCACACCGTGGCCGTGGCCACACCGTGCTGGCCGGCGCCTGTCTCGGCGATGATGCGCCGCTTGCCCATCTTCTTGGCCAGCAGGATCTGGCCGATGGTGTTGTTGATCTTGTGTGCGCCGGTATGGTTGAGGTCCTCGCGCTTGAGATAGAGCTGGCAGCCATACTTCGCGCTCATGCGCTTGGCGAAGTAGAGCGGTGAGGGGCGTCCCACGTAGTCCTTGAGCAGCGACTCGTACTCGCGCTGAAACTCCTCGCTCTGTATGATGGGCAGGTAGGCGTCTTGCAAGTCGTGCACACACTTGTAGAGAATCTCGGGAACATAGGCACCGCCAAACTGTCCGTAGAAACCGGCGGTGGTGGGGTTGATGGTATCTTTAGGGTTTGCCATGATGATCGTGTTATGTTGTTTGTTGTGGGTGAATGTGTTGTGGGCGACGGTGTGTGGCCGTCGCCATGGGGCGCTATTGCCCGAGCGCGTCGTAGAGCCGGTCGATGGCCTTGTCAGGATCGTGCGTCTCGTTGAGCAGCGTCACAAACTTGCTGCCGATGATGGCGCCAGCCGCGTTGGCCTGTGCGCTCTGCAGGGTCTGCTTGTTGGAGATGCCGAAGCCGATCATGCGCGGATTGTGGAGGTTCATGGCGTTGATGCGTTCGAAGTAGGAGACCTTCTTCTCGTCGAAACCGCTCTGCGCACCGGTGACACTGGCCGACGAGACCATGTAGATGAAGCCGTCGGTGTTGTCGTCGATGAAACGCACGCGTTCCTCCGACGTCTCGGGAGTGATCATCATGATGACGCGCACGTCATACTTGTCGGCGATGGGCTTCACCACGTCCATGTAGTCCTGGAAGGGCAAGTCGGGGATGATGCAGCCGCTGACGCCACTCTCGACGCAGCTCTGGAAGAAAGCCTCGATGCCATAGTGCATGACCACGTTGAGGTAGCCCATGAGCACCAGCGGGATGGTGACCTCATCCTTGATGGCCTTCAGTTGGCCGAAGAGCAGGCGGAGCGTCATGCCGTTCTTGAGCGCCACGGTGCCCGCGCCCTGCACCACAGGGCCGTCGGCCAGCGGGTCGCTGAAGGGGATGCCCACCTCGATCATCGAGATGCCACGCCGCTGGAGCGTGAGGATGGTGCGGGCGGTCATGTCGAGCTCAGGACAGCCTGCGCAGAAGTATAGGGAGAGCAGCTTGCCTGGCAGTGAGGGCGTGGCAGCGCCACGCTCAGCGAGCGGCGAAGCGAAGAGTTGGTTGATCTTGTTCATGATGGTTGTGTTGTAAGGTTGATGTGTGTGTGTTGTCAGGCGGGGAGCCGTCAGGCCCTCACCTGGTCGATGAAGGTACGCAGGCGTTCCACGTCCTTGCGGCCAGGCTCAGTCTCGAAGCGGCTGTTGAGGTCGATGCCGGCCAGCATCGGGTGGTCAAACTGCCTGACGCGCTCGGCGTCGTCAGGTCCGATGCCTCCGCTGAGCAGGAAAGGTGTGTGACCGTCGTAAGAAGCGAGCACGTCCCAGTCAAACTGCCGCCCGCTGCCGCCCACTGTGGGGCACCGCGTGTCGAAGAGGAAGAGGTCGGCGTGACCTTCGTAGGCCTTGTATCGCGCCACGTCGTCCTTGGAGGCCACGCTGATGGCCTTGATGACCTTGATGTCAGGGGCGATGTCGGGTATGAGCGTGCGCTTGAGGTTGTCGATCATCACGGGACTTTCGTCTCCGTGGAGCTGGACATACGCCAACCGGTAGTTGTAGATGGCGGTGAGGATGGTCTGTGGCATCTCGTCGACGAAGACACCCACACGCCGGATGGCTGTCGGCTGCGAGACGGTGGGGTGCGATCCTTGGGTGGCCTGCCGCAGGCGCTCCTCGCTGTAGTCGGGCAGGATGCCGGCCTTGGAGGAGATCATCTTCACGCAGCGTTTGGAGCCTGGCCAGAAGATGAAGCCCATGAGGTCGATGTCGAGTTGCGCCACGTCGCGTATGTTGTCCTTGTCGCGCATGCCGCATACCTTGATGAGCAGGCGGCGGGAGGCGGTGCTGTGGGGATGGGGTGATGGTGTCATGGCGTGGTCGTTTGCAGTTGGCTGATGAAGTGGCGTAGCTCCTCGCCCGGGTCGTCGGCCCGCATGAAGTGCTCGCCCATGAGGAAACCGCTGAAGCCCGCTTGGCGCAGCCGCCCTACGGTGCCGGGGTCTCCGATGCCACTCTCGCTGACCTTGCAGACGCCCTTGGGCAGGCGCTCGGCCATGCGGAAACTGTTGGCCACGTCGGTGACAAACGAACCGAGGTTGCGGTTGTTGATGCCATACATGTCGGGCTCGAGGGCGGCATAGTCGAGGTCGGCCTCGCTGTGCATCTCCAGCAGGACCTCCAGCCCGAGCTCGTGGGCGGTGTGGAGCAACCTGCGGCACTCGTCCACACTGAGGTCGGCGGCGATGAGCAGCACGGCCGACGCACCGCAGAGACGTGCCTGCAGCAATTGGTACTCGGAGATGACGAAGTTCTTGTAGAGAATGGGCAGGGTGACGCCCGAGAGGCGCGCCTCCTGCACAAACTCGTCGTATCCGCCGAAGAACTGGCTGTCGGTGAGGATGCTGAGCGCCGTGGCGCCCGCCTGCTGGTAGCTGAGAGGTATGACACCTGCGCGGCCCTCGCGCTTGATCCACCCCTTTGAGGGCGACTTGCGCTTAAACTCGGCGATGATGCCTGTCGGCGATGACAGGAGGGCCTGGCGCATGGAGACGGGCGCAGCGGCTTCGTCCCTCATCTGCTTGTCTATCATCGCCATGAGGCGGCGGAGTGGCACAAACCGCATCCACTCCTCCAGTTCGTGGCGCTTGTGGGCCACGATGGTCTCCAGGATGTCGGTCTTCTGTGTGTTGTTGTCCATGGTATGGGAATGAGGGGGTTAACTGTTAAGCTCGACGAAGTGGCGGAAGGTGCTGAGTGCCTTGCCCGAATCGAGGCTCTCACGGGCGATGTCGATACACTCGTTGATAGACTTCTTGCCCCGCTCGAGCACCTGGATGGCAAAGGCGGCGTTGGCCAAGACGATGTTCTTCTGGGCGGGCAGGGCCGTTCCCTGCAGCACGTTGTCGAAGATCTGTGCGGCCTCTTCCTCGGTGGCTCCTCCCACAAGTTCCTCGGGACGGGCAACATCGAAGCCCAGGTCTGCTGGCTTGAACACGCGCTCATAGTCGTTGGTGGTGACCTTGAAGTCGCCCGTGAGCGAGATCTCGTCGTAGCCGTCGATGCTGTTCACGATGCCATAGTCGATGCCGATGCGCTGGTAGACCTGCTGGTAGAGGCGCATCTGGTCGAGATTGGCCACGCCGAGCAGTTGGCACTGGGGCTTCGAGGGATTGATGATCGGTCCGAGCAGGTTGAAGAACGTGGGGAAGGGCAATGCCTTGCGGATGGCGCCCACAAACTTCATGGCCTTGGCGAAGAGTTGCGCATGGAGGTAGACGATGCCACACTCGTTGAGCGAGCGGTTGAGCTTGTCGATGTCATCGGTGAAGACCACACCGTGATTCTTGATGACGTTGGACGCGCCACTGACCGAGGTGGCCGAGAAGTTGCCATGCTTGGCCACCTTATAGCCTGCGCCCGCAATGACGAAGCAGGCCGTGGTGGAGATGTTGAACGTGTTCTTGCGGTCGCCTCCCGTTCCCACGACATCGATGTAGCGGTCACACTCCAGAGGCACGGCCACGCCTGTGGCGAGGATGCCGTCGCGGAATCCCAGCAGCTCGTCCACCGTGATGCCACGCATCTGTATGGCGGTAAGCAAGGCCGCTATCTCCGCGTCGTTGAGTTCACCCTGCGTGATGGCAACGAGCAGGCCCTTGGTCTCCTCGCGCTGAAGCTCTTCGTGATTGAGCAAACGGTTGAGAATAAGTGATACGTCCATAATTATTTATATTTTTAATTGTTTATATTTTCATCTGTATTCATTCCTCCTTGCTTCCTGTGCGCTCCGCCGGGAGCCCTCTTGACGAAAGGTGAGCGCTCTGCCGGGAGAATGACTGTTGTAACACGGTGTGCGCTTCGTCGGTAGGCCCCCTTGCTGTCTCAGTGCGGTCGGTCGCTCCGGTTGAATGAAAAAAGGCCTGTCGTAAGAACGGCAGGCCTTTCAGTTTTATCTCCTTGGAGTATCCACACGGCTAAGCGACTCACGACTGTTGAAATCTTGAGCTTCGCCACCACCAATATGCAGATACATGATTCTTCATTGTTTTGATTATGATTACAGGCGCAAAGATACACAAAAACCAACAAACAACAAACTTTTTAGTTAAAAAAGTGATATTTTCTTTGTTTTACTTGCAAATGTTGAAATCTTGGCTTATATTTGCGACAGAAATGTTTCGTATGCACATAGCGAAACAGTTTTTTTTCTTGAGGTTGGTAGCGTCCTGCACCAACCTCTTTTGATGATACAAGAATTGTCCTCGTGTGGCCACATCCTTCGTCTTGCCGCCGCGACCCCATCCTCGTGGTGATGATTGCCACGAGAGATGGAACCTTCTTGGTTTTGGCACCAAAAGAGATTGCCTCTATGGACACTTGTTTTTTGAAAATAAGTGGGAATTTGCAAACCGTTTCCGAAAATAATGCCTACCTTTGCACACAACCTAATAAATAATAAGGACTAAGGGTATCACTTATCAAGTAATAAGGTAATCACTTGTCAAATAACAGGTAAGTAGAAAGGAATCATATAACCTAAGCAACAATATGACATTTCGCAAATCCATTCTGGGAGTAATTCTCTGCCTGCTGTCGGCCGTGGCCGTGGCGGGCAATGTGTATGACATACGCCCCGTGCCGCAACAGCAGGAGCGCACCGACGGCAGCGCCCGCTTGTCGGGGAGTGTCACCGTGGTGGCCGGTCCCGCCATCGATGCCTATACCCTCGACCGCGCCAAGGAGGTGCTCACCGAGCACGGCCTGACACCCGTCGTGGCGCGCAAGGCCACCAAGGGCGCCGCCACACTCTACCTGGGTGTCAACGCCACGGGCGACGCAGCCGACCGCGCAGCCAAGCGGCTGGGCCTCAAGCGCGACGTCTTCAACCAGAAAGGTTACGACCGCCACGCCCTCGCCGTGAGGCAGCAGGCCGGTGGAGCAGAGGTGGTGATCGTGGGCGAGACCACCGACGCCGTGTTCTGCGGACTGGCATCGCTCGAGCAGATGCTCGACCAGGCCAAGGACGGCAACCTCGACTGCGTGGACATCTACGACTACGCCGACACGCAGTATCGTGGCGTCATCGAGGGCTACTATGGCGTGCCCTATTCGGCGGAGGTCACGGCAGACCTCTTCCACTTCATGGCCCGCTACAAGATGAACACCTATATGTATGGTGCCAAGAGCGACCCCTATCACTCGCAGCATTGGGACAAGGCATACCCCAAGACCATCACGCCTGAGCAGCAGGAGGTGGGCATGCTCACCGAGGGCATGATGCGCCAGCTCACCGATGCCGCCCACCGCTGCAAGGTCAACTTCATCTGGGCCATCCATCCGGGCGGTGCCTTCACCGATGCCAAGCAGACCGATGTGCTCGACCGCGTAATGAGCAAGTTCCGCCTCATGCACCAGCTCGGCGTGCGCCAGTTTGGTGTCTTTGTCGATGATGTGGGCGTGCCCTCCGACTCGGCCTCACTGGCGCTCAACGCGCAGCGCCTCACCTTGCTGCAACAGAAGATCGACCGCGAGTGGAACGGACGCAAGGCGCAGCCCGCCGACACCGTGAAGCCGCTCCACTTCGTGCCCCAGCTCTATGCCTACTCTTGGGTGAGCCGCCAGCAGGGCGAGCGCTTCTTCCGCTCGCTCAGCACCACACCCAAGAAGGTGTGCATCTACATTACCGGGCGCGCCGTGTGGACCGTGCCCAACTCGGAAGATCCCGACCTGGTCAGTTCGTGGCTCGGGCGTGACGTGGCATGGTGGTGGAACTATCCCTGCAATGACAACGACATGAACAAGATCTTCCCGCTTGACACGTACCGCAACTTCGACGACGAGGCGCACATCGACCGCAACGCCACGCTCGACCCCAACCTCAAGGGGGTGAACACGCTCATCAGCAACCCCATGCAGCAGGGCGAGGTCAGCAAGATAGCCCTCTACAGCATCGCTGACTATGCCTGGCACCGTGCAGCCTTCGACAACGACGCCTCCTGGATGGCATCGCTCAAGGCCATCTTCGGCAAGCGTGCCGGCAATGCCTTCCGTCTCCTGCCCCTCGTGCGCCACTATGACACCAACACGCAACTGGCCGACCGCATACGTCTCTGGAAGGCCAACAGCCTCGATGACCAAGCCACACAGGCGCTGCTCGACGAGCTGCGCAGCCTGCAGGCCGACGCCAAGGCGCTGAGCGGGATGGCCTCGTCGGACAATGTCTCCGACCGTCTGCTCTGGCATGAGTTGCAGCCCTATGTGGAGAAGGTGGCCGACATGTGCGGCATCGCCCACACGCTCATCGCACCACACACCGAGGCACAGCGCCAACAGGCCGTCCAACAGGCCCAGACGCTCGACAAGAACCCCAAGTACCAGTTCTCCATCCTCAGCGGCATGGGCGAAGACATACGCCTCTCCAAGAGGGGCGCCGAGCCGGCAGCCAAGGTGCTGCGACCCTTCGTGAGCCAGCTGGCCAACGCCAAATGAGACCTGACAACGCCTGACAATAAAAAGTGGGGTCTGTCAACCGCCAGCGTAACAGTACGCCCAAAGCCAATTGATGGAACCCGCCAATTACAAAACTATCTTTTGAACCTAAAATGAGAAATCGTATCCTGACAGCAGCCTTTGCGCTGACACTACCCCTCGTGATGAGCGCGCAAGACGTGCTCGTGCATGTCGACACCAGCCGCGAGCCCATCCACCAGGGCAAGTACAAGGCCACCATGGAGAGCCTCTCCGACTTCCAGTGTCCGGAGTGGTTCCGCGACGCTAAGTTTGGCATCTGGGCCCATTGGGGCGTACAGTGCGCCGCCGAGGACGGCGACTGGTATGCCCGCGGCATGTACTACCAAGGCAACGGGCAATACAACTACCAGATAGACGCCATGGGCCACCCTTCGGAGAAGGGATTCAAGGACTGGATACCCCGCTGGAAAGCGGAGAACTGGCAGCCCGACTCGCTCGTCAAGTTCTATAAGGACTGCGGCGCGCGCTACTTCTTCTGCATGGCCAACCACCACGACAACTTCGACAACTGGAACAGCAAGTACCAGCCTTGGAACTCGGTCAACATGGGTCCCCACAAGGACATCGTGGGAGGATGGGCCGCTGCGGCCCGCAAGCTGGGCCTGCCCTTGGGCGTGAGCGTCCATGCCGCCCACTCGTGGGTGTGGTATGAGCCCTCACGCGGAGCCGACAGCCGGGGGCCGCTCAAGGGCGTGCGCTATGACGGATGGCTCACCAAGGCCGACGGCAAGGGCACCTGGTGGGAAGGCTACGACCCGCAGGACCTCTATGAGCAGCGCCACAAGCTGAGCCGCGACAATAGACACTGGGACTGGGACACCTCCAAGGTGACGCCACCCGACCAGGCTTTCTGCGACCGCATCTACAACCGCACCGTCGACCTCATCAACCAGTTCTCGCCCGACATCGTCTACTTCGACGACACCTACCTGCCCCTCTGGCCCGTGTCCGACTGCGGACTGGCCATCACCGCCCACCTTTACAACAAGAGCATGGCGGAGCACGGCGGCAAGAACCAGGCCGTGGTGACGGGCAAGGTGCTCGACGACAAAATGAAGAAGACCATCCTCTGGGACGTGGAGCGTGGCGCGTGCGACAAGATACAGGAGCTGCCCTGGCAGACCTGCACCTGCATCGGCAGCTGGCACTATGACAAGCACGTCTACTACAACGACGGCTACAAGTCGCCCCAGCAGGTCATCACCATGCTCATCGACATCGTCTCGAAGAACGGCAACCTGCTGCTCAACGTGCCCGTCCGCAGCGACGGCACCATCGACCCCACCGAGCGCCGCATCGTGGAGCGCATCGGCCAGTGGATGCAGGCCAACGGTGAGGGCATCTATGGCACCCGGCCCTGGAAAGCCTTCGGCGAGGGACCGTCGGCCGACAAGGACAACCCCATGAGCGAACAGGGCTTCAACGAGGGCCGTATCAAGCAGACGGCCAACGACATACGCTACACGGCCAAGGGGCGGCACACCATCTACGCCTTTGTCCTGGGCAAGCCCGAGGCCGACATCACGCTCCGCCTCATGGGCAGCAAGACGCTACTGGGCCGCAAGGTGCGCGCCGTGAGCCTGCTGGGCTCAAGCGAGCGTGTGGGGTGGAGACAGGCCGCCAATGGCCTGACCATCACCAAGCCCGGGCATGCGCCGTTTGGCGAGGCGCTCTGCTACAAGGTCACCGTCAAGTGAACCGACACCACAACATGTATCATCTCATAAACCATTTGCGATATGAACTTTAAGAAAACATTCATGGCGGTCCTCAGTGCCGCCTTGCTGTTGCCTGCTACGGCAATGGCACAGTTCAATTGGCCTTACCAGATCAAGGACGGCACCATCGTGACCAAGGTGCCCGAGCGTCCTGCGGGCCAGAAAGACGTGCTCAACCTGGCCACCGCCAAGCTGCCCGTGCTCCGTGTGGGCTTTGTGGGCCTGGGCATGCGCGGACACGACGCCGTGCGCCGCTGGTGCTACCAGGAGGGCGTGGAGATCAAGGGTCTCTGCGACCATGAGGCCGACCGCGCCGAGGCCAGCAACGAGCTCCTGCGCAAGGCCGGCCTGCCGCCCGCATCGCTCTACAGCGGCGAGGAGGGCTACAAGGCGCTCTGCGAGCGTCCCGATGTCGACCTGATCTACATCGCCGTCGACTGGGAGCACCACGTGCCCGTGGCCGAGTATGCCATGGAGCACGGCAAGCACGTGGCCATCGAGGTGCCGTCGGCCATGAACCTCACCGAGATCTGGAAGCTCATCGACCTCAGCGAGCAGAAGCGGGTCCACTGCATGATGCTCGAGAACTGCTGCTACGACTTCTTTGAGCTCAACGCCCTCAACATGGCGCAGAAGGGTCTCTTCGGCGACGTCATCTTCGGACAGGGCGCCTACCGGCACGACCTCGACCCCTTCTGGGACGCCTACTGGAAGCGCGACGCCAACGACAAGCTGGGCTGGCGCCTCGACTACAACATGAAGTATCGTGGCGACGTCTATGCCACACACGGACTGGGTCCCGTGGCACAGATCATGAACATCCACCGCGGTGACCGCTTCACCGTGCTCTCGGCCATGGACACCAAGAGCTTCCTCGGCGTGAAGAAGGCTGAGCAGCGCCTGGGCCACAAGGTGGACAACTTCCGCCAGGGCGACCTCACCAACACCATGATACGCACCGAGCAGGGCAAGGTCATCCAGGTCGTGCACGACGTGATGACACCTCAGCCCTACAGCCGCATGTTCCACCTCGTGGGCACCAAGGGCATCGCCAACAAGTATCCCAGCGAGGGCATCGCGCTCAACGACGCCGCCCTCAAGCAGGCAGGCATCAAGCCGTCGACCAACTACTACAACGGCGAGGCCTTCCTCAACGCGGCCGACATGCAGGCACTGAACAAGAAGTTTGAGTCGCCCATCATCACCAAGTACAACGCCAAGGCACGCGAGGTCGGCGGACACGGCGGCATGGACTTCATCGAGGATTCACGCCTCGTCTACTGCCTGCAGCACGGACTGCCTCTCGACATGGATGTCTACGACCTGGCCGAGTGGTGCTCGCTGGCCGAGCTCGGTTCGCTCTCGATGGACCACAACTGCATGCCCGTGGCTGTGCCCGACTTCACGCGCGGTCACTGGAACGACCAGAAGGGCTATCGCCACGCCTTTGCCTCGGCTGAGGATGAGGCTGCCCAGGACAAGGCCAACCATGAGTTCACCGTGAAGCTCAAGGCTACGGCCGAGAAGGCTTGGAAGAAGTTTGACAAGCAGCAGGCCAAGATCAAGGCTGCCAAGGCCAAGGCCGCTGCCAAGAAGTAAGCGCAGGAAAACGTAGCGGTGGATGCCGTCATTCACCGCCTCATGCACATCGGCGACAGGCTGATCCCGTCATGACAACGGGCATGCCTGCCGCCGATGTTCATTTTGTGGCCGTCCCTGTGGGCCATCTGTGAGGAGAAAAGGCTGACAAGAGTGCCGGCGGAGGCCCCCGGCAGACAGACCACAGGGCTACATGCGGCCCTGTCACGCCGGCAAGACAGAGGGGAGGAGGTAGAGAGGAGGAGTGCCGTTCATCCTGACGAAGCACCTGGCAAAGCTCCTGACGAAGCCAAAAGGGGCACCAACCGTCACTGGGTTGGTGCCCCTTTTTATGGGTAGATTGGCAGATGAAATCAGTTGGCGGGCATGGCGGCACGCAGTCCGGTGAGGCCACGGCGGATAAGGTCCTTGGTGCCACTGCCGTCGTTGACATAGGCCTTGACCATCTCGGCATAGTCCATGGCGTCCTTGAGCCGCTGCGAGGGGGCTTCCACGGCCTGTGCGGCCTTGAGCGCCTCAAGCAGTTCCTTGAGGTCGGAAGGTTCGGCGAGGTTGCCGGGGCGCATCATGCTCAGCGCAGCGTTGAGCTCGCTGGCCAGCGCCGAGCCGTTGCCCTGGTGGTCGGAGAGGAAGGCCTTGAGCGCCTCATAGCGCTGTCGCATGGCCTCAATGCCGTTCTTGGCCCACGGTGCATACTCCGGCACCTTGGTCTGCATGTTGTCCCAAGCCTGCTGCTCCTCGAGGCGCTTGGCCGCCACACGCATCAGTTCGGTGAGAGTGGCATTGTCCACATAGGTGGTGTCCTCGATGGGCGCGTCGAGACGGAAGTAGTGTGTGATGTGGCTGTCGGCGTCATAGTCGGGCACAAGCTGCAGGCGGTCGGCATCAGCCTGACTGTGAAGTGTGGCCTCCTCCCAGGAGTGTATGTCCTTGGCCGCCATGACCAGCGGTCCGCGCATCATCGCCGCGGCCCACATGGGCTTGTAGGTCTGCTTGCGCGTGATGTCCATCTTGTCGGGCGTGTAGTCGAGGTGCGGGCCGTAAGGCATGGTCACCACCACGCTGTCGCCCCGCTGCCACTGGCGTGTGGGGATGGTCACATAAGTGCCCGGCCGGTAGCTGGCGGCCAGCTCACGGCCGTTGACGGTGACAGAGAAGCCTCGTGTGGCCCAGTAGGGCACGCGGAGCTTCATGGTGAAGGCGCTGCGCCCCTTCTCCATGCGGATGACGGAGCGCTCGGCGGGGAAGGTGCACTGCTGGCTGAAGGTGACGCCCCGCCATGTGGCGCGCGTGGGCAGGTAGAGCCCCACCCAGAGGGTGTCGGCAGCGGTGTAGTAGGTGGCCTCCTGGTACTTCACGTGGTTCTCGGCCCCCGTGCCACCGCAACAGGTCGACTGCGGTGTCTCGTTGCCCCAAGGCTTGCTGGCGTCAAGGCCCACGGCATACTGGTAGAGCACGGCATAGCGATGGGGGTTGATGGAGCCCACGAGCTGGTTGTAGAGCACCCGCTCATAGTAGTCCATGTATCGCGCGTCATTGGGGTGATAGGCGTTGAGGTCCTTGGTGAGCTTGGCGAGGTTGTAGGCGCAGCACGTCTCGTTGATGTCGGGACCGGCGGGATTGGTGGCCATGCTCACCATCTGCTTGTAGGGCTGGCGGAACATCTCACCGTTGCCCACACCACCCATGGCGTAGCGGTAGCGGCCCTGCACCAGGTCCCAGAAGTTGTCGGCGATGTGCCAGTAGTAAGGGTTGTGGTTGGAGCGGTAGGAGCGCAGCGCACCCACGATCATCGGTATGTGCTGGTTGGCGTGGCGGTCGCGTATGGCGTCGATGCCCTTGGCCAGCGGCCCGTAGAAGGCCGGCGCGTCGAAGAAGCCGGCGGCCTCGATGAGGTGGCTCTTCTCGGTCTTGTCGGTCACCATCTCCGAGAGACGCGAGAGCGACTCCTGTATGCCGCCGAGCTCGCCGGCGATGTACATGTTCCACATCTCATAGCGGTTGCCCGGCTTGGCGCGGCGCTCAGCCTGCGTACCGTCGGTCTTGACGTAGGTGCGGTAGTGCAGGCGGTTCCATATCCAGAGGCCCATGTCCTTGGCGATGGTGAGGGCCTTGGCCGATATCTTCTTGTCGTCGACGAGGTTGGCCACGTCGATGAGTCCGGCGAGCTGCTTGTGGACGGTGTAGTAAGGCGCCCACACACCCTCCTCGTTGTTGTAGGGTGCGTAGCGCTCGATGAGGGCGCAGTGCTGCGCGGGAATGGCGTTGATGTATCCGTAGCCGTAGTGGGCGTAGTCCGTCTTGTAGCGGTCGAAGTCCTTCCACGTGCCGCCCATGGTGCGAAGCTCCGCCTCGGGTGCGAGGTCGCGCGCCTCCCGGTAGCGTCCGAGCTGCTTGTCGAAGACGAAGGTGCGCTCCTGGCACTCGCGCATCTGGTCGACCACGAGCTTGATGTTCTTCTTGATCTGCTGGCGCTTGGCCTTGTCAGGGCAGGCCACATAGGCCATGGCCATGGCCGAGAGGTAGTGGCCGGTGCCGTGGCCCTTGAGCTTGGTGGTGGGCGAGTCCCATCCGTCAGCCTCGGGATAGCCGTCGGTGGACAGTCCGTAGGTGTCACGGTAGTTGTAGACCTGCTGACGGGGGTCGAGCGAGAGCAGGTTGTCGATGTCGAGGTCACGGTTGTGCGTCAGGCGGTTGTCGCCGATGAGCTGCACACTGCCCAGGGGCAGGGGCTCGGCCACGGGCTGCGGCAGGGGTGCCGACGGCTGTGTGGCCACCACGCTGACGCGGGCCGTGACGGGATAGCCGGCGGCCGTCTTGTTGTCGCCGATGACATATCCCTGCACGTCATAGGCCGACCCGGCAGGATGCTTGGCCGCATCGGCGGCCTCCTGCTCGGTCTCGAGCGACGAGTTCATCCATTTCACCTGCCGGTATTCGCCACTCCCGTCGGTGTAGGTCACCCAGAGGCGATAAGGCAGCATGGGCACTTCGCCTGCGGTGGTGGTGACGGCCACGGGCGTGACGGTCTTGATTTTCGCTCCCTGTGCGGCCGCCGAGAGCGACGTCGCGAGGCAGAGGGCCAAGAGTGTAGTCTTCTTCATATTGTCTATATAGGATTGTCTGTTTCTGCCGCGTTTGTCAGCGCACGGCAACAGGCATCCAGACCTTGCGGCCAGCGTCCGCCCGTGCACACCAACGGCTCGATTGTGCAAAGATAAGGGATAAATGGCACAAACGTTACGTCGGGACCCACATTTTAGACTCCTTTGCCACGTTTTGGACGCTATTGCCATTGGCGGGGCGTCAGCAAGCAGCTGACGCGGTGGCTCGCACCGTCTCCATTTGGCTCATCCGGCATTGGGGGTGACAAGTGCCCATTTTTTAAGTTTGCGGCCTTATGCCTTTCATAAGGCCAGCAACTTGGGCAGGGCCAAGGCCAGGGGCGCCACCATCATGGCCTGCGAGAAGACACCCTCGTGGAGCATGCGGTCCACCTCGTCGGGACGACGGAAGAACACCTGCAGGTCCTCGTTGGCGTCGAGGTGCTGGCCGCTGGTCTTGCTCACGCCCTTGGCCAGGAAGCAGTGGCAGCGGTTGGTCATCAGGCCGGGGTTGGGGGCCACGGTGACGATGGGCTCCCACTCGCCACCGGTGTAGCCGGTCTCCTCCTGCAGCTCGCGGCGCGCCGCCTCGAGGGGTGTCTCGCCGGCCTCCACCACACCGGCGGGTATCTCGGTGGAGACGATGCCGAGGGCGTGGCGCCACTGACGCTCGAGGATGATGTTGCCGTCGGTGGTGAGCGCCACGACGTTGATCCAGTCGGGATATTCGAGCACATAGAACTCGGGGGCCACACGGCCGTCGGGCAACTGCACCTTGTCGCGGCGGGCGGTGAGCCAGGGGCGGCGGACAAGATAGTCGGAACTCAGAATCTTCCAGGGGCCTATCTCGTGGGTCTGGTCCTGGTCGTGCGGGGTGTTGACGGGGGCATCGGGTGTTTTATTCATTTTGTCGTTTGTCATATTGCTTGTTGGTTATTGAGTGGTTTTCATTAAGGCCGGGTGCCCCACCCGCTCATGAGCAGGGCCGCTATGCGCCTGCCCTATGGCAGGCACCCGCCCGCACATCACAGTCCGGTGGTGGCCGCCTCGAAGGCGCGCAGCACGTCGCAACGCGTGGTATAGCTGTCGACCTCGGCGGGATGCTCCTTGGTGAAGGTGAGCCAGCGTGCCAGCGCCTTGTACTGGGCCGACTGGGGCATGAGCACGGTGCTGGCGTTGTAGTCGGCATCGTAGACCGTGCGGTTCCAGGGATCAATGCCGATGGAGGCCAGGGCGTAGAGCGCGTGGTAGCGCAACTGGAGGTTAGGGCTCAGGCTGCTCACCTCGAGGTAACGCTGGGCCATGGCGGCATAGTCGGCCTCACCGGCGCGTGCGCTGTCGGCCACACTCTTGCCGTAATGGGTAAGATACCAGCAGTCGCCATAGCACGAGGCCTGGTAGAGGCGCACGGCGATGTCGTAGGCCAACTGGTCGCGGTCGGTGCCCTCGCGCATCAGGCCATACTGGCTGGTGAGGCGAGCCATCTCCTGGGAGAACAGCAGCTTGGGGTTGGCCTGCAGGTCGGCATAGGCACCGTCGATGGCCCACAGGTTCGAGTCGTCGACCCGCTGGCGCTGAAACCAGAAGGGCACCGACACGCTGCGGCGTGCGGCATAGAAGCTGATGGCCTGGTCATTGATGAAAGGCAGCGTGACGGCCTTGAGCCACGTGGCGGCCTCGGCCCACTGCCCCTCGGCCAGGTAACGGGTACCGATGAGGTCATGGAAGAAGTTGGCGTCGCGGTAGAGCGACTGGCAGACCCAGCGCTCGAAGGCGTCGGTGTGGTCGGCCGTGATGAATCGATAGTAGGCGGCGAGCTCTTGGGCCGACAGCGAGTCGAGGCGCAGGGCATACTCGGAGGAGTAGAGATAGCGGCTGAGGTAACGCTCGTCCTGCTGGTCCTTGAGGAAGGTGCGCTGGTAGGCGTCCATCATGCCATACATGGCCACGGCCATCTCCGCCTGTCCGTGGCGCTCGAAGTGACGGCGCAGGGCGCGATAGGCCACCCGTTCCTGCACCTCCACATAGTGGCGGTCGGTGGCGGCGGGATAAGTGCTGTCGGCGGTGGCGGCGTGGCGGGCCTGCTCATTGAGCCAGCGAAACTCGCCGACGAGATAGTCGGAGTAGCCATCGGGCGCGGTGGGCTGCGCGGTGGAGACGAGCAGGCGGATGGCACGTGCGTTGTCCCTCATGCGCCGGGTGCCGGCGAGCGCCACGGCGGCTTGGCTCTCGGCCCATGCCTCGCGCTGGCGCCCATAGAGATAATGGATCATGGCCGTGGCCGACCGCCAGAGGCAGGGCACCGTGGTCTTGCCCTCAGCCACGACACTGTCGGCAAAGCGCACGAAGCCCATGGCCTCCTTCTCATAGACCACCTTGGCGCCGAGGGTCTCGATCCACTCCTTGGAGAAGTCGGCCTGCGAGGCGCGGCTGTCGAGCGTCTGCTGGCAGTTGTTCACGAAGTCTTGCACGAGGTAGGTGAGCATGGGCGAGTTGGGGTTACGGCGGTAGGTGGCCTCGATGCCTGCGAGGTTGCGGTAGCCGCGCGCCAGGACGCGCACGCTGGCCATGTCGCCCTGGCCGGCATAGATGTCGAGGGCCTGCTGGCGGTGGCCTGTCTTCCAGAGGGCACGCGCGTAGATGCCGCGCATGGCCTCACGCCACGCCGACTGGGGCAGGCGCCGGGCCACCGTGTTCCACAGCGTGACGTTCTGCTGGTCGAGGCCGCGGAGCATGTTGACGCGCATGCGGAGCAGCGCATACTGGCTCTTCAGGCGCCGTCCCTGGTAGGCGCGGGCGGCGCTGGCCACCGCCGTGAGCTGGCTGAGGGCGCGCTGCCGCTCCTGGCGCGACGGATAGCGCCACGCCTCGGGGGCCAGCACCTCGCAGGCGGCGCGGTAGGTGTCAAATCGCTTGATGTAGGCCTGCATCTCCGCGTCGCCCTTGCGGCGGGCGGTCTTGAGGATGTCGGCGGCATACTGGTCGTAGAAGTAGAGACTGGGCGCGCCGTCAGCGCCAGCATAGCGCTGCCAGTAGGCGGCCAACCGGTAGCGGTAGGCAGGGTCGGCCTGGTCGCGGTTGAACACGCTGAACATATAATAATTGTGGTCGCTCACCTCGGCCACACAGGCCCGTGCGGGCAAGGCGAGACAGAGAGCCAGGAGGCTCAGGACCAAAAGTTTAGGGGTGTCGGTAAATCTTGTCATAATCAAGAGGATTAAAACGAAGTATGTTGGGGGTGCTGAGGTCGAAGAGTATCACCTCGTCGCAGGCGTCAGGACGACGCAGGCGGATGGCCCTCACGGCCTGGAGGATGTCCGTGAGCTCGGGACGGCGCACCACGATGCTGTCGCCGGGCAGCACGGGCAGGTCGTCGTCAGCATGGAGGAAGCCCACAAAGCGGCCCTCGCGGAAGAGGATGCGCCACGTGAAGAGCGGATAGGCGGCGGCCAGGGGCAACGGATAGGCGGCGAGATGGCCGAGGTAAGGCGCGGCGGCGGCCATGTCGAGGATGGGCTTGTGGCAGGCAAGCCGGCGGGCGTCGCCGGTGTTGTACATCATGAGCACGCCGCGGTCGACGGGCGGTGCCTCCAGCGCAAGCTGGTGGAGGCGTATGGTGGCCGACAGGCGCAGGTGGCGGCCGTGGGCCTGCTGGCGCAGCGCGGTGAGGAAGCGGAAGTAGGCGTGGGCCGTCGTGGCGGTCCAGTCGCAGTCGACCTGCACCTCACGTATGTCCTGCAGGCCGTGTGCCTGGCTCATCGCGAGGATGCGGCGGAGCACCATCGTGGCCAGCGTGTCGGGACTGGTGGCATGGGGCGCAGGGCGCAAGCAGTCGTTGACGAGATAGACCACGGGCACCACCTCCACCCCGCGGGGCACGGGCGACGTCGGGGCAGCGTGCTCGCCACCCCACCCCATCTCATCGGGAAAGCGCAGCGTGGCGTTGGGACGCGCCTGGCCGTCGGCATCCCGCACCACGTCGAAGTAGCGCACATAGAGACGCCGGATGTGGTGCTGGCGGATGAAGCGCACCTTGGCCGAGTCCATCTTCCACGTGGTGCTCCAGTAGTAGGCGGAGCGCAGCGTGTCCACAGATTCCCTGCGCTGACAGGCACCGAGGGCCAGCAGGAGGGCGAACAAGAGCAGAGGCGCATGCCTCAGAGTGACGTAGCTTCTCATGACGGACAAAGGGTGGATCGTTAATGCCACGCAGTGTGGGCGCAAAGATATGCATTAATCTCCTATCCACAAAAAAATATATAGCCAAATGCACACCTATCTGCGGATGTTTACATAATTGTACTCGTATACATGAGAGACCGTATGATTAACTCATGTTCCTGATTTGTAAAATTCCGATTTTACGGTGTCATTTTCGATTTGACATTTCGCACGTCATGCGGACAAAAGGCCGTTGGAAAGCTTGAATCGGGGCTTATCTAAATGATACTGCTGTGTCTGATACAAGAGTGCCCCCAAGGCAGTCTTCTATTTGTATACCTTTTATATCTTACATCAAACCACAACGGCAGACCATAACTTAGAATTTGCGTAAGAGCAATGTTACGAACAATTCTGCAACGTGCATCTTCACACGCTTTATAGTTACATAAATATAATTAGCTAAACAATATTAAAGGCTCTTCCGGAATTTGTCGTGACAAGACCCATGGCTTGAATGTAAACCCACAAGTGACAAAATTGAGTGCTTCCCCCTCCCTTGGGGTTTATATCGGTTTACATTCCACCCCAACACAAAGGTCCCATCACTCCAAATTCAGGAAGAGCCCTATTTTATATGTGATATTTAGCATTTATAAGCCTGTTTAGGGCTTATTTTTGCTACTTAACTTTCAAATGGATAATGCTCTGACTTTTCCAAGTGGACTCAAATATAGATAGCGCTTTCTCTTTGCTTGCTTTTTGTGTAGTCTTTCTTGGGATAAGGATTCGTTCGACCTCTCCTATTTTTGCAGAGAAACGTTGTATATCTTTTATATCCTACATCAAACCACAACAGGCGTTCTCAAGTATGACGTTGCCAAATATATGTTTCAATCCACGCACCCACACGGGGTGCGACAATAGCTATTATAGCCAATATCTTGGCGGCAAATCGTTTCAATCCACGCACCCACACGGGGTGCGACCAACGATAAACGTAAGACACTGGACAATCAATTTGTTTCAATCCACGCACCCACACGGGGTGCGACGCGGTAGTAGTCTTGATAAATCTTTTGGTAAGCGAGGTTTCAATCCACGCACCCACACGGGGTGCGACCGTTGTTCGTCGCGCCTGTCTGTTTCCTGATTGTTTCAATCCACGCACCCACACGGGGTGCGACTCGAATTCATACAGATTTGACCATGGATATTAAGGTTTCAATCCACGCACCCACACGGGGTGCGACCCGAACCGAGCAAATTATCTCGGTTCAAGCCGTAGTTTCAATCCACGCACCCACACGGGGTGCGACTGTTGTCGTAGTCGCCAGCCACATACTCAGTAGTTTCAATCCACGCACCCACACGGGGTGCGACGTAAGCTGCGTGAGCATGCCGTCACGTATGGCCGTTTCAATCCACGCACCCACACGGGGTGCGACATCGTTACCTACGCAAAAGTCCAAACCCTTAACGTTTCAATCCACGCACCCACACGGGGTGCGACTACACCATAATAATCAGCTGATGTTTTAGAATTTGTTTCAATCCACGCACCCACACGGGGTGCGACCGATAACCATAAGTACACCGTGTTCGGAAGCTGTGTTTCAATCCACGCACCCACACGGGGTGCGACCTTGTGCCATACCTTTTAAGGGGAGGGATACATGTTTCAATCCACGCACCCACACGGGGTGCGACTGAGTAGGATTACTAAAACATTTCGGCCTACTCGTTTCAATCCACGCACCCACACGGGGTGCGACGTGCAGGTTTAAAATCGTGGTTATTAATAGTATCAGTTTCAATCCACGCACCCACACGGGGTGCGACAAACATGCTACCCACTCCTGTCAAAAGCCATTCTGTTTCAATCCACGCACCCACACGGGGTGCGACGTTGTAGATTGAGAGCAACTTGTACGTCAGACTGTTTCAATCCACGCACCCACACGGGGTGCGACAGGCGATGCAGTAATGCTATCATATTGAGAGGTAAGTTTCAATCCACGCACCCACACGGGGTGCGACCTGTCTTGCTCATCATACTCTCCATGTAGCCTTTGTTTCAATCCACGCACCCACACGGGGTGCGACTAAAACTCTGTGTAGGGTTCTCTCCGTTTTCAGGTTTCAATCCACGCACCCACACGGGGTGCGACAGTTTTTTTGTACAATCTATTTATACTATCACCATGTTTCAATCCACGCACCCACACGGGGTGCGACCCAGCTTCACTAGCTTCATTTACACGAATGGTACGTTTCAATCCACGCACCCACACGGGGTGCGACAGCGGAGTACCAGTTAACATCTCTTGAGCATCAGTTTCAATCCACGCACCCACACGGGGTGCGACAGTGTTGGGTTATAGTAAGGCAATTCCATGATGGTTTCAATCCACGCACCCACACGGGGTGCGACAACCTTTTTCTGTAAGTAATACCTTGCCACAGAAAGTTTCAATCCACGCACCCACACGGGGTGCGACCAACTGCGACCACTTCACAGGTCTGCCATACAGGTTTCAATCCACGCACCCACACGGGGTGCGACGCGTGTTAGGTGTAAGCTCACGCCAATAAACAGGCAGTTTCAATCCACGCACCCACACGGGGTGCGACATATTTGGCCATGATAGCCTCAGGGTCCCACTTGTTTCAATCCACGCACCCACACGGGGTGCGACTCATACCAAAAATGCGGTCCTTATAAAGGTCTGTTTCAATCCACGCACCCACACGGGGTGCGACATATCGCTATAATGATAAGCCGTACTAAACACATGTTTCAATCCACGCACCCACACGGGGTGCGACTAATCCTTAGATACAGGCGTACCGTGGACATCTCGTTTCAATCCACGCACCCACACGGGGTGCGACCAAACATGTTGCAAATGTTCATAAGATTTATGATGTTTCAATCCACGCACCCACACGGGGTGCGACAGAATTCTGCATAACATATTGCAATTCAGCAGCACGTTTCAATCCACGCACCCACACGGGGTGCGACTTTTGGCAGACTTATAACTTGAGATTCCACCAAGAGTTTCAATCCACGCACCCACACGGGGTGCGACAGACCACCATTACGTTGTAAATTGAGAGCAACTTGTTTCAATCCACGCACCCACACGGGGTGCGACATAGCTTGACTCTCGGCATCAAAGTTAACGGCAGTTTCAATCCACGCACCCACACGGGGTGCGACGATTATGATTTGATTACTGAAAAAATCAAGTCTGTTTCAATCCACGCACCCACACGGGGTGCGACTAATCATCAAGGTCACCATTAAACGCACCAACAGGTTTCAATCCACGCACCCACACGGGGTGCGACTGTGGTTTTCAGTCCCTCTATATAGTCTGGGTCAATGTTTCAATCCACGCACCCACACGGGGTGCGACGAGCAAGCGCAACAAAATCCCTATCCCCTATCAGTTTCAATCCACGCACCCACACGGGGTGCGACCAAATATCTTATTACTATGTTAAAATAGTGTTAAGTTTCAATCCACGCACCCACACGGGGTGCGACAAAGTACCTCCATCTTGTGCCATACCTTTTAAGGGTTTCAATCCACGCACCCACACGGGGTGCGACTGCATATTCAGCAAACGTCTGAATATCAATATGCAAAATTACGAAAAATGCGAAAGACGACCAAACGCATGATATAAAAGAAGCAAAAAGAATGAAAATGACATAACTCTCTGGAAGTCAACAAATGCGACTTCTCTGAAATTTATGCAACACTATTGTTTCGCAGTCTGAAGGTGGGTTATACTAATATCCACCCCAAAAGCCTAAATGATCAAGTTTCCTTCCACATCCACGGTATCATTTTTTCCCAAGAGGTCAACCTTTCTTCTCCAATTGCTACCTAAAATATAGAATCTGATGCTATCTTGTTCTTCATCAATGATTCCATGCAATTGCGCTTTTAATTGAACAAGCTGAGCTTCGGTCACAATACATTCGAACACTGAATTTTGCACTCTCTTACCATAGTTTTGGCATGACTTTGCCACATTCCTAAGTCTTTTGGCACCTTGTGGTGATGTGATGTTCACATCATATGTAATAAGAACAAACATAGATCTATTTGATAAGAAACACTGGATAATCATCAATGTCTTCCCTTATGAACCGAGCCAACAGGGTCGCTTGTATATAAGGCAACAGTCCCACGCTAACTCTCTCGTTCAAGTAAGGATGTGTGATGAGTTCTCTTTTTCTGTTTTGCCAAGCGGTGAGAATGATTTTTCGTCCGGAATCTGTCATAACGATGCCTTCGTCCCCCTGCTTGAGAAACTCCTTGATAGTGATTTGGCGCTTGTTGATGAGTGATAGCACAAGTCTGTCACCCAGATAAGCTCGCAGCTCCTCCATCAAGTCAAGAGCCAAAGAAGCTCTCCCTGGCCTCAATGTGTGGAGGAATCCCACATAAGGATCCAGCCCAACGGTCTCCAAAGCTGCCGTCACATCGTTGCAAATCAAGGTATAGACAAATGACAACATGGCGTTCACCGCATCCTTTGGTGGTCTTCGATTGCGGCCGTGAAAGACGAAGCTCTCTCTCTGGTTGAGCATCAACTTGGCAAAAACACCGAAGTAGAGGCTTGCCGCCTCACCTTCGATTCCCCTCACGCTATCCGTCGAATCTGCATTGAATATTTTCTGCTTGCAGCGAAGAAGTTCGTCTGCTATATGTTCCACATCTTCCTCCGGTCCGTTATCGCGTATAAAGCGGCGCAAGATGTTACGATAGTTCTGCACTTTTCCTCCTATGAACAATTTGTTGAGATGCAGGGCATAACCAGGCTCATCCGAATGTTTATATTGTGCTTTTCGTAGAAGTACGTTCCCCTTAGTGGGACCTTGCGCCCTGCTGATATATCGTCCCTGTGGAGACAGGAATGTCAAAGCGACCCCACTGTCGGCGCATAACTTCATGAGGCCAGGACTTGCTCCGACATAGCCAAACGTCACGATTTGCTCGATGTTGTGTATCGGGATACGAAATATCTCTTGCTGCTTCACCGAGACAACCACATTCAGCCCGTCTTTGCTCAGATAAGCGTCTGGCGTGGTAACGTACAGTGTATTAAGTAATATCCTCATGCAGGTTTCTTTTTAGGTAAGTAGAGGCTTGGACACATTCATCCATTTCCGGCAAACAGATGTTCACGAGTGAGCATTTGGCGCAGTGTCGTCTCCTGGATGCCTTTGGCAAGACTCCTGAGTTAAACACCTCGTGCATGGCTTGTGCGCACTGCCTTGTGGTCCGTCTCAGGGTGTCGGAGATGGCTATGACTTCCCTTCGCTTCACTTCGTGATAAAACAACGCTCCATAGGGGATGCTGATGCCATGCATCTCCTCCAGGCACATAGCTTGGGCGGCCAGTTGCACCTCATCTGTCTCATCCGCTTTGCTGTGCCCTCGTTTATACTCCACGGGAAACGGTTTCCAATAGCCCTTATAGCGGTCGTGGGTGATGGCATTTGCAGCCGTGTCAGAGGGCACCAGTTCCACAGCATCGGTGATGCCATACAGCCCCAGTTCTCTTGATGCGATATGCAGCGAGCGCAATGTGATTACGTCACCGTTCTTCTGCCGGTAGAAAGGATTGTCAACATTCTTATGCAGAAGCTGACCTTCAACAGTAAGTTTGTTTTCTTCCCACTGCTGTTCGATATGGATTAACGCCCATTGTCGGGGACAGAACATGAAGTGCTGTATCCCCGACAACATGAGCATTTCGTCTTCGGTATACATGGTTTTCGAGACTATATGAGCTCCTCCACCGTCACGCCATCTGGCACGGAATCCATGTCGACCGTCACCCGATAGTCGGCAAACGTTCTTGGGACCGTGTCGGAGATCTTCTCTATTTTCACCAAGTCAAACAATTTGTTGGCAGGCGCATTGCCCAGTTCCGAGTCATGCCGGAAGACGATAAGCCTTTGCGCACTCATCAAGCCGCGCGCGGCAGAACGATCCATGTCGAACATGTTTTTCAATGCATCGAAAAACAGCTGAAGGTCTTCCTCCGTGAAGCCTGTTTGTTTACCCAAGTTGGCCGAGACAAACCCGTGACAAACATAGAGACCATAGGGAACGGTCGCCTTGCGTCCCATGGTGTGGTTTTCGCCATTCTGCTTCTCCGCCTCCTTGTCAGTAGCCACCGCCACACGCGTGATGGAGTGCTCAGCCGTGGCGATGGGATCCACCGAACGGGCGAAGGTGAGCTGTATGGGGCCTCTGACCTGCCCGGCGTTTTTACCCGTTGACATCACTGCGCCAAATGTGCGCACGTCATAGTAGTTGCGGCACATAAACTGGCGTGCAACCGCTGTCTTTTCCTTGTCCTTGGCGTTTTTGACCTCAGGAGCCTCGTGTGCCTTGTCTATCTCATTGTTCAGCACCGCCTTCTCACGGATAAAAATGTCGTAGCCGCTGGCATTCGCCTTGGCCACCTGCACGTAGTTGCGCACCTTACGTTTCAGACATACGTCGGTGACAAGCCCCATGCCCGTTTCGGCGTCAATGCGTGGAAGGTTGCCGGCATCGGGGTCGCCGTTGGGATTGCCGTCCACCACGTCAAACAAATAAACGAAATCGATTTTGTTTCTTAAATCAGCCATAGTAAATATGTGTTTTTGATGATTGTCTGTGACTATGTTTAATCCTTGCCCGTCTCCTTCTTCTTGAAGAAGTCCTGTCGCTGGTGATAATAGCCTATGAAGAAACGGCCCTGGTCCTGCAAGTCAAGATGGGCGGGGAAACCGCTGGCTGGAATCTTGTCTATGATTTCCTGCTTCAACTTCTCATAGAACACTTTTTGTCCCTCGTTGGACAATTTTTCCAAATGGTGTGCCGATAGGTTGAGAATGGTGGCAAACACCGCTGATGGTGTTGCGCTGGCGGCATTCATGTATCGCTCACGAATGCTGACGATACCGCTGGCATCTCTCTGTATCTTTTCCAAGACGGCAAACAGACGGCCACACAGGTATCCGGGGTTGGTGTTGCAGGTGTCTAACATAACTTTTATCTTTACATTGTTGTTGTTGCTTTTTCTGTTCAGGCAAGCCTTGAGGATTGCCGCGCGGGCAATGTTGACCGCATCCTTCTTGCCGTCGCCCGTCTCCGCCCTCACACGGCGGATGCAGGCAGAGAACAAGGTGTAAGGGTAAGGCAACCCCTGAAAGATGCTCTTGACGACAGCCTCCGGGAGGTTGGGCGTGGCGTCCGATTGCTTACCGCCAAGCGTCACGGCCGACAGCATGTTTTTCAGTCCCATGTAGGGGTGCTTCTCCTTGCGCGTGTCCACTATTTCCATATCATCGAAATGACGAAGAATGCGACTTGCAAACTTCTTCAATGAGTCATCCTGCCAGTAGACCACGGCTATGCGCGCCGAATTGGGCGCAAGGCCGAGTATGTAGAAACGGTCATCAAGGTTGGTACGCAAATATCCGGAACAAACGGACTGGAACACTTTTCTCACCTGTTCGATCTTCTCGTTGGGATTGTCGCTTTCCTCCTCCGTGTAGCCCAACAGGTCAAACAGGCTCTCTTCCGTCTGCGTGGCAGCCTCGCTCTTGGCCGAAGCCCAAAAAACAAAGGTGCGGTTGCCCACGCCGAACTTATTGTGTGACCCTCTCTGCAGCAGGGCGTTGAGAGCCGTCGTGTAAGCGAACTCGGCTTCCTGGGAGATGGGGGCATTGCCACACTTCTTCTTTCCGTAAGAATCGTATCCGGAATTGATTTGGAACGACACCAACTTAGCGGTAGCTTGACTACCGGGTATCATAGTAGCCGTCGTTGTCTCAGTGACTGCTCCGTGATGACCGGTGATAAGGCAAACCGTTCCTTCCGCTTCGGTATCACTATTATGGTCTTCCAGCTGCAATATTTCTTGTCTTTCGGCAATAATTTTCCTTTCTCCGTCTATTCTAAATGAGAATACGGAATACTTCTTCGACAAATTTTTCTTGATTTCCTCCCATAATGGATCTCTTGAAATTGCAGACGTTATTGCATTCTTGTCTTGCTCGTAAAATCTGCATAAGGCTTGCAAGCCCTCATCATCAGGAAACTGATGATATATGGAAACGGTCTTGTCGATAAATGCAGACATGCATTCCTTTTCTTTGGCCTGGCGTTTATTCCGAAAGTCTTCCAGTTTCTTCTGGGCATCTTGAATATCTGATAAGGGAGCATTCTTATTTTGTAGTTTGGCCAGTCGTTCTTCGAGCTTTGTCGCTTCCTTGTCCAAGTCAGCATAGCCCAGCACATAGGTGCTGTTATCATAAAGGTAATTGGCGACGACACCACTTGAGCGACCCACATGTTTTTTGACAAGGTACACCCTACCCTGCTGTTTCCCCGTTCGGCAATCTTCGATGCGCACAAACTGGCCTTCTTTGGAAATGACGAGGATGAATCCGAATTCCTTTTCCTCCATGCCTGGTGCCGGAAGACTTCCGCACCTGCCGTAATAGTCATATAGTGCCTTGAGTATCATCTTAGAATCTCCTCGCTGTTTAGGGGTGGAACCATGATTACGCCCTCGTTCATCTGCGCACGATAAAACATGGGAGCAATGTCTTTGGGATTGCTAAAATCCATGTCATAGAGCATGATGCCCAGGTCGCGTGTGCCGCCTTGCTCTGCCGACAGGGCTGGCGACAAGGCTTCCGTCTGTGGCTTGACCAGTCTGAAGGCGGCTGCAAACTCGCGTGTGCCCAGATAGGGCTGGTTGAAGCATTGCCCTTTTGATGCCCTGCGCTCAAACATCTGGTAATACTTCATCGGGTTCTCGTCTTTTCCTGGCTCGTGTGCAAACAAGTCGCCTTGCGCCTTGCGCTTGGCGACAGGCCGATACTCCATGCGCGCCCACAGGCGGTAACGCACGTCGCGCAAGAGCAATGAGTTCTTTTGCTGCCGCTTGTCCTCGATGTAGATGACCGACTTGGCGGCTACGGCTCCCACCTCGTTTCGCCTCACCGATGTCCACTTGATCGGATTCAGCACTTCTATCTTGGTCACCTGCCAATGAATTGCGGGCTTCCAGAAGATGGCCTCGAAGATGGCCCTGGCGGCCGAAGGGGTGATCACGTCGTAGCTCACTCGTTCTACCTTCAGCTCAGGACGGGTGAAGCAAGCCATGTCTCCCCATACCTCAAGGCAATATTCCTTGTCTGTATACTCCATAGTTTTTTGTCGTTTTTTAGTTTTTATATGGTCAGCACCTGGTCGGTCCACTGATTGTCAGTCATCAGGCCCACATGCTCATCGTATTGCAGCTTGTAATCCGCGACTATCAACCCTTCTGTCTTTTCTTGCACTGCGCCCATGGCTTGCAGTGCCTTGAGGTCTGTCGGGTTCACGTTGACCATGTACTTTGCCAATTTTCTCATCAAATTGTATGATGGACCATCACTCAGCAACTTTTCCACGAGCTCCATGCTCCTCTCCCAACATACAACCACCGGCGTGCCGACATCGTCAATGAGCCGAAACTCACGAGCTGCCGTAGCAAAGCTTAAGTCATTGGGATGATAAAGATACTGCTTCATGTCTTTGCGGTCGAAGGTGTCGCGGCGGCAATACAGTTGCCTGAAGTAGTCGGCCATAGTGGCCGGGGCAAACCAGTCGCGGTCGTCACCCAGGCTCAGTCGCGCGTTATTGGCTGCCTGCATGTCGCCCTTGGGCAAGGTGTGTTCCTTGGCCAGCGAGAAGACATGCGTGACGCCACAGTCGCTCCGCCCTTCCCGGTTACAACGGCCGGCCGCTTGCAAGATGGAGTCAAGGCCGGCCTCCTGCCTATAGACCACAGGGAAATCTATATCTACACCAGCCTCTATGAGTTGCGTTGATACGACACGCACTATGGTATTGCCGTCGTCTGCCAAGGCATGCCTAATGGCCATTATCGTCTGGCTGATGTGTGCCGGACACATCATCTTGGACAAGTGGAAGGTGAGTCCCTCCTCTGGCAAACGCTCATACAGTTCCCGTGCTTCTCTCCGGGTGTTGACCACGCAGAGCACACGAGGGTGTTGGCACAATTGTCGGGCGACCTCATCATATGTCTTTGCTTCATTGTCATAATGGAGGGTCACTCGCCTGAGCCGCTCGTGCAACTTCATGTCACTCGGCACAATCTCTTCCACACTCCCTATGCCCTTAAACGTGGCTTTCGGATTGCATCCCTCTATCAGTCCACTCAAGACGGGCTGGCTGGCTGTGGTGAACAACACCGACACATGGAAGAGCTTGTGGTAGGTCTTCAGCGTATCAACGATAGGTTGAAGATAGTCCATGGGAAGTGTTTGGGCCTCGTCGAGCAAAATCACGCTGTTGGCCACGTTGTGGAGCTTGCGGCAAACTGATGGCTTGTTACTGAACATCGACTCAAACAACTGCACATTCGTGGTCACCACTATCGGGCTGTCCCAGTTCTCCGTCGCCCTTCTTAACTTTTCGCGGAGGGCTGAATCCTTGATTTGTTCGGGGTCCACATTGCTGTGATGTTCGAGGACGTTCTCCACGCCAAAAATATCCCTCAATATGGCCGCTGTCTGTACAATTATGCTGGTATAGGGTATGGCTATTATGATTCGGTCCTGCCCGTTCTTGATGGCGTGGCGCATGGCCCAAGCCAAGGAGGACAGTGTCTTTCCTCCGCCTGTGGGGACCGTAAGGCTGTAAAAGCCAACTGGTGATGCGGCCCTCTGCTGACATAGGTGCAACACCTCATGTCTTATCGTATTGACATACGTGGCAGGTGACCTTGATTCGAGGTGTTGCAGGTGACGCTCAAGCCTTGGCAATAATTTGTCCAGTGGCAACATTCCCTTACGCAAATGGGCTGACGGGGCACCCATGAAGGCTTCCGTATCCAAGTAGTCTGCGTCCACAAGACAGGAATACAGCATGCGAGTCAGGTGATGGACATCCTCTTTGGCCAAAGTCTTGAAACGGGGTCTTTCAAGTATGGTCTTGCACACATGCGTGTTTACCTCTGGCGGCACTGCTTTTTGCGCAATACTTTCTATCTCACATGTGTCATGGAGTCCTGTATGATGTGAAACGATAGGGTTCACAAAATAGTTGTCAGCGGATTTGCCATAAAGCTGTCGCGCTACTACCCCTCCTGCAAAAGCGTGTTGGTAGTCGCCCATGACTCGCGCCGCCGGATCATAACCGCTTTCCTTCTTGATGTGTGCTTGAAAAGCATTGCTTTCTTTGCCTATGTCATGCAGCAAGCCCAAAGTCTGTCCCCATGAGGACATGCCAAATACACTTGCGAATTGGGAAGCCAACAGGGCTACTCCCCGAGCATGTTCCGCAAGGGATTGGACCTCCCAATGATTTGTCTCAGGATCTTGATGCAGATGGGCTATGCATTTTTCCTGTTTAAGGTCATCAGTCGTCATAGGCGTTGCTTTTGATGAGCTTTTCCTCTATAGGTTAAGGCATAGTAAGACTAAGGGACAATGAGACTGCTCTCGGTCTTCTTGTCGCAAATATAAATATAAAATGTCATAACTCAAAACTTTTCGACTTTTTTTTGACTTTTCCTACTTAGGGAAAAACTTATGGGGAAAGAACTATATGTTTTTCCCTAAATGTAAGTGATGAGATCACTGCCCTTGTGTTAAGGATACAGCGCTCACGCCGTTCATCCGTCCCTGTCCACGGAGTGAGAACAGCACGGCGTGCGAGACATGCGTGAGCGGTTTCATCTGGTTTATGGCCAGGGGTGCGGGAAGGCGGCGAGAGCCGCCATGCTGACGTTTGCATCCTTGGCCGTGAGCTTGCTCACAAGGCAAAGGACGCAAACGTCAGCATAAGCCCGTCAGGGCTTCCCGCTCCCCTGGGGTTTATATCGGTTTACATTCAAGCCCAAAGCAAGTCCAAAGCAAGCCCAAAGCAAGGGGCCATCACTCCAAATTCAGGAAGAGCCGTTTTTTCATTCTTGATTTCCTGTCGGTGCTCTTGACAGGAGACTACAGGCCAGAGTACAGGTAGTTGTAGCTTGACTTCATGGGTTAGGGTACTCCGTTAATGCCTGCTAATAAGGCATTTACACTATAAAGGTAGCAGCTCATTATTGGTTGCGACACTCGTTTGTTGTCTTGTTTTTTCTGAAACCTCCTTTTTTGTCGCCGTTCTTGTGCGCCAACGTGATCCTGGAACTTACTATTTTGTCGTAGAAGCGCATAACACACTTATTGTGTGTCAATTGCAAAGACAGTGATTTAGGCTTCATCAGCGGACTGTTACCCTACTCGACCCTAAAGATAACGTCTATATGCTCGTTTCCGTCAATTATTTATCACGGATTCCCAAACAATTTCCCTATCCGTCGCAGCCATATTCCTATTTTGTCGCCGCTTACGAAAACATGTTCCTAATATGTCGCAAGCACCTTACTAATTTGTCGCAGCCAACTTCCCTAAATGTCGCACCACCTTACTAATTTGTCGTCAGTAAGGTCTTGGAAAGCTTGTGTATCAGAGGGTTAGATGGCCTCTACTAATATCATGATTAACTAACGATATTACTAATGATATCTAACTCTCTTGAAAGTTTTTAATTTTTCTTTTTTGGTTCTTTTTCTTTTTGAAGTATGTTAAGCCTGTGCCCTACTCCATCTTATTCTTTGTTTTTGCACCCTTTTTTACAAAGATCTCCTTATATTTGCTGAACCTTTTTTTTGAACCTTTCTTTTTTTGGAATGCTTTTTTTGAGTTTTTACCCTCCCCTACCCTATTTTTTGTTTCGTTGTGCGCCTCTTTATGTTCTATTTGCCTACCCTTCCAGGTATCTTGTTTTTCCATTTAACCATTTGGTTATCAGCCTTTTCGATTCATTTAAGCCCCTTCTCTTTTGCGTTATTTATCCATTCATGTACACTTCTTCACTTTTGGCTCCTTTTTTTGGATGATTTTTAGCTTGTTGCGTATATAAACATATAAACAAATGCAAAAACAAAGGAACAAATAAATATAAAAACCTATATATAAAGGCCTACACAAATAAATATATATATATATCCCATGTTGTTTTTTTATCTAAGTTGTTGATTTTCTTTAGGTTGCATCCTTTTTATTCTTTTCAATTCCTCCCGTTTTTTTTATTCATTGGTAGGGTAGGGAGGCGACCTTGCGTTGCGCCTCTGGCGTTGTCATTGGTTGTCATTCTACTCTTATGGATGTCGTAGTGACGAGACCAATGGCTTAAATGTAAAGCACTACGCCCCTCCCTCAAGGGCAGGCTTTCAATCCAGTTAAACCGCTCACGCCATTCTTCCGTCCCTGTACATGTAGAGAAAACAACACGGCATGCGAGACATGCGTGAGCGGTTAAATTCGGTTTATGGCCAGGGTTGCGGGAAGGCGGCGAGAGCCGCCATGCGGTTGTTCGCGTCCTGATCCGTGAACTTGCTCACAAGGCCAAGGACGCAAACAGCAGCATAAGTCCGTCAGTGCTTCCCGCTCCCTTGGGGTTTATAACGGTTTACATTCAAGGCGCAGACCCTTGAATAAAGCGGACAAAGTATATAATAAAACAGGCGTTATTTTCAACTTCAGAATATTTTGGGCGGAAATACGCGATTTTTCGGCACTTTTTGTAATCGGTTGATAATTAGACGTTTATAAAATTTAGGATTTTATTCAACCTAAATAGTAAATACTTTTCATCAAAGAATACCCTTTATCGCGTTGCGATATACCCTTTATCATGACGTGATTAACCCTTTATCCCATCGCGATAAAGGGTATATCGCAACATAAAACACCCTTTATCGCAAAATTACCCCATGCAAATCTCGCCGAGACCGATAAAAAAGGCCTTTTACGCGTTCCATTTCATCGGTCATCCGTGACAAAGTTTTGCACCAAAAACCTTGACAATCATTTTTCCATAAGCATCCATCCATTCTTCGGTAACGGTGTACGGTTTTTCTGCAGCACATCCTATTGGAGGCTTTCCTTTACCATTTTTTGGTGGTTTTACTTTGCGAAAATTTGGTGGTGCAAGGTTACTTGTTACCATCTCCTTTTTTGTTATTCTACTCTCTTTTTGGGTATTGTTGTTCCTTCGTTCGCCCTCTTTTGGTTGCCCATTTATTCTGGAGTTAGCCTTTCATTTCGCCTTTTCCTTACCTTTTTCTCTTACGATATCCGTCAGGAGAAGTGGAGTGGGGGAGGGTTTTCTCGAGCGCAATCTATTTATATAATCCTTTGTGTAATAAAATAAATATATAAATAAACCTATAATGGAATATATGTTTATCCCTTTATATGATTACACGTTCAGATATCTATTCTTTTATTCGCTCCTTTCGTGCATAATCATATAGATATTTTGAAATTTATATATATCAATATATATATAAATAACAAAACAACCATATAAAGATACCTATCTTTAAATAAAGAAACACCTAAACAAAATAATAAATAACCACATAAATATATACCCATCCATAAATACGAATAAATAAAAGAATAAAAACATGAATAAACGGATATATAAATAAACGTTTCAGTTTGTTTCTTTAAATATATAAATAAGTAACCATATAAATAGACAGATATACAACTTCGTCTACATGTAACGATAATTCATCCTCTTTGTCCGTTTTGTCCTTATTGCGTTCTTTTCCTGGTTTCGTTGTCCTGTGCTTGCTGTAAATTCTTTGTTGTACTCCCGTGGGGTGGGGTGGCTGCCTTAACAGGCGGCAGGAGCTGTGCTCTGGAGAGCAGATTCATTTACTGTTTATATGTAAGTATAAAGATATAAATATATAAACAAATAAGCATTTTCTAACAAACTTACAACGAGTATGTTAGCGACTCTTTCCACTTAAAACATACCTCTATCTCTACCATGTTTTATTCGCTATTTGGATAGTTGACCTCTTGTTTTCGCTGTTTTCCCAAGGTTCATACCACTATATCTCACGGCCTGTCATCCGTTGCCAGCCCCTGCTTCCCGTATTCTGCCCTGAAAAGCCCGTTAAGGTAGCTTTTAGGCCCAATCAGCATAAAGACATGTAAAGAATAAACACTTCTCAATAGGGCACATCTCTTATTGACATATACACATGATTAAATAAAAATACCAAAACATAAATATATAAAGAAATGAAACCCTTGGTAATATAAATATATAAAAACATATAAAAACAAACAAAGCAAGAAATAAAAACATAAACAAACAAAGAAACAAAAATAGATACAAATGAAAAAACGAATAAACCAAAATATAAAAGAATAAAAGTATGAAAGCATAAAAGAATAGATATATCAATACACTAATAAATTAAAAGTTAAAAAAATATAGAAATCTTTGTCCATATAAATAATAATATGTATATTTGCATCGTAATTGACACAAGACATCAGAAATGAAGAACAGAAAGATCATATTTGCCAACCAGAAGGGTGGCGTGGGTAAGTCGACACTCTGCATCCTCTTTGCCAACTACCTCGCTTGGAAGAAGCAGGATGTGTGCGTCATCGACACCGACCTGCAGAAGACCATCATGATGCAGAGGCGCAAGGACATGGAGCTCTACGAGGGCCAGGAGGAGCCGTACGTCATCCAGGACTTCGACGTGCAAGACCCCGAGACCATGCAGCAGCTCATGGACTCGGCTTCCGACACCGAGGGCTATGTGCTCTTCGACTCGCCGGGTAATGTTTCGGAGGACGGACTGGTGCCGATGTTCACCAATGCCGACTTCATCGTCTGCCCTTACGAGTATGAGGAGAAGACGCTCGACTCCACCGGCACCTTCGTGCAGGTGATCAACGCCCTGCGCCAGCACACGCCCGAGATGACCGCCAAGCTCTTCTTCGTGCCCAACCGCATCGACGTGCGCATCGGAACCAAGAGCGAGCTTGACATGTGGAAGCAGACCGACGCCATCTTCAAGCAGCTCGGAGCCGTCACACCGCGCATCACAGCGCGCGCCGCTCTCAAGCGCATCAACACCGTGGAGATCACGGCGGCGCAGCGCGAGGCGGTCAAGCCCGCCTTCGACTTCATGATTCGCCGCATGAAGGAGTGAGCCACGACCACTGCTTATATATATGGTGGTAATTTATAGAACCTACCCTATAATCGTCACACTTTTTACAGGAAAGAATAACACAAGATAGATTTTTACATATTATGGCCAACAAACAGAAGACACGCGTCGTGTTGCCAGGTGGCATACAGGGCCTGGTGCACACCTTGCAGAACGGCACCGCCGAACCCAACTTGAACCCTCAGGTGGACGTCACCAAGATCAGTGCGCCCGCCGATGACGAACCCGCTGACCGCGCCGCCGAGCCCGCCGTGCAGCCGGAGCAGGCCCAGTCTGCCGCTGAGCAGCCCGCACAGCCTGCAGCCACGGAGCCGCAGCAGTCGGCAGCTCAGCCGTACGCCCAGCCGGTTGCCACCCAGGCACCTGCCGAGCCGCAGACGGCCGACCCGCAGGCCGCAAGCGCCAGCGGGGTGGGGGAGCGCGCCCCGCGCGGACGACGCCCCAAGGAGAACACCATGAAGGAATACACCATCGTCAAGGACGACTCGCGAGACTCGTGGGACCTCTTCCTCGACATGGCCAAGCAGTACAAGGACGGCGGAGGCAAGCTCGCCACCATCTACATCGATGAGTCGCTGAAGAACGTGCTCGACCGCATGAAGTATTGCGGTCCCGAGAAGCTCTCCACCTCGGCCATCCTCAGCTCCATCGTCGCCCGCTTCATCTTCGACCACGAGGACGACATCAAGAAGGTGATGTTCTCCGGCCGCCTCCTCTGAGCGGCGCCACCCTTGCCGGGCAGCGCTCGACTTTGTCGCTTGCCGGGCAGTGCTTGACTTTGCCGCTTGACGGGCAGTGCTCGATTTTGTCGCTTGACGGGCAGTGCTCGATTTTGTCGCTTGCCGGGATGTGCTCGATTTTGCCGCTTGACGGGCAGCGCTCGATTTTGCCGCTTGACGGGTTGTGCTCGATTTTGCCGCTTGACGGGATGTGCTCGATTTTGTCGCTTGACGGGTAGCGCTCGATTTTGCCGCTTGACGGGCTGAAAGCCCAGTGAGTACATAGCCCAGGGCA
>ERZ808246.241-NODE-241-length-48855-cov-6.600984_pt1 | contig 48855 bp, 51 predicted proteins | sample MGYA00521083_ERZ808246 | MGnify/ENA primary metagenome ERZ808246 (study PRJEB31516, sample SAMN03275577) | gut metagenome | biome: mammalia-associated habitat; material: feces | host: Papio cynocephalus | place: Kenya | collected 2012-07-07 ... | reverse complement strand
TCACTCCCACTCGATGGTCGCAGGGGGCTTATCCGTGATGTCGTAGACGACACGGTTCACGGAATCTTTCATGGTGTTTGTGATGCGCTTCGACATCCTCTCCAGCACATCCATCGGAATGCGGGAGCATGTCGCAGTCATACCATCGACAGATGCGACCGCGCGGATGGCTATGGTCCTTCCATAGGCCCTGCGGTCGCCTTGGACTCCGACGGACTTGGACGGAAGGAGCACGGCGAAATACTGCCAGGGAAGCTCCATCTCGCCTTTGGAGGCGGCGGCTCTGATCTCGTCCTCGACAATGAAGCAGGCCTCTCTCACGATCGCCACGCTCTCGGGGTTGACCTCGCCCAGGCACCTCACGGCGAGAGCGGGTCCGGGGAAGGGCTGTCTCTCGGACGCCTTGACGCCCAGCTTCCTGGCCACGTCCCTGACCTCGTCCTTGTAGAGGTCTCTGAGCGGCTCGACCAGTTTCATGCCTAGGTCCTTGGGGAGCCCTCCGACATTGTGATGGGACTTGATGGTGTCCCTGACGCCGTCGCCGCTCTCGATCCAATCGGGGGCGATGGTACCCTGGACCAGGTACTCGGCTCCGAAGGCCTTGGCCTCCCTCTCGAAGACCCTGATGAACTTCTCGCCGATGATCTTCCTCTTCTTCTCGGGGTCTAGGACGCCCTTGAGAGCCTCGAAGAACTCGGCACCCGCATCGGCAATGATGTAGTTGATGCCCATGTCCCTGAGCATCCCCTCTACCTCTTCCGTCTCCCCTTTCCTCATAAGGCCGTTGTCGACATAGACTGCGAGCAGCCTGTCCCCGATGGCCCTGCTGGTGAGGGTGGCGGCAACCATGCTGTCGACTCCCCCGGAGCAGGCAATGATGGCCTTCCCGGGAATCCTGTTCTTCAAATCCTCGATGGTATCCGCGATGAACTCGTCAGCACCCAGCATCTTCAATCACCTTCATAGAATCGGACACGACCTTCTCGGCCTGCTCCTTCCTGTATACCGCGAGAGCCTCCGCCATGGTCGCATCGCCTATCGCCAATATCTCGCATGCGAGGATGGCAGCATTGTCTCCGCGGTCCAGACCCACGCACGCCACAGGGACTCCGGGCGGCATCTGGACTATGGACAGTATGGAATCCAGATTGATGGCTCCGCTCACGGGCACCCCGATAACGGGCTTTGTCGTGAAAGAGGCAACCACTCCGGGAAGGGCAGCGGAAAGACCCGCGATGGCTATGAACACGTCTGCATCGCTGGACTTCACGAGCTCCTCTACCCTGGCGGGCGTCCTGTGGGCCGAAGCCACGGCGATATCGTAACCCATGCCGAGCTTCTTGAGGACGGCTATGGCCTTCTCGGCGACCGGAAGGTCGCTTTTGCTCCCGAGAATGATGGAGACTCTAGACATCACCGTCCTTCAGTCCCTATTGGATTATAACATCTTGGTACGGAGAAGTATAGAGAAATCAAGGGTGTTTGGTAAATGGTTTCGAACGCGTCCCGCGATCAGCTCTTGAGAACGACGACCAGGAAGATGCCGACGGCGATAAGGGCGCCGATGACGATTCCGATGAGGTCGATGATCGCGTTGTAGACGACATCCCAGGCGTTGACCTCGGTGAAGGGGGAGATCCCGCTGTCAGCGACGAGGTAGGCCCAGACGATGCCCAGAACGAGTCCGATGATGGCCATCGCGGCTCCGGCACCCCTGCTCTTTCCAGAGCCGAAGTAGGCGGAGAAGATGCCCGCCACCAGCATGACCAGGGCGAACGCGAAGACCACAAGGGTCAGAAAGGACATTAGATCCATTTTGTGCCTCCGATATTTTTTACCCTTTTCAGGGCGCTTCGGCTACCGCAACTGAATAGTTAGTATTTATTGAATGTGGCACGCCAGCAAAGCGCAACCGTTTCGTTATGCCGCCTGGATGCATAGTGTCCCGCAGGAAGCCGCGATTGTAAGCTGGTCATATAATCCACGATGGATACATCTCAAAACGGTTATAACGACGTCCTGACACATAATCGCTTAAACTATAATAAAAATACCGAATAGTATTAATATAAGTACAGTCATCGACTGTTCGAACTGTTCTTGCCTGTACTATCGAGTGTTTACCATGGAGAAGCTTGGAGTCATTGAGGAGATCACCTGCGACGGCAGGATGATTGTCAGATGCTCCGCGTTGCCGGACATCGGGGACCAAGTCTTCTGCAAGGGGAACAAGATAGGATCCGTCGGAAGGATTTTCGGTCCTGTCGACGAACCGTACGCTTCTGTCAATCCCTTACAGGATGCGACGGCTGGCAAAGGAAGCACTACGTTCTTCATGGGGAGGAAGCGCGATGCCAAAGACAAGAGAAGGAACAGAAGAGATCGAGGTCTGCCCCGAGTGCGGAAGCCACCATCTGGTCCGCGACTACGAGCGCGGAGAACTCCTGTGCGAGGACTGCGGACTCGTTCTGGACGACCAGTTCATCGATCAGGGTCCCGAGTGGAGGGCATTCGATGTGGAACAGGGGGAGAAGCGCGCCCGCACCGGTGCGCCGATGACCTACACCATCCATGACAAGGGACTTTCCACGGAAATCTCCTGGAAGAACAAGGACAGCTACGGAAAGAGCATCCCCACCAGGAACCGCGCCCAGCTATACAGGCTGAGGAAGTGGCAGAGGAGGATCCGTGTATCCAATGCCACCGAGAGGAACCTGGCGTTCGCATTGTCCGAGCTGGACAGAATGGCCTCGGCCATGGGTCTGCCGAGAAACGTCAGGGAAACGGCGGCCATGATCTACAGGAAGGCTGTCAACAAGAACCTGATCAGGGGAAGGTCCATCGAAGGGGTCGTCGCAGCCTCGCTCTACGCTGCCTGCAGACAGTGCGGCGTTCCCAGAACGCTGGACGAAGTCGCCAACTCCAGCCGCGTCGGAAGGAAGGAGATCGGGAGAACCTACAGGTTCATGACCCGCGAGCTCAAGCTGAAGCTCATGCCCACGAAGCCTCAGGACTATGTCCAGAGGTTCTGCTCCGAACTGAAGCTCAGCGGAGAGGTCCAGACCAAGGCCGCAGAGATCCTGAAGGATGCATCCGAGAAAGAGCTCACATCCGGAAGGGGCCCCACGGGAGTCGCCGCCGCGGCGATCTACATCTCCTCGATCCTGTGCAACGAGCGCAGGACCCAGAGGGAGGTCGCCGATGTAGCGGGAGTCACCGAGGTCACTATCAGGAACCGCTACAAGGAGCTCACCGAGAAGCTCGGCATCGAGATCCAGCTCTGACCGGCGATAGCCGATCAAGCCCGGCCCTTCGGCCGGGCCATTTTCTTCTTCGGGGCGGAAGGCTTCGACGGCTTGACGTTCCCGGGCTTCATCCACTCGAACTGAAGATAATGGACGGTATTGCGTCTGACCAGTCCGAAGAGTATCTCCTTCTTCACGCCTCCCGACAGGCGGACCGTCTTGGAGACCTCCGGCCATGAGCGGAGATTCTCCTCCGTGACAGCATGGATCAGGTAGCGAGCATGCGAATCATCCATAGATTGCTGATACGCTCTGAAATGGGTTCCGAATTTGAAACCCGTCTTGACCACGAGTCCGCGCTCTCTCAGATCCGTGAAGACCAGATAGCGGGTGCGGAACTCCTTCTGAAGCGATACGCCCAGGCGCATGATGCCGTCGAAATCCATGGGCTGGTCGTCGCGACCGATCACCGTCAGCTTCCCTTTCCCAACCAGATGGATCGCCTCGAGGAGCGACAGCTGCAGCGCCTCCGGACCAGCGGTGCCGTAGAATCCATAATCTCTCAGAAGATCGAACGCCCCGCGGTCGAAGACGAACACGCGGTCGCGGACCAAATACCCTGTGGGCTTGGAAGGCATGGGGGCGGGATACACCTCTCCGCTTGGATCCTTCAACGACAGATTGTAGTAGACCACGTCCCCGTCCTCGTCGACGACTCCGTACATGAGCTTCTTGTTGCGCTCTCCGGCCTCCGCGGCCTCGTGCATGAAGGTCGCCACATCTACCGCATTCCTCTCCGATACCGTGCGCACCATGTACTCCGGGCGGGAATTGGTCATGTTGCTGCCGACAGGGAACACGGAGATATCGAACCCTCCGGACTCGAATTTGCAGAGGAGTCCGCGCATCCTGAGGTCCTTGAACACCGCGTATTTTATGTCGAATCCGTCCAGGCATCTGGACGCATGCAGGAACAGCTCAGGGAATCCGACAGGCTCCCCGTCCTGGGAAACAACCTCGAGACGGTGGGCCTCCAGAAGGTACACGGCCTCGATGAGATCCAGATCGACGCCGCCTCCGCTGCGCGGGTAGCCGTAGTTCCCGCGCGTATAGAGCCTGCTGCCCTCGCTCTGGTCCCTCACTTCGACATAATCATCCATCAAAATGCCCGGCATCGCTTCTGCCAACGACTGGATGTATTTAGAATGGAATGGTCGGAAGAAGGGTCGGACCCTTGAAGGTCCGACCGTTTGATCACCGGCTCAGTCGTCGATGGAGGACGAGGGCAGGGTGCCCTCGATGTACTGCTCGTAGCCGTACAGGTCGAGGAGACCGTGTCCGGACAGGCAGAACACGATGGTCTTCTCCTCTCCGGTCTTCTTGCACTCGAGCGCCTTGTCGATGGCCGCCCTGACCGCGTGGCAGGACTCCGGAGCAGGGACGATGCCTTCGGTCCTCGCGAAGATCGCACCGGCCTCGAACGTGTCGGGCTGGTCGTATGCGACCGCGGTGCAGTATCCATGGTTGTATGCCGCGGAGACCAGAGGGGACATGCCGTGGTACCTGAGACCTCCTGCATGGATGCCCTTGGGAACGAATTCGCTGCCCAGAGTATACATCATTATAAGGGGAGTCATGCCGGCGGTGTCGCCATAGTCGTATCTGAACTCGCCCTCTGTGAGCGAAGGAGCGGCCTTGGGCTCGACTGCGATGATCTCGGTGTCGGACTTGCCTCTGATCTTCTCCCTCATCATGGGGAAGGTGAATCCCGCAAAGTTGGATCCTCCGCCGACGCATGCGATCATGTAGTCGGGTTCGATCTCCGCCTTCTTCATCTGCTCCATCGTCTCGAGTCCGATGACGGTCTGATGGAGCATGACGTGATTGAGAACGCTTCCAAGAGCATAGCAGGTGTGATCGTCCTTCACGGCGAGCTCGCATGCCTCGGAAATGGCGATTCCCAGAGAACCGGTCGTTCCGGGGTGCTCCTTGTTGATCTTCTTTCCGAACTCGGTGAACTCGGAGGGAGAAGCGTAGACCTTGGCACCGTACAGGTGCATAAGGGTCTTTCTGAAGGGCTTCTGCTCGTAGCTACCACGGACCATGAACACCGTGGTGTCTATGTCGAACATGTTGGACACCATGGACAGGGCGGTTCCCCACTGGCCTGCACCGGTCTCGGTGGTAAGCGTGTGGATTCCGGATTCGGCGTTGTAGTATGCCTGCGCGAGGGCGGTGTTGCCTTTGTGGCTTCCGAGAGGGCTCATATCCTCTCTCTTGAAGTAGATCTTGGCAGGGGTCTTGAGGTATTTCTCGAGGTGGTATGCCCTCTGGATGGGAGAGGGCCTGCTGAGATAGATCAGATTGTCCCTGACTTCCTCGGGAATGTCGATGTACCTCTGAGTGGACCCTTCCTGCTCTATGATCGGCTTGCAGAATATGGGCGCGAAGTCCTCAGGCTTCGCAGGCTCCTTGGTCACAGGGTTGAGAGGCGGTTTGATGGGTTCAGGAAGATCCGCAGCGAGATTGTACCAATGCTTGGGAATCTCCTCGGGGTCGAGGGTGATACGTGCATCTTTCGGTATTGCCATGGTTGAACAATAGAGCGCACCTATATGTACATAATGATGAATTGATGTACAATAATATTCATCATAATTCGATCGATCGATTCTACAGCTGACAGCATATCTCTGTGTTCGTCCCAAAGCATGCTACAGGTCAGACCCTATGCAGTATCTATCTGCTCGAAAACATCTCCGGATTGATGATTCTCGTTGATTTTTCGAATGAAAAGACCGATTGAAAAAGCCTCTAAAAGCCGAATTCAAATAACATTTATATAGAAGTTCATACATACAGAGGATTAGTCAACTGGAAGTTGATAACCAAGTGGTAACATGACGGAACTCGATGAACTGCTATCGCTGATGGAGAATCCGACAAGACGGAGAATCCTGGAGCGCATAGTCAGAGAACCGAGCTATCCTCTACAGCTCTCAAAGGAGTTGGGCGTGAGCACGCAGGCCGTGATCAAGAACCTCAATCTGATGGAGCGTAGCGGAGTCGTCGTGAGAACAGACGTGGTGAGCAATGCAGGCCCGAACAGAGCCATGTACACGCCCAACAGGTCGTTCACACTGGTCGTCGACATGCGCCCGCATTCGTTCAGCGCTAAACTGCTCGATTCCGAGGAATCGGCGGACGACGGAACGTGTGCATCGAGCATCCAGGAGATTGACAGAAGAATAGAGAGCCTCGAGCGGGAGAGATCCCGCCTTCTGAGCGATCGCAGCCGCCTTATCATGGTGGCCAAGGAAGCCCAGAGGAGAGAGGAAGCCGGAACGGACGGAACATCCGCAGAAACGAGAAACGAAGGAGGTGCATGATATGGCAGCAGACAGAGCAATAAAGGTCGCAGAGCTCAAATCGAGCGAGACCGGCAGGGGCATAGTCAGACTCGACCCGACCCTGATGGACGTGCTCTCGATAAAAGTCGGCGACATCATCCAGATCGACGGTAACAAGAAGACCGTCGCGAAGGTACTGCGCGGAGCACCCGAGGACGCCAACCTGGGAATAATCAGGATGGACGGCTCCACCAGGCGCAACGCAGGAGTGTCTCTCGACGAGAGGGTCGCCGTGAAGAAGGTAGTGGCCAAGAACGCGGAGAAGATCACGTTCTCCCCCACAGAGCAGCTCAGGCTCCAGGGAGGAGAGGAGTACCTCAAGCAGGTGCTCGACGGAAGAGCGCTCGCCAAAGGCGACACGATCACCCTGAACGTGATGGGGAACAAGATCGATCTGATCGTCACCTCGTTCTCGCCGTCCGCGGAAGCCGTGATGATCTGCGACACCACCGAGGTCAAGGTCTCCGACAAGCCCGCCGCCAACAAAGGCGATGTGCCGAAGGTGTCCTATGATGATATCGGAGGTCTCGGAGACGCCGTCAAGAAGATCCGTGAAATGGTCGAGCTGCCGCTGAGGCACCCCGAACTGTTCAAGAGGCTGGGAGTCGAGGCTCCTAAAGGAGTGCTGCTCCATGGACCACCTGGAACCGGTAAGACCATGCTGGCCAAGGCGGTCGCAGGCGAGACGAGCAGTAACTTCATCACCATCGGCGGTCCGGAGATCGTCAGCAAGTTCTACGGGGAGTCCGAGGGCAAGCTGAGGGAGATCTTCAAGGAAGCGGAAGAGAACGCGCCCAGCATCATCTTCATCGATGAGATCGACTCGATAGCGCCCAAGCGCGAGGAGGCCACCGGCGAAGAAGAACGCAGGATCGTGGCTCAGCTGCTTTCCCTGATGGACGGACTCAACTCCAGAGGCAAGGTCGTCGTGATAGGTGCGACGAACAGGCCCAACTCCATCGACGAGGCTCTGAGAAGGCCCGGAAGGTTCGACAGGGAGATCGAGATAGGCATACCCGACAGGGACGGAAGGCACGAGATCCTTGTGATCCACACCCGCGGAATGCCTCTCGCCGACGATGTCGACCTGAACTGGCTCGCAGACAGGACCCACGGATACTCCGGAGCAGACCTGTCCGCACTGACCAAAGAGGCCGCCATGGCCGCCCTAAGGCGCGTGCTGCCCGATGTGGACCTGGAAGCCGAAGAGATTCCGAGAGAGGTGCTGAACAAGATCTCGGTGACCAAGGACGACTTCAAGTCCGCGCTGAGGGACATGCAGCCCTCGACCATGCGCGAGGTCCTGATCGAGAAGCCCAACGTGAAGTGGGAGGACATAGGAGCCCTCGAGAGCGCCAAGCAGGAGCTGAAGGAGGCGGTCGAATGGCCCCTCAAATACGGCAAGGTGTTCGAGCACATGAGCGCCAGGCCCCCCAAGGGAATCCTGCTCTACGGTCCGCCCGGAACCGGAAAGACCATGCTCGCGAAAGCTGTGGCCACCGAATCGGAGGCCAACTTCATCGCTGTGAAGGGTCCGGAGTTCCTCAACAAGTGGGTCGGAGAGTCCGAAAAAGCGGTGCGCGAGACGTTCAGGAAGGCCAGGCAGGCAGCCCCCTGCGTGATCTTCATGGATGAGATCGACTCCATCGCACCCGAGAGGGGCAAAGGCAACGGAGGCGACGACGGCGTGACCGAGAGGGTCATCTCCCAGATGCTGACCGAGATGGACGGGCTCGAGAGCCTGAACAACGTGGTCGTCATCGCGGCCACCAACCGTCCCGACATCATGGATCCCGCCCTGCTCAGACCCGGAAGATTCGACAAGTCGATCTTCATCGGACCGCCCGACAAGGAATCCAGGAAGTCCATCTTCGGAATCCACACCCGCGGAAAGCCTCTGGCCGACGACGTCGACATAGAGAAGCTCGCGGACGAGACCGAGGGATGCACCGGAGCGGACATCTCCGCCATCTGCAACGAGGCGGTCATGAACGCTGTCAGGCGTCTCATCGCCAAGGGCAAGCAGCCCACCGACGAGGAGATCAACGCCTGCAAAGTGGAGCCCCAGGACTTCGAGCAGGCGCTCGACAAATTCGGTCCCAAGAAGAGGGCCGAGCTGGCGAGCTACAACAAAGAGGAGGCCTGAAGCCTCTTCCCAAACGATTTACCCTCTTCGGAGGGGAAACATCCAATGAGGTGAGATCATGAGCACGGATGATATCTGGAACGACCTCTTCGGAGGCTTCGACAGCTTGAACAGAAGGATCGAGGAGATGTTCTCCAGCATGAACATGAACGGTCCCGATGTGAAGACGTACGGCTACACAATGTGGCAGGGTCCCGACGGCGTGAAACACGTCAAGGAATTCGGGAACTCCGGCAGCAGGATCAATGCCATCGCGCCCTCCGGCAAAGAGCCATTCACCGATGTGACAGAGGAGCCGGACGTCGTCAGAGCAGTAGCGGAGATCCCCGGAGTGAACAAGGAGGACATCGGGCTATCGTGCACCAAGAACGTCCTCAGCATCAAAGTCGACACTCCCGGACGCGAGTTCGAGAAGGATCTGGCTCTGCCCTGCGACGTGGATGTCGACTCCGCCCGCGCGGAATACAACAACGGACTTCTCGAGGTAACGCTCAAGAAGACCGCGCCCACCGCGCAGGGAAAGACCATCAAGGTCGAATGACCGGAAAGGGGCTTCCGCCCCGTTCCGGCCCGCAGCCCCTATGGGCTGCAAACAGGCGCATCAGCGCCTGATCTTCTCTCTGAACTTCTCGCAGCTGTTGATCTTTATATCGAGGAGGTCCTCGATGTTCATCTTGGCCGCGATTCCGCGCGTGGCTCCGGGAACTCCGGTGACGACTCCGATGCCGAGCTCCTCGCGGAGGTCCCTCATCACGAACTCGTCGACGATGTCCAGGACGTCTATGCCGAGCTTCTTCGCCACATAGTCCTTGGCATCCTTGATCCTCATGTTCTTCCCGAACTCCATCCTGGCGACGAGATCGCCCGCGGACCTTATCCCTCCCATTCCGGAGGTCATGAAGTGGGGCAGATCCATTCCTGCGGGATCCCCCACTCCGACCTATATGCCGTCGACGCCGGCGATCTCGACCATCGCCTTGCTCGCCCTGGAGACGGCATCGATGGGAGGCGTCTCGCACATCGGTATGCCTCCGACACCCATTCCCATATCGGCATGGATGGGTATATTGGAGTCCTTGACGGCCTCCTTGATGAACGTCACGGCCCTGGCTATGTTGAATGCGAGGGACTTGCTGGTGTTGGTGTTGACAACGGTTCCGCAGACGTTGGCTCCCGCCTTCTCCGCGAGATGCACGTACTGGTGGGGATACATGCCTGCGACGACCTGGCCCTCGAACTCGATGGATCCGTGGATTCCCATGATGGATTCTCCAGCGAATCCGACCTGGATGTACGCTTCGGGACACTGCTCCCTGAGCTTCTTCACACCGTTCAGGGTTCCGACGCAGTCTGCGTCCCCTGCCGATCCGGTGGTGTCGAAGTTGAATCCGTCGGATCCGGCGGCCTGCATCCTGGTGGCCACGTACTCTATGTCCCTGGTGACATGTGCGGACGCCAGCTCGGACTGCTGCATGGACTCCTCGATCTTGAACTCCCTCATCAGGTCGGCCGGATTCCCGTACGGTCCGTCGGGAGCGTAGTAGAGACCCTGGTTGGGCATCGCGCCGTAGAAGAACGGCGCGACGATCTCGGCCTGGATCTCCTCCATGGTCTGCATCTCCATGGCGATTACCGGCTTCACCGGCTTTATGGAATAGTCGGAGTGGGCGAGCTCGAAGGTATCGGCCCCCAGCGCCCTCTCGTGGAGCAGCGCTGCCTCCAGCCTGCCCATGTCGACTCCGTTCCCGGAGTTCCCGTTGTCTCCTGTGAAATCGAGCTGTCCGATATCATAGGAGAGCACGACCTCGTGTCCGGGGGCGACTCCTACGACCCTGTCCTGGCAGCATATGATGTCGGCGATGCGGTCCATCTCGTCGTCGGTGAGCTGGGGGATCTCCCCCATGTCCGCCGCGTCGGCGCTTCCCGCGTGGATGTCGTCGAGGATCTGCTGCCTCGACATGAGCACCCTCTTGCCGTCCCCCATCCTGGTGTAGTATTCCGTCACTGGGATCACCTTCAGTCGGAAACGGCGGCCTGGGCCTTCCTGGTGGTCTCCGATGCCGACTCTCCGTAGATATCGGCACCGATCTTGTCGGCGTATCCCTGCGTGATGGGCGCTCCGCCTACCATCACGATGACATCGTCCCTGATTCCGGCGGCCTTGAGGTCCTCGATGACCGTCTTCATTCCGGTCATTGTGGTGGTCATAAGAGCCGACATGCCGCAGAAGTTGGCGCCGTTCCTGCACTCCTCGACGAAGTTCTTGAGCGGGACGTCCCTTCCGAGATCGCGGACATCGAATCCGGCGCACTGGAGCATGGTGGAGCAGATGGACTTCCCGATGTCGTGGACATCTCCTTCGACGGTTCCCATGACTGCCACGCCCTTGGCCATGCCCGCTCCGGAGCCTGCCTTAAGCTCGTCGTCCAGGATCTCCATGGCGTTCTTCATTCCGGCTGCCGCGCTCAGAACGTGGGGAAGGAACAGCTTCCCCCTCTCGAACAGCACGCCCACATCGGACATGGCCGCACCGAGCGCGTTAATGATATCGGCGGCAGGCATGCCGGCCGCATGGGCCTCATTGACCGCCTTGGATATCTCCGGAACCTTGCAAGATACCAATGCCTTCCTCAAATTCTCGGTTTCCGCTTCGTATGCCATTTGATTCCACTCCACGGCGTTCTCAACGTCGCTATCTTTTCATCTAAAAGTCTATTTAAAAATGCATTCCAAAAAATAAATATATCATAATATTTCAATTGAATTTGAAGTTCAAATTTTATTGATAAAAAAATTATTTATGACGGTCTTAATCTGTTGAATATATAAATGAATGAACTCTTGTTCTGAGAATATGCAACTATGAGATGAAATAACTCTTTCCATCTCAATGAATCTATGGAAATGTTTGATTATAACGTTCTAACATCATGAGCTGCTGATGGATCGATGAAAACCGTTGATTCTTACAGAAGAACTCGGGTTCTTTTCGCCTTCGTGATACGTCTTCACGGTGATGGGATACTTCAGACCGAGAATATCGTACAAGCCCTCGTCGAGGAATCCTACGATGAAATCCGCAGGCCATGACTCCCATAGCGTATCCTTGGAGAGGTTCACCCGCAGCTCCAGAGGTATATACGACACGACCTCGGCGCTGTCTGGTTTCGAGACCATCTCGCATGAAAGATCGACAAAATCCTGAGCCTTGATGGATTTCTTGATAGAAGTGACGACAGGAACAGTATTGCGCCCTGCCCTGACGAACATCTTGTCGAAATGGATGCCAAGACGCCCTATCGCAGTCATGGAGTATGAGATGACGGCAGAACTGTAATCTATCCTTCCATTCTGATAATCCGATATAATCTCCTTCATCCTGAGATCTCCGGACATCTCCGGAACGTCCATGTAGAGAATGGGGTCGGCTGTCAGGGCGTATTTCTTCGGCGTCCCGGAATCTTCAACGATCTTTATCGCACCGAGCGAGATCAGCTTGGCAGCGGAGGCATATACCGTAGGCCTGGGAACCTTCATGCGGGATTCCAACTCATACAGGTTCAGATCTCCATCCAGAAGAGCGTCCAGTATCCCTTTCATCGTGGGATTCGTGAAAAGCACGGCGCTCCCATCGATGGAGTAGATCGAGAACGGGGGGCCGGGCGTGTATGAGAACTGCAGCACCTCCGCATCCTCGACCTCTTGGCCTCTGAACGGATTCACCTGCAGGTTCACGATCCTCCCTCCCTCCCCTATAGAGAGGTCTATCTCGTGGCACAGCTCGTAGCCCAACAGCTCCTTGGAATGCTCCGCGATTGCGCCAAGCATCGGCACGAGGATCAGAGGTATGTCGGATATGTCCGAGGAATCGGATCTGAACCTCAGCTTCAGAGCCTCGGAGGTTTCCATATCCGCGCGTATGCCCGCTTCGGAGAATCCCCTTCTCAGCATATCCAGCATGCGGCTCCAATGATCCCTGTCCCCGATTCCGCGCGATAGGGCCGCACCGACGTTGAAAAGGCCCTGGATGACATCCAGTCCGCTCTCCATGAGGGACACCGCGTAAAGGGAGAGGTCCTCCCGGCTCGTGCATCCGCCGTTCCTCAGGATGCGCTTGACCGAGGCTACGCGGGCATATCTCTGCCAATCGCTGTCGGAACCGCTGCAGAACAGCATCCTCGCCTCCAGACGGTATACGGCGCTGCGGGCATCATCGAGGCAGACGCTCTGGCTCACTATCCCGATGCGATGCAGCTTCCCGATGTTGCCCTGTATCGTCGACTTCGGCAGATGGAGCATCATCGCCATCTCGGTCGGAGACACCTCTCTTCTGCGCATCTCTGACAGGATCCTCAAGCTTAGCTCGTTGGTCACGATCTGTATCCCGTTACTGGGAGTCAGATACACCTCGTAATTCGAGCTATAGCCTGCATCCGTCATGAGGAGCCCCATGGGATGCAAGTATAACATATGTTCATCCGATGGAGGTTTTCTGGCATCCCGGAATGCCCATGAAACCCATGTCCCTCAGCTTGGAGAGTCTGCCATATCGCATATAAATAGAAGTTCTGACACTACTAAAGGGCATGGGCAGAGATGAGCTCATCAACACAACACGTGCGATTCTCGCCAAGGCGGGATTCGACATATCTTCCGCATTGACCATGAGGGGGATATGCTTCGATGTCGTTGCGAGGTTGGACAGCAGGGTGCTCATCGTTAAGGTCCTCAGCAATGTCGATGCATTCTCCAAGGAGAATGCGACGGAGATGAAGACGCTGGCGGATGCGCTCGGCGCAACCCCTCTGGTTGTAGGGGAACGTTCAAGCTCCGGCGACCTGGAAGCAGGAATCGTGTATTCCAGATTCAACATATCCATAGTCTCTAACGAGACTCTGGCGGACCTCCTTCTCGAGGATTCACCGCCGTTCATATTCGCTGCACCCGGAGGACTCTACGTCAGGCTGGACAGCGAGCTTCTCAAGAAGACCCGCGAGGGCATGGGCATGAGCCTCGGAACGATGGCGGAGATCGCCGGCGTATCGAGACGCACGATACAGATGTACGAAGCGGGAATGGGTGCGATGATAGACGCGGCACTCCGCATAGAGGAGAGTCTCGGCCTGCCTATTATAGAGCCGATCGATCCGTTCGAATTCAAGAACGATGAAAGGGACAAGGAGCACCGCGATGAACATGCGCCGGTCGATACGTTCGCAGTGAATCAGTTGTGCAACCTCGGATTCTCCGTGAGACCGGTGGTCAGAAGCCCCTTCGAAGCCGTCAGCAAGAACGATAAAGCACTCATGCTGACCGGATTCGGAACCGACGACAAGAAGCTGGCGCAGAGGGCTCTGGTCGCATCCGACATATCCCGCATCGTCGACAAGTTCTCCATCCTGATCGTCGAACGCAAGCACGAGAGAGACAATATCGACTCCACCGCCGTGGTATCGAACGAGGAGCTGAAGAAGATAGACGCCCCCGAGGAGCTCACGGACCTCGTGGCATCGAGGGGTGTGAAAAAATGATATCCCTCCGCATAGGGGATTGCGACATCGACATCCTGCCGATCGTCAACGGACTCGAATCGGAAGCCGAGAAGGTCAGATCCGCCTACGGAGGATACGAGGCTTACGGCGCATCCCTCGGCATAGAAGGGATACAGGCCCTGAAGGACCGCGTGCGCTTGGAAGACGAGTTCGAAGTCAGCGAACTCGACATAGCCTATGCCAAGAGGATGATGGATCAGACGGGAGAGGAGGTCGTCATGCCGTCTCCGGCCATGTGCACCCTGGTGGATCTGGTCACGGAGAACGGAGGCAACGTGATCCCTCTGGACATGAACGATGAGGCCTTCACGGAGATGTACTGCGATACGGTGTCCGCGTTCGACTTCGTGAAGGAGCACGGACTCGCGAAGAAAGGCATGAAGCGCCGCTTCGAGGCAAACGACCCCCTGGGCTTCGCCCTGGAGTGGGACGGATTCGTGAACGGCGTGAAGAGCTACCGCAAGGTGTCCGAGAACCGCGAGAAACACATCGCCGAACAGATACGTGACATAGCCAGATACAGAAAGAGCCTACTTGCTGTCATCGAAGCCGAGCGGGCGGATGGCATAGCCGCGATACTGAGGGAGACATGACCTGCGACAGATGCGACGAGGCCCGCAGAAAAGGAATGAGATACTGTCCGTTCTGCGGCGAGGAGCTCAGAGGCGGATGCCCCGAGTGCGAGAAGCACCGTGCCGAAGGCGCCAGATTCTGCGTCGAATGCGGAAGAAGGTTCGGAAACGAACCTCAGACAGCACCCGATACGAGGGTGTTGCTCCGCAAGATCACCCTTTTGATGCTTCCTGTGGCCGTGTTCATGCTCGCAGCCGAGACATGCTACCTCATCGGAGGGATCGGCACCGTCTTCGACTGGTGCGCGAACGAAACGATGAACATCCTGGGTCTCGTGCCCATGCTGGTCGTGCTGGGAACGATATCGGGCACGGCGCTTCAGATTGCCTGGCTCCTCATCGTTGCATCGATCGTCGCATCCCTGGCCGTGCTGGGGTGGCAGTCGCTGCGCATTTTCAGGGAAAGCAGGGGAGATACACTGCAGCGTCTCGAGATGATGCCTGTCAGCACCGTGGGTGCGATGTTCTCTCTGATGCTCGCAGTCAACATAATCGTAATGGCAATCAGCACCGCCTTGGGAGAGCCGATAGAGGTTCCGGACGGCATGGCGTCTGGCAACGTCCCTCAGGCCCTTCTCGATTACGCCGATGCCGCCGTATGGGAGGAGGTCATCTCGAGGGTCGTGCCCATAGGGATCCCCATGGCCATCGCCATGCTTGCATCCCGCGGGAAAGGATGGTTCAAGGCATTATTCGGCGGATTCGGCATGAGCAAGTTCTCCATCGCTCTGATCCTGATATCGGCAGTGATATTCGGATTCGCCCACATGAGCGGATGGGGGATATCCAAAGTGGTCCCGACCTTCCTGACCGGCATAATAATGGGATACCTGTTCGTGGAGATCGGCGTGCATGCATCCATCGCATTCCATTTCCTCGTCGACTACATGTCCGTCGTCAGCTATACTAGCCTCATGGTGCCCATGGCCCTCGTTCTTCTGGTCGCGATGGCGGTAGGATTCGTATGCCTAGCACTGACGATGCTGGAGCTGAAGGATTCGAAAGGAAGATTCGAAGCCCTGCCTGCTTGGATTCCCGAGGCTCAGGAGAGCATCCTGCGCAGGCGCGAGAGGGATTGAACCGCGGATTCGAGGCTCTTCGATTCGATGATCCAATTGCCCCTGTAGCCGTTCATCCTGCCTATGACGTGATTGAAATCGATGGTTCCGTCGCCTATGGTCAAATGCTCGTCGGCGGAGCCGTGGTTGTCATGGATGTGGATGTTGGCTATCCTGTCCCCGAAGGTGTCGATCATCGCATCGATCTGCCCGGTCGTGTTCGCATGACCTATATCGAAGCAGATGGACAGAGCGGTTCCGTCGACGATTTCATTCAGCTGCTCGGCCGTCCTCCCCAGAAAGAAAGGGAAGGCCGGCATGTTCTCCACTGCAACCGTGATTCCGTATTCCGAAGCGATACGATCCATCACCTTCATGGAAGCTTTCGCGTGCTCCACGGCGCGCTCCTCCAAACCGGGGATCGCCATAGAAGTCAAGCCGGGGTGAACCGTGACGGTGCGGACTCCCATCGCGTCAGCGGCATCTATCGTAGATATGGTCTCCTTGACCGAAGCCTCTCTTAGCCTGCCGCTCATGGCGGCGATATTCCAATCGCATATGGGGGAATGAATCTGACAGGACAGCCCGTGGGCTGCGATCGCATCGCGGATGCCCTCCGGATCGTTATACACAGAATGATCCGCCTCGGAGAATATCTCCCAAAGACCGAAATGCTCGGATATGGGGCCGACCCATTCCGATACCGGTCTGCTGCTGAAACCGGTGCAGGAGACGCCTATCAGGCCTTCACCTCCTCTCCGTCCACGGTTATCGGGGATACCCTGTCGATCAGGGCGACCAGGTCTTCATCCTCTACGAACACCTCTATCGCACCCAGAACGGGCTTCTTGTCGGAGAAGGAGATCTTTCCTACTGTGGCAACCTGCTTGTTGAGAAGCATCCTCGTGCGGTTCCCGCGGATTCCCGCTATAAGGACGGCACGGGTGGCGTCGAGGATCTTCTGCTTGCGGATCAGCTGGGAGAACCTATCGAGGCCTGGCGCGGTGCCGGAGAAGCCGTCTTCATTCTCTTCGAGCACCGCATCGGGGAAAATGGAAAGGATTGCGGAACGGACCTTCTCGGGATCTTCGCTGGGTTTCACAGGACAGGATATGCTCACCAGGGTCATGAGATTGGGACTGTTTGCGACTATATAAATCAGAAGAGGAACGCTTCGAAAAGCCGGGAATCTTACGGTCGCCTTCATTCACGCAGAAGAAGATGATCCCTTTTCGAGGCGACTTCGATGGGATCTCCATGTACGACCGAACTGCATAAACGTCGGGTCTGCATCGGGGAGCCGATGAGAGAGGAAATATTGTCGGCCGCGGCCAAGCGGAAGCTGTTCTTCACTCCGGATGCCATGGAGATGATACTTTCCAACGATCATCCCATGGAGTTCACCAATACCGTGTTCTCTCATCTGGCCGACAACGTGATGTTCGTAAGCAAGAAGGACATAATGGACTGCATAGCCGGGGACAAGATACTATTCGAATCACCGCGCGAGATAGCTCCGCATAACAAATTCACTCCGGACATCCACATCCTCAAAGGAACTGACATAACCGGGGAATCCACCTGCGAAGGGAAGATCAACGACTTCGCCCAGTACTTCAAGGCCCGCTTCTTCACACTGAAGCGCCTGATCGAGAAGCGCAACGACTTCGGCAAGGGGATGGACATCTCCAGGGCCAAGACCCTGGACAGGGACGTGAAGGTGGTCGGAATCGTCTATGACAAATCCACCACCAAGAACGGTCACGTCATGCTGACCATCGAGGACGATACGGATACGATCAAGGTGTTCATCTCCAAGGACTCTCCTCTCGCATCCGAATCCTTCGTCAACGACGAGGTCATCGGAGTGCAGGGGAAGCCGAACCGCGAGAGGACCATGATCATCCCGGACAAGATATACCGCCCTGACATCCCTCGCAGCCACCAGTGGGAGCCTTCCGATACGCCGTCGAAGATTGCGTTCCTCTCAGATGTCCATGTAGGAAGCAGCACGTTCCTGGAGGACGATTGGCATAAGATGGTGGCCTGGCTGAAGGCCAATTCCGTCAAGGAGGACATCAACTACCTGGTGTTCCCTGGCGACGTCGTCGACGGCATAGGGGTGTTCCCGGATCAGGACAAGGAGCTCGACATAAGCGATATAGACGACCAGTATGCCAAACTCGCAGAGTACCTGAAGGAGATCCCCGACCACATCAAGATGGTCGTGCATCCGGGAAATCATGATGCAGTCCGTCTTGCGGAACCGCAACCGGCTCTCAATCAGAGATTCACCAAGGGTTTCGATTCCAACATCCTCATGGTCGGCAACCCGATCTACTTGGATGTCGAAGGCCGCACGGTCCTGACATACCACGGGAAGAGCATGGACGACTGGATCGCCGCGGTGCAGAACCTCACCTACGACAATCCGCTTAGCGTCATGAAGCAGATGTGCGTCCGCAGGCACCTGGCACCGATCTACGGGCAGAGGAACGCCCTCGCACCCGAGAAGAAGGACTACATGGCGATGGAATACGTGCCGGACATCTTCGTCTCGGGCCATGTCCATGGCGCCGGACAGGAGATCTACAACGGCGTCAGGCTCATCAACGCATCCACATGGCAGTCCCAGACGGAATACCAGAGACAGCACAACTTCAATCCCGACCCCGGAATCATGCCTGTCGTGGAGCTGGGCACCGGAAGGATAAGGATGCACAACTTCCACGAGGCCTGACACCTCAAAGTTCGTTCTGAGAATATTCCCTTCCGCATCGGACGGAAGGGAAGTAAATGGTTTGATCAGAGGTAAGGGCTGATCAGGACGGCGATAATCAGGAACGCGCCCAGCACAAGCATGCCGTAGGAGATCACCCATATGGCGGTGAACGCCCTCTTCAGCTTGACCGGATCCTGCTGGATCTCGGAGATGCGCTCCTGTATCGACTTCACTCCTCTACAGCCCCTTTCTTCTTCAGGTGTTTGAGACGGGTGGTGTTCTCACGGTCCATCTCTTCGAGACGGAACTTGACGAACCTCTCCGACTCCTTAAGCTCGGGGATGATCTTGAACTCCAGAGCGTTGACACGCCTCTTGGTCTTCTCGATCTCATCGAGCAGCTTCTTCATGGTGGTCTCCACCTCGGCTGCGCGCACGAGCGTGTCGAGAAGCTTCTCGAACGCCGCGGCGGCATCCTCGATGTAGGCGGAGGTCGAGATCACACCGTAACCCTTCTCGGTCATCTTGGTGTGGATCTGCTCTGCCTCCACCTTGGGAACCATCATTCCCATGATGCTCTTGCTTCCGAGCTTCACCTGCGGGTCTGCCTTCAGGGCGTACGCCGCGCTCTTCACGGCGATCTCTCCCTCTACCGCCCTGGCGATGGTGATCTTCTCCATGGCCGACTCGTAGTCGGAGGAGACTCCCTCGCGCATCTTCCTGGCCTTCTCGAGGACCTCGAAGAACTCGATGATCAGGCCGTCCCTCTTCATCTTGAGGATCTTGTATCCTCCCTGGGTCAGCTTGATCCTCCTCTTCAGGTCCAGGAGGACGGAACGGTTGGGGGTGACATCGTGTGCAGACATCGGATCACTTCTTCGGCAGGTACTTCTCGATGTACTTGCGGTCGATCCTGGTCAGCTGGTCGAGGTCGAGCTCGGTGAAGATCTCCCAGGCGATGTCCAGGGTCTCCTCGATGGAGCGGTCCTCGTCGATTCCCTGGCGGACGATACGGTCCTCGAAGAGATCGGCGAAGTCCAGGAGCTTCCTGTCTTTGGCGGACAGAGAGTCCTTTCCGACGATGGCGACCAGTCCACGAAGGTCCTTACCCTCAGCGTACGAGGCGTACAGCTGATCGGAAACTCCCTTGTGGTCCTCACGGGTCTTGCCCTTACCGGTTCCGCCTCCCATCAGCCTGGACAGGGATGAGGAGACGTTCACGGGCGGGTAGATGCCGTTCCTGTGCAGCTCCATGGACAGAACGATCTGTCCCTCGGTGATGTATCCGGACAGGTCGGGGATCGGGTGGGTGATGTCCCCTCCGGGCATGGAGAGGATAGGGATCTGAGTGATGGATCCCTTCTTGCCCTTGATCCTTCCGGCACGCTCGTACAGCTGTGCGAGGTCGGTGTACATGTATCCGGGGTAACCGCGCCTTCCGGGCACTTCCTCACGGGCCGCTCCGATCTGACGGAGCGCCTCGCAGTAGTTCGTGATGTCGGTCATGATGACCAGCACCTGCATGCCCAGCTCGAACGCCATGTACTCCGCGGTCGTGAGACCGAGACGGGGAGTGAGGGTACGCTCGACGGCAGGGTCGTCGGCGAGGTTCAGGAAGACCACTGCGTTCTTCAGAGCGCCGGTCCTCTCGAACTCCTTCATGAACATCTGCTTCTCTTCGTTGGTGATACCCATGGCGATGAACACGACGGCGAACTCCTCGTTCTCTCCGCGGACCTTCGCCTGCCTGGCGATCTGCAGCGCGATCTCGTTGTGGGGAAGACCGGACTGGGAGAAGATAGGCAGCTTCTGACCCCTGACCAGAGTGTTCATTCCATCGATGGTGGAGATACCGGTCTGGATGAAGTCGGAAGGGCTGTCCCTTGCCCAGGGGTTGATGGCCGCTCCGATGATGTCGAGCTCCTTCTCGGGCACGATCTTGGCGCCGCCGTCGAGGGGCTCTCCGGCTCCGGAGAGGACCCTTCCCAGCATGTCCCTGGAAACGGGCATCTTCATGGTCTCGCCGAGGAAGCGCACGGATGCGTCCCTGTCGATACCGGATGTGCCTTCGAAGACCTGGACGACCACGAGGTCGTTGGACGAGTCGAGGACCTGTCCCCTCCTCATGGTTCCGTCGGACATCCTGATGTTGACCATCTCGTAGTATCCGACGGGCTCGGTGTTCTTGACGTACACGAGAGGGCCCGCGATCTGGGAGATCGTCTTGTACTCTTTGGAAATGTCTGCCATCTGAATCACACTCCGAGCTCGGCGAACTGCTTGTCCATGTCCTCGCTGACGGCCTGGAGCTCCGCATCGATGTTCTCCTCGTACTTGGCCTGGTTGAACCTGGTCCTGACGGGGAGGTATGCGATCTTGTCGACCTGGACGCCTGCGGACAGGGCCTTCTCGGCGAGATCTGCGTACTTCTTGATCAGCGTCATCATGACGTGCTGCCTCTGGATGGGGCAGTAGCAGTCCACAGGGTGGTACGCGTTCTGCTGGAGGAAGATCTCACGGATCATCTTGGCGACCTCGAGAGTGATCTTCTGCTCGTCGGGCAGAGAGTCGGATCCGACCATCTGAACGACCTCCTGCAGCTCGGACTCCTTCTGGAGAACCTGCATGGCCCACGCCCTGAGAGCGGGGAAGTCCTCGGCGACATTCTTCTTGTACCAGTCGACCAGCTGCTTGTCGTACATGGTGTACGAGGTCAGCCAGTTGATGGTCGGGAAGTGACGCCTCTCCCTCAGCTTGGTGTCCAGCGCCCAGAAGACACGGACGATACGGAGGGTGTTCTGCGTGACGGGCTCGGAAAGGTCTCCTCCCGGAGGAGAGACGGCTCCGATGACGGAGATGGATCCGTCCTCGCCGCAGAGGGTCCTGGCACGGCATGCACGCTCGTAGAACTCCGAGAGACGGCCCGCGAGGTACGCAGGGTATCCCTCTTCTCCGGGCATCTCTTCGAGCCTGGAGGAGATCTCACGCATGGCCTCGGCCCACCTGGAGGTGGAGTCGGCCATCAGGGACACGTTGTATCCCATGTCGCGGAAGTACTCCGCGATGGTCATTCCGGTGTAGACGGACGCCTCACGAGCCGCGACAGGCATGTTGGAGGTGTTCGCGATGAGGACGGTCCTCTTCATCAGGGACTCGCCGGTCCTGGGGTCCACCAGCTCGGGGAACTCGGTCAGAACCTCGGTCATCTCGTTTCCGCGCTCTCCGCATCCGATGTAGACGACGATCTCGGCATCGGAGTACTTGGCGAGGGACTGCTGGGTGACGGTCTTTCCGGTACCGAACGCACCGGGGATGGCCGCCGCTCCTCCCTTCGCGAGGGGGAACATCATGTCGAGGACCCTGAGTCCGGTAACGAGAGGGACATCGGGCTGGTACTTCTCAGCGACGGGCCTGGGTACACGGACGGGCCAGTACTGGACCATGCAGACGTCCTTGCCGTCGATGACGGCGACGGTCTCGTCGACGGTGAAGGAGCCGCTCTTGATCGACTCGATCTTTCCCTTCTTGATGTCGATAGGGACCATGATCCTGTGGACCATGGGGCCTTCCTGAACGGTTCCGATGACCTGTCCAGCGGAAACCTCGTCGCCGACCTTGGCGGTCGCCACGAAGTCCCATTTTTTCTCGTGATCAAGTCCAGGTGCGGAGACTCCACGGTAGATGAAGTCACCCATCTTCTCCCTGAGGACGGGCAGAGGCCTCTGGATACCGTCGTAAACGGATGTCAGAAGGCCGGGTCCCAGCTCGACGGACAGGGGTTTCCCCGTGTTCGTGACGGGCTCGCCGGGCTTGATGCCGGACGTGTCCTCGTAAACCTGGATGATTGAGTAGTCGCCGATGATCTTGATGACCTCTCCCATCAGCTGCTCGTTCCCGACGTGCACGACATCGTACATCTTGGGGGAGATACCGGTGGCAGTCACCACGGGTCCGGCGACCCTGTAGATTACACCTTCAGTGCTCATTTATTCATCCTCTGATTTGTATAAGTCAACGCCGATTGCTCTCTTGACCTTCTCGCGCAGATCGCTCTGGTCGCCGCCGACGGGCACCACTACAGGCTGGATCGAGTCCATCACCTTGTGCCTGACGGCGAAAGAGAGGTTGTCCAGATCCTTCGCGTCTACCGCGAGGATCCCGATGTTGGGCTGGGACATCGCCTCCAGCATTTTGTCCTGGTAGTTGTCTTTGTCAGCGACGAAGACGCGCCTTATTCCGGCCAGTCTGAAGCCGAGCACGAACTCGTCGCTGCCTATCACTGCAATTTCCATCAGATCACCAGAAGCCCTTTGATAGTCTCGGTGTCCAGACCGCTCTCGACTCCTCTCGAGATGGTCCTGATGTTGCCGACCTCGATCTCCTTGTGGATCATGTAGTCGAGTATCGGAACGACCGACAGGGGGTACATGTGCGAGAACTTCTTCGCCTCGGCGATCTCGTACTTCTTCATCTCGGTGACGACGTCCCTGATGCTGACGTTGTCGGCCTCCACGAGCTCCTTGATGATCTCGTAGAAGTCGAGCTGCGACAGGTCGGACGCCGCGGCGGCGATGGTCTCGGCATTGGCAAGCTGCATAGCGTACCTGTTGTCGATCTGCCTTCCGCCCGGGATGATGTACTTCATGACCTCCTCGCCGTAGATCCCTTCGGCCTTGAGCTTGAGGATCGTCTCGAGGTTCCTGACGTCGATCTCCATCCTGACATAGTCCTGGAACATCCTGGTGGGCCTCGACGAGGGGTCGATGCTCTTCAGGAGTCTCACATAGTGGTACTTGTCGAGATAGTCCTCGATCTCTCCCAGGTTCCCGGAGGCCTTGTAGGCCGCGAGGACGTCCTGGGGGATCGTCACATGCTCCATCTTGCAGTAGTTGGCGAGTATATCGTCCACGTTGTCGAGGGCGATCAGCTTCTCCAGAGATTCGGATTTGAGGCTGCCGGCAGGCACAAGGTCCTCCCTGACCTCGTCGGCTCCCAGACCGTATGACTTCCCGCGGAGGATAACCTTCAGGTTCCAGATATCCCACTTCTCGAGATATGCCGCAACCATCGTGTTGAGTTCACCCTGAGAGGCTCCGAGGATGCTGCCGAACACCTTCGCCATGTTCTCGTACGTGGCGTGCTCGACGAGGTCGATGCCCTCGAGCCTCCCGGCGAGGTCGGCCATCTCCTTCTGATAGCCGGACTCGCTGATGTAACGGGAGATCTCGGGGACGCTCATCTGCAGCATCTTGTTGTAGTCCTCATCCTTGAGGAGAAGGGCCTTCTTGGCCTTCACCCTGGATACGGTGTACGCATAGTTTCCTGCTCTTCCGCTGCGGTTGAACATGGGTCTCACCCGAACAGGATGTCGGACACTGCCTTGATCTCGCGGTCCCAGATGGACTGGAGGAGCGTGGAGTACTGCATATCGATCTCTACGGACCCGTCCTCGCTCTGGAGGATGAGGCCGGAGGAGATCCTCGCGTCCTTCACGACAGCGGACACGCCGAGCTGTGCGGCGGTGAAGTCGTCCTTCTCGGACATGAGGGCCTTAGGGTTGTCGATGATGCCGGAGGCTACGCCGACCATGGCCTTGTAGTGCTTCAGCTTCTCGTCGCTGGAGGCGCCCTCCAGCTGAGCCAGCATGCCGTCGAAGGCCTCGCTCAGGAGCTCCTTCTTCTTCGCCAGCACGATCTTCTTGCTCTCGAGCTCGGCGCTGGAGAGCTCCTGGCGGTTGAGGGACTCAATTGCCTCTTTGAGCCTCTTGTCCTCTTTGTCCTTCAACTCGGCGATCTTCGCGTCCGCGTCGGCGTTGATCTTCGCGATCTCGGCATCGGCATCGGCCTTGATGGCCGCCGCCTTGGCGTCGGCATCGGCGAGGATCTCCTGAGTTACATTCGATAGTGCCATGAGGATTCCTCTTGGCCTAATCACTCGATGTAACCAGTTGCGACGAAGATTCCGAGGATAGCGATAACCAGTCCGAAGATGACGATGGTCTCGGGGAGAACCATGAAGATCATTGCCTTTCCGAAGAGAGACTGGTCCTCGGTGATAGCTCCGACGGCCGCGGCTCCGACGTCTTTCTCGGCCATTCCAGCACCGAGTCCGGTGAGTCCGACAGCAAGTCCAGCTCCGATTGCGATGAGTCCAATTCCAATTCCCTCTGCCATTTTCATACCTCTTTAGTTGCTTTTTCTTTGGTTGAAACGGTTTTCTCGCGTTTGATCTTGAGCGGGCTGTATTCGATGCCTCCGCCCTCGAAGAATTTGGCCATGAGCTCGACGAACTGCAACCTGAGTCCGTGCAGACCGGCCGAAAGGATGGCCAGGGTCCAGATCATCAGGTGCATGAACGCGAAGAGGATAAGTCCGACGATGAAGCCGGCTGCTCCTCCGAGTCCGAGTCCGATCATCTCTATTGCGATGTAGTTGAACGCCAGAGCCATTCCGGCCTTGGACATTCCGATCGCAGCCAAACGTGTATAGGAAAGGATGTTACCGATGATACCGGGCAGTTCGAGAACAGCCTGGATACCCTCGTGTTTGATATTCATCGCTACTTCGATGACGATGAAGACTATGCCGATCGCGAGGAAGGGCAGGACATCGCCGAAGCTGAACTGGTCGCTGTAGATTAGGACCATAGCGAGAGCATAGCACACGAAGACGAGTCCGATGAATCCGAAGATCCATCCTCCCTTCTCCATGAAGCCGTGCTTGAAGTCGTGCTGGATGGTCTTGTTGTACAGTGCGCACAGGTATCCGATCAGCAGGTGAACGATACCGATGTACACGGACAGTTTGAGAAGGAATCCGACCTCGTGCAGCTTTCCGACTCCGACCTCGAAAGGCAGGAACGTGAAGACGGATGCGAGATCGAAGTTCTCGACGTTGAAGATCTCGGTGAAGATCCTCTCCCAAGTCCATTCGACACCTTCGATATGACCCTCTCCGACGAAGTGCATTCCCAGGCATTCTCCGAAGAAGAAGAATCCGAAGATGAACGCCCATATGCCTCCGAAGAAGAGTACAGTAGCGATTGCACGCCAGTCCTTGTGGTGCGTGACCTTGAGGCCGTACGCGCCCAGGATTATGAACGGGATGGCGTATCCCACGTCTCCGACCATCAGTCCGAAGAACATCGGAAGGAATATCGCGATCAGGATGGAAGGGTCAATCTCCTGATACTTGGGCACCGACACGAGCTTGGTCGGATACTCGAACTCCTTCACGACTGCTCCATTGTTGAACTTTGTCGGAGCGTCTTTGAACCTCGGCTCAGCATTCTCGGATTCCTCGAGCTTCCTGCCGCGGGTCTCCTGCACCTCCACATAGACGCCCTCGACCTTGGACTCGATCTCCGTCTTGACGGATTCGGTCCTGGCCTCCGGCACCCATGCGTCGATGACGAAGGTGTACTCGCTGGTCGCAATCCTTACAGGGATCTCTCCCTTCTGGACCTCGATGGAAAGCTCTTCGTCCGAAGCGCTGAGGAAGTCCTTGTGTTTGTTAAGAAGGCTCTCCAGCTCTTTCGAGACATTCTCGAGATCCGCCTGCGCGGCCTCGATCTCGCGGTCCGTCCTGGTGAGGGCGGCAGCCGCGGAACCGGTGTCGTTGGGAACGGTGATCTCGGAGAAGCCGTAATCGGAAAGGATGGACTGGACTTTGTCCTTGTCCGAAACCTTAGCGAACACGGCGACTACGTTGCCCTTCTTCTTGTCGAAGGAGGGGAAGACTTCGCAGCCCACACCGGAGAGTGCAGACGTCGGGTCCTCGGCAACGGTTCCGACCGTGGAGAATATGCTCCTGTAACCGGAGTACAGCTCCAGATCGATCGGTATGTCAGAAAGAAGCTCAAGATTCTTCCTCGTAGCGTTTAACTCGGTGATTCTCTGATTGAGATCATTCCTCTTGTCGAAGACGGATGTTATCTCCGCCTCGACAATCTCGACGCTGTCAGATGATATCTGGCTCTTGATTTCGTCCTCGGAAATGGGCTGGGTCTTCATGTTCTTGGTGATACCAAGTCCCTTCTCCATCGCACGCACCTTCAGCAGCCTCTCGGATGCCTTGGGAGAGTACGGACGGGGTGTTCCGAGTGTGAAACCTTCATCCGCGCCGACGGTATGATCGATCAGGTGGATGGCCTTCACATCGTACAAGGCCTCGATGACCTCGTCCATGTGAGATTTGGCACCCACGATCACAATCCTACTCATCGACTCAGGAAGTGACATTTAGGGTCCTCTCGAATTCTTTATTGAGAAAATCTTTGACTTCCTGCATTTTCGCCTCAGAGGTCCTCTCGATAGCAGCTGCCTCGTCCCTGCCTTTGGCAAGCATGGACTCGCGCTTCACCTTGAGGTCGTCTTTCTCCTTGGCGATGGCGGACTCGTAAGAGCTGCGCATCTGAGCCTCAGCGTCCTGAATCTTCTTCACAGAATCTCTGCGAGATTCGGCGATGGCGGATTTCTTGTCTGCTTCGGCCTTAGCGACCTTGGCATCGGCATCCGCCTCCGCTTTCTTAATTTCCGAAAGTATGTCAGTTCGGCTCAAATTCAACACTCCCCGACCCTGCGGTTCGTATCTTTTTACCGTACTTAATGCTAACCCTCTGGAAACGGCTGGAAAAGCCGTTATTGCACAGTGAGGAGGCGCAGAAACAGCGAGGTCAGTTGGATGGATGATATTCCCTTATGACGACATCGGTCTCCTTCAGAATCTGATGGGACAGATCGTCGATGTATCCTTCGTCGTAGACGATTTCCTTGATGCCGGCATTTATGAGGATCTTGGCGCACATGGAGCACGGGAAAGTAGTGGTGTAGATCGTCGCTCCTTTCACGCTGACTCCGAAATACGCCGCCTGCGCGACGGCATTCTGTTCAGCGTGGACACCTCTGCACAACTCATGCCTGGTTCCAGATGGGATATTCATCTGAACCCTGATGCAGCCGAGCTCCTCGCAATGACGGGTCCCCTTCGGAGATCCGTTGTATCCTGTGGACAAAACCCTCTTGTCCTTGACGATGACGGCACCGACCTTCCTTCTCAGACATGTGGACCTCGTGGATACCAGGCGCGCCATCTCCATGAAGTACTCGTCATTGCTGGGTCTATCCATGAGACTGAATCTCTCCGCGAAGATATATAAACGACTGTACTAAAGCTCCAATCGACCCGCATCATTTTCCCCGTACCGTTTCCAAAACCATGCGATACCGACGCATAGGGTTAACATCTAAAACCGATATTGAGAGGCGTGGACAGAGAAACCAGGAACTTCGTCGCCGTAATAGGCGTCTTCGCCGTCATCGTGGCAGGAGGATACTGCGCTCTTATGCTGTACACAGGCCTGTCGCTTCCATTCAGCTCGGTCGTCTCCGAAAGCATGCAGCACGACAACGAGCGCTCGGAGATAGGTGTCATAGACACAGGGGACATCGTCATAGTCTCGGACCCGTCAAAAAGAGAGATCCAGAGCTATGTGGAAGGATACAGCACCGGCTTCAAAACATTCGGAGATTACGGATCCGTCATAATCTACGACAGGGACTCCAATAAGAATCCTGTGATACATCGTGCCATCGTATGGCTCGACTACAATGAAAGCACAGGAACCTGGTCGTCGGCCGAGCTTTCGAACTATAGCGATTGGCATTGCAATTTCGTATCGGACAATGGAGTCCAAACATGCCAATGGAACGACCTGCGCGGCACATTGGTCATCCACGTAAATGACAAAGAAGCGACGATAGATCTCAATACCCTCGAAAAAAAGAGCGGGTACCTCACCATGGGCGACAATCCCGTCACAAATCCGAGCTTCGATCAGTCTTTCGGAATTGTAGATCATCCTATAGACATGGACGACATAAGATCTGTACCTGTCATGGAGATTCCGTGGCTCGGAATAATCAAACTCATGATGAATGGGAATACGCATGTATCACACGTGCCCAACAGTCTCCCTTCGCTTCTGATGGAGATATTCCTCATCTTCGCTGTGCTCATTCTGATAGATGTAATTGCCCTCCATAGAGCAACTGCATCGATGGAAAAGACCATATCTTCAGTGAAAAGATGGATCAAATCCTGATTTTATCCATATATCGAGGTATGGGAGGGGTCATACCCCCCCACCCCTCCATTTCCACTGGAACTAAAATAGAGACTCATCACATCAGCGTTGTCTGCTTTCTGGACCTGAAATCTGAGAAAAGCTCATCCGATTTTACCATCTCGACGATATCCTTGGGAATGCAGAGTTCTATCTCCTTGGTACGACCGGTTCTACCATTGGATTTGATCTTGGCATGGATTATACCTAACATATCCAATTCCTGAATCAAACCGGTGATTCTTCTCTGACTGAGAACGGATTGGCCTATGCATTCGCAGACGAATTTGTAAGAAGTATAGGTATCTCCGGTAGTAGCAGGAGAAAGACCCTTCTCACTGTTCCTGATGATGCCCATAAGGAGTATCTTGGATTGAATCGTCAGAGTCTTTATGACTTCAACGATGGCATCGACCTCGATTTTGCTTCTTGCTGAACGGACATGAGCGGATGTGACTTTGAAATCTCCGTTTCTCTCCGCTATTTCGGCAGAGATTCTGAGAAGCTCCAAAGCTCTTCTCGCATCACCCATTTCCTGTGCGGACAAAGCTGCACAGTACGGAATGACATCATCGTCGAGGACTCCTTTATCGAATGCCATCGATGCCCTGTCATAAAGGATATCCTGGAGCTGATCCACACCATAGGGAGGGAATACCAGTTTCTCTTCTCCCAATCTGCTCTTGATCTTCGGACTCAGAAGCTCGGTGAATTTAGCATTGTTCGTTATACCGATCAGAGAGACTCTGGAATACTGAAGAACTTCATTGATCGTAGTGAGATAATAGAAGATATCGTCACCGTTCTTCTGAATGGATCTGTCGATCTCATCGAGAACGATGATGAAGACCTTGTTCTCCTTATCGAGTATCTCTGTCAATGCCGACAGGATCTTATCCAGACTCCATCCGGTGAATGGAATCTTGTTGATATCCTTCACAATCTGATTGGATATGCTATATAGGATTCCGTATGCGGTATCATTCACTTCGCAATTGACGTATACGAAGCATATGTTGTTCTGATCCGGATCAGCTTTTTTCAATTCCTTTCCAATGAAATTCATTACAGCCGTCTTTCCGGTTCCGGTTTTTCCTATTACCAGGATATTGGAGGGTTTGTCACCGCTCAATGCCGGAGCTATGATTTCCACGATAGCATCGATTTTGTCTTTGCGATGAGGCAGTTTGTCAGGTATGTACGTGGTTTGAAGGATCTTGGAGTTCTTCACTAGTTTATGTCTGTTTTTGACGTATTGCGTGAAGATGTTGTCTTCATTTTCCATCGGAACCACCACCATTTCCACTGAACGGAATCTTGTTTATAATATTATCCGAAACCTCTGTTTCCAGTAGAAATCTGATGCAGAATGCTCAGATTTTCTCAGGTCGTTCTTTTCTGTTTTTATATCGGGAGATTCATAGCGGTTTCATCCGCAAAAGGAGTATCCAGAAATGAAAGGTTGGCTCGTAATTGGTGCATGTGTACTCGGAATAGCTGCTTTCGTAGGCATTCTCTACGTTCTCGGAACAATGGCCTGAAGGCCCCATTCCCCTTTTTCTGTTTCCAGTGGAAATGGAGGGGTGGGGGGGTTGGTGCGATGACCAGTAAGTGTAATTGCACACCTCCTCCTTTTTATCTACAGGTTCCGACACGGATTCGTGTCATCCAGAAAGTATGCGGTCGTAGGATTCTCGATCGTTCTCATAGCGGTGCTCTTCCTGTCATTCTCGGAAGACATGGTCAATGATGGATACGATATGACTGGGATAGTGCATGATGTGAAGAAATCCGATGCCGGTTTTGTCTTCTACATCGACACTGTCGACGGGACATACAGATGCTTTGATGATGCTCGTCCGATCGAATTGGGCTTCTATGGAGTCAACGGATCGTTCTCCGATGACGGCAGCATATTCTTCATAGAGTCTATGTCGTGTCTTGACTGAACAAATAGATGTTTTCAGTCTTCCAAACTGGTCATTTTAAGAATCGATAATCCATAGCAAGACGGGATCAGAATGTATGTGGCGGTGGATGATACAGACTCCATGCATGGAAACTGTACGACGTTTCTTGCAACGGAGATCATCAAGGAATTCGATGATTTGGATCTCATAGGGAATCCGCGCCTCGTACGTCTCAATCCTGCCACTCCATGGAAGACTCGTGGCAATGGAGCTCTGGTCATGAGATTCGGACATGGGACAGGTCCGAGCAGATTCATAGGAATGATAGGAGACAGGAAGATCTGCTGTTTTGATGATTGCTCCTCATACGAACCGGATCCGGAGGAGATGAAGCGTCGCATAATCCCTCTGATGGAGACATACCATGAGGAGGAGGCGGATCCGGGCCTTTTGATATCACGTGTCAAACCGTCTCAGGAATTCTATTGGAGAGGCGTAAGAACCATCATGGACCGTTCCGTGATAGATTCCGAGATTCAGAGGATATCCGGAACTACATACGAGATTGGCAACGGCCGCGGACTCATCGGCTGCACATGCGGAATGGCTTGGAGGCCACGCGATACCACATTCGAATTGTTGACGTATCGTCCTAAGGAGAGATGGGGCACTGAGCGCGTCTTCGATCCGCTGACCATTCGCGATATGGATCATGCGTATCCGACGACATTCAATTCCTGGGAAGATCGCTTCCAGAAGGTAGCCATGGTTCCATCCACTCCGTGTCCGGTCATGTATGGTCTCCGTGGAGATTCCGAAGAGGACCTTATCGAAGCATCGAAGATGATTTCCACAGAACCGATTGAGAGGTGGATGGTGTTTCTGACGAATCAGGGCACCGACGATCATATAATCAAGAATCCGAAGGGTCCGTTGATTCCCAATCAATCCTATATGATCCGCGGAACGATTACATCCCATTCCAAGCATATCATCGGAGGACATGTGTTCATCGACATGGATACCGCTTACGGTCCTGTCACATGCGCGGCGTACGAGCCTTCCAAGGAGTTCAGATTCGCGGTGGATTGGCTGGCTCCTGGGGATGTGGTGGAGATGGTCGGCGAGCTGAGGGATGAGCCCCGTACACTGAATTTGGAAAAGATACATCTGATATCAGCCGCGAAGGAATGCGTCAAGATATCCAATCCCATCTGTCCTATCTGTTCGAGGACGATGAAGTCCACAGGAAAGAAGGGCAAGTTCAAGTGCAAGAAATGTCACACCTCTTCTTACGAACCTATATCCGAGGAGGTTCGCAGACAGATAGTCCCCGGATGGTACGAACCTCCGACAGCGGCGCGCCGTCATCTTTCCAAGCCTTTGAAGAGGATGGATATTGTCCAGCCGGTTGAGTTCGTCAATGGTCGTACATGATTATCGACAATCTTTTATAATGTCCCTCCATGGAAGAGTCGGAAGGGATTATCCCATGGATGAAGCAGTCATAATCAGCGCTGTAAGGACACCTATAGGAAAATACGGCAAGGCTCTGGCAGGATTCAAAGCTACCGAGCTCGGTGCGATGGTCGTCAAAGAGGCCGTGTCCCGTGCTGGAATTCAGCCTACAGATGTTCAGGAATGCATAATGGGCAATGTTATCAGCGCCGGTCTCGGGCAGAATCCTGCCAGACAGGCTGCCGTCCACGGAGGCCTTCCTGTGGAGATCGGATCCTTCACGGTCAATGCCGTCTGCGGTTCCGGACTCAAATCCGTCATGCTCGCCGCCGATTCCATAAAGGCCCAGCAGTACGAGGTCCTTGCTGTCGGAGGCATGGAGAGTATGTCCAATGCTCCTTATCTCATGCCCGGAGCCAGGTGGGGATACAAGATGAACGACCAGAAGGTCGTCGATTCCATGGTCCATGACGGACTTTGGGACATCTTCAACGACCAGCACATGGGCTTCACCGGCGAGATCGTGGCCGAGAGGTTCGGAATCACCAGAGAGGATTCCGACAGGATGGCGATGGAGTCCCATCTCAAGGCTGCCAAGGCTACCAAGGAGGGCAAGTTCAAGAAGGAAATCCTTCCGATAACCATCCATTCCAAGAAGGGAGACACTGTCGTCGATACCGATGAAGGCATAAGAGAGGACACGACCATGGAGGCTCTCGGAAAGCTCAAACCCGTATTCAAGAAGGATGGGCAGGTCACGGCAGGCAACTCCTCGCAGCTCAGCGACGGAGCTTCCGCGCTTGTCGTCACATCCAGGAAGTGGGCCGAAGAGCATGGATACAAGCCCATGGCTTCCATCGTCGCCTATGGAGAGAGGGGAGTGAAGCCTGAATACATCATGGAGGCTCCTATTCCGACCACGAAGTATGTCCTTGAGAAGGCCGGCATGACCATCGATGACATCGATCTATTCGAGCACAACGAGGCCTTCGCGTCTGCATCCTGTGCAGTCAAGAAGGAACTCGGGGTTTCCGACGACAGGTTCAACGTCAACGGCGGTGCTATCGCTCTCGGACATCCGATCGGCTGTTCCGGAGCTCGCGTCCTGACCTCTCTCATATACGCTCTGCAGGACAGGAACAAGAAGACCGGACTCGCTACTCTCTGTCTCGGCGGCGGCAATGCCGTCACCATGATCGTCGAGCGCGAGTGAGAATATTCATGAGGCGTCCTTCGAGGACGCCTCTTCTCAAACCATTCTCCCTGGAAAACGGGAGGTTTTCTGAACTCGATTACGGTTCATTCCGTTAGAAGCGGACAGTATTAGAATGTCTTTCGTGATTATCCTCTCATGAAATCCCTTGAAGCCGTTCTGAACGAGATAGAAGGAAGCAGCGAAGATATCATATCGACCATGATCGGCATGATAGGATATCCTGCATTGGCTCCGGTGAACGGCGGTAGGGGAGAAAGCGAAAAAGCCGATTATCTTCAGGAAAGACTGGTAGGCTTCGATTCCGTTATACGTGTGGATGTACCAGACGAAAGCGATCCCTCAGTTATGAGGTCGAATATACTGGCCAAGAAGGAAGGGAAGAAGAAGGGAACTCTGTGGATCGTTTCCCATATCGATGTTGTTCCTGCCGGAGATCCCGCCGAATGGGATACTCCTCCTTTCGAAGGGGTGTACAGAGACGGATGCATATATGGGAGGGGAACGGAGGACAACGGGCAATCGGTGATATCCTCGATGTTCGCATCCAGGCCTTTCCTCACTGAAGAGCTGGATGGCATGTCTCTCGGGATAGCCTATGTTGCGGATGAAGAGACCACCAGCAAGATGGGCATCGAGTATCTGCTCGATCACGGATACTTCTCCAAGGACGACGTAATAATGGTTCCTGACTGGGGATCCCGCGACGGCGGAAGGATTGAGGTTGCTGAGAAGAGTATGCTGTGGCTCCGTTTCACGGTGGAGGGCCGTACCACCCATGGTTCTACTCCTGAGCTTGGAATCAATGCCTACAAGGTATCGACTCTGCTTCTTACAGATCTTATGGAGTCGTTCTCCAACGAGTTCGATCATCAGGATCCGTCGTTCGTCGGTCGCATATCCACGTTCGAGCCTACGAAGAGGCCGTCAACAGTGGAGAATGTCAATACCATACCGGGCTACGACGAGTTCTGCATGGACATACGTCTTCTGCCTGAGTATTCGATAGACGATGTTATAGCCATGGCGAAGGACATATCCTCCAGCTATGAGAGATCCACCGGTGCTAAGATCGGTGTAGAGATAATCGAGAGACATGATGCAGGGAAGCCGTCCTCTGTTGACAGTGAGGCATTCCTGGCATTGGCTGATTCCATAGAATCCGTCCTCGGCAAGAGACCGGAAGGAGTAGGGATAGGCGGAGGGACTTGCGCCAATTTCTTCCGTCAGAGGGGATTCGACGCATATGTGTGGCAGTTCGGAGGCGGTACACTCCACGCTCCCAACGAGCACGTGCCCGTATCCAATATCATGGTGGATGCCAAGGTCTACGCGACGCTGATCCACAGGCTCTGCCTGTGATTCATTCGTCGCTGAAGAGCCTTTGGATCATCCATTCGGTGTCGAACTTCACGATGTCGTCGTATTCCTGACCGTTGCACACGAAAGCGATTGGCTTGTTTATCGTGTGGGCTATGGAGAGGGCGGCACCGCCTTTGGCGTCGGTGTCTATCTTTGTGAGAATGATAGCATCGATGCCGATGGCCTGATCGAAGACTCTCGCCTGTTCTATGGCATCATTGCCTGCCAGGGAATCCCCAACGAAGATCTTCAGATCCGGTTTGGCGACCCTGACGATCTTCTTCATCTCTTCGATAAGGTTGTTGTTGGTCTGCATCCTTCCGGCGGTATCGATCAGGACGACATCCTTCCTCTTGGATTTGGCATGCTCAATCGCATCGAATGCCACTGCCGAGGGGTCGGCGTCGTGCTCCTGTTTGACGATCTTGCATCCGAGTTTGTCGGAGTGGTAGGTGAGCTGTTCTATCGCACCTGCTCTGAATGTGTCGCAAGCCGCCAAGACGACCGTTTCGCCGTTTTTCATGATTCTGTTGGCGATCTTGGCGATGGCAGTGGTCTTGCCGGTGCCGTTGATTCCGACGAACATTATCACGGTTGGCCTTTTCTGATTGGCCAGCCATCCGTCGAAGTCGAATTCATTGATCTTCAGGACGCTTCTCACAGCGTCCTTGATTGCCAGCTCGACGACCTGCTCCAGGGTGTATGAGCGGTCGTACTTCCTTCCGACGAGGTTCTGACGGACTCCTTCCTTGATCTCCTCGACCACGGGGTATGCGACATCGGCTTCCAGAAGGATTATCTCGAGTTCATCGAGGATCTCGTTCAGCGGATCCTCTTTGATCTTCTTTCCGGAATCCCCTACAGGGGTTTCTGCAGGAGCGGCAGACGATTTTTTCGACTCCTTCTTCTCCTGCTTCTTCAACCTCAGCATCTCCTTCCTGGAGAGCTTCGGTTCCTCCTTGGGGGGTTCGGGTGCAGATTCTGCTGCAACGACAGGCTCTTCGGGGACTTCGGTCTCCTTCTGAGGTTCGGGAGCGGGTGCCTTCGCCGGCTCCGGAGTCTTCTCCGGTTCCGGCGTCGGCACTGGCTCCGGCTTCTGTTCGGTCTCCTCCTGCTTGTATACGTTCTCTTCCTTGAGCTTCCCGCCCTTCGAGAAGAGCCCTTTCATCTTGGCTTTGAGAGACTCGAACATGACCAAACCTCACTGGACGTTTGCACCCGACGCGCGGCGCCTGGCCGCGTATTCCTGCTGAACCGCGTCGGACATGCCGGCAAGGTTCTGCTGGGCCTCGTTGAGGGCTTCTACGGATTTCTTGAGGGCTTCTGTTATCTCTGCGGAGTTGCCCTCCAGATAGTCGATGGATTCATCGGACGTCTTCTGAACGGAGATGCCCGATCCGATTCCGGTTATGACGGACCTGTTGCCCGTTACCTTCACAGGGATGTAGCAGGATGCGCCGACGGGAACCATGATCTCGTCGCCTTCCTTCGCATCCTTGAAGGCCTTCACGGCCTCCAGAGCGAGGGAGACCTCGTCGAGGGACATGCGCAGGACCTGGACCTGGCGAGACATAGCCTCGACTCTGTCCTTGTAGGCATCCATCAGGGCCAGGGCCTGACGGAGCTCGTTGTCGTCCAAGTTCACTCACCGATCTGGTATTTGACGACGTGGTTGACGACCTGGTCGGCGGGGATCTCGGTGACATCGGTGATGTCGATCTGCCATCTCTTCAGCTTGTGCTTGCTGCCGATGGTGGAAACGGCCTTCTCTTTGACGGCGGGGACGTCCTCTGCGGCCATCTCGATGGAGAAGGGCTGCCTGATCTGCCTGGGGTCTGCGTAGGTTCCAGTGACACGGAATGCTTTCATAGTGATTACCTTGGTTTCGGCATCCGCAACCACTTAATAAATGATTTGCCCGCGCTATATATTATAAGAAGGAGGAAACGAGGTTATACTCCGGTGTCAGCCACGATGTGCCAGACGCCAGACGCCAGTAGATCGGGGAGGATGGGATATCAGAACAGTTTGGTCTTCTGGCACTCTTCGGAGGCGAATCCGAAGTCGGCCATCTTGCGTCCGATCAGGAATACGGCTGCGAATTCGGGGACCTCAGTCTCGCCCTTGAGCGAGAAGTGTTCTCCCTTCATGTCGAGGTCCGCAGGCTTCCTCATGGTTATCTTGACAGGATCGTCGGAATAGGCATCGGGCACTGCCATCTGCAGAGGATCGAAGTCCGTCAGCTGCTCCCGGGTGATCGGTGTGACTCTCAGTCCGCTCTTCCCATGGACCGAGCCTGGAAGACGTATGAGTCTTTTTATGTCGGCGGTGACCGGTTCGTCGACCTCTCCGGAAAGGCGGTATGCGACATCTTCCTTCATCACTTTCATGAGCATGTTCTGGACGGAGGTGGACAGCATGGCCATGTTGTTCTTCTCGAAGAGCACTCCTCTAGCTTTTCTCAGCTCTTCCTGCGCTTTTGCGATGGACTTTCCATCGCTCTTCTTGATGCTCGGATATTCTCTTTTGATTTCCTTCATATCGCAGTCGCAGAACACGTTCACGACGTCCATGAGGCCCCCGCGCATCCTTTTCTTCCAGCCGCCTGCATCCGCAGGAGGAATCAGCCTGTCTTTCGCAACGTTGGTCCTCACGCCGTTGCCGGTGACGACCTTGGATGTCGCGACGCGGTTGATGGGGAACACCCAATCGATGTTCAGACCGGATCCCGTTATGTAATCCACGAGTTCTCTTCTCTCATGGGTCCCCAGCTCCATGACGTCGGGAGTCCGGACATGCGCGTGGTATCCTCTCCCTCCGGAGAACGTTATATGGACCTGATCCTCGGAGAAGCCGAGGTCCCCCAGCAGGAACGAGTCTACCAGATTGATCATCTCGGATCTGATCTGGAGGATCATCTGCGCGTATGTCATCTCCTTCGCGCCGTCCAGGTGGTCCGCGTCCAGGTCGAAGATGAGTTCTGCGCCCAGCCACTGCTTGTCCTCCATCACGGGCTCGTTCGGCTTCCGGTAGTAGGATGTGGAGTAGTAGCTGTGGGCAGGGACGTTGCCCTGCATGTATCTGTGCAGCTCCTCCGGGCTGGAGAAGGACAGGTGCCTCTGCACGAAGTTCTTGTCGAAGAACATGAATCCGAATTCCCTGCGTGCGAATCTGTCCGGCAGGATGGCGCTTTCCGTCCGGTAGTATTTCTTGAACGCCTTGAGCATGAAGCGGGAATTGGAGTCCATTGGCCGAAGATTGGAAGCGGCACTATATAAGAAGGATGCGACGCTTCCAAAGAGTAGTGTATTATCATGGCAAAGGGATGAGGGATTGATGAGCGAGAAGGTGCCCGTATACGACAACCATATCCACATGTCTCCCTCGGGGAGGAATGTGGATGCGCTGAGAGAGTACGAGGCGGCCGGAGGCACAGGCCTTACGCTGGTTACCCTGCCGTATGCGGAAGTTCCTATACGCAGAGGTTCTGATTTCTCAGAGTCATACGATATCACGTACAGGCTGGCAGCCCAGGCTCGCGAGGCGACAAATCTCGAGATCAACATCGCCGTCGGGCCCTATCCTGTTCTTCTGATCCCTCTTGCGGAAGCATACGGTCTGGACAATGCCGAGGCCATGCTGATAGAAGGCATGGAGGCCGCCGCCAGGGATGTGACTGAAGGAAAGGCGTCAGCCATCGGGGAGATCGGCAGGCCTCATTTTCCTGTCTCCCAGAAGATACGTGAAGCCTCCGATAGGATCCTGCTACGCGGTATGGAGCTCGCACGCGAAGCAGATTGCCCGGTGATAATACATTGCGAATCCGAAATCGATACGGATCGCTCTCTTGCAGAACTGGCTGACAAGGCCCGTCTCGATCGCGGAAGGGTGATCAAGCATTCGTCCCCTCCGCTGGTCACGCCGGAGGAGACATCCGGAGTCATGCCGTCCATCCCTGCTTCCCGTACGAATGTCCGCGAGGCGATAGGCAAAGGGACGGATCGCTTCATGATAGAAACGGACTACATCGACGACCCGTCGAAACCGGGAGCGATAATGTCCGTGACTACGGTGCCGAAGCGGGTAAGGGCATGGCTTTCCAATGGAGAGGTTCCGACGGAGAGCATATTCAGGATCTGCGGGGACATCCCCGAGTCGCTTTACAGAAGGTGAACGAATGGTTAGGGTGCTATGCATATATGACGAGGGGGCGGTTGTAGACACGCCCCTCATCGGTGCCAAGGGCTTCTCCGTGATGGTGGAGTCCGAAGGAAGAAGGATCATGATGGACACCGGCCTGAGGGACAGATACCTCGTTCACAACATGGAGTATCTGGACATCGATCCCTCTTCTCTGGAGGCGGTCGTCGTTTCCCAGAGGATGGCGGAGAACAGCCGTGCTCTCGACGGGCTTCTGAATCAGAGAAGCGATCCTATCGATGTCTATGCGCCCGAGGGCCTGTATTCAGGAAAACGCGGCATTCTATCCAGATCCGTCGGATTGTCCGATGACAATAGGGGGAAGGCGCATCTTCACGACATCGGCGAATGGACGGAGATCATCCCGAAGGTGTGGCTGTCTCCTCAGCTGGAGTCGGATGACGGATATCGGGAATCGTTCCTGGCCATCGAGGGAAGGCGTCTCGCCGTAGTCAGCGGAAGGGGGCATTCCGGTCCGGAACTGCCGCTCGGCGCCGTCAGAGAGAGGTTCGGTCGCGATGCGCATACCTTCATCGGTGCTGTCCTGCTCGAAAAGAGGAAGAAGCCTATTGCAGAGGCCTATGCCGCGGATTTCGAGGCATACGGCTGTATCGATCTCCACCTGAACCACTGCACTGGAAGGGACGGCATGACCAACCTCAGGACCCATTTCGGTCTAGAGGGGGTCGACGAGTTCTACGTCGGAATGGAGCTGGAGCTCCGAGGTTCGAAATAGGAATATACCACGGCGGGATATCGGAAAAGACCATAGGAGGAACAATCGGATGAGTTTCTGGCGTCTTAGAACAGGGATAATGTTCGCGATGATGACCCTCATACTCGTTGTGCTGGGTTCGCTGGTCGGACAGATCTTCCACAACTGGCAAGCCGGGTTGATCGTGATGCTGGTCGTCTCCATCGGCTTCAACTTCTTCGCGTACTTCTTCTCCAAGAGCATGGCTCTCAGGAGCAACAACGTGACGCTGGTCACGAGGGAGCAGGAGCCCAGGCTGTACGATATCGTCCAGAGACTCGCGGAGAAGGACGGCCTCCCAATGCCCGAAGTAGGCATAGCGAATGTTCCAATGCCGAACGCGTTCGCCACCGGAAGGAATCCCAAGAATGCTGCCGTAGTGGCCACCCGTCCCCTGCTCAACATGCTGAACGACGACGAGCTGGAGGGGGTCCTGGCGCACGAGCTGTCCCACGTCAAGAACAGGGATATCCTCGTGATGTCCGTTGCCTCCACCATGGCTTCTCTCATCGCGTATGTAACCAGGATCGCCGTATGGTCCGCGATGTTCAGCAGCGACAGGGACAACGGCAATTTCGCATTGGCGATAATAGCCGATATAACGCTGCCCATAGCGGCGCTTCTCGTGCAGATGGGGGTCTCCCGCAACAGGGAGTATCTGGCCGACGAGTCCGGAGCGAGGCTGACCGGGAAGCCGATGGCCCTGGCCAGCGCGCTGACGAAGATCGAGGGCGGATGCACCGCCAAGAGCAACGATTACAGCAATCCGTCGTACGAGAACGTGTGGATTTCATCCCCGTTCGGCAAGAAGGCCGTCAGAGGCCTGGCGGGTCTTTTCATGACGCACCCGTCCACTCAGGACAGGATCGCCAGGCTCAAGGCCCTGGACGAGGAGATCAACGGAGTTTACCGTCAGTGACGGAGGGGCCTTCGGGCCTTCTCCGTCAGTTCACGGGCTCCCATTTCGAGAGCTCGTTGACCTTCGAGAGGGTCGATCCGCGCTCTATCTCCTCGCGGGTCCTGTTCTCCCTCTCATGAACGTCGAGCGCCCTGTTGGCGACTTCGACGGCCGCCTCCTTGGGCACGACGACGATGCCGCTCTCGTCGCCTATTATCCAGTCTCCGGTGCGTACGCGCTGGCCGCCTACGACGACTTCTATCCCTATGCCTCCGTATCCTTTGGGTTCTCCTGCGCATGGGGCGACGGTTCTGGAGAATGCCGGGAATCCGAGGTCGCGTATGTCGTCTATGTCTCTGATGGCTCCGTCGATGACGATTCCCTTGACGCCCATGACCATGGCCGAATGGGATGCGAGCTCGCCCCATACCGCCACGGGACCTCCTCCTACGTCCACGACGAGGACATCTCCCTCTCTGGCGCGATCTATCGCCTCCACGGGTTTGGCCCAGTCGCCGTTGGCTGTCTGCACGGTGAGCGCGCGACCGACCATCTTCTGGCGATGCGCGAGCGATTGCGGGATGATGCCCGTCATTACCCCCTGTTTGTGGAATGCATCGGATATGTTGCAGGTGGACACTCTTCCGAAAGCTTCGAAAAGATCAGTCTCGCCGTATTTCCTCGCGAGATCCGTGTCGACTCTGGCGCCGGACATGGCTTTCTTGATATTCCCTGCCGCGGACTGGATATCGGCGGTCTTGATGATGCCGCCTCCGACTATGATGTCGGATGCGCCGGCCTCGACATATTCTCCCGCGTTCTCGGCCGTTATGCCTCCTGCGACGGCGACGGGTATCGATACGGATGCGACGATCCTCCTGAGAACGTCCACAGGAGGCTCTTCGCCTCTCATCTGCGTGTCTATGCCCATATGCATGCAGATGTATGATGCTCCGAGGGCCTCTACACGCTTCGCACGCTCGACCCTGTCGGGGACGTTTATCATATCCACCATTATCGAGGCGCCGTACTTGCGGCCGGCCATGACGGCCTCCTCGATCGTGGCGTCGTCCGCGAGGCCGAGGACAGTGACTATGTCGGCACCCGCCTTGGCCATTATCTCGACCTCGAAGGAGCCTGTGTCCATGGTCTTCGTATCGGCGATTATCGTACGGCCGGGGAACTCTCTTCTCAGAACGCGGACGGCTTCCGCGCCTTCGCTTTTGATCAACGGGGTTCCGGCCTCTATCCAGTCGGCTCCCCCGTCGACTGCTTCACGGGCGATGGCGACGGCCCTGTTCAGCTGCATCAGATCCAGAGCGACTTGGAGAGTAGGCATGCCGAAAGCATCCTGGAGTCGCTATTAACTCTTTTCGCGGGTCTCGGAATCGTAAAGTGCCACTCAGCTCGCCCGTCTATCATCACATAGCAGCTCGAAAACGATCATCACTGTGGCGTGTCTGCATAATTCTTCATCAATAAACGGTTTTGTACGCTTCGGCGAGCGGTAATATACATTGCGGATGATTGGGATTCAAGGTGATTACTTGTTCTGTCCGAATTGCGGCAAGCAGATACCCGATGATGCGAAGTTCTGTCCCGAATGCGGGTTCGCATCGTCTAAGACCGAAGCCACCGGGTCCAAGCCCGTGGATGCCAACACGGCCATAATGTTCAACAAGAAATCCGAGGGTCTGGCACTCATCCTTTCGCTGTTGATCTGCGGACTCGGGCAGATCTATGTGGGCAAGGCCACAAGAGGCATAGGGTTCCTGCTGGGCGCCATCGTGCTGGCAGTTCTTTCCGCCTTCCTGTTCTTCCCGATTATAGTGGCGTTCGTGCTCTGGGTCTACGGAATGTACGATGCTTACAATCTTGCACGCCAGTACAACGAATACCTTCTTTCCCATAACGGGCAAACCCCCTGGTGAGCGGGGAGAGCGGACGGTTCTGTTCTTCGAAAGCCGTCCGCTCGGTGACTTTATCAATATCTTAGGCATCGATGCTTTCGGGCCCACCGATGTTCAAGAAGAAGGAATCCAAGCCTAAGGTGCGCGTGCTCTTCGTCGAGCAGAAGAACGATTTTGCCTCCCAGATGGCGGAGTATTTCGCAAGGCAGCTGTTCGATGACAGATATGAGCTCTACAGCGCTGGTCCAGAGAAGGATATCGTCGACTGCGACATGATATCCTCCATGTACGACAGCGGAGAGGACATCAGAAGGCAGGTTTCCAAGGATTTCAAGGACAGGGACTTCCTGAGAGAGGATGAGGATTACGATTTCGTCATCTACATGGACCGCCCCACATTCGACGAGTGGTCCGGCCGCACTCCTTGGAAGGGCAAGCAGATCCTCGCCGATGTGAAGCAGCGCTCCGATTTCACAGCCACGGATGATCTGGAGCTGTTCCACGAGTATGTCGCTTCGATGAACGAGGTCAAGGAATGGGTCAGGACCCATATGGACGACCCCGAGGCCCTGAAGGGCATGGTCGTTGCATGATCCCTGTGATCATCTACGACGAGTGCCAGTGCGATCCCAAGAAGTGCACGGCCAAGCGCATGCTGAAGTTCGGTCTCGGGAAGGAGGCCAAGACCCTGAAGGCGATTCCTTCCGGGTCCGTCGTGCTGTCGCCGTTCTCCGACCGCGCTCTATCGCCCGCGGACATAGTACATGCCCGCAAAGGCCTCGTCGTCATGGATCTGACCTGGACGAATATCGACCAGTTTCCGAGAGTCAGGAGAACGGAGGAGCGTGCTCTGCCGTATCTGCTCGCATCCAATCCTATCAACTGGGGCCGCCCGATGGAGCTCAACAGCGCCGAGGCCGTCATGGCTTCGCTGTACATCCTCGGGGAGAAGGAGCAGGCCGAGACATTTCTGGGACGTTTCAATTGGGCCCCTGAATTCATGAGGCTCAATGGAAATATGCTCGAGGATTACTCCAAGGCGAAGGACAGCACCGAGGTTGTCCGGATACAGAACGAGTATATCGAATCCGTCGTGGGCGGACGTACCGAAGATTCCTCGGACGCAGAAGAGAATCATAAGGGGTGAAAGGCGTTTGTGCGCCCTTTCGGGCGCGTATTCCGATCTCAGTCGGAGATGCAGCCGGCGGGGCACTCGTCGACGCAGGCGCCGCAGTCGACGCATTTGCCGGCGTCGATGATTGCGATGTCCTCGCAGGTGATGGCGCCCTCGGGGCAAACGTCGACACATGCTCCACATGCTACACACTCGGATCCGTTGATGGTTGCTGCCATTGCAATTACCTCTGATCTCAGGACCAACGATTCTCTATAAAATACGTACGGATTTCGAATCAGGAAGCCCTAAAAATCCCTATTTTTTGTTAGGGGAGTCTAACTGCGAAAGATCATCGATGTTCGATATCTGGCTATGCGGATTTCTGTCCTCGCTGCATGGATTTCGGGCCGCGCATCCTTTTAGTTTTCCTTGAAACTCCTTGTTCGTCCGGTTTGTCTCCGGGGTTCTTCGTTTCGCACGCATACGTCATGTTTATCAGTGATGCAGGCATGGTCTTGGCGTATGAGCGGAGACGATCTTCTGGTGATGATATGGCAGGCCCTCGGTGACGACAAGGTCACCACGAAGGAAGCCACGGACAGGCTGGAGGAGGCATTCAAGTACAGATGCCCCGACGACCTCGCCAAGACGTTCATGAAGTACCGGAAGGCCGGGCTCCTGAAAGGACAGGTGTCCATGGATCGCGGCGGATGGGTCTGGTGGGTGGACGACGAATGCCGCACCAAGGGGGCCAACCGATGCCCTCCAACTATCAGGACGAAGATATCCAGGCCGCCTGGAACGATGTGTTCTCCAAAGACAAGTACCGCATCATGATCTCATGCATAGCGGACAATTTTCCTCAAAAGAAAAGCGTCAGGGTGGATTATGCCGATATCAACGCGATGAGCGTGGATTTCGCCATGTTCGTCCTTGATGAGCCCGATCGTTGCATAGAGATCGCCAAGAGGACCGTGATGTCGCTGGTCCCCAACATAAGCCGCCCGGGGGAATCGATCAATGTCAGGATTTTCAATCTGCCCCGCGACGCCAAGGTCGATATCCGCAATCTCAGGGCGGACCATCTCCGCAAGCTGGTGGCGGTTGACGGACTGGCAAGGAAGGTAACCACCGTAAGGCCGAGGATGACGCATGCGCTCTTCAGATGCGCCCGCTGCGGCTCCGAGATATGGGTGGAGCAGCCCGGAATGATCCTCAAGGAGCCTCTGATGTGCAACAACCCCGAGAGCGGATGCAACAAGCAGTCTACCAGATTCATACTGGACGAGAAGGCCTCCTCCTACATCGACACACAGAAGATCGAGATACAGGAGAGCCCCGAGGGGCTGAGGGGAGGGGCGCAACCCGAGAGGATCACAGGCTACGTCGAGGACGACATCGCAGGTGTGGTCACGGCCGGTAACAGGGTGACTCTCAACGGCATCCTCCGTTCCGCGGAGAAGAACGAGAGGGACAAGTCCACCGTTTTCGAGATCTATCTCGATGTGGTCTCCGTCGAGTTCGAGCAGCATGAGTACGATGAGATCGTCATCACCGAGGATGACGAGAAGCAGATCCTCGAGATGTCCATGGACCCGATGCTCTATGAGAACATCGTGAAGTCCATCTCCCCGTCGATCTACGGTCTGGATTCCGTCAAGAGGGCCATCGCCCTGCAGCTCTTCGGAGGATGCCACAAGGAGATGGACGACGGGACCGTCATGAGGGGGGACATGCATATCCTTCTGATCGGAGATCCGGGAGTCGCGAAGTCCCAGCTTCTCAGGTACATGAGCTCTCTCGCCCCCCGCGGAATCTATGCATCGGGGAAGTCAGCTTCCGCTGCAGGTCTGACCGCCGCCGCAGTCAGAGACGATTTCGGTGACGGCAGATGGACTCTGGAGGCGGGAGCCCTGGTGCTTGCAGACAAGGGTCTGGCATGCATCGATGAGCTGGACAAGATGACCGATCAGGACCGTTCCTCCCTGCACGAGGCCATGGAGTCTCAGAGGATATCGGTGGCCAAGGCGGGGATAACCGCGACCCTCCAGTGCAGATGCTCGATGCTCGCAGCGGCGAACCCCAAATACGGCAGGTTCGAGGAGGATTCCCCCATCGCGGACCAGATCGAGCTGCCTCCGGCGCTGATGTCCCGTTTCGATCTCATCTTCGTCCTCACGGACAAGCCCGACAAGAAGAAGGACACGGCCATAACGGAACATATCCTGAACGCGCATCAGCGCGGACAGGTGAGGATGATGCATGAGGGCGAGAGGATCCCCGGCATCGATGCCGAGAAGATCCTGGATATGACGGACAGCATCAGGCCCGTCTACGATCAGGAGATGCTGAGGAAGTACGTCGCCTATTCCAAGAGGATAACCCCCATTATGACCGAGGATGCCAAGAGGATCATCGAGAACAGCTTCCTCAGGATAAGGAGCATGGGCAACGGAGGCAATTCCGTTCCGATAACCGCCAGGCAGCTGGAGGCCTTCGTCCGTCTTTCCGAGGCCTCGGCAAAGATGCGGCTGAGCGCAGTTGTCACCGATGTGGATGCGAACCGTGCGGTCGATCTGGTCGAGGACTATCTGCGCAGGATCGCGGGCAACGACGAGGGCGGTTTCGATATAGACAAGATCGCCACCGGTATAAGCTCCAAGGACCGCAACAAGATCGACGTGGTCCGTCAGATATTCAGGGAATTCGGCGCCGACGGGCTAGGTTCCGACGAGCTGACCCAGCACGGCGCCAGCCAGGGCCTCGACGACCTCGATGTCGTGAGGGCGCTGAAGCAGCTGAGCGATGCGGGCGAGATATACAAGAGCCCTGCAGGAATCTACAAGTTGGCATGAACATGTATGTAAGGATCCATACCCGGGGCGACGAGAGGATAGTCGCGGCCTGTGACGAGGACATCATAGGGATGACCTTCTCCGAAGGAAAGGCCAAGATAACCGTTCATGAGGACTTCTATAGGGGCGAGAGCCTTTCGGAGGAGGCGTTCGTCCAGAGGCTGGGGATAGCGACGATCATAAATCTCGTCGGCAACGACGTGGTCGACATCGCCATACGCGAGGGATACGTCTCGCCGGGGTCCGTCCTCGTCATCGGCGGAGTGAAGCATGCCCAGGCGGTGTTGATGTGAATTTCTGTGTCAAGTGCGGCAATGAATGCGAGGAGTCCCTCGACGGCCTATGCATAAGCTGCTGGCTGGCCGGGCGCAAGCTGGTGGACCTCCCCCATCACGTCGATCTCCACGTGTGCACCAACTGCCGCGAGTACGATTTCGGAGGCAGGTGGGTCAGGAAGGACCCTCTCGTGGCCATCCAGGATGCCGCGGTCGACGCTCTGATGGTGGTGAAGGGTGCCGAGGTGGAAGCTGTCGCGACAGCTGTCGAGGAGCAGGATCCCAGGTCGTTCCTGGTCACCGTCCATGCGGACTGCACCGTGATGGGCTATCCGACGGAGGGTGACGCATCGACCGTCGTCAGGATAAAGAACACCGTCTGCAGGAGGTGCTCGAGGCAGCTCGGCAGCTACTACGAGGCCATCCTTCAGGTGAGGACCGTCTCCGGGAAGCTGGACGATGCTACGCGCGAGGATGCGCTCGCAATGGTCGAGGGGTCTGTGGCCAGGCAGGCTGTGAACAACAGGCAGCTCTTCATCACGAAGATGGAGCTGGTGCCGGGCGGAGTGGACGTGTACCTCTCGTCCATAGCGCTGGGCAAATCGTTGGCCAAGGAACTGGCGGATGCGTTCTGTGCCGAGACGAAGGAATCGCCCAAGCTGGTCGGTCAGACCACCGACGGTCAGGACATGTACCGTCTCACCTATCTCGTCCGCCTTCCGGATTACAGGGTCGGCGACATCGTCTCGTTCCAGGGGAAGCACTACAGGCTCTCGCGCCTCAACGGAAGCGGGGGGAAGCTCACGGGTCTCGCCGATTTCAGGGACCGTCCGGTCCGTCGTGCGGACATGCCTTCCGTGAAGCTGTACGAGAGGTCGGGAGACCTCGCCGAGGCGACCGTCGTCAGCAGATCCGGGACGGAGATACAGGTCCTGGATCCCTCGAACTATTCCACCGTGGATCTCAAGGTCCCTTCGGACGCCGAGATCGGCGATGCGGTACGCGTGGTCCGCATAGACGACGTCCTGTACTACGTGCCCGACTCGTCGGCCAAGAGATGATGCCAAATACGGAGAGCTCCGTCATCGGCGCATGATAAAGCTCCCCGAACCCATCGACCAGGTCGTGGTGAACCTGCTCCGTCTCGCGAACACCAAGATTCCGGAGGACGTGGGATGGGCTCTCGAGGCCGCGGGTATGTGGGAGACCAGTCCCGTGGCATACACCCAGATCGGTGCGATCATGGACAATCTGAAGAAGGCCGAGCACATGGGCAAGCCGATGTGCCAGGATACCGGCATCCCCGTGTTCTACGTACGCGGGAGGTTCGATTCCTCGATATCTGTCGAGATCGCAAGAGGGGTCGAGAGGGCGACGCGCGAGATCCCTCTGCGCCCCAACACGGTGGATCCCCTCACCAGGGAGAACGACGGCAGGAACCTGGGCCAGGGGATGCCGCAGATCCATTACATTCCTACTGATGATGATTTCACGGAGATCACAGTTCTGCCGAAAGGCGCAGGATCGGAGAACATGACCCGTCTCGGCATGCTCAATCCGGCAGACGGCATAAAGGGCGTCGAGGACTTCATCGTCGATGCCGTGCTCGATGCGGGCGGCCGCCCCTGTCCCCCGTCCATTGTAGGCGTGGGCATAGGCGGCATGTCCGATTCGTGCCTCGAGATGGCCAAGGAAGCGCTCGTCATGCCGCTCGACGCGGAGAATCCCGATCCCGTCCTCAAGGAAATGGAGGAGAGGCTGTTCGTGAGGCTCAACGCCTCCGGATTGGGTCCGATGGGCCTCGGCGGCTCCACCACATGCCTCGGCGTGCGCATAAAGAAGGCCAACTGCCACACCGCCAGTCTACCCGTCGCGGTCAACATAGGGTGCTGGGCCACTCGCAGGGCGTCCGCGAGGATCACTTCCGACGGCGTCGATTATGCGCAGGGGGCGATCCTGTGACCGTCCTTCAATCCCCTCTGAACGATGCCGCGGTCAGGTCGCTGAAGCTGGGGGA
>ERZ808246.240-NODE-240-length-48882-cov-4.169537_pt1 | contig 48882 bp, 32 predicted proteins | sample MGYA00521083_ERZ808246 | MGnify/ENA primary metagenome ERZ808246 (study PRJEB31516, sample SAMN03275577) | gut metagenome | biome: mammalia-associated habitat; material: feces | host: Papio cynocephalus | place: Kenya | collected 2012-07-07 ... | reverse complement strand
ATAATCTATCCAGTAGTAAGTTCACACTTGGTACTGTAGTTAATGCAAGACTTACTTCAAGGTCACATACTATTTCAAATACAGTATGATCATAATAATCAAGTCCTCTTACAATGCCCGAATCTATCGTATATTCAATACCCATATTATCAAGGCAGGTCTTGAATTTTTCAAAATGCTCACGGCAATCATCGCAAATATAATCGAGCAGAACGGGTGCGTCCTTGCCTATGCTTTGGCATATCTCCGATTTGCAGTCCAGAATTCTCAGCGGATTTCTTTCAAATCTGCCCCTGCACGTTTCGCACAATTCATCAAGGTGCGGTCTGAAATACTCTCTTAAGCGCTCATTGTACGCCTTACGGCATTCCTTACAGCCTATGCTGTTTACGTGTACCGTCAAATCTTTCAGTCCCACACGGTCAAGAAATGTGAGCGCAAGCGAAATAACCTCGGCGTCGATTGTCGGCTCTTTTGCGCCGAAAACCTCCACACCAAACTGATGAAATTCTCTCAATCTTCCCTTTTGGCTTTTCTCATATCTGAAACAGGGAATATTGTAATACATCTTTGCGGGCATAGCCTCCGCATAAAGACTGTTCTGCAGAAAGCTGCGCACCACGGACGCCGTTCCCTCGGGTCGAAGCGTAACGCTTCTGCCGCCCTTGTCAAGGAATGTGTACATCTGCTTTTCCACAACGTCCGTTGTGTCGCCGACGCCACGCTCAAACAATTCCGTATGCTCAAATGTCGGAACACGTGTTTCCTTATAATTAAAGCAAGCGCATACCTTTTTAAATTCCCCTTCTATATATTGCCACTTATAGCTCTCGGAGGGCAAAAGATCCTTAGTGCCCCTCGGCGCTGTTGTAATAAGCATATAATCACTCCCATAAAACATAAATACTCAGAATATATTTTAACCCCTATGCGGTATATATGTCAAGTAATTTTGACAAAATTTATTGCATTAAGACCTCAATCGCCTTTGAAAGCTGTGTATCACTGCCCTCTGGGATTGATTCGGGATAGTAGTTTTTATACTCCTCACTAAGTTCAACGGTTATATCGGGTTCTACCCCCGTCCCGTGTATGCAAACGCCGTTCGGCGAATAGTACTTGGCAACGGTGACCGACATTCCCGATCCGTCCGTGAACGGATATACCGACTGCACAATCCCCTTACCGAAGCTTGTAGTGCCTATAACGGTTGCTTTTTTATAATCCTTAAGGCATATTGTCAAAAGCTCCGACGCACTGGCGCTGTCTTGATTTATAAGTACAACTATTGGAATGTTCATTTCATTCGAGTCGGAGGAATACGTCTTTTTCTTTCCGTTTTTATACTCGATTGTGGTAATTGCCCCCTCCGGCACTATCATATCGGCAATATCGCACATAATGTCCAACGCTCCGCCGGGGTTTCCCCTTAAATCGATTATCATTTTCTGCATACCGCTTTCGGTAAGTTTTCCTACTTCGTCCTTAAACTCGGTATACGTACTTCGTTTACTGCCTGCCGCCTCGGAATTAAAGTTTGTTATACGCACATAGCCTATATTGTTTTCAAGCATTTTGCCCGTTACCGAGTCTTTGTCAATATCCTTGCGGACAACATTTATGTCTGTTGTCTCCCCATTTCTCACAATCGTGACGGTAACGCTTGTGCCCTTACCCTCGCTCTTGATTTTTTCCACGGCGTCGCTCATATGCTCGCCGTCAAACGTCTCGCCGTCCACAGCGGTAATTATGTCGCCTGTCTGTATTCCCGCCTCTGCCGCCGGAGAATTTGCCGACACGTCAACAACCTCTATGCTGTTGTTTTCCGTATTTGCCGATACCGTTATTCCTATTCCGACATATGCGTCATTCATAGCGGACAGATACCGTTCAAAAACTTCGGGGCGGTAATAATGCGTATACGGCTCACCCAGACCCTCCACATAAGCGGTAAGAGCCGCCTCATTTGCGTCCGCATCGTCAACATCATAAAGGTATTTTGTTTTAAGTATTTTATTTATTACCGTCAGCTTATTTGTAAAATTCTTATCGGGCGATAATGACGGCAGATACACAAACACATAAGTATTAAGAAAATTGGCAATCCCGAAAGTGATTATTGCCGTCATCACTATGGCAATTATCACTCTTTTTCTGCTTTTTTTCTTCGGGATAACGTCAAGCTGTTCTTCCACTTCAAAAAACTCCTTCCAAAAACAAAAGGGCGTTTTCACGCCCTTATTTACGTTTAATCATATTTTCATCGGATTGGACGCCAAATACTTATGAACCATCATCGCAACCTTAAATACAATTGCCTGGTCAAACTTTCTCAAATCCAGTCCCGTCAGCTTATAGATTTTTTCAAGTCTGTAAACAAGCGTGTTTCTGTGAACGAAAAGCTGTCTTGACGTTTCGCTGACATTAAGATCGTTACCGAAGAATTTATTGATGGTAAGTATTGTTTCGTCATCGAGCGCGGTAAGATCGCCTTTCTTGAATACCTCCTGCAGGAACAGCTCGCACAGCTTTATCGGAAGCTGATATATAAGTCTGCCTATTCCGAGATTATCATAATTCAGAATATACTTTTCCTCATCGAACACCTTGCCGACTTCAAGAGCCGTCTGTGCCTCTTTATAGGAATTGTTAAGCTCATCTATATTGTTTGCCGGCGAGCTTAATCCGATAAGCACCGTAAGCATTGTTTCGGCATTTATTGTATCGAGTATCGACTGCGCCGTATTCTCAAGCTCCTCCGACGAAACAACCTCTTTAAGCTCTTTTATAAGAGCGATATTGTTTGCATCTATATGCACGATAAAGTCCTTTTCCTTATCGGGGAACATATTTCTTACTACTTCGTAAATTCCCGTTTCGCCCGTTTCCTGTACCTTTATGATAAACACCGCTCTCGGTGCTTCAATATCCACATGCAGTTCGCGTGCTTTCTGGTGCAGATCGAATGACAGAAGATTATCCAGAATGATATTCTGCATAAAGTTTGTCTTATCATATTTTTCATCATAATAATGTCTTACATTGTTTGCCGCAATAACGATTGAATTACAGCAGTATTTCGATACCTCGTCCGTACCGTCAACATATACAATATATTCCGCATAAGGCTTATTTGACATTGCCTTTACTGTGTATCCGTTTTTAAACAATGTTTTATCACTGTTTGAAACAGCCATAACCAGTTCGTCCATTATGTCGGGGTCAGGCTCCGAACCGTTGTATGCTAAAATCAATCCGTGAGAATCCGCAATTCCGAATCTTTTCGGGAATACATCAGCCATTTGTGTTATTATCGTCTGAAACGCTTTGCTTATCATTCCTCTTATCCTCCAGTTTGGTTATAATCAATTATACTGCTATTATACAACATTTTTTTTCTAATTTCAAGATATTTTTTTGTTAATTTTGTATGAATAGCAAAATGTCAATAATTAAGCCTTAAAATATAGCAATTTTATTGCATCATAGGCGTGTTTTTATGTCATTGAGCGCAATAATGTTTACATTTTGAGCATTATACTGCGCCTCCATAACATCAACAAGCGCTCCCACCGTATCAAGGCTTGTCATAATCGTCACGTCACATTCTATAGCGGTACGTCTGATTTTAAATCCGTCCGATTTTACATCATTTCCTTTTTTGGGAATGTCTATTATAAGGTCGACTATTCCGCTTCGGATAATATCAAGAACGTTCGGCACGCCCTCGCTTATCTTTTTCGCACGCTGAACGATTATGCCGTTCTCTTCAAGCAAATCCGCCGTTCCCGACGTTGCTATAAAGTTACAGCCGCACGCCGCAAATCTCTTTGCAAGCGGTAAAAATACTTCTTTGTCTATATCACGTATAGTTGCGAGTATGGTTGAACCCTTCTTCGGTATTCTCGTACCCGCCGCCGTAAATCCCTTGAACATTGCCTCCTCAAAGCTCTTTCCCACTCCGAGAACTTCGCCCGTAGAACGCATTTCGGGTCCTAACGACACCTCCACCTGCGGAAGCTTTTCCGTTGAGAACACAGGAACTTTTATCGCAACAGCGTCCGTTTCGGGCGCAATCCCCGTTTCGTATCCCATATCCTTAAGCTTTTCGCCGAGCATTATCCTTGTTGCAATGTCGATAACGGGTACATTCGTAACCTTTGTTATATACGGCACGGTACGGCTCGAACGCGGATTTACTTCGATTATATACAAATCGCCCTCAAACTCGATAAACTGAATGTTTATCATACCGATTACCTTAAGCTCAATTGCAATTCTGTATGTTACGTCCTTTATTTTTTCGATTATATCAGCCGGCACATGCTGCGGCGGATATATCGATACCGAGTCGCCGCTGTGTATTCCGGCACGCTCGAGATGCTCCATTATTCCCGGAATAAGCACGTCCGTTCCGTCACAGATTGCGTCCACTTCAAGCTCCCGTCCGCCGAGATAACGGTCGATAAGTACGGGGTTTTTGCTGTCCTTTGCAAATGCGTCCGTAAGATAGCGCACAAGATCGGCTTCGTTTCGTGTTATCTCCATTCCCTGTCCGCCGAGAACGTATGACGGACGTACAAGCAGAGGATACGAAAGCTTTGCAGCCTCTGAAATACCCTCCTCAACGCTCCATACCGCCTTGCCTTTCGGGCGCTTAATATCGAGCTTTTCAAGCATTTCGTCAAACTTTTCCCTGTCCTCCGCCTCATCTATATACTTAGGCTGTGTGCCGAGAACGGGAACGTTCTTGTCTGCAAGGAAATTTGCAAGCTTTATTGCCGTCTGACCGCCAAACTGCAGTATAACTCCGTCCGGCTTTTCAAGCGTTATGATATTGTATACGTCCTCCTCGGTGAGCGGCTCGAAATAAAGCTTGTCGGAGGTATCGAAGTCGGTCGACACCGTTTCCGGATTATTGTTTATAATAATCGTTTCAACGCCTGCTTTTTCAAGCGAAAGCACGCTGTGTACCGAGCAGTAGTCAAACTCTATTCCCTGTCCTATTCTTATCGGACCCGAGCCTATAACTATAACCTTTTTCCTGTCTGACGGGAACGATTCGGTAACCTCGTCATATGTCGAATAGTAATACGGCGATACCGCCTCAAACTCACCGGCACACGTATCAACCATTTTATATACAGGCGTAATATTCATTTCCGCACGCTTTTTATACACATCGTCCGCACTGCAGCCGATAAGCTCCGAAATTCCCTTGTCGGAAAAGCCCATTTTCTTAAAGCGCTTCATCTGCTCCGCCGTAAGCTCTTCAAGCTTATACTGCTTTATTTCCTCCTCGGCGTCAACAATGTTCTTTATCTTATTTAAGAAGAACATATCCATACCCGTTATGTCGGAAAGCTTATCGAGATTATAGTTTCTTCTGATAAGCTCCGCAAGGTCGAAAAGTCTTTCATCATCAGGCACTATTACTCTTTGGCGCAATTCCACTGTAGAACGCTTTTTCGAGCTTGCACGCTCAAGCGTATACTGCTTTATTTCAAGCGAGCGTATACCCTTTAAAAGCGACGCCTCAAAGCTGTTTGCGATAGACATTATCTCGCCCGTTGCCATCATCTTTGTGCCGAGTCTTCTTCTTGCACCGAAGAATTTATCAAAAGGCCACTTCGGGATTTTTGTTACGATGTAGTCAAGTGCAGGCTCAAAACAAGCATAGGTCTTGCCTGTAACGGCGTTTTTAATCTCGTCAAGATTATATCCGAGCGCTATCTTTGCGGCAATCTTTGCAATCGGGTAACCCGTTGCCTTTGACGCAAGTGCCGACGAACGGCTCACACGCGGGTTTATCTCTATTACCGCATAATTAAAGCTGTCGGGATCAAGCGCAAACTGAACGTTACAGCCGCCTTTTATTTCAATTGAATTGATAATATCTATAGCCGCTTTTCTGAGCATCTGATACTCTTTATCCGCAAGCGTAAGCGCCGGTGCAACAACTATCGAATCGCCCGTGTGAACGCCTACGGGGTCAACGTTTTCCATTGAACATATCGTAATACAGTTTCCCGCACCGTCACGCATTACTTCAAATTCAATCTCTTTCCAGCCTTTTATTGATTTTTCAAGGAGTACCTGTCCCACTCTCGAAAGGTGAAGTCCCTGAAGAAGTATTGCCTCCAGCTCCTCCGGCGTTTCGGCAATACCGCCGCCCGTTCCACCCAACGTGTAAGCAGGTCTTACTATAACCGGGTAGCCTATCCGCTTTGCAAAATCAAGTCCCGACTCCAAATCCGTCACAATTTCCGACGGTGCAATCGGCTGATGCGTGCGCTCCATAAGCTGTTTAAACGAATCTCTGTCCTCGCCCTCTTTTATCGAGGCAATGGACGTGCCGATTACACGCACGCCGTATTTATCGAGAATACCCTTATCGTACAGCTCAACGGACAGATTAAGTCCCGTTTGTCCGCCCATGCCCGCAACAAGCGCATCGGGGCGTTCCTTTTCTATTATTCTTTCAATGTATTCTGCGGTAAGCGGTTCGATATACGTTTTGTCCGCCATACCTCTGTCGGTCATAATCGTTGCAGGGTTGGAGTTTACCAAAACAACCTCCACGCCCTCTTCTTTTATCGCACGGCAAGCCTGTGTGCCGGAATAGTCAAATTCTGCGGCTTGTCCTATTACTATCGGACCTGAGCCTATAACGAGTACCTTTTTTATAGATTTATCCAACGGCATAATTTCTTCCTCCTTACTTGTTTATCGTTCCCAAAAATCTGTCAAACAGCCACTCCGTATCGATGGGACCGGGCGCCGCCTCGGGGTGAAACTGCACACTCATAACAGGAAGTTCCGTATGCATAATTCCCTCACACGTTCCGTCATTTACGTTCACAAACATATCAACCACCTTATCGGGAAGGTTTGACACGATATAGTTATGATTCTGGCTTGTTATATAGCATTTTCCCGTAATCAAATCCTTTACGGTATGATTTCCGCCGTGATGTCCGAACTTAAGCTTTTCGGTAGTTGCTCCGAGCGCAAGTCCTATTATCTGATGTCCCATACAAATTCCGCATACAGGTATTTTTCCGATAAGCGTTTTGATTGTATCCACTGTTCCGGGAGCGTCAAGCGGGTCTCCCGGTCCGTTTGATATAAACACGAGGTCTGCGTTTACGGCTTCTATTTCCTCTGCCTTTACGTTTGCAGGGAACACCGTTATTTTACAGCCGCGTTTTTTAAGATTTCTTAATATTCCGTCTTTTGCGCCCATATCCACAAATGCGATATGCGGCGTCCCGTCCTCGTTAATGACATACTTTTCATCAGAGGTTGTTTCCATTATTACGTTTGAGTTATCGAGAGAGTCCATAAGCTTTTTCACTTCTTCGTCCGTCGGCTCGCCCTGCATTATAACGGCTTTCATGCAACCGCCGTCACGGATTATTTTCGTAAGCGCACGTGTATCCACGCCCTCAAGTCCGACAACGCCCTCCTCCTCAAGAAAATCGTCAAGGTTCATTTCGTTTCTGAAATTTGACGGCGCATTGCATTTTTCCCTTACAACGAACGCCTTAAGGTGAGTATGCTTTGCTTCGTTATCGTCAAGATTTATACCGTAGTTTCCTATAAGCGGAAAGGTCATTGTTACTATCTGTCCGCAAAATGACGGGTCGGTAAGAGTTTCCTGGTAGCCTGTCATTCCCGTTGTAAAAACTATCTCCCCCGCTATATCCTTTACCGCACCGAACATATCGCCCGTAAAGCGCTGTCCGTTTTCCAAAATCAACTGTGCTTTCATAAAACCATAACTCCTTCCGTAAACCATTCAGAAAATGCATAAATTTTCAAAAAAAAAGACAATGATTATACATTGTCAATTAAACAAAAACGAACCGGCAAGTCCGCTGCCTGCATATGAAGTTTTATTCTTAATCTTTACCGTCACTGACATTGCCGTTCCTCCCGTATTCATTTCAATTATTGTACCATTATATTGCCGCTTTGTCAAGCACTTTTTATTATTTGTTGCATTATTTTGCATTTTGAGTGAATATTATGCAAATAAATGTATATTGTGCATACACAAAAGCGGCAACAAACCGAAGTTTGTTACCGCCCAAATTAACTATTTGCCCTCTACAATATTCTTTGTATCGATTGCAATCATAAGTTCTTCGTTTGTGGGAATAACAAGAGTTTTTACTCTTGCGCCGTCCGCCGAAATATCAACTGTTCCCCTTGTGTTGTTCTTATCCTTGTCGTATGTTATTCCGAGATAATCGAGTCCGTCAAGAATAAGACTTCTTGTATACGAATCGTTCTCGCCCACGCCTGCCGTCATTACAACAGCGTCAACGCCGTTCATTGCCGCAACATATGCGCCGATGTACTGCTTAACATGATATGCAAACATATCAAGAGCCAGCTTTGCACGCTCGTTGCCTTTATCTGCGGCACTGCACAAATCTCTGAAATCCGAAGATACGCCGGATATTCCGTAAACACCGCTCTCCTTGTTCATAACTTTGTCAACCTCTTTGTCGGTCATACCTTTGTTTAAAAGATATGTCACAACAGCCGGGTCCATTGAACCTGTTCTTGTTCCCATAGGAACACCGTCAAGCGGAGTAAATCCCATTGAAGTATCAACGCATTTTCCCCCGTCAACGGCACTTATTGATGAGCCGTTTCCGAGATGGCACGTAACAATCTTCAATTCTTCGGGTGCTTTGCCGAGGTATTTTGCAGCCTCCTGTGCAACAAACTTATGGCTTGTTCCGTGGAAACCGTATTTTCTTATGCCGTACTTTTCATAATATTCATACGGGAGCGCATACATATATGCCTTTGCCGGAATTGTCTGATGAAACGCAGTATCGAATACAGCAACCATAGGAGTGCCGGGCATAGCCTTCTGACATGCGTTTATTCCTATAATGTTCGGCGGATTGTGCAGCGGTGCAAGCGGTGTGCATTTTTCAAGCGCTTTTAAAACAGCGTCCGTAACAAGACACGATGACGCAAATTCCTCGCCGCCGTGTACCACTCTGTGACCTACCGCATCTATTTCGTCCATCGACTTTATAACGCCGACTTCCTTATCCGTAAGTATATCCATAACAGCGGCAATTGCGTCGCTGTGATCCTTCATCGGGATAACTTTCTTTATCTTGTCCATACCGGCAGCTACGTTTGTATACTGTATATCCGGCTCATCAATGCCTATTCTTTCGCAGAGTCCTTTTGCAAGAACGCTTTCGGTATCCATATCTATAAGCTGATATTTAAGCGATGAGCTTCCTGCGTTTATAACCAAAACTTTCATTTTTTTAACCGTCCTTTCCGATTATGAATTCTGAGCCTGAACAGCTGTTATTGCAACAACGCCCGCTATATCCTCAGCCACACAGCCTCTTGAGAGGTCGTTTACAGGCTTTGCTATTCCCTGGAGAATAGGGCCGTATGCTTCAGCCTTTGCAAGGCGCTGAGTAAGTTTATAGCCGATATTTCCCGCATCAAGGTTCGGGAATACAAGTACGTTTGCCTGTCCTTCAAGCGGTGATGACGGAGCTTTCTGACGTGCTACCGACTCAACTATTGCGGCGTCAAGCTGTAATTCGCCGTCAATTTTAAGTTCGGGTGCTTTTTCCTTGGCAAGCTTTGTAGCTTCCTGCATTTTTGTAACGAGGTCGCTCTTTGCCGAGCCGTATGTAGAATATGAAAGCATTGCAATTTTCGGTTCATCGCAAATAAGCTGTCTGTACGATTTTGCCGATGAGATAGCTATTTCCGATACCTCGTCCGCATTCGGGTCCTGATTAAGTCCGCAGTCTGCGAATATAAAAGTACCGTTACAGCCGTATGTACAATCGGGCACAATCATCATAAAGAATGCACTGACAAGCTTTGTGCCGGGAGCTGTTTTCAAAATCTGGAGCGCCGGACGTATTACGTTTGCCGATGAATTTACCGCACCTGCAACCATTCCGTCTGCCGCACCTGTCTTAACCATCATATTTCCGTAATAAAGCGGATCTTTTACGGTTTCTCTTGCCTGTTCGAGAGTTACGCCCTTTTTCTTTCTCAGTTCAGCGAAAAGCTCGGCATATTCTTCATTGCCGTTTTCGGGATTGATGATTTCAATTCCGTCAATATCGATTTTTTCGGCAGCGGCAATTGAATTTATCTTTTCGGGATTTCCCAGAAGTATTACCTTTGCATAGCCTTCCTTTTTAACTATGCCCGCACACTGAATTGTTCTTAATTCTTCACCCTCTGCGAGAACGATTGTCTTAATGTCCTCTTTTGCACGTTCCTTAAGCTTGTCAATAAATGCACTCATCGTAATCTGCTCCTTTTCAAATTTTTCCTAATGTTTAACAATTGTTTTTGCACGCAAAAACGGCAAACCCGAAAGGCTTGCCGTGATGTGGTGCCGATGGCCGGGGTCGAACCGGCACGGGAATTTCTTCCCACAGGATTTTAAATCCTGGGCGTCTGCCAATTCCGCCACATCGGCATATACTCCACAACGCAATTTAGTATATCATATTTTTTTTACGATGTCAATATATTTTTTGGTTTTTATTCATATTTTTTCTTAAAAAGCCGCCTTTTAAAAGGGGCAGAAAAAAGCTTCGGAACGGACAAACTGAACCCGACGGCGTACGTGTGTACCCCGAGAGGTTCAGTTTGTTCGTAGCAAAAAGGTATCTAAATAAAGATAAATTTTATTATTTGCTGTATTCCTAATAAAATTGTCTTTTTGCGGTCCGGACTTTTTTTACTGACCTAATGTTCTGAGATAGTCACGGCTCATCTTAACTGCCTCCATAGGCGGTCTGTCCTCCGATGCGTCCTGCTCGACTATTATATACTCCGTACCTGCTTTTTCGGCAGCCTCAAGAATTGACTTGAAGTCCTGAACGCCGCTTCCGACAGGCATAAACTTAAATCCGTTTTCCTCCATTGACGAAGGCTTCTGCTCCTTGCCGTTTTTATCGATAAGCGCATACACAGCTCCGCCGTAATTCTTGCATACAAAATCCTTTAAGTGAAGTACCTCAACATGGCCGCTGTACTTTTCGATATACTTGCAGGGGTCCTCGCCGGCATATTTTACCCAGCAGGTATCAAATTCCGGCTCGATTGTGTCAAGACCGATTTCATCATAGATGTAATCTATCTTATATTTTCCGTCTGCTTTTTCAAATTCAAAGTCATGGTTATGATAAAGAAGCTTTATTCCTGCCGCTTTTAATGCCTTTGAATAATCCGTAAATTCCTTCTTTGTATTTTCCCATGCGTCCGTACCGGCAAGCTTTGACTTATCGTACCACGGAATAGCACAGTATTTAACGCCTACGGTTTTAAGATAATCTATTGCCGCCTGACCCTGTTCGAGGAAAAGCTGATTTCCCTGATGTACCGAAACAGCAGTAAGACCGATTTTATCAAGCACCGATTTCACTTCTTCCGCGCTCTTGTCATAAAATCCGGCAAACTCCACGTAATCATAGCCCATATCCTTTATAGCCTGCAAAGCTCCTTCAAAATCCTTTGCAAGGTCTTCTCTTACGCTGTAAAGCTGAACGCCTACTTTAAACTTTTTCATAATAATCCTCCGTTTCTGTTTTGCAACAAATTATATTTCGGGAATTTCAATGTCTATTTCCTTGCCGAGCTTAGCCGACTTCACGATACCGTCGATGATAGCCTGGTTGTACAAAATCTGACTTGACGGTACGGGAGCTGTTCCGTTTTCCTTTATAGCGTCAAGGAACGAACGTATCTTTCTGTAGAAGTTGCCTTTGAAGTCATCGCCGACCTGCTCAAGCGGTATCTGCGTTTCAACCTGTGAACCGCCCACTTCGCTGTAAATAGTCATCGGTCCGCCGATAGAACCGTTCCAGCACTCTGTTGACGGGATTCTTAACGAACCCTTTGTACCCATTATAATAGTATCTCCCGGCGTATCGAGATTCATTGCCCATGCAATTCTGAAGTCGAGGATAATTCCGCCTTCAAGTCTTATAAAGCCTGCCGCAAAGTCTTCAACTCCGAATGTGTCGGCATATTCTTTCGACATTTCCTTTGACTTGCCTTCAATTTCATAGAAATGCGGGTCTTTTCCGAAAAAGTCTGATGTATAACCCGAAACGGTAAGCGGCTTCGGATAACCGATAGCATTAAGCACCATATCGAGTGAATAACAGCCTATATCACCCATTGCGCCGATTACGCCCGTGTCCTTGCTGATAAAGCTTGTTCCGAACGGAGTCGGTATACCGTGACGTCTGCCGCCGCCTGTCTGAATATAATAAATTTTACCTAAAACGCCGCTCTTAACAATCTGGCAAACCTTTATCATATTCGGGTCAAGTCTGGGCTGGAAACCTATTGAAAGGATTTTTCCGCTCTTCTTTTCCGCACGCATAATTTCAACGGCTTCCTCCGTTGTAACACACATAGGCTTTTCGAGAAGAACGTTTATGCCGTGTTCGAGAGCCGCAATCGCACATTCTGCGTGAGTTGCGTTATATGTACAAACGCTTACCGCATCAAGGTCTTTTTCCGCTTCAAGCAATTCCTTGTGACTTCTGTAGCATCTTGCGCCCTCAACGTTCCACTTTTTAAAGAACTTTTCGGCTTTGCCTTCAACAAGGTCTGCGCCTGCAACGATTTCAACGTCCGGCATCTGGAGATAGTTATTGATATGTGCATCGGCTATCCAGCCTGTGCCTATTATACCTACCTTAAGCTTTTTTGAGCTGTCTATCTCTTTTTTTGTCTGATCGCTTTTGAACTGATCTAAAATATTATTATCATTTGCCATTTGAAAACTCTCCTTCAAATATTTTTTTATACTTATATTTTAATAATTATATCGTCTTTTTTCTACACATATATTGACTTTTAATAAGAATATTTTGACTTTTTAAATTTTTTTTCGTATTTTGTCTTATAAAAAGCATAACGTCCAAGCCGCCTTTTTTAAAACGGCTTGAACGTTATTTTTACTGCTGACTTGCTTTTTGTTTCTGTTCTTCCTGTTTTGCCTGTCTTTCCTGCTTGATGTTCTCTATTATCTCGGCTTTCTTTTCGTCATCCTCTTTTATCTTTACCTTGTACTGATCGGCGTAATCTCTTAAACTGTTCATAAACTTCTCGTTCATAAGCTTTGTGCTTATTGTCGACTTAGCCTTATCGTAACCTGCATTGTATATGTCGGTCGTTTCATCAAGCGCAAGTCTCTTGATTATATGATACCCGAAGTTTGACTTACACATTTCAACCTTGCCGATTTCAAGTGCTTTTACGGTGTTCTCAAATTCCGACACCATCTCGCCGTCCGTAAACGTATAACCGTCGGGTGAATTTTTCGTGCCGGGGTCCTCCGTATACTCGTTCATAAGCTTATCAAAATCTTCGCCGGCATTTACTCTTGCAAGTATGCCCTCGGCTTTTGCTTTTGCTTCCGCATCATCGTCATCATCAGCCATTATAAGTATGTGCTTTGCACGGTAATAATGAGTGTTGTAGTAATCTTTTATCTCATCGTCCGTAACCTCAAGTCCCATTTTTTCCTGGAGTTTGTCCTTTAAAACATCTGCCGCAAGAACATCCTTGACAAACTTCTCGTTAAGTCCCTTTTCCTTAAGGTACTTATCGAACTCTGTTGTACCGCCCTGTTCCTTACGAAGGCTTATAAGTGTGGATTTAATAAGCTTGTCATCGTCATCGTCCGTTTCAATGCCCATTTTGTCGCACAGTTCGATAACAATTCTGCTGTTTATCGCCTGCGTTACCGAGTTTTCCGCCTCGTTATCGGTAAATCTGTAATTGTCGCTGTAAAACTCCGCTTCCGCCTGCGTTACCTTATGTCCTCCCACAACTGCGGCAGCCGGTCCCTGTGACTGCAATGCGCAGCCCGAAAGCGCAACAACTCCCGCAATAGCCAATGCTGTAATCTTTCTCATAAATTTCTTCCTTTCCCTGTTTTTGAATATATCATTATTATAACATTTTATTTCGCATTGTCAACTGTATTTTTCTGCATTTCGCAAATAACCGGCAAAAGCTCGTTGAGATATTGCAGAGGATTTGTACCCTCGTCCGTTCTGAAAGTTATTGCAGGTTTTTCCGACGCTGATATTTTTATGCGTTTGGGATACTTGGTATCAAGCGCAAATATCGTTTTTGCGTCAATGCAGTCCTCGTTGAATTTAAGCTCTATACCGTTTCCGTGCTGAGATATTTCATATATTCCGCACTCACGTGCCTTTATTTTCAGAGCCGATACATCTATGATATTCTGCACAAACTTCGGAATATCGCCGTAGCGGTCGATAAGCTCATCTTCTATTTCAAACTTATCGCTCTCGTTTTCAATCGCCGCAATTTTCTTGTAAATATCTATGCGCTGATTATCGTTTTCGATATAGCTTTCCGGCAGATATGCGTTTATGTTTATATCAATCGACACGCCCGTATCACGCTTTTTCTCCGTTCCCTTAGCCTCGTCTATGCTTTCCTGCAAAATTTTGCAGTACATATCGTATCCGACGCTTTCCATATGTCCGTGCTGTTCCGCACCGAGAATATTTCCCGCACCCCTGATTTCAAGGTCACGCATCGCTATTTTAAATCCCGACCCGAACTCCGTAAACTCCTTTGCCGCACGCAGTCTTTTCGACGCCACGTCGGAAAGTATGCTGTCACGCCTGTAGGTAAGGTACGCATATGCCGTCCTGTTTGAACGTCCCACACGTCCCCGTAACTGATACAGCTGTGCCAGACCCATTCTGTCGGCATTTTCTATTATAATGGTGTTTGCATTCGGTATATCGAGTCCCGTTTCGATTATCGTTGTGCATACGAGTATGTCAATATCACCGTTTACCATATCGTACATTATGCCCTCAAGCTCATCTTCATGCATTTTGCCGTGTCCCACGGCAACCTCCGCATTCGGGAACTGAGATTTGAGCCATTCGGCTTTGCGGTATATCCCCTGCACCTTATTGTACAGATAAAACACCTGTCCGCCTCTCGAAAGCTCGTTCCTAACGGCGTTTAACACAACCTCGGGATTATCCTCAAGCACATATGTCTGCACCGGATAGCGGTTTTCGGGCGGCTCGGTAAGCACGCTCATATCACGTATGCTCGTCATTGCCATATGCAGTGTCCTCGGTATCGGCGTTGCCGTCATTGTAAGCACGTCCACGCTTTTCTTTATTTCCTTTAAACGCTCCTTATGCGCCACTCCGAAACGCTGTTCCTCGTCAACCACCAAAAGCCCCAGATCGTGAAACTCCAAATCCTTTGATAATATGCGGTGCGTTCCGATTATTATGTCTATTTCTCCCGTTTTGAGCTTTTTTATTATCTTTTTCTGCTGTGCGGCGCTCCGAAATCTTGACAGCATTTCAACCTTTATCGGGAAATTCTCCATACGTTTTAAAAACGTTTCGTAATGCTGCATTGCCAGCACTGTTGTCGGACACAAATACGCCACCTGCTTTGAGTCGCACACCGCCTTAAATGCCGCACGTATGGCAATCTCCGTTTTGCCGAAGCCGACATCTCCGCACAAAAGTCTGTCCATAGGCTTTATGCTTTCCATATCTTTCTTTATTTCCTCAACCGAACGCAGCTGGTCGTCCGTTTCTTGATACGGGAACGTATCCTCAAACTCACGCTGCCAGGGCGTATCCGCACTGAACGCATATCCCTTTGCCCCCGCTCTTTCGGCATAAAGCTTTATAAGGTCTTTTGCGAGATCGTCCGTTGCTTTTTTTACACGCTGTTTTGTTTTGTTCCAGTCTGCACCGCCGAGCTTGTTCAGCTTCATTTTCCTGTCGGTATCGCCGCCGACATATTTGTAAAGCATATTCAGCTGATCTATCGGCACATACAGAATATCCGTTCCCTGGTACTGAATTTTGAGATAATCCTTTGTTATCCCGCCCACAACCATTTTATGCGTGCCGAGATAACGTCCTATACCATGCACCGCATGAACGACATAATCGTTTTCGTTTATATCGTTATACGATTTTATTCTGTTCGCATTATCTATATTTCGTTTATTTCTGCGGCGCTTTTGCTCAAATATTTCGCTGTCGCTTATAACAACTGTGCGTATTTCGGGATATTCAAAGCCTTTGCCGAGACTTCCACGGACAATATTTGTCCGTCCCTCGGTGATTTCGCCACCGTCGGGAACAATTTTTGTCTTTATGCCGCGTTCATTGAGAACTCCCGACAGATTTTCTCCCCTGCCACGGGTAGACACGAGTATTATCGAAGTATATCCGTCCTTCTGCCACTTTTCCAGGTCATCATACAAATAATCTATTTTACCGTGGAACGATATTGTCGTTTTCGTGGTAAACATTTCGAGATATTTATAATTAAAATCGGTTTTCGTATGCGAAAGCGCATCTATCGCAATAACCTTTTTCTGCGTTATTTGGGCTATAAAATCGTCATAGTGTGCGAAAAAGCTTTCCTTTGTTCTCTTGCCTATGACTTCTTTTTGCTTTAACTCCGTAATAAGCTCGCCTTTTTCCCACTCAAAGGATTTCCCACGCTCCGCAATACGCTTGGAGTCTACCACAAACACAAAGCTGTCGTCGGAAAAATAGTCGGCGATTGTCGGGATTTTTCCGTAAATCATTGACGCATATTTGTCTATCGACGGGAAATAGTGCCGTTCGTTAAGGCTTTCAATATCCGCCGACAACGTACTTATATAATACTCCGACGGTGCTTTTGTCTTTTTCTCGTTATTTATTCTTTTTTTCAGCTCCGAAACTATCCCGTCCTTTTTCTCACAGGACATAACAGCCTCGGTAACGGGGATTATATTAACGCTTTCAAGCTTATCCGAAGAACGCTGGCTGTAGGCGTCAAACAGTCTTATGGAGTCTGTTTCATCATCAAAAAACTCAATTCGCACGGGCATATCCATATTGGGAGTAAACACGTCGAGAATACCGCCCCTTATCGAAAACTGTCCCTCGCCCTCAACCATATCTTCACGGACATAGCCCATTGTTACAAGCTTATCCGCCATCTTGTCAAGTTCAAAACGTTTTCCTATTTCGACCTCAATACGGCTGTTTTCAAGAACGGCTTTATCTGCAGTGTACTGCAAAACAGCGTCAACGCTCGCAACAACAATACAATTGCCGTCAAGCAGTTTATCAAGCACCGCAAGACGCTTTTTCTCGTTTTCGTGACCCGATGTTTCGATATTATAAAATACATATTCCTTTGACGGAAACCACGCCGCATTATCGGTATAAAAAGACAAATCGGAATAAAGCGCTTTTGCCTCCATATCACTGTATACAAGCACAAGCGCCGACTTTTTCCCGTTCTCCGCAAGCGAATATATGAGCTGGCTCTGCGCCGACTCCGTAACGCCCGCTACCGATATGGGAGTGTTGTTAAGATTTTCCGTTATCCGCCGATACGGCGGATATTTTTCAAGCATATTTAAAAAATTCATTACTGCCTCGAATTATATTTATTCATTGCCGAGCCGACGCCCTTTGCGATTATTTCGTCAACCGCTTCGGCGGCTCTTATTATTGCCTTTTCCATAACGGGTATTTCATCACGGGTAAATTTTCCGAGCACAAAATCCGCAAGGTCGTAATTTTCGTTCTGCGGTGCGCCCACGCCCATTTTTATTCTCGGAAATTCATCGCTCTGCAAATGGTATATTATCGACTTTAAGCCGTTGTGACCGCCCGCACTGCCTTTCGGTCTTATCCGTATTCTGCCCATATCGAGCGAAATATCATCATTGATTATTATTATGTTTTCCGGCGCAATCTTATAAAAAGATGCAAACTCGCCTACGCTCTCTCCGCTTAAATTCATATACGTCTGCGGTTTTACGAGATACACCTTTTCGCCGCATATCTCCGTTTCGCCGTACAGTGCCTTGAATTTCAATTTTTTTACCTTAACATTTTTTTGCTCCGCAATATAATCTATAGTGTGAAATCCGATATTATGACGGGTCATTTCGTACCTGCTCCCCGGATTTCCCAATCCTGCTACAATATACATATTACTCTCCCATTAAATCAAGAATTTTTTTTGCACAATCATCAACCGACATATCCTCCGTTATATGCAGTCTGTAATCACAGTTTTCATAAAACGGTATGCGGTCATTAAACCTTTTCCGTATATCCTCTATGCTTTGGTTCTGCAAAAGCGGACGTGTCCTTGACGCTTCGATTATTCTTTTTTCTATTATTTCAAAATCTGGCGCAAGATAAAACACCTTTCCCGTTTTTTTCAGACAATCAATGTTTAATTTGTCAAGCACCGTACCGCCGCCTGTGGATATAACTGCATTTTCCTCATCTGCAACAGTTCTTACCGCCGCTTTTTCAAGCTCTCTGAAATATTTTTCGCCGTGCGTTTTAAATATTTCATTAATGCTTGTACCCTCTTTTTCTTCTATATATTTATCGGTATCTATGAGTTTTCGCCCCGTAAGCTTTGCAAGCTTTTCCGAAACAGTGCTCTTTCCCGATGCCATAAACCCCGTAAGGACTATATTCATTGCCCGAACACCTCGCTTTTGATTTCTGCGCCGATATTATTGGGGAGCTTTTTATCCATAAAAAGCTCATACGCCAATATGCCTTGATTTATAAGCATATCGAGTCCGTTCATTGTTTTTGCGCCTCTTTTTTTCGCCTCTTTCAAAAAGAGCGTTTCCGACGGATTGTATATCATATCGAATACCGTTGTATTCTCACCTATAAAGTCAAGATTATCTATACCGTCTATGCTGTCAATCGGAAGCACATCTGTCTGCGGTGACATTCCTGCGGAGGTGGTGTTTATTACAATATCATATTTATCCCTACGCATATCCGTATACACGCAAAATCCCGTCTGCTCCTCCACTTTTTTACTCAAATTTTCCGCTTTTTCACGTGTTCTGTTCATAATTGTTACGGATTTGGGATTTTCTTGTATCAGTCTTATAAGAACAGGCTTTACCACACCGCCTGCACCGAGTATGAGTATATTTTTACCGCTCACATTCGGCTCTGCGGTGCAAAGCGCTTTATAAAATCCGTCCGCATCGGTGTTATAGCCGCAAAGTCTGCCGTTACGGTTTACAACCGTATTCACCGAGCCGAGCATTTTTGCCTGCTCCGACACCTCGTCCAGATACTGCATTATATCAAGCTTGTGCGGTATTGTGGCATTTATCCCACGGATATTCATCGCACGCATACCGCAAATCATATCTCTAAGATTTTCCTTTTCAACTCTCCACGCACAGTATACGCAGTTATCGCCTTCACGGTCGGCTATAAAATTATGTATTGCCGGCGAGAATGTATGTTCCACGGGACAGCCTATAACGCCGAGCTGAATTGTTTTTCCGTCTATCTTCATAATAATGCACTCCGTTTCTCCACTGTAAAAAGCCCGACAAAGCGCAGTCGGGTTATTATATAATATATGAGAGCCGAACACGACTCCCATATATTATATCACACTCTTTTCAATTTTTAAAGTATTTTTTTCAGTCATTTAACAAAACCGCCGAAATTGCACGTGCTATATCCGCACCGCCCTCCAGAGCCTCCTGCAACGAATTGCCGTTACTGCCCACTTCAAGCAGTATACTGCCGGGCGAAGCTTGCATATTAAAACGTTCACGGCGTATATCTATCGGGCGCATCAGTCCCGGGTACATTATCTGCGCCGTGTTTTGTATTTTTGCCGCAAAGGCAAGGTTTCCTCTCCAGTTAGGGTGCTCCAGCCCCATACTGTCCGTACCGACAACAAGCATAACCTTTGCCGTTTCCGTGCCGTTTTGATTACTTGCCACACGAAGCTTTGAACCGTCCTCGTACACGAAAGCATCACGGTGTACGTCAAGCACCGCTTTTATCGAGGGATATTTCTTAAGGTTTGAATTTATGGTGGTAAGCGCTCTCGTGTATGCGCTCTTATATGACGGATAATCATGCACGGTTGTGTCATGTACGGTCTTTATGCCGTTTTCCTCCAATATTCCGCAGATTACATTCCCCACCGCCGTCATATTCCTCGCATCGTCCGTTGTTCTTTCGGTTTCTCCGCTCATTGCGTCGCCGTTGTAGCACTCGGTTGTGTGCGTGTGTATAACAAGCACGGACGGTTCTTCTTTGTTTATTGTAAAGGGCATTTCAGCACCGCAAAGTTCGTTTACGTCAACAGAGTAATCCGTTGCGTTGTTTGCCGTTATGCCGACTGAATTGTTTATCTGCTCCTTTGACGGAAATCCCGACGGCTGTTTTGTCGGTTCGGGCGTGCTTTCTATATCGGGCATTTCGGTACTCATCGGCTCGGGTGACGGTTCCTCATACGGCAACCCTTCTTTGGCTATCTCTGCCGGCTCGTCCGCATTAAAACCTATAAGCCTGTTTAGCAGTTTTTTAATATTAAGCGTGCCGTCCGCCCCCGGAAGTTCCTCCGAAACAATCTCACTGTAATTAAACGTCGGAACACTTTCTCTGCTTTTAATAACCGCCGCACCCGTGCACAGCAAAGCAGCCGCCAATACACACCCCGAAACTGCCGCTATTTTCTTTTTGGTAATAACTATCGCCGTAAATCTCATAATATTTGTCCTCCATATTAATGATACGGCAAATACGGCTGTGATATTACACAAAAAGAACCTGTCAACAAAATATTGTCGGGCAGGGAAAAGATGATAAACTCCTCAAAAACAAAACAGACAAACCTTAAACGGTTTGTCTGCGGTTCGAATAAGGCATACTATGCCTTATTTTTTTACACGTTCTGAAAGACGCCTTCCCACTATCGGAATACAACTTATATAAAATCTTTTCAGTTTTCGTTTCCAATGAGCATAATCTCTATCGGAGCATGCTCTTTTCAATTCATTTTTAATGTATTTTCTCTCCGCTAACATTGGAAAGACTACGTTTAACAAAAATACGATAATACATATTATAACTACCGGTGCTGTTGCCGCCGCAACCAACATTATATCTTTATTCATTGCTTTCCCTCCTTGTGATGCATATTATATATTTTATCATTTTTTGTTCTCTTGTCAAGATTTTTTTACATTTTTACACGTTTTTCATCACTATGTCCCCAAAGAATTTCATTTTTGACACTCATATTGACAATTTTTATATGTCGCAACTAAAAGCTGCAAGCCAAAATTATAGCTTGCAGCCCACTAAATCATTCAGTTGATATTCTCAATTTGATTTTTTTCTTGAACGTTAATGAATACCAAGGTTTACAATATCAGAACAATTCACATTTCCATAAATATCATGTGCAATAATCATAACATAATACTTTGTACTCCACTGACGCCATAAGACACGCATCAAATATAATGCTTTCTCCGACAAATTCCACATCTTTAAGCATGGCTGAAAGTTACGAAAGTATCTGTCATACATCCGGAAACCATACATCCCTCCCCGGATTCTATATTGCTGCCATCCATATAAATCATAATTATATTTTTACCGTTTTGCGTGATTACATTAGTTATAACTTTCATTTCAAGCCCTCATATTTCTTTTAACCACATTGTTACGGCTTGCATCTTTCGCACGCATTATATCCGTTATCAATCAAATATGCTCTCGTTCCGTTAAAGCTTTCTTTATTATTTTCCTGAATATTATTAATTGAGGGGCAATCTTTTAAATGAAACTTCATTGTATGTGTATTCAATATGTACTCACCAGTTTTTTCAATTGTTTCTGTTCCTTGCTTTGATTCGTCTGCGACGTCATCGGCTTTGCTTTCTTTTTTATCCTCATCATTTGGCAGGTTCTCATTTGATAACCTGCTTGTTCCATCACCATAATTGATTTCTATTCCGGGTTGTGTATTAAAAACAAATACATTGAATGAAACCCCCTCACCGTTATCTTCAACTGAATATGCCTCCATTTGCACCCCTTTGGCTACAAGGTCGTCGCCGTCAAATATTGGAGTAACCCTATACATAATATGATTATCTGTTTTTTTCACATAATCTGCAACTGTATTTTCGAATGGCAGCATACCATCAACATTCATGGAGCGAGTACCCGTTATCAAATTCTTTTCATTTGCATTCTCGCCTGTCAATTGGTAACCGATCAGATGACATCTGTTATATAAATATTTCCCATCTACTATGTCATACTTGACAAGTTGCCAGCCGGAAGGTCTTATTTGACCAATAGCACCTCTTTCTTCCGTAGGCATTATATCCTTACCTACGCAAGCTATGGCATAGCCGCATCTTCCCAACTCATCCAGTTCACTATACCTTTCAAATGATTTTGTTGTTATTTCGTCATTTGAAAATTGAGGAACATTATCGTTGACCTCTATGTAACTCCCTTGCTGATACTCAATCTTCGCTAAATCTACACTTTCCCGGCTGCATGCAGACAATACCAGCAATATTATTGAAATTATTAATATCTCGCCTTGTCTTAGTTTATTAACAAGCATATAAATCCTTTCTCAACCAATACTCTTATAACTTAATATTTTCAATCTCAACTGATACGTTTTTTAAGTTTTTGATAATCATATTCCTTTTTATTTCATCATTAATAAATAATAATCTTTCGCCCGCTGTTTCCGAGTCCAAAAGTTTTTGCAATGTATATGAATATATATCCATTTCCTTAGCTACAAATCTTTCTTCCGCGAAATCATCATATTCATCATCAGAGTCCATATTCAGCACAGAACTAACTACAGAATACGAAGCGGTAATTGAAGTCGGTATATCAACAACAACTAACCTTTTCTCTAATTTGTTGTATTTCCCATAAAAAAACAAACCACGTGTCCCTGCCTGATGAATTACAAACTCATCAAATCCATGATAATTATAATATCTGATAATATCGCTGCGAGTCATACCATTAACCGAATCAGGAATTATTATTTTTATCACAAAATCCTTCGGGAATTCCATTTGGATACTGCTTTCATTTAAATACGAAAACCCTTTGTCTGAATTCTCCAGTAGTCTAACAATAAAATTTAAATAATACGATTCTGCTGATGAAACCGCGGCCCCGACAAATACCGGCGATACAAAATCTGCTTTTTCATTAATATGTCTTACAATTTCATTTAACTGTATCTTGAAACGTTTTGTTAATTCTTCTGACTTTCTTTCGATTATTTCACCCACGTCCGTAACAGCCAACTCTTTTTTTTGAGAGTCAAATGTGACTTGTTCTATTCCTATTTTCCCAATACCAATCAAATCTTCAGGAATGCGAACGCTTTTTTCCGACAGCAATATTACTCGTTCGCTTCCCAATCCCATGATACATAAGCCAAGCTCAAATACAACATTATCCCTCATTGCGCCCTGCTCAATTGAACCCCTCAATTTCAGTTCGTCTACAGCTTCCGCAAAAATCAAAGCAAAATCAAATGTCGGAATTTTTTTCGTCAAACTTGGCAATAATGCTATGTTCCCTGCATCATGCGCACAATTAAACAGCGTCCTCCAATCAAAACATTCGATTCCCCGCTCTCTTAATTTTTTGCTTATATATTCAACATTTCCGTTTCTTACCGATTCCCCTGCCGAAAATATTATTACATTCTGTTTTCGTCTCAAATTTTATCACCTCAAAAACCGTTCCATTCTCATATGTTTTAGCCCTGCCGATATTAAACCAACAGCATAATTACAGTTAATAATATCAAGAACCCAAAATTAAATGCTGAAAACATTCCAATATAGTAACCTGTTTTTCCCGGATTGTTTTTTACATATTCTCTAAAAGTAATTAAGCTTGCCAATGAAGCTATTAGGGTTCCAACACCTCCAATATTAACACCCACAAGCAAATCGGCATAATTGCTCGTAAATTGCGACAGTAATATTGCCGAAGGAACATTACTTATAAATTGGCACGAAATCACACTTACGAGTAAAGTGTTCTTCTCCAAAAGTGTGGAAAACAACTCCCTAATGGTATTAATCCGTGCCATATTCCCTGCAAAAATGAAAAAGAACACAAACGTGAACAACAGCCCGTAATCAACCATTTTTAATGCTTTTTTATCAGCAACGAACAGCACCGGCGGAATTACAATTAATCCTATCCAATATGGAATCCCACGAAAAACTATTGCTATTGATAACGCAAACAAACTCAAATATAATACTGTTTTTTTGGCATCAAGCATAATTTTTTCATCCGCTAATCTTAATGGTTCGGGTTTCACAAAAATCATACAGCACAAGGTTATTAATATTATTGACAGAATAAATGGAAATGCCATTATTCCCATAAACTCAAGGTTCGGTATATTGAATTTTGAATACAAATATAAATTTTGTGGATTGCCAAATGGTGTCAGCATTCCCCCCAGATTTGCCGCTATATTCTGCATAATAAAAGTAAATGCCATATACTTTTCTTTTTTAGTTGTTGTTAATACAAAATAACCTAATGGCAAAAATGTCAGCAATGCCATATCATTTGCAATTAACATTGAACCGATAAATGTTATGTACACCAACACCAATACACTCATACGCGCTGTCTTAAAAAGTTGTACAACCTTTCGTGCCAAAATATAGAAAAAATTAACATTCTTTAATGCACAAACTACGGCAAGCACGCAAAATAAACACGTTAAAGTCTTATAATCAAAATATTCTATATACTTGCCGTCAATTGGTATAATAAAACTGGTTATAACCGCCGCCAATAAAGCTATACACATAACGGTATTTTTTTTTATAAATACCGTTATGTGCGAAAAAAACAAATTTACGTTGATTTTACTCATGATTAGTTTGTCTCCATATTGCAGATTCTGTCGTTCCGAATTTTATTTCTCTCGCAATACGCTTGAATCTCGGAACCCTCATCACAGTACACTACCAAGTCATCGCTGCACTCGTCAAATAATCCCCAGCCAAGTTCAACAACAGAGCTCGGAATAAGGATTCTCTCAAGGCTTTCACATCCACGGAAAGCGCAATCATCAATTTTTTCAACCGTATCCGGAACAACAAGCTCATCTAACAGTTTACAATTACAGAAAGCTCCTTCGCCTATTTCATTAACACTGTCAGGTATAGAAATTCTGTTCAATTTACTGCACTCGCTAAAAGTCCAATCACTAATAGTTGTTACGCTGTCCGGTATATCATATTGCACTTCACGGCTGCTTGCAGGATAAGCAATAATAACGGATTTATTTTTGTTAAATAGTACATGATCACTTCCGTCACGCTTGTTGGGTTCCGACTTATAGTATCTGTTTTTCGGATTAACAACAATCGATTTAAGACCATTACAGCCTCTGAAAAGATCTGTAGAAAGATATATAACAGTAGACGGAATATTAACTGTGGTTAATGATACACAGTTTTTAAAAGCTGCCTTTCCGATTTTTTTCAACCCCTCAGGCAATGTAACTTTTTTCAATCCACTGCATCCACTGAACACCAAATCATCAATCTTTATTATTGTATCAGGAAGATTCATTTCTTCCAATAATACACAGTCTCCGAAAGCATTTTCTCCGATAACTGTTAAATCAGACGGCAGTTCTATGGAACTAAGACTTTTACAACCATTAAATACACTTGCATATATTTCCGTCATTTCATTCGGAAGTTTAATATTCTCCAATCTGGAACAGTTTTCAAATGCTCTGTCACCAATTTTAATCAATCCGTTATTTATTTTAAGAGTTTTTAGATTTATGCAATCTCTAAATGCACTTTTCCCTATTCTGCTTGTATTTTCGGGAATTTCAATACTGTTTAAATTTGAACATGACCGGAAAGCCTCATATTCAATTGTTTCCAACGACTCAGGCAAAGAAATACTCTTAAATCGCGCACGATGTTGAAATGCCCCTGCGGCTATTGTCTTTATTCCCTCCGGAATAGCAATTGTTTCACCATTATCCTCACATTTTTCAAGCGAATCTTTATTCTCATTAAAGGTGAGCCTATCCATTGTTTCTGCAGGAAGATCCCTAATAAGAGATGCCATCATTTTTTTCTTGTCGGTAGCAGTGCTATGATGCAGATTTGAAAGGAAGATCCGGAATGCCGGCGGAATTTCAGTGTTATCGCCAAGATAAACCGGGAAAATTCGTTTATTCTTTTCTTTAGCACAAAGAATTTCCATACCGCAGAAAGGAGAATTCATTGAAGCTTCCGAAACAAACAGAATAACTCCGGAACACCCGTCTATCTTATTCTTCAGTTCATCTCTGAAATCATTTCCCGTTTCGCATGATTCATCATACCATAAACGATATTTGCTGTCATAAAGCGTGTCCAATATAGGATACACCAACGCTGTATCTCTATGAGAATAACTCACAAACAGATACGGCTCATTCCCTGTATATGCATCAAATTTTGTTTGCAGATTAGGGAACTCCTCTTCGATTATTTTTGTGTTTTTTTTGCTATTTGCTGCCATAATTTTTTACCTCCGTTTTTTTAATCGTCGTCTTTTTCTTTATCTGCTTGACTTAACAAGTCAAAAGTTACTAAGCAATGATGGGTTTTCGCGAGATTATTCCTCTTTGGCGAATATACAAAACCCTCTGATCTCATATATGCATTCCACCGCCTATGTTCCAATAAGCGCAAAGTATGCTTTTCTTCCTCAGTTCTCTCTGCAGGAACTTTTTCTATCCCGGACATATGACATATTTTTTTCATTCTTCTATGCAGTGCAGATGCCATTGAGGACCTGTAATTATATTCATATTTCCAAAAATCATTTTCTTCGCCCCAGCATAAATGTCTTTCCAGTGCTTCACGTTCTAATCGAGAATTAATAATATTACCATACGAATAAATCTCATCCACAGAACCCACATATTCAATATCATACGGCTGATTTGAGTAGTTCTTTATATCGGCAAGAGATTTTTTTCTTTCTGAATCCTCAACAATCGCTTGAATTTTAGGCTTGATTCCCATCCGCTCGAAAAGAGTCCTTAATTTTATGCTGGTTCGTATATTTGCCTCATCATTCCCCAATGCAATAAACACATATGTTGTATTGCCTAATTTTTTTATTTCCCGGCAAAATTGAAAGGTGTTCACATCAATTCCAGCGTGTATGCCAATCCGGTATTGTGCTTCTCCGGGATCATCAAACTTATCATTATGCTCTTTATCCATAAGTTCTGGACACATACTTGCAAAAAGATTTTCCGCACAAGAATCTTTTTCATATACGTCAATTTCTATTCTATATCCTTCCATTTGGCAAAACCACGCCAGAGCCTTTGTCATCTCGCTACCATACTTGCCCAGCCCAACTATTACAGCCGAAATCAATCGTTTACCGGTTTCTTTATGCTGAACGGCATTATCGAACAATTCGCTCCCTTTGTCTTGAAGAATACTGTATATCATTGTCCGCACATTACTGATTCTTCTAACTTTTATTTCTTCAGTTTGTGCTGCATTTAACAATACTTCACCCTCAATCTCATTTGATAAAACATACAGTTGAGTGTTTTTCCTTTTATTATATGTCTGAATAATTCCTAACGCATATTTTATATTTGCGCTTTCTTCTCTGCCAAATAAAAAGAAATTAATATTTTTCTTCTTATTGTGAAACATAAAGTTTAGCGAAAGTATGTCTTTCTTAAAAACAATTGCTCTCATACTTTTTATCTTTTTGTCTAACTCGCAAATTTGAGAGTTTTCTTCAGAAAAGTTTGTAAATATTATTATACAATCGTTAAATTTTTCTTTTATGCTTAAAGCCAATTCTATTGATTCCTCATCCACCTCTGAAAAGATATATGCGTCCTTATTATAATTTGAAATATATTTTCTGTGTGCCGATACGTTCTTGAAAAAAGAAAAAATAAAACTGAATGTCAGCACTGGTGAAAGCAGAAACAATATTGATGCATAACACGTGTATGCATAATAAAAAAGTGCATTTGCATCAGGGACCATATCCTTTACCATCTCAAAATCGCAATCCACTATGAACAAACGCAATGCATGATGCATCGAAACTAATATTGTTTTAAACACCAAGGAAAATTCTTCATCGTTTCCGAAAACACTGTAATACATCGGCATAAACATCAATGTATTTGCTGCAAAAATTGCACATAATAGCAGATTTACAGGTGCAACTTTCATTTCTTTTTTATTTCTTGCAATAAATATGTATCCTAATCCAACTATTGTTGCCAAAACAGACAGGCAAAAAAACACTTGCCACATATTCCCACCTCAAATCATCACTTTAAATTAAAACTCGAAATATACCATTTATCCGCTGCATATATATATTTAAAACTTGTTTCTTTTTTGAAATTCTCTCCCGCTATCCTATACTCTACAATGGCATTTGCAGTTCCTGCTTGCTTGTTTGTTTTTATATCGCTTGTTTCAATTTTTATTGATGAAAAAAAATCGCTCGCATTTAATGAAGAATCCCCTGTTAGCATTCCCGCCAATTCTTCCATAAGTTCATTCGAATTTTTATCTGTAAATAAACCCGCAATCCCCGTTGCCAGCTTGATTTTATCTGAAATTTCAGGGTCAATGCAATCCAGAATTGCATTAATATCCAACGCATTGCAAGAATGTTCAAATTGAGTCATTAGTTTTTGTATCTCGCTCTTGCTGTTACCGCATCCGCATAATATTGACATCGACGCCGCAATTATCAACACAAATACCGTGACCTTACCAATCATCCTTCTTTTCACTTTTTAATGCCTCCAGTTTAAATTATATTTTATTTAAAATTTTCAATAACATTTTGAATAACCGTTAACGGATTTAATTCAATCGACTTTTTATAGTCATTAAGGGATTTCCCCAACCCAACTGACAGCATATGATGTTTCTCGGCACATTTCTTACATAATGTTCCATCTTCTGCACTTATTACATCTGCAACTATATTTCTCTCATAACCTGCGCCTATAAAAAATGTTTCACAATCCGTGCAGATATGGAAAAATTGCGAAGTGTATGTAATAAGCACTAATAGAATTGCAATACCAACAAGAAATTTAAAATTTTTTTTCATATTCCCCTCCTCATTAGTCAAGCAGGTTTCCTATAGTGAAAGATGTATCACTATAGGAAATTCCTGCAAATAATTATTGCTTACTGAAATAGAATGATATAATCAGCCTTTCATCTTTAACCGAATACCTGTATTCGGTTTTCAATTTTGTTATTGATTTGAGATTGACAAACTGAATAACATCTTGCAATTTTCCTTTGTCTATCAACTCCTGCTTAACATTTTCAAAAACGCTTTGATTGATGCACTTAAAGGAAATATCAAGAGTATTCGCCGTAATGTTCTCAAAAATAATATCTCTTATCATTTCTAAGTTGTAGTTCTCAATATACAATCCGTTTCTTATATGATAATTGCATTTTGTCGCTGTACACTTAGGTAACGGTAATGTCCCCGTTGCTTTGTGAGATCCGAGTTTTTCAACCTCCTCGGTTGTTATACAGAAGCAATCGTAGTCAATACGCTCGCTTTGAATATGAGTTTGCTCCGTATTTGAACCGTCTCCCCAAGTAGTATCAAGATGATAATAATCTCCTTCAAGCTTAATCAGATTCCATGCATGCGTATCACTTGTAATGTACGTACATTCAATTCCCAACAGATTCATCAAATACTGAGTTGCTTTTGCATATCCTGCACATACGGCTTTTTTGTTAACGAATACACCGTAAATCGAACGCAAGTCATCAGGAACATCCGCAGAATTTTCGGAATCTTCCTGACGTTTCAGACCTACAGTATCATAATCTACAAGCTCTATGATATTCTCATATACTTTCAGTGCTACTTCGTAATCACTCATATGCTCATTGATTGAGTTCAAAAATGAAGGTAACGCTTTATCAATCTCTGCTTGACGTTCATTGGTTTCTTCCAAAGTCATACAGTATCTCATATTTACTTTATTTACCAACCTTGTGTTGGCATCAAAGAAATACGCAGCTCCGTGTTGGAACCAAAAAAGTTCTGGATGATCAATCTGAACATATTCTATAATTTTCTTGATTTGCTCATCTGTAACCTTACTCGAAAAAGATGTAATCTCTGGTTCATGTGCATTTATTGCTCTGAACAAATCATCATAGACAAGCTTTTCGGATTCACTTAAACATTCATATGCGTAATTTTTGAGTGATTTCGGATTCCGTTCTTTAGAGCCTTTTTTCTGTTTGTTCCGTTGAGGCGTTCTGTTTCCGCCAAAGCCGCCGTTTCCCTTGTCGACATTTTTTGTATCATCCGAAATCCCGATAGGAATATGCGGAACATAAGAAACATCACCGCAATACTGCGGCTCCAACGGCTGTGAAATAAACATAAACGGTGTGTTCTTCACAACCACAGTACCGAGTGAAAACGGATAATTGGCTAAATATCTCAGGAATCCTCGCCCATACTCATCCCGTCTTATAGCTGTCAATATTTCTTCTCTCTTGGCAACAGCAGGCTCATTAATCAAATAAGCATACTGAATTTCAACCCATTTTGCCATTCCTTCATATACTTCCAACCTGAGTTTTTTGCCATACTTTTTGACAATCTTTTTATTGTTCCAATTCAAATATTGCCAGATATGAGTGAGTTCATGAGCTATTGTAAGCATAGATGATATTCTGGGCGAACCATTTTCAATCATTAAAGTATATCCGCTTTTATCGCTTATTGCAACGCCAAGCACTCTTCCGTCACTTTTAGGCGTAGGAATAAATGTCTTGCCTAAAGCCTTATGAAGTTTTTTTGAATTAACCATTTCAACACGGATACCTGCATTGATTTTTATTCCGAAGAAAGATTCAAGATTTCGTTTAACATCTTCAAATATTTTCTTGAATTCTTCACCGGTTTTTATTGCGGTTCGTCCACAATTATTACATCTTTCACGACCGTCTGCGAGTGTTTCGTACTCTACACCGTAAATTTCACACCCACAAAAGTCGCAGTATCTTGAATTGGCTTTTCCAGGAGTAAAAGACGCTTCTGCTAAATCTGAAATTTCCTTGCCGACACGTGTTTGCTTGAGAGGATTGTTTTCCAATCCAAGCATTGACAAATAATCAAGAGTCCCCATAATATCAAGTGAAGATGGTTCGGTATCATTTCCATAAAGAAGATAGTATCTTTTGTGATACGGCTCTCTTGTGAAATCCAGTGGATTCTTCTTTACCCTTTCGTCTTCAGTTTTATATATAATATCATTATCCGGCGATTCAACCGTTTCTAAGGCTTCTGTTTCCGAAATTATCATTTCCTCCGGTGTATTATTATGTTCATCATCGTCTATCAGGTCATTATACGGTTCAGAATCCGGAATTTCCTGCTCTGGCGTCAATTTTTCATCATTTTCATCTATTGGCATACTTTTCTTTTTTCTTTTGAAAAGACTTTTGAATTTCCCAACGATTTTCTTAAACCAATTGCCTATTCGCTTCACAATCGGAATCTTTTCTTCACCAGTATTCTCGGGAGGAGTCAGGCTTACGGGTGATTCTGGTTCGGGCAAGGGATTCGGACTCTTATCTAACACCGCAGTGTGCCAATCTATGTAATCATGAATTATTTCAAGAATCCTTTTCAGGTTTCTTTCAACTGCCACAGTCAATCCTAAATCCAATTGACTGTCTTCAATAACATAAATACAATCAGGGCTCGACCCCTCTGCTTCCAAAGAATAAGTTAATGGTTTTACCTCATCTTTTCCAATATGCGCATCACCTGTCACAGCAACGATATACGCTTGATTTTCCGCAAAAAGCGTCCTGAAAACTTCGTTCATTAACGTTGCAATTGTATATCTGACATTATCCGTCAGTGTTCCATCTTTTTCGGGCAATTCAATTTTCAAAATCTCTTTATTTCTGTACACTCTGTCCGGAATACCGTTTTTATGTCCTTCAAATACAATCTTTTTTGAATTTATAAAGTCGTTGTATTTGTTCATTCTGTAGTAACCTTTAGTAGACACACAAACATCTGCATATTCTTTAGACACCTTAAGACCTGCAATATTCTGAACAGCACCTATTTGTTCGGATACTATGTTTCCCGAAACGGTATATGTACGGATTTGCCTGTAACAAGGTCTTCCCGTAATGTGGTCAGCAGCTCTTCTTACAAGAATATTTCCATCAGCCGTTAAGTATCTCATCTCGTAATATTTTCCGCCAAACGTAAAGAACTGCCCCGGAAGATACTTCTGATAAATATGACCTATGAGTTCTGCTCCCAAATAGTATTTATCACCTTTCTCATCTTCTGAAATGTACCCTGCCGATTGTAACTCTCTTACACATTTTTTCAGGAACTTTCTGTCTTTTATTTCAAATGTACGTTCCAGCCGACCGGTTTTAACATTAAATGTGTCCGCTTCAACAAGCACATCTATACCAACCTTATATTCATCACCGGAGTTAAATGAAATTTTCAAACCAGCTACTTGTTCAATAGCATCTTTTTCATTTTCGGGCAATTCGCCCAGCACACTGACACTGGAATAACAACGGTAAATCTCATACCATAATTGTTTTCTCAAATCGTAAATATCAATACCAATCAGCGACAATTCTTTTTCCAAAATGCTCTGTTCGACAGGGTATGTACTCATCATCAAGACCAGCTTAAGCGCAACATTTCTGTTTGAACGAACAAAGTCGGCAACAATTCTCGGAATTGCTTTTGCATCAGTTTCAAATATTGAAGCATTTTCAGCCATATAATCCTTAAGCAAATATTCAGATGATATAACATTAATAAATCCCTGTTCTGTGGATCTGGTCGCAAAATTCCTCAAAATTTCAAACATATTATACGATTCATCTTCTACTGTCAAATAATTATGTTTTGAAATATTTGCACTCCAATAATTTGATGTAGTTTCAAATCTTTCATCCATTGCCTCCTGGGTGGTCGGTAAATCAGCATACTTCATCAAATCATAATAATACTGCATATCTATCCAATGCATATCAACAACAGGGAAACATTCTCCGCCAAACCATTTTGTTTTTGAAACCTGATTTTTTAATGCTGCAAAAGAAAGCTCCGTTCCCAAACCCAGATACCTTGAAATATTAGGCACAATACGGTGATGCAAATAGTCAGCGTCAGTTTCCCAACACATATACGATGATGTTCCCTGATGTTTTTTTGTGGCAGACACCTCCGTAATACTTGTTTTGAGTATATGAGACATTGCATCGACAAGACCGTCACAGTTCTTATCACACATGCAGTATGTGATTTTTTTGTCATCATTTCCCATGCATTTAGCAACAATTAAGCTCAATCCTATTTGTGCCGTCGAAATCAATTTAGAAGGTTCTAATATCACAACAAAACCGACTTTTTCTAAAAACCCTGAATTTGCATTATGTAAGTTAACATTTGAAATATCAGAACGTGTTATAATCCCTATATCAGTTTCGTCGTCACTTTCGCAACTCAGCACGTTTATTTTCCACAGAAACGGAATATTCGTAATTGCAGAAATTCCGTCCTCTATCCATTTAATGATATCGTCTTCAACCGAATGTCTGCCAAGCACAACCAAAGCCTTTTTATGCTTCAGCAGTTCCCTGTTCATAGGATAGAATATGTAAGGAATCAAATCATTGTAAAACGGATTATTAAACAATATGCTTTTTTCTTTCAGTAAATCCAGTGACGAGGATATATAGTTCTGGTCCAACTCAAACCCTGTTTCATTCAATGCCTTGTAATAGCTTGCAAATGCATTGATTTTAGGATCTTCATTTTTTTCAAGATTACGTATTATTTCATCATTGGTTATATCGTTAAATATGTCATTGTTTACGCTTGTGTTTTCCGCAAGCAACTTATCACCAAACAACATACGCAAAAATTTTCTTAACAAAGTATAATTAACATTCTTGTATGCATTTTCATCTTCACCCAATATATTTTCTGAATACTCTTTTTTTGTTAACCCGTCAAGATAAAAATACAATTCCCCTACAACCAGAATGCCAAATACCGGATAGTATATTGCTTTTATTATTTCTTGATAATAAAACTTGCTGCTGACAAGCATCAATAAAATGGATAGTATAACGGCAGCATAGTAAAAAACTTTCAAGAAGTCTCTGACTTGGACATATCCATCCTGTAAACACCATTTATTTTTTTCGGCAAAATACTCATAAAAATGCCCGGCAATATTCGTATGCACCGAATTTTCCTCAGCATTTTTCTTCTTCATTGTACGCAAGCATATCTTTTTTATTGCAAGATAAACAGATATTATAACCGTGTTGGATATGAAAAAAATCCAAAACTCCATATTGATTTTTTCAATTAATGAAGTTATAATGTCAGCAATTTGGTTGAGAATATTTCCTATCGGTCCCATAAATGATAAAAACCCTGCAAAAGCAGATATCCATTTTGGAATGTTATCTATTAATTTTAACAACCCACTGTTGATTTGGTGCATAAAAATCATTGCAGCAATAACATAAATAATTGTCACTACCGGCATAAAATATTGTCTGCTCCTGTCAGCTTTTTCATAATTTACTTTTTTGCTTACAATGCACAGAAATGCAAACGGGAGAATAGCTATTACCATTTTTGTTACTGACAATAAATTATTAATCATATAACTCCTCCCTTTCAACAATCACCGACTCCAGATAATCTATCGGTACTGTAATTATATTTCCTTCCTGCAAAAACACAATTCGCTTTTCCACTTCGGAATATGGCATCTCATACTGGTAATCAACCATCTTTGTGAAATCAAAATTATATGGCTGAATCATTCTCCCTACATCTAAAGTGTCATTATCAATATAATTTGAGAACAACTCATTAACTTCCTTTATTTTCCCCAGTATAATCCTCTCATGATTTTTAAGAACATTTTGCTTTTTCGCATAGGCATTTTCAGTTGATTCCAAAACTGAAAATCCACGCATTACATTACAAGCATTGCTGAGGTATTCCGAGAAAGTATTCAAGCTACCCTGTATTTCATCTATTATTCCGCTCATGACAGAGTTGAAATGTTTAAACTTCTCTATTAATCTGGTTCTGAATACAACCAATGTCAACAAACCCGCCAAAAGAAATATTCCTACCGTCACACCTGTCATTCCCAGTGAAAACAAAAATGAACCTGCAGTATTCAAATTTCCTATAAGCAAAGGTATAAATCCGAAAAAGTATGCCGCCAAAGCTATTAATGCGGTATTTATCGTTTTTTTCTTCGTCATTCTCCGGCTGATGTCTTTACGAATAGCCTCATCAGCTTCCTTCATCTGCTGTTTGTATTTAGCAGTGTTATACAAATGTGTTGTTTTTGTTGAAATCATATTTTGTTCTTCTTCGTTCAAAAAGTCCAACACATTTTCTTTTTGGAACTCACTCAGCCGTACTGCTCTCTCATCTTCATTTTTATTCATTGCAGGAAATTTATCTTTTACGGCAACCTTGACTGCTCGACGCGGTTCACGCAGATATTTAACAAACATTTTCTCTATGTCATTATACTGTTCATTCCAAAAAACAGCCTCATCACAAGGGCAATCCTTTGACAAACCGATTTCTTTATGGTTTGCAAAAAGAACATCTTCATCAAAAAATCTGTCCACACTTACTGGAACTGTAACACCAGTTTCAAAATACAGTTCCGCCGTTTCCCGGTCAATTGGTTTATTTTGCTTTTCCGCTAATCTTCTTGATTCATTGCTGATTTCAATTAAAGTAGCATTAAGTTTTGAATTATAGCAATTACACAATTTCTTTACACAGTCAGAATCTATTCTTATATTTAATGAATATACTCTATTCGCTCTTAACACTCCGCTTGGAGCTTCATTAACCGCCATCAAAAGTATTACGGTAAGAAAATTAAAATACTGTGCTTCATTATGTTTGCCTTTAAGATAAGACACATCGCAAATAAGATATCTCAGCTTTTCCGAATAAAGATTTTCATTGTAAAATTGAGAATAATCCATTTCCGTATGCTTTACCCATGCTGACTTTGCAACCTCACGTCTGACATCTTTTGTTCTTTCTGTCAATGCCAGCACTTTCTGAGGAGGATTAAATAATTCCACATCATTGCCAAAGTTTTCGGAAAGCTTTACATAACGCCTGAGCCGAATGCGGTCAAGTTCAATTTCTCGGGCAGTAATATTCAATTCCGCAGCTTTTTCAAAATATTCCTTCTCCTTGGATAAATCCTCAAATAATTCTTCGTATCCCGTATAGCAGATACTGGGCACTGTTTCGATAGGAGAACCGCAAAGCCATACGGAGAGTTTCATTAAAGGATTGAACATTGCTTTTTCGAGCATAGATTCTTCTTCTTCACGAAACTTCTCTATTTGTTTGCAAGTATCAAAATTTTCTTTATTTTTCACACTGTCCACATAGTTGAAGGGGTTTCGTTTATTAACCGAATCAACATCCCATGTGGAGTTATCGTTTACAATAATTGCTCTCCATTCTTTTTTGTTTCCTATAAGTTCCTTGAGTTCCGGTACTGCCTCATCAAATGAACTGCCGGATACATTCCATTTACAAAAAACAAACTCCTCATTATCCAAAAAAGGTTTTAAATAAATATAATATTTGTTTTGACAATCATTTATTATATGTTCATCACAAATTACTACAGTAAACATTAACTCTCACCGCCTTGCACTCCTCCGCGCAAACACACGGAGGAGTGTATTTCATACATAAATACTTATTAATCTTCTTCAAACTCAATCATTTTAGCTTTATAATTTTCAAGATCTCTCTTGTCCATAAAGCTCCACAAGGTTCTTTGAATAGAACTTATAACCTGTTCTGAGAAATTGCCTCTCTTTAATTCAATCTGATGTGCCTTATAGTTATCAACAAGACAATTAAACTGATCAACAAGAACATCTGCAACTTTACCGTTCATACTATCTTTATTTGAAGTACACAGGTTCATTTCACTGTATACCATCTCAATGATAGACTCTACCATTGTCTTCATCTCTGCCATATCTTTATTCTGTGCAGGCAGTGAATTAAAGTACATAAGCACAATTGTAAATAAAGAAACTCTATCATTAAGCAGTTTTAGAGTTGCCTCATTGGTAAAGTGCTTAAACTTAAACGTCTTTAGTTTCTTGAAGAATTCAAGATCTTCATGAGATTGGAATCCTGCAGATTTACTCTTATCTCTAATCTTATTGACATAATCCTTAATTATAGACACAGCCAAGCGATCATTGTACAATGCATCAAGAACCTCATATAAAACATCACATTTTGTTTTATTTGAAACCATCATATCGAATGGATCATTATCAGCATTCAGATATTTATAGACTTTCTTTGCGCTATCATTATCCATTGTTGAGAACAGATGAATTCTGTCATAGATAAATCCATAAATCATCGCTTTGTGAATTTTCCGCATCAGCTTCTTTTGATATTCAAGATCCAGCTCCGGTAAAACAACAATGGAATTCCATCTCATATCAATATGCGGTGTAATTATAGCGCTGGTTTTGCAGTCAGGGCCCATTTTATCCATATATTTTTGATAAATACAGAAATAATCACCGGCTGATAACTGTTCATACTCATTTTCTCCGCCTATGGAAAACTCATCAGTTGTTTCATCATACGCAGGCGCACTTAATTTAGCTAACTGTGTAGGCATAATGTTGTATACCGAGCGGAAGAAATGCAATTCGTATTTTGAAACCGTATCAGTTCTGATAGCTTCCGGCAAGAAATCGTTAACTCTGATGCCCTCGCCGTCAGCAATACCATCATTGCAGGCAATTGCACTGACTTCTCGCGGTTCATCATTGTCTTTTTTCTTTATGCCCGGGCTCGCCAGATTATTACATGCATTGATTGTCGTTGCAATATATTTGCTCAAATTTGTCTCGTTCTGAATCTCTAAAGTCTTTCTATCCCTAAGCTCTTCGCTAACATCATCAAGTTCAATTGCGCCCTTTATATCATATTCAAGCTTAATTGCCTGAAGAATTCCCTTAACATTTATGAGTTCGCAAGACTCTGTTACTTTATCCTTGTAATATTCAATAATGATATCATCAAAAATATCTTTCTTTACCTCATATCCAAACGGATTGACACTCTTTCTTTGTTCTATGTACGCATTTTCTCTTACAGATTCAAAAATTTTAGCATACAACTTTGATGCGCCTTCACCACTCTCTGTCGGGAGACCGACAATTGAAGTAAGCTTGTCCAAATATTTCTTTTCACCCACAACAAATTTAACACAATCTCCGTTATGAAATTTAAGTTTTGTAACAACATCTTCTTTTTTTCTTTCAATGCTCGGCACTTTACTTTCAAATGTCATATAGAAATTTTCATATGCCTTAATCAAACGTTCGACTGCTGGAATCCCAACCTCACATATTTGTCTTTTAATAACTGATGTGTAGAATTTCTCAACAGTATTAAAGTAGCTACTGAGCAACTCATCACAGCGCTCTATATCTCTGCTGTTTCCTTTGTCGTCACATGCCTGACTCATAGTGAGAAGATTCTTTTCTTTCGATATTAAAGTACCTTGAATATCGAAAATAGAAGTATCTCTTTTACCTTTATCAATAATCTGTCCAAAACAAGCTTCGGAAACATCATCGTTGAATTTTGTTTCGTCAGAACACCTCTTTGCCTCCTCCAATTCTTTGATAAGAGTCTTTTTGAGCTCATACAACAAATGCCTTGCTGCATTAGGGTGAATTGCCTTACCATTTAGCGACAAGTATTTTTCAAGCATATATTCGCCCAAATCTTCTTTCTCAACAGGAGCCTTGCTGTTGAATAACTCATTTGCAAAATTCTTTGTTATTGTAGGAACCGTTTCATCTCTGCTCATATTCTCGAGCTGGTTAATACTTCTGTATTTTGACTCTATACTCCCTCTTTCGGAAATCGGTGTTTTTGAAACACTGATTGCCTCATCCATTTCAGGGAAATCAGCAGATAATCTATGCTTTATTGTTTCCTCAACAATCAATCTGATGTAGTGTTTAGCAAGTCTGTCTGTTGTCTTCACATTATCCGGCATAGCATCCAGTTTTGGATTTATGTATCTATCCCAAAGCATTGATGTAAATTCATTCCCGGCAGAGCTTTCTTTTCCGCCTTCCATAGAGGAGGTGTACACCCCTGCAATTGTAGGTTCATTTTTTGCACTTCTGTTGGGATTTTCTTCCCACCTCTTTCTTTCTTCTGCAAATTTTGCATCGAACTGCAGCCATGAATTTTTCAGCAATGCTTTTCTTTCTTTTTCTGTCAAATTAGCATCAGAAGAAGAACCAATAATTGCGGCTCTTGTCCAATTTAATGCGATATAATCTCTTATGTCTTCATAAGGATACTTTAATACAGATGCACCTGTACCCCCAAAACGACACCTTCCAAGCTTTTCGGGGCTGATGCATAATTTAAGAACATTATCTTCCATGCTGGAGGCTTTGCTTCTCATGGGGCCTATATTTTGCTCATACAGGGACTGTGATGCATAGTTGATATACTGACCGAGAGTAGTCATATTTCCTGCATTTGAATCTGTTCTATCCAGTAAGAAACAAAAGTCAAACGGAAGATTGCTCAATTTTTCATCCCCATCAGATGTGCTCGGAATCATCATATGTAAGTCCTTATATCTGTATAATTCGGGAACCGTATCAAAAAATCCGCTTCCCTTCATCATAAAGGCATTAATTTCTTTTATTGTCGAATATCCGTTACAGCGCAAGCTATCTCTCTCACTCTGCGTCTTTATAACAGTATCCATAACTCCCGGCATAACAAGAAAGCCCCTAATCATAACCGCTGCTTCAGGATAATTCTTTTTAATATAGTGTCTTACCAGCATACCGGTTTCCATAGCAATACCCGAACCCGTACCGCCTGCGGCAGTTGACGCAATAACTACCCGAATAGCCTGCTTTAATCCGCCACCGTCTTTCAAAAATAAATCGTCAATCGATTTGTATAATTTATGAATATTTCCTTGTTTAATGGTTGCATTTAACGCCAATCTTGAAATCGCACGAACCTGACCGGCACCTTCGGAAACAGCCTTGGGATCCAGCATTTTATTTTCCGGAAACCATCCGTTTTTTGCATCGGAATCATTCTTTAAATAATCCTCAACCGTACTCGTAGATGATGTCTGCACCGCTGTAATAGCGGCACCTTTGTTCACAGTTAGAAGATCATTCACATCTGTATCCATTACAACAAATCTAATGTTGCTTATGTCATCTTTTAAACATCTGTCCGCAACACCTTTGATAATTTTTGAACCAATACCGCCTACACCGATAAACAAAACCGGAGCATTAACCTTATTGGGCTGAACTTTTTCTTTAATATACATAACATTTCCCCCTCTTATCATTTTTTACAATTCATACAAACCTTGCCTTGAATAGGAGCTTTGCCTTTTATCTCAACTTCTACCTTTGAGTTGTGTCTTACAATTACTTCTTTAAATTCTTTTCCTTTTGAATCTAAGAATTTCCCCCCGTCTTTTTCATATGGTCCACAGTTTCCTATTTTGAATGATTTAACATTAAATGCCGGATTTACCTTTGTAATTTTAACACTTGCTTGGCGTCCAAATTTTCTCATTAAGATAGAAGATTTTTCTGCTGTACAAGAAAGAATATTTGGATAAATTCCCGAAACGATATTCATATTTTTTGAAACATGTATTTTGCCCGATCCTTTCGTGCAATAGAAGTACATTTCTTTCGGCCAGGCTTTTCGTGTTAAAATAAAAATTATCAAAAACAGCAACAACAACAGAAGCAACAACCAGAACAGCCATCTCCACACTGTGCTGTAACGCTGTACATCAAATCCCAAAGAATCCGACGCTGAGCTTTCCTGTCCAAACTCATCTGTATATTTTGCTGTTGCGCTAACCTTGTAACTACCACATTTAGGTTCTGAATATTTCCCGTTTTCATCGTATCCGATCATTATCTCATACACAGATTCTCCCGGAAGAGGTTTAACAGAGTATACAACATCATCGGAAAAATTTAACTCAATATTCGTATTGGCCAATTGCTCATCAGTCAACGGCATACCCTCAATTGTCAAATCCGCTCTGATTGGTTTCCACTTTCCTTCTTTTCCAATCTGATACCATGAACTTGTTTGTTCTGTTGATAATTTAACTGCAAATTTTTGTTTTTCCGGAAAATCTATTTTTAATACCGGAAATGCAATAGGATCATCTTCAGTTGAGATTGTATAGTCTTTAAGATATGTACCTTCAACAATAATCTTCGTTGAATCGTCAGGAGTAAGAGTAATCACCGAACCATTTTCAAAAGGTGTTTCCACTCCGGCAGAATTTCTGACCTTTGAACGAAGCTCCACATCATTACCCATAAGCTCCGCTTTGGTTACATCTTCTCCTGTCACAGCATCAACAATGCTGTAATTAACAGTATAATCGCCCGACGGTATATTTCCCTGTGTATAATCAACCTGTTCACCCTCGCTGTTGGTAAGTGTCATTTTTATATCGACATCAGGCTCATAAAACATTTCTACGGCATCAGTACCCGAACATGCAAGTTCATATTGTCCCTTTGCACACGCGTCAAACGTCACAACCTGCCCGGCTAAGGAGCTATCCACAGGTGCACCGCTATACTTACCCCCAGCAGTTATAGAACTGAATTTTCTTTGTCCGCTGTCTAACTTAACAGATATGTTTTCACCCGCTTCATTCTTTAAGCCAGCAATTTTTGCATCGGCGCCTTGCGCAAACACTATCAAGTTCTTCATTGACATATCAAGATTAATTTGATTTCCGTTTATATATTTCTGTGGAAGAACAGAACGCTGAAATATTGTATTGCAAATACCTATTAAATCATCTTTCAGACTTGTATCCGATGATTTCATTGCATAAAAACCATTTGATTCTTCACCTTGCAGCAAAGTAGCGCCGCCAAACCCCAAATACTGAACCTTTATTCCGTCAGAGGTTATGCTAATTAGTCTGTTTCTCAAATCTTCACTTGATAACTGTTTAGTCGGATCATTACGTGCAATTTGATTGAATGCCCCGTCTGTTAAAACAATTAACCACTTTTCATTCGCACTGGAGCATTTAAGTGCGTCACTTGCTTCGATTATAGGAGCAAACGGTGTGTTTGACGGCGAAACCGTATAGAGGTTGGATATTTTATTTATATCTGAGCCTCCTCTTATTTCAATTCCGTTGAAGCTACCGCCGCTTGGCGGTGTTGTTCCATCTGTAGTAACCTCCCACATAGGAAATATTTTCAGGGCATCTCCATTATCATAATGCAGCATTGAGGAGAATATTTCCATAGCATATTTTGCCCGGCACCATGCTTGGTTATCATACATCGAACCCGAATTATCAAAAACTACTGCTATTTCATATGTCTTTGAATGTTTGGTTACTGTAGCCGCTCTTGTAACAACAGAACCGCATAAATTTGAACACATCATCATAATGAGCAGCAATAATGACATTATTTTTTTTCTCTTCATTCTAACCGCTCACCTCCCGATGCAATAGTTTTTTCACTTTCATAAACACACTCCCCTTCGTATCTTTATCGTCCATTATTACGGACAGCAAAAAATCTCATTTCATCAGATAACTTTTCCCATTCGTTCTATGATGCTCAAAACTATAACAGAAGAATAAATAAATCTATAACCATTCTTATTTGAGGCTATGCGTCAAACAATTCGCAATTAAAAATTTATTATCACCCGAATTCCGCGAGCGCTGTAGCCCTCGAAAGCTCATAAACCAAAACTTGCCCTATATTTTGGGCAACTATATAATCAGAATTAGTCTCCAATATCTTTTTCTGTCAAATTTCTTCTTTTGCACTTGACTTACGTTATATGTCACTTTATCTATTTGCAAGAAAACAAAATATACAGCATCATAAATTCACTATCTTGTATGTTTTAGAAAAACATATATATATATAGTTTATTACAAAAAAGTCGATTTGTCAATAATTAGCACTTAATTCATAAAGTTTTGTCGAAATCATATAATTTTAACTTAATTAATTAGACCAATGTAACAATTATCATTTTGCAGTTCTGATAAACAAAAAAAAGCGGAGCAAAGTTTCCTTTGCTCCGCTTTGGTAGCGGTAACTAGATTCGAACTAGTGACACTGCGGGTATGAACCGCATGCTCTAGCCAACTGAGCTATACCGCCGTACAACGTTTATTATTATACTAGATTTTTATGATTTTGTCAACACTTTTTTTGAAAAATTTGCTTTTTTTATTTGTAAAACAAATTCTCAAAGTGGATGCATGCTTTTTACACTGTTGCATTTACTTTGAGAATTTGCGTTTTTTCAAATCTGTCCGTTTGGTTTCAGGACGGATATATCTATAATCTGCTCGTCCCTTTCCGTATAACTGCGGCGCACTTTTTCGTATCGGCAGCATTTTACAACCCATTCTACATCGGATATTTCCGCACAGTCCCTGCCCTCAAGAATGACCGTGTTTACCACGGTCTGCAATATCTTTACAGCGTCACGCCCCGATTTTGAATACTGCGCAATATTCTCGACAACGCCCTCGTCCGCCTTTATTCCCAGCTTATCCACGGCGTTTCTCAAAATTTCCGTAATGTTGTTAAAGGTAAGCTCGTTAAAGAATATCTCCACACACCTTGAGCGTATCGCCTCGGGAATTTCTTCGGGTTTTCTTGTGGTTGCGCCTATAAGGCGGAAATCCGCCGGGAGTCCGTTTTTGAAAATATCGTGTATATAAGTGGGGATATTTTTATTTGAGCTTGAATAATATGCGCTTTCAAAAATAACCTTTCTGTCCTCAAGCACCTTGAGCAGTCTGTTCATCTGCATTGTCTGCAATTCGCCAATCTCATCTATAAACAGCACTCCGCCGTGTGCTCTCGACACCGCACCCTCCTTAGGCTCCGGTACGCCTGCGTTTCCGTATGCTCCTGCGCCCTGATATATCGGATCGTGCACGGAGCCGATAAGCGGATCGGCAATGCTCCGTTCATCATACCGCATAATCGTTGCGTCCGCCTCGATAAACCGTGCTTTTTTCATAAAAGGCGTACCCTCGCTCTTTTTTGCCTCCTCAAGCGCAATCCTTGCAGCGGCGGTCTTTCCCACTCCCGGAGGTCCGTATATTATAACGTGCTGAGGATTTTTTCCGCAAAGCACCGCTTTAAGCGCTTTAATTCCGTCCTCCTGCCCGATTATTTCCTCCATTTTCTTCGGACGTGCCTTTTCACTCAAAGGCTCGCTCAATGAAATTTTTCTCATTGCGTTTAATTTCTGCGCTTTTTTGCGTGCGTCCTCGCTGTTTGCATTTCCGCTTATGCCCTCGCTCCTGAGTTTTCCGAAAAAGTACATTCCGACTATTATTGTAAAAACCAATTGTGCTATTGCAGTAATTCCTGTAAGCATACTTCCACCTCGTAAAATCAATATATTTTCAGTTTCTGCCGTATTTTTACGATTATACTCGAAATTTTATTTGACAAACGTTTGTTTGTGTGATATAATGTATACAGAGGTGATTTCAATGGACATATCCGAAAAACTGCGCATTCTCTCCGACGCCGCAAAATACGACGCCTCCTGTTCCTCCTCCGGCTCACAGAGAAAGAACTCAAACAACGGAATCGGAACAGGCTCAAAAGCCGGTATTTGCCATTCCTTTGCGGCAGACGGGCGGTGTATTTCGCTTTTGAAAATACTGCTTACAAATTTCTGTATTTACGACTGCCAATACTGCATAAACCGCTCGTCCAACGATGTCGAGCGTGCGGCTTTCACACCGAACGAGGTTGCACAGCTTACAATTGAATTTTACAAGCGCAATTATATAGAGGGATTATTTTTATCGAGCGCTGTTGTAAAAAGTCCCGACCACACTATGGAGCTTATGATAGAAACGCTTTCCATTCTGCGCAATAAGTATAAATTCAACGGATATATCCACGCAAAATCAATTCCCGGTGCATCGGCGGAGCTTGTATCAAAGCTCGGTCTTTTAGCCGACCGAATGAGCGTAAATATCGAACTGCCGTCAGCTAATTCCTTAAAAACTTTTGCACCACAGAAAACAAAAGAAAACATTCTCGCACCGATGAAGCAGATAAAAAAATCAATTGTTCAGTCAAAGCAGGAAATCGCCGTATACAAACACGCACCGTCCTTTGTTCCGTCCGGTCAAAGCACGCAGATGATAATCGGAGCGTCGCCCGAAAGCGACAAGACAATTCTTACGCTTTCGCAAAATCTGTACGATACCTTTTCGCTTAAGCGTGTGTTCTTCTCGGCATATGTTCCGCTCGGCAAAAATCCGCTTTTGCCGACCGTTTCGCCGCCGCTTTTGCGTGAGCATCGGCTGTATCAGGCGGACTGGCTTTTGCGTTATTACGGATTTCGTGCAGATGAGCTTTTAGATGATAAAAACCCCAATTTCAGCACACTTGTCGACCCGAAATGCGAATGGGCGCTGCGCCACCCGGAATTATTCCCCGTTGAAATAAACACGGCGCCGTATCAGATGATACTGCGCATACCCGGAATAGGCGTCAGAAGTGCGCTAAAAATTGCAAAGGCACGGCGTTACACACGCCTGTCATTCGAGGATTTGAAAAAGATGCGCATTTCAATGAAGCGTGCCAGATACTTTATAACCGTAAACGGAAAAACATACAACAATCTGCGCTTAAAGGGTGAATACACCGCCGCCGCACTGCTTGCCGCAGAGGGCAGTGCGCAGATAAGCTTTTTTGACGAGCCTTCAAGGGAGGAGAAAATAAGATGTCTGATAGGCGAAATATAGTATATCTTTATGACGGTACTTTCGAGGGATTGCTTACGGCTGTTTTTGAAAGCTTTGAACTGCATCTTTTCCCCTGCTCAATCGAAAGCACCGAAAACGGTCAGCAATCGCTCGGTGCGGAATATATTCATACGCACACGGACGCCGTCAAGGCAGAGCGTGTATTAAACAAAGTCCTTGCCGATTCGGGCGACCGTCCCCTGTTTGACCTGTACCGCTGTTTCTTGTCAAACACTCCCGACAAAGAAATGCATATTTTTAATTATATCCGTGCCTGTATGAAGTTCAAAAAAAGCGTGAACAGCCGCCTTACGGTCGAGTGTGTGAACAAAGTGGTTTCCGCCTCCCAAGCCGTGGGCAGCGAGGCGCATTTATACACGGGTTTTGTGCGGTTTTCGGAACTTGAAAACGGCGTATATTACAGCCGTATAGAGCCGAAAAACAATGTTTTACCGCTCATTTCCGCACATTTTCGCAAGCGTTATTCCTCTATGCCGTTCATCATTCACGATACTGCAAGAAATCAATGTCTTGTCTACAACGGAAAAACCTGTCTGATACATGAGGGCGTAGATATTCCCGTTCTGCATTTGAGCGGCTCGGAGAGCGAATACAGAAAAATGTGGAAGAATTTCTATGATACGATTGAAATAAAAGAGCGCCATAACGAACGATGCCGTATGACGCATATGCCGAAACGATATTGGAAATTTATGACCGAGTTTCTCTGATGTCACGCACAGATTTGCGTTCTATAATTCCGCACTGCGCTATAACGTTGGAATCCGATACGTAATATTTGTTGTTTATTTTTTTCATAAGCATATCTGCCGCCGATTCAAACAGATTGTCGAACGGTATATGTATCGAGGTAAGCGGAATATCGAGGTATCGGTCGGCTGATATGTTGTCTATACCCATAACTGATATATCGTCCGGCACGCTTAAGCCGTGTTCCTTTATACAGCGTATAGCGCCTATCGCCATATAATCATATGCGGCGATAATCGCCGTAGGCAGTACGCCGCCCGATATGATTTCTGACATTGCCTCATAGCCGCCGTCCTCAAAGCGTTGTTCGCTTACTTTCACATACTCGTTTTTAATCTCAAGTCCGTATGCTTTCATCGCCGAAACATATCCGGCATACTTTCCGTGAGTACGCTTTTCGCCTATATACCCTATCTCGGTATGACCTCTGTCTTTGAGATATTTCACAGCCTCCATTATGGCTTTTTTCATATCCCAGCCGACTTTATCGAAGTTTTTCGACTCCGTATCCATAAGTATCATCGGCACATAACCCGAATTTACTATCTTTTCCGCCGCACCCATCACGATTATTCCGTCAGCTTTCTGCACGAATGCGTGATACTCAAAAAGCTCACGTTCCCGTTCCGAATCAAACCTGCTTATCGAAATATTTACAACGGCTCCGTACTTACTGTTTAAATATTTTTCAAACTCATCTACTATTCTCGTGTAAAACTCGCTCCCGAGCTCGGGGCAGATAATCGCAATCACCTTTTGAGAATATTTATCTTTTTTATATTTTTCATAACAGCCGTTTCTTTTTGCAATGTCAAAAATCCTCTCACGTGTCTTTATACCTATCTCATCACTGCCGGCAAACGCCTTTGACACCGTTCCCACCGAAACGCCCGCTTCCTTTGCAATGTCCTTAAGAGTCATAATAAATCCCCCTCATAATGTAAGTATAACAGCAAACCGAAAAAATTTCAATAATATATCCCGACGATTTTTACGAAAGTTTTTCGTGAGCGGATTTATTGACTTGCCATATTTGCTGTGATATATTAATTTTATCAAAAACAAAAGGTGGTTATTATTTATGGTAGTGTTATACATAGCGATTATAATGGTAATGCGTGTGGTGCAAAGCTATTACTCCAAGCAGGCAAGCAATCTCATTGCCTCGTCAAAAACGCCGTACGCAAAATACGTTACAATGTCAATGACGTTTTCCTCGCTTTTTTCGGCTCTAATATTTGTAATTATGCACGACTTTTCCGGGCTGAATGCCGAAACGGTAATAATATCATCGCTTTCGGGCATATCACTTGCAATGTGCTCATTGCTAAGTCTGCGCTCATATCATTACGGAACCGTTGTTCTTAATTCTGTATTTTCCACAGCAGGTCTGATAATTCCGTGTGTTGCCGGGATTTTTGTATTCAACGAGCCGATGTCGTTTATACAGGTGGCAAGCATTGCCGTGCTTTTGTTCTCGGCGTATCTGCTTATCGGCTCATCAAAAGAAATTTACGGCACGTTCACGCTCAAGGGATTTTTGCTGTTGATAGGAACATTCTTCGCAAACGGTATGACGATGTTTTTCCAAAAGCTTTTTGCGCACCGTGTACCCGACGGAAACGTGTCGCTGTTTTCATTCTTTACATTCTTTGTACCGGCGGTTTTGCTTGCGATTATGACATTTATTAAAAAACCGCAGAACGAGGACAGCACTGATAAAAAACCGTTCCCGAAAAAACTTGTATTCTTCGCCGCAACGCTTGCTTTTGCCGTTTTTGTTGTAAATCAGCTTGCCACAATATCGGCGTCGCTTATTTCCTCGGCAATACTCTTTACGTTCATCAACGGCGGTGCAACGATAATAGCGGCAATCGTCGGAGCGATTGTATTTAAGGAACGCCTGTCGGTAAAGAGCGTTATCGGTATAATTCTTGGCGTTGCGTCATTGATTTGCATTTCCTCATTCTGATAAGCAAAAAAAGGCTTTGCCTCCATTAAACTTGAGGTCAGCACCTCAAATTCTCAAAAACAAAGCAGACAAACCGCTTGCGGTTTGTCTGCATTCCGACACGGTGTAAAAATATTTTACACCGTGTTTTTTTACTGTATAGGAAATTGCGTTTTTTGAAAAAGTATGATATAATAGAA
>ERZ808246.239-NODE-239-length-48983-cov-7.074988_pt1 | contig 48983 bp, 33 predicted proteins | sample MGYA00521083_ERZ808246 | MGnify/ENA primary metagenome ERZ808246 (study PRJEB31516, sample SAMN03275577) | gut metagenome | biome: mammalia-associated habitat; material: feces | host: Papio cynocephalus | place: Kenya | collected 2012-07-07 ... | reverse complement strand
TCTGCGACATGCTGCCGTCATTCATATAGTGCCATTGTTTCGGGAACTCCGGGTCATTGAAGAAAACAGCGCTTTGCCTTATCCTGTACACCGGTTCAACGGACTCGATGCCGTCGACACTGCCAAGATTTGCCATTGCCTTTGTCGAGGGCATTTCTTTGGAGTATTCGATTCGGTACCATCTGTGCAGCCCCGCCGCTCTTCGCCGCTGTTCAAACTCTCCGCCGTCATGGAATATCCGTTTCATGGAGACGACGCCAATGGTCTCAAGAACATTGTTCAGCGCCATGGATTTGGTGGCAGGCACGACATTCCCTCCATCTTCCGAGGCTTCCACGATTTCAGCCATCTCCTCAGTCAGATATATGTCCGCAGTGCCGCACAGAGCCGAGATTCCGCTGTCGTCCACACCGACAGCCTCGGAAATGATCTCCTCAATCCGGCCGGTGCAGGAAGCTGCAATCAGCATGGCCAGCAGCATGACCGCTTCTTTCACGTAGTGTTTCATCATCGTTTGTGCTTATGGTATTCTAAGGAAAAGAAAGCCGAGGCAGAACCCCGGCTTTCTTTAGTCGAACATAGTGTACTCAAATATTTTCTGCGATCCATTTCTCCAAATCCGGCCCGCCGGGGAGCGAGAGCGCACAATATGCGGCAACGCCCCAGCCACCTATACCCGGTACATAATAGTACGGATAGAAAACGGCCACATTGTCTTCCGTGAGTACGCCGTAGCATTTCGGGTCCACATCCGGAACGTACATCGCATAGATGGTGTCTCCCTCGCCAGAGTAGTCGATTGTCGTACTCCAATTCTTCCATGCAATCTTTCCGTCTTTGCCGACACTGAATTCAATGTATTCGCACGCCGCTCCTCCGCATCCGAATTCTCCTGAAGTTTCATATCCGGCTTCAACAAGGACATCCTTCGGATATGGTGAATATACACGATAGATATCAAATCCATCGGCCTTGCTGACCTGCACCGGCGTTATTGCGGCCCCAACAAAAGCATCATACCATTGTCCTTCACCAATTGGAACCCAAGTGTATCCTCTCGCGAGAATCACGGCGCAGGAGTCTATGGATATGTGCTCGTTGAAATTACCGGTCAGTTTGAGGCCCAGCGTGTCAGTCTCACCAAGTACAATGTCCGTGACATCAATCTTGAGAGTCGTCTCATACTCCCCGTCCGCGAACTTCACGGTGGTCACCGGGGCCTTGATTTTTCCATGATAGGGATTCGCAGTGAGGCTTACCGAGAGTTCTCCCGTGTTTGTCTGCCTGCGCAAGGGAACAAAATACTCCGTAGCCTCGAGTTTGACCTCCGAGTCCTTGATGATGCTCTGGGCAAATGTCGCCACTCCGTCTTCTCCGGAATATGTCGTGCCTATATTGTCTGAATTGCAGCCTGCTGCGACCAAGGCACAGAACGAAATCAGTAAATATTTTATCTTCTTCATGACAAATTTCATTTAATCATTATTCGGCCTTGTTGAGTGCGGGGTCGTCGCCCGTATTTGCAGTGGCTTCGCTGCCGACTGGGTTCTGGACCATAAGATTGTTGGCATCCATTTCCGCCTGCGGAACGGTCATCACCCAGTCAAATGTCTCCGGATCGCTTGTTTTGAGGCTTGTGAGAAGCGCGCTCTTCTGGTAGCCCATCTCCTCTGTGCGGACAAATCCCTGGCGGAGACGCTTGATGTCAAAGACACGTCCGATTTCTCCCCAAAGTTCAATTCTGCGCTGGAGGATGATTTCCTCAAGCAGAGAGCCGGTCTCGTCTGTGGTGAGCTTGCCTAGAGCAGTCCCTGTCTTGCTTGAGCAGTCGTAGCCTTCGAGGCGATAGGACATGAAGTCATTGAGCACTGTCTGTGCCTCACCGTCATTATTGTCTCGGCAAGCCGCCTCTGCCTTTATCAGATACATTTCCGGAAGCCTCATGAAGATATGATCCGCACCTGTTTTTAGGCTATTGGGATCCTTAAACAGGAATTTGTACTGCTGGAGACCATGCGTGATTTCATCGTCTTTGTTGAGATCTTCATCGACCCACCACTTCTTGCGGACATCCTTCGCGTCTATCTTTGCATAGAGCCATTTGCTGCAAAGCTTTCGCTGGTCTTCGCCGTATGAGCCGGCACGATAGTCCATCTGCGCAAGGAACTGAGGGTTGGTCGTGCCTTGATCGGTTATGATTTCAGCGCCCCAGAGAACGTCCACGCCGTTAATTGCGTCATTGTAGCCCCACATGACATCCTTGCTGAGCTTCTTGCCTGTGCTCTTTATCGCGTTGTCGGCGGCTTCGTAGGCGGCCTTGAAGTCATTCATCGTTATCGCGATGCGTGCCTTGATGCCGTTAGCTACGGTGTAGTCAATGTGTGAGCAGTGCTTCTGCTTCTGCCCGTTGAGGAGTTCGATGGCCTTGTCGATGTCCTCACGTGCCTGAGCATATACCTGCTCGTTGGTTGCCCTTGCCTTGCCCTTTGTCTTTGATGTCGTAGGTTCGGTGTAAATCGGAACGCACAGACGATCCTCATGCCCGACATAACTTCTAGCATAGTTTATTGCGAGGTTGTAGTATGCGTTTGCACGGAGGGCATAAGCATTGCCCAAAATGTAATCGACATCGGCTTTCGCGCCCTGCATCGAGCCGCCCTTGGCGATGATGTAATTGGCCTGGCTGATGATGGTGTAATTATAGTTCCATATGTCGTAAGGACGCCAACTGTCTTTTGTGAAATTACGTTTCTCGTAGTAGGTATAATCATACCAGAACCATCCGTTTCCCTTGCCCGAGAATACCATGTCATCACCCATGTCATCACCCATGAGGGCGTACCCCTGAGGTCCGAAGGCTTCGTGCGTGGTAGAACCTGTACTTGCAGACCACTGCCAGAAGAATCTGTAAATTCCGTTCAGTGCCTGAAGACCGCCCTCCGTCGTTTCGAGCATCGTGTCACCTGACACTGCCGTTGTCGGGGTGGTGTCAAGCATCTTGCTGCATCCGGTAAATACAGCCAGAATTGCCAAAGCCGCTATTATTATCTTTTTCATGTCTTTAGTCTCCTTTAATTAAAAGTTCACGTCAACACCGAAGGCTATGACCCTCATCGGAGTGTAGGTATAGTTGGAGCCACCCGTGAAGTTGTACTGCACGTTCATTCCCTGGAGTTTGTTGAATATCGCAAGATTGTCTGCCGTTGCATAAACCCTCAGAGACTGCATCTTGATGGCCTTTGCCCACTTTGCAGGGAGAGTATATCCGAGCTGGAGGGACTTGATTGCGAAATAAGAAGCATCGATGAGATAGGCATCAGTAGAAAGATTTCCTGAGTTAATCCTTACTGCCGGAACATCGGTGATGTCACCGGGCTTCTGCCAGCGACGGAGCGCGTTCTTGTTCCATGTAGTCCCGACATACTGGACCTCCATGGTGCTGGCATAAAGCGAGTCGTAAACCTTGCCTCCGATGGAGAATGTAGTGAGGAAAGAGAAATCCACAGGGCCGAACCTGAACTCCGAACCGAAGGAACCCTGAAGCTTAGGCTCGCGGCTTCCGAAATAGTATCTTGACGTATTTGCCTCTGTCACGCTTGTTGTCCTGTAGTCGCTTCCTTCAATCTTGTTTCCGTCATCATCCTTCTTGTATGCCCAGTAGAGCTGAGCTCCGGTAGCCGGGTCGACGCCGGCTGACTTTGGCATATAGAAAGTATAGATAGGCATTCCTACCTTAATCACCTGTATCCCTTCCGTAATCGTGTCCGTGTTGGTGAGGGCAAGAACCTTATTCCAGTTCTTGTAGAACATCAGGGTCGAGCTGGCTCCGAATTTATGCTTTTCAATCCAGTTGAAGCGGAATGAGGCCTCAAATCCATGATTCCTCATGGATCCTACGTTCGCATCGTAGCCGGAAAATCCGGTGGAAAGTGCCATAGGATACTCAAGGAGCATGTCCGTTGTCAGCGAGTTGTAATATTCAGCGGAGAAAGTAAGGAAATGGTTGAACATCGTCGATTCGACTCCGACATTCCATGTGCCTTTCTTTTCCCATGAAACTTCCGTGTTCTCAAGTGAAGACACAAGTGCACCCGGGTTATTCGCGTTTGCCCATGTGAGGTCGTAGAACGACTGCCATGCATAGTACGAGTCGAGTCCGTCGTTGCCGAGCTGTCCGTAGGAGAGACGGAGGGTCATATTGTCAATCCAGCTGACATTCTTCATGAAATTCTCCTCAGAGATTCTCCAGGACGCTCCGGCTGACCAGAACTGCCCCCATCTGTAGTCCTTGTGGAAGCGTGAGGAGCCGTCGGTTCTCCATGTTCCCTCGAAATAATACTTGTCGGCAAAGTCGTATGCAAGACGGCCGAAATAAGACTCAATCTTATAGTCAATCTGATAAGAGTTGGCGCTGTCGAGATTCACAGCCGGTGCAAGTTCCTCGATGCCCGGATAAACTTTTGTCCTTCCCGCCATGAGGTAGTTGTACCTGTATCGGTAGAACTCATGTCCGAGCTGACCGAGAACATGATGCTTGTCATTGAATTCCCTTTCATATTTGAGAATCTGGTTCCAGGTCCAAGAGAAGTCGCGGTTGCTATACTTTTCTATTGTTCCCTGCTCGGTTTTTCCGTCTCCATGATCGGGGCTTGAGTAGGATGACCGGCGTGTGTTGACGAGGTCCGCTCCGAAATTTGACGAAAATGACAGACCTTTCATTACACCCATTATGTCCGCGTTCCCGCCGAAAACAGCATACGCACGGACGCTGGCGTTGTCGCGGATTGTCTCGTACTTGTTGAGATACCTGTCTCCAAGCGAGTTGAAGTCCTTCGCTGTAGGTCGTCCGCTCTCACCATAATCATAGCCTCCGACATTGTTTCCATTCTCATCCTTGAGATACACAGGGTAAATGGGCGCCATGAACTGTGCGGTGTACCAGACATTGCTTGAGTATGTGCCGCTGCCAATCTGCTGGGCGTTTGACTTTGTCATGGCGTAGGATGTGTTGGCTCCGGCCGCGAACCAGTCATTCACCTTGTGGTCGACACCTGTTCTGAACGAGTACCTGTTGAAGTTGGTGTTCACAAGTATACCGTCTTCGTCAAGCATTCCGAGGGAAAGTGTGTATTTGGTCTTTTCATTCCCTCCGTTGAGCCCGAAGGTATATTCCTGCCTGAGAGCCTTGTGATTTGTGATAGCGTCAAGCCAGCTTTCATTGTAGGCCGAAACTGCATCTTCCTGAACGAGACCTGTCTCGGGGTTGATGAGAGTGTCCCATGTGTAATTCTTGAAAGGGTTGTACTGCTCTCCGCCAAGCGTGCTGCCGAGTTTTTGGCTTGCTGTTGTGGAGGCCGCGTCCCATGTCATTCCGCCGTCCTGAATGTACCCGTTGCGCAGAGCCTCGTACATCAGCTGGACATATTCTTTCTGGTCAACGACATTGTATGGCTTGTAGGCCCTTGACTCAAAACCGACTTCTGCCTTGAAGTTAACGTTCGTGCGTCCTTCCGTACCGCGTTTGGTAGTTATCATCACGACGCCGTTTGCTCCACGGGAACCATAAAGAGCCGCTGCGGACGCATCTTTGAGGACCGTAAGAGACTCGATGTCGCTCGGGTTGATTGCCGAAAGGCTTCCGTCGTAAGGGATGCCGTCAACCACATACAGCGGAGTTGAGCTCGCATTGATTGAGCCGATTCCGCGGATGATGATGCTTGTGCCCTCTCCCGGCTGTCCGGAACTTGACGCAGCTGTGACGCCCGCGACCATACCTTCGATGGCCTTAGTGACGCTCGTGACGCTTCTTTTCTTGAGAGCCTCACTCTTGATTGCCGTCGCGGAACCCGTGAATGATGATTTCTTTGCAGAACCATAGGCAACCATCACGACTTCGTCAAGCGCCTCGGATTCAAGAAACACGTCGAATGTGCTTCGTCCGTGAACCTCGACCTCACTGGTCTGGTAGCCGACACATGAAAATACAAGGACACTGCTTGACGATGCCTTTACAGCGAATTTGCCGTCAGCGTCCGTGTTCTGCCCGTTCATTGTCCCCTTGACATGGACAGATGCAAACGGTATTGGCTCGTCCGTGGCCGAGTCCCTGACCGTACCTGTGACAGTGAGCCCCTGCGCATTCGCGGACACCCCGACTGTCACCAACAACATTGAAAGAAAGATTTTAATCCTCTCCATAGGTTGTACCATTTTTAATTAAACATATAATACCTTTGATGCGATAATCAACACTACTTCCGCATGCCCCGTCCGCGCACCGTTCCGAATGCCCCGGAAACGCGCACTAAAAAACGGGCGTTTTATTGTGCGCGGGCGGAAAAAGCAAGGCGCCGCGAGATTCGAGTCTCACGGCGCCGCCTGATGGTATTATACGATAATTCAGATTATTTCCACGACATTTATAAGCTCACGTTTTCCTCCGGCATTCAGCGCCGGCGTATTGATGCGGATGTCGCAGTCTATGACAAATATGTTCCCATTCTTTGAACGAATGACATTCTCGTCATGTAAGTCGCTGAGATATATCAGTTTCGTCGAATATGTCCAATTGTTCCGGTTTACAAGTTTATATCCTAATTTGTTCGCGTAGGCTTCAATTTCTTCATCACTCATTCTTGATCCCTGTACGAATGGTTGTTCCACAACAATCTCGAAATCACCATTGGTGTTCTCACCAAACCCAAGAACTTGCATTCTTGTCTGTGGAAAATATGCGTTATGGAGAGATATGCGATCCAGGGCAAGAACCGGCTGCAAAAAATAATCAAGGCCAATCACCTTCACAAGTGTCTGCCCGTTGTCGTACACATGAGCTTCTCCACCGTGTGCAATTTCCTGCCCCAAAGCCTGCGGAATAGATTCGTCAGTGTCGTAAAACCAGCATCCAGTTTTCTGTGCCCAACTTTTCAGCCGTTTCGCCTGCTCCGCTCCGCATTGCTGCTCTCTTTTGAAACTGCCGACTGGTGCAGCGCATTTATCTGCGCCAATTTCTGCTCCCGCGAGTAAGGATGCAATGACATGACTTGCACCTCCCTCTGCGCAGCCATGCTGCTCCGACGGTGAAAATCGTTTATAAACAAGCCTTCCTGAAATGAACCATTCTGCATATTCATCAAGTTTTGCAAGCCCTTCGTTGGAGAAATCGTCCTCAACAATCTCCGCCACCGAATGCCAGAATTCATCGTTTGTCATATTATCTCGTACACTCGCGACAAATATATGAAATTTTTGCAATATTGGCAATCATCCATATTGTCCCTTGGATTCCTCATCTAATGCAGAAAGGAGGATGACCGGATGATCATCCTCCTTTCGCGTAGGCTAAAACTTGTTGAGTTGACCTATTTAGTCGTGCCTGTGAACACTTCGTACTTATCGCTGTAGCCGTTTGTGGCATAGATCACGAGAACGTATTCTGTTTCACTTTCAAGTTTCTTGACAATGTCGGAGAAACCGCCACCGTTGATGGCAGAAAGCGTTTCAGCATCCGCTGTTGACACCGTCTCGGCAATGGTTGCGCCCAACTCGTCATAATCTCTGCCCGGAGCAGAAACCACTTCATCGCAAAGTTCCTTGTTGGCCTCATAGAACTCGGCCGGCAGCAGCGTATAGTTGACCATAGATAAATCGGTTCCATTGATGAATATTTCCGCAGAGTTCTTGCTTGTAGAGGTCTCATCGGACGCATACTTGTCAGAGATGATTATACCGCCATTGAGAATGACCGGTCTGGCATCTCCGGCTGCGACAAACTTGATCTGAGCCTGTGCGGAACTCTGTAATTCTCCCGCTGCATCGTAACCGGCAACGACAATGGTATATACACCGGTCGTCTCTCCCGGTGCGAGCTCAAGAACCGATTCCGCGGAGACCTCACCGGCCGTCGTGTCATCTTTCAGCGTCTCGGCAATCTTGTGCGCGGCTGCGTCACTCATCGTTCCTTCAGCAAAAACATAACGGAGCTTTGCCAGATCCTTACCGAGGTCGAAATACACCGAAACCTTGCCGTCTTCCGAGTACCCAGCCTGTTCAACGTCAATCTCATAATCGACAGGAGTATATCCGGGAAATGTGATTTCAATCATGCCGTCAGTCTGCAAGTAGTTTGCCCAGCCTCCGAGGCCGAACATATAGGGAGCAGCGGCAAACTGAACTACACCGGGCAGGCCGTTATCTTGCCAAGACAAGACACGGTTGTGCGACCATTCATCTACATCTTCAGGATAAAAGGCACGTGGGTGCAGCATGGCAATCGGTGCATTATAGGTGGCGTGCGTCTCTCCTGTGTAATACGTGTCGAACAGCACAAGGTCATTGACCGTAACAGCAGCATTCCCGACTTTCTCACCGAGCTTGAGCACGCGAAAGTTTATGTACTCACTCGGGTCGTTTCCGTCTTTGATATTAACCTTCTCCGCTACAATCGCCTCATTATATGGATGATACAGGCGGAACTTGTTCTGGTCGGCGCCACTCTGCTCCAAATCGCATTCGTAGGCAGTTCCGCTGCTCCATGTCCAGTTGTCGACAAATTTCGCTTTCCCGAGGAGATTCCACTTCTCCCTTATGACAGAGAAGCGCAGGCTTCGCGCATTGTTGCTGTAGACGTGGACATATTCGGGATCGTTGATTTCAAGAATGACGGAATATGTCACGCCGTCTTCAATCTTCGGGAAAGAAACCACAATATCTGCCGTTGCGGCTCCCTTTGCGAACTTCAGTTCCGTTTTTGAGAACACCCCTTCAGATATGGTGTTGCCGGCGACCAGTTCCACAGGCACGGTGATTTCATCTTCAGAGTATGCCCTCTTGACCGTGAATGTCAATTCTGTAGGGTCATCTGAGGCTAGATTATAAGACGTGCTTTCAGGAACGACGAAGCCCACATCATACGGGTTGTCATTTTCTGCCCCGCCGGGAGTAAATTCCGCCTCTTTCGCACAAGACAAAGCAAGCGTGCCGAATGCGGAAAGAACAAGTAATGATTTTATACTTTTCATATCAAAACTTCCACTTTAAAATTTATATTCAGGAGAATTGCCTTTCGGAGCTATCGGATCCGGATTGTTCGAACAGTCATAATTGTAGTTCGTCTCTGTCTGCACGATGCAATAGTTCATCCATTGCGGAACCGTCTCCGAATTCCAACGGTAGAGGTCCGTATGGTTGGTGTTCTCGTAACTTCTGATTATGCCTTTCTGCAGACGCTTGATGTCAAAGGTCGCGAATCCCTCGCCCCAGAACTCGAGTCGCCTCTGCCACCATACTTCATTTATGAATGCCGGTGTGGAAGGATTGCCATACGCCTCATTATGCATTCCATAAACGTAGCCGGCATCCCTTGTCTTTGCGAACTCGGTGAGCAGGCGTATTCCTTCGCCCTCGTTCTCGCGACCTGCCGCCTCCGCCTCTATGAGATACATTTCCTCAACTCTCATCATCGGCACAGCCACCACGAAGCCGACATACTGGTTCTGACGCCCGGCTTCTCCTCCGGCCGTGCGGAACTTGAGTTCCATACCTCCGTGAAGATTATCGTAGTTTCCAATCGTGATGTTATAAAGCCAGTCCGGATGAGTGCTGTAGTTTGACAGAAGTTCAATGGCATCATCTTCCGCAAGGTCATCCACTGCAAAATCGACATAACACTTGCGTCTCCAGTCAGTTGCCGGAATCGTCTCGTAGAGATGACGGTCAATAAGGAACTGCAGGCCATAGTTGGCGGCATATCCGCAGCCGGATGTCTCCGGACTCATCTCTATGCACATCATCGAGCCCCAGCTTGAATCCGCGTCATTCGCAAGGATGTTCGGGTCATCCTTCTTGAACGTCATACCCAGCATCCACGACTTGTTCGGTGTATTGAAGCCTGTCTCCCAATCCGTATACGCGGCCTCGTCCATAAGAACATACCCGTCCTTTGCAAGCCCGGCATATTTCTTAGCTTCGGACCATTTGCCCATTTCAAGGTAGGCGCGTGCCTTGAGACCATAGACTACCGACTTGTCCGGCGTGTAGACATCAGCACGGACATAACCGTCCAAATACTGCTCCGCCTTGTCAAGGCCTTCGATTATGAATGCCCACATCTTCTCGTTTGTCGCACGGGGATTGTGCGCGAGAGCCGAAACTGTGGTCTTCTCGGTTACAATGGGAACGGTCTCCGACTTAATGTCAACCGTGTACGGCTTACTGGCATACAACCTTGCAAGATCCATGTAATAATAGGCCCTCATCGCGTATGCTATGCCGGCTCCGGCCTTCTGTGCTGCGGAAGGAGTCTCACCGGCCAGCGAAATGACATTGTTGCAGCTCTTGATCCATCCGTAATAAAGTGTCCACGGGATTTGGGAATATGCCGTGGATGGCCCCAGATGGGAACAAGTGTACCACGCCTGATACCAATTGTTCATGTTCTTGTAGACCACATCCTGCCCCATGATGTCTCTCATCAGGTAGAGTGACGGAAGCCCGAAATCAAAGGCATCATAGTCGCTTCCCCCGTATAGGAACTGCCCGCAGAGAGTTGATGTCACTGACTTTACCATAAGATCGTATGATCCGGGAGCTTTTGCCACTTGGTCGCCCGTAGCTACATTTGTAGCGGGATTGACCTCCTTTATACATGCGGCAGACGATATGGCCGCAAGGCTTATGAATAAAACTTTTGCTATTCTTTTCATAAAACAAATCCTCCTTTTAGAACTTTATCTGTATACCCCCGGAAATTGTGCGCACCGGAGAATAGGCATTTACGATTGCCGTTTCGTCGTATGCGTACCGCGGATCAAGTCCCTTGCGGGCCGAAATGAAGCCGAGGTTCTCACCTACTGCATAGACACGTATGCCGCTGATAAATTTGTTGAGAAGTCCTATTTTCTTCACCGGGATACTGTAACCCACGGAAAAAGACTGAAAATTGAGGTAACTTGCATCTGTGAGCCAGCGGTCAGAACTATAGGCAGCATATTCGTCACCATATTCCCAATGAGGAATATTACTGTCGGTATTAGTACTGCTCCATGCTTTTGCCCAATCCTTGTGATAGTTCTGGCCGGCATCGGAGTCATTTGTCGCAGGAGTCATCAGGTTCTGGTAGCGGCGGTCGTAGATTTTGCCGCCAATCTGATAGTCAAAAGTGAGGCTGAGGTCGAAGTCTCCGACAACGAGAGTCGTCCCGAAACCACCGAAAACTTTCGGCAGAATGCTTCCTGCAGCGTACCTTGAGGCTTCGCCTATGACAGTAGTGGTGCCGGACTTCTTCGTGCCCGGTTTGTTGATGACATTTGTCGCATTTCCTCCCTTAGTGCTGAGTTCCTCGTCATACCAATAGAGAGCCTGTCCGTTCTCGTTCACTCCCGCGTACGAATAGGTCATGTAGTTGTAGAGCGGAGCGCCTTCCGCGTACCATTTTCCGTCCTCATAGAATCCTCCGTTGTCCGCAGTCTTGGACTCGGGAAGTTTCAGAACTTTCGTAGCATTGTGCGCGAGATTGAGGTTTACCCTCCAGTCTACAAGCCTAGTCCGGACAAGAGAGCCTTCGATGGCTAACTCGATTCCACTGTTGCTGATGTCTCCGATATTTCCGTAATAACCTCTGGTTCCTGCAGATTCCGGGACGGAGAGCCAGAAAAGAAGATCGTCTGTCTTCTTGTAGTAGCCGTCGATGTTTCCGTTGAGGCGCCCACCGAAGAGGCTGAACTCAATGCCGGCATTGTAGTTTGTTGTGGTCTCCCATGTAATATCCTCGTTTCCAAGTCTGTAGAACGATGGCGCCATCTGAGTATCGGATGCCTTTGACAGCTGATAAAGGTCAGTATATGCCCAGTTTCCGATGTCATCCTGCCCCTGCTGTCCGATGGATGCCTTGATTTTGAGGATGTCTATCCATTCCGCGTCCATCAGGAAGTTTTCCTTGTTGACAATCCATGCGCCTCCGACTGACCAGAAATTGCCCCACCTGTGCTTCGGATGGAAAAGTGAAGACGCGTCGCGGCGGTACGAAGCCGAAAGATAATACTTCTTGGCATAGTCGTATTGCGCGCTGCCGAAAAAGCCCTCCACGTTATACCTTGACGATGACCCCGTTGAGTTCTGCAGCTTGTTGGCAAACGCGTTTATTTCGAGGATATCAGGAGAGAAGACACCCTGTGCCGTAGCAGACAGGCTTTCTGTTTTTGAATCATAATACTCATGTCCCACCATGGCACTAACGCTGTGCGCTCCGAACTGGTCGGCGTATGTCAGAGTCTGGATAGTGTTGGCCCGGAGACTTGTGCTTGCAAGCTTATAAAGCTCACCGTAGCCGGCCTTTGGTCCGTAGAAACTGTTCTCGTAATTCATTCCGCGAGTGCTGCCCCAAATTAGCGTTGTGTTAACGTCAGCATACAAGTAATCCGTAAACTGGAGATGAACACCGATATTTCCGTTCATTTGATCTCCATTGCTGCGAACCTTGTTGTACCTGTTGGAACCGAGCGGGTTTCCCGTGGCCATGAACGGCCGCTGAAGACCGGAATAGTTTGTCGTCTGCACTCCGTAGTCATACGCATTCTGGCCCCTTTCGTCAGTCTTTATGACGACATCTCCGTTTCCGTTCACTGTTCTGATGAACACAGGATAGATAGGGGCAATCATGGATGTATAGTACAGAAGGTTCGTGGAGCCGAGCTGGCTGCTGGATGAGCTGAGGTTCGGATTTGAGGTCGTCACTGAATGTGTGTAACTGATGTTTCCGGACAGTTTGAGCCATTTCTTCACCTGATAGTCCGCCTTTGCACGGGCGGTTATACGGCTGTAGCCGGAATACTCTATGACCCCATTGTCATTAAGGTAACCTGCGCTGACATAATAGTTTCCCTTGTCGTGAGAGCCATTGACGCTGACATTGTATTCTTGGCGAAAGGCGTTCTTGTAAGCCATATCCTGCCAGTCGTCAGGCTGAAGCCAATAGGTCACCCCGTCCTTGCCGACATACTTCGCTCCGAGCGTGGCCTGCGGATTGAGTCTCCCGTTGGTTCCTATGAGAAGGCTGTTCTCTGGAAAAGTGTAGACATTGTACGCCAAGTGGCTGAGAGCTGTCCTATTGGCCCAGAGATTTGAGCTGGACGCATCATACCCATCTGCGATATGCCGGTTATAAAGCGCCGTGTAATAAGCCTCATAGTACTCTCCTGGGCTGCTGATTGTCTCGTAATCCTGAATTGCCCTAGAATTGACGCCCCATTTCATGTCGACGTTCACGACAGCATCCTTACTTTTGTTCTTCTTTGTAGTCACAAGAATGACACCTGCCGCACCACGGGCACCATAAAGAGCTGCCGATGCCGCGTCTTTGAGAACCGTTACGGACTCGATGTCACTCTGCGGAATGTTTGAGAGGCTGGCAGTGTACGGAGCTCCATCGAGAATGATGAGCGGCTCCGTTGAGGCATAGAGCGATGATATACCTCGGATATTCATGCTTCCGGCAGAGGCGCCCGGGGCACCAGAACCGCCTCTCATCTGAAATCCAGGAACACTTCCCACAAGGGCATTCGCCACGTTTGTGGTTGTCCTTTTCGAGAGTTCCTCGGACTTCAGCACGGATGCAGAGCCGGTAAACGCCTCTTTTGTTGTCTGCCCGAATGCGACAACGATGGTCTCGTCGAGAAGATGAGAGTCCGGCTTCAGAATGACATTCAGTGTGGCATCGGCTCCGACAGCCACTTCTTCAGTCACATATCCTACCGAAGAAAAAACCAGAACGGCTCCTGAGTGTGCCTTCAGCGCATACTTGCCGTCAGCGTCAGCGCTGGTTCCGTTCATTGTCCCCTTGACATGAACAGATGCAAACGGTATAGGCTCGTCCGTAGCCGAGTCTCTGACCGTACCCGTGACAGTGAGTCCCTGCGCATTCGCGGCCACTCCGACTGCCACCAACAACATTGAAAGAAAGATCTTAATCCTCTCCATAGGTTGTACCATTTTTAATTAAACATTATAATACCTTTGATGCGATAATCAACACTACTTCCGCATGCCCCGTCCGCGCCCCGCTCCGCACAGCCCGAAATCCGGCATCTTTAAACGGGCGTTTTATTGTGCGCGGGCGGAAAATTGCATCTGCCGGAGCAGTTTCACTTAAGTTTCATCAAATCAGTTTCAATCTATCATGTGTACCTATGCATACGTGAGGGTCAGCACGCAGGCTCAGCCCTATGAAAGTCAGGAATATGAAATCAGGAAATGGTGCGAGGGGAAATCTCTTGCAATAGACCGTTGGGTGACAGAATCCGTGTCGGGGACAACGTCCTGGGAGAAGCGGATGCTTGGCAAGACGATACGCAAGATGAAACCCGGTGACCTTCTCGTATGTTCGGAAATATCACGCCTCGGCAGGAACATGCTCATGATCATGTCCATCCTCAACGTGTGCTCCCAGAGGCAACTGCGCATACACACTATAAAGGATAACTTCGACCTGTCAGACAACATCAACTCCAAAATCATCGCCTTCGCGTTCGCCCTCGCCGCAGAAATCGAAAGGAATCTCATATCGCAGCGGACCCGTGAGGCCCTCGCCGCCAAAAAGACATCCGGAATGCAGCTCGGTCGCCCCAAGGGCTACTCCAACAAGGTCAGGAAAGTCTGCGATGAGAGCCCTGCCATCGAACGTCTCCTTGCATCCGGAGCTACAGTCGCTTCTGTAGCAAAACGTTACAAGATCCACCGCAACACCCTCACCCGTCTCCGCAAGATGAACTACACCCTTCCGCCCGATGACAAAATGGTCGTTCCTATAGAATCGGTCGATTAGTCCGCACTTGGAGAATGTCGGAATAAAGTCGGAATAAATGAGCTTCTTTTAGAGGTTTTGAATGGTTCTATTGGAAATATCTCGCATTCCTGACAGAAAAATCATGTTTTTTGCAAAATTTTCATTTCGTGATTTTTGCCATAAGATGCTTTTAGATCAAAAGAATGCAATGGCGTTTTGTGATAAATTGAAACCATTTCATATACCAAAGTATCTACAATGTTTTGTAAACCCCTATAAGACAGCTCCAAAAGATTTGCATTTCTGAAATTAATTTACAAACTTTGCAATTCGCATGCACAAATAAACGCCCGTTTTTTAGTGCGCGTTTCCGGGGCATCCGGAGCGGTGCGCGGACGGGGCATGCGGAAGTAGTGTTGATTATCGCATCAAAGGTATTATATGTTTAATTAAATTTTTGCTTATGAAAAAAGTCCTTCTTTTTTTCGTGGCCATCATGATGTCCGCCGGACTTGCCCTTGCGCAGAACAGGGAGATTGCCGGCAAGGTCACCGACGCCTCCACAGGCGAAGGCATCCCTTTCGCATCAGTTCAGGTCAAAGGCACAATGATTGGAACCGCGGCCGATGCCGACGGTAATTACAGCATCACGGTGAAGTCAGACGATGCTGTGCTCGTATTTGTTTCCGTGGGATATTCGCAGGTCGAAATCCCGGCAGGCGGAAAGAAAATCGTCGACGTGGAACTTCCTGTCGACAATGTCGCTCTTGACGAGACCGTTGTAATTGCTTTCGGAACGACGACTCGCGAGGCATTCACCGGCTCGGCTACTGTCGTAAAGTCTTCGGACATCGCAAAGGTACAGTCTTCAGACGCGACGCGTGCCCTTGAGGGAGTGGTGGCCGGCGTGCAGATGACCACATCGTCCGGGGCGCTCGGTTCTTCACCGTCAATCAGAATCCGTGGTATAAGTTCCATATCCGCAGGCTCGTCTCCTCTCTATGTCGTTGACGGAGTACCATATCCGGGAGACATCAATAACATCAACCCGTCAGACATCGAGTCAATGACCGTTCTTAAAGATGCCGCATCAAATGCCCTTTACGGAGCACGCGGAGCCAACGGCGTCATCATGATCACGACCAAGAAGGCCAAGTCAGGCGAGGCCATTGTCAGCGTTGACGCCAAGTGGGGTGTCAACACCAAGGCAATCAAGAACTACGACTACATAACGGATCCGGGTCAATATTACGAAACCCACTATGCCGCCCTCAAGAGCTATTACAGAAGCAACGGCCTGTCGGATGCTGAAGCTCACCTGCGGGCAGCCACAAATGTTGCCGGCAGTTCCAAGAACGGCGGACTGGGTTATAATGTCTACACGGTTCCGGAAGGCCAGCTTCTCATAGGAAGCAACGGAAAGTTGAATCCGGCCGCGACGCTGGGACGTGTAGTTGAATACAACGGTCAGAAATACACCCTCACTCCCGACAACTGGCTTGACAATGTCTACAGGCCGTCACTTCGCCAGGAATACAACGCAAGCGTTGCCGGCAGCACTGACAGGGCGTCATTCTATGCGTCTGTCGGTCTCCTCGACAACAAGGGTATCGTCGAGAACCAGAGCATGAGGAGATATACTGCAAAGCTCCGTGCGGACTATCAGGCCAAACCGTGGCTGAAAGTCGGCGGAAATGCCAGCTATGCCCGTTTTAACTGGAAAAACACAAGTCCTGACGAGGACTCTGGCAGCACGGGTTCAGTGTTCGGAATGGCAATCGGCATGGCTCCTATTTATCCGCTCTACATCCGTGACGGGCAAGGCAACATCATGTACGACGCGAACGGATACAAGAGATATGATTTCGGAAACGGTCAGAATGCCGGCATTACGCGTCCGAATGCGACCAATGCCAATGCGCTTTGCACCAACCTTCTCGACTTGGCCATATCTGAAGGCAACGCAGTGAACGGAACCGGATATGCCGAAATCAAGTTCCTCAAGGATTTTACGTTTACGGTTAACGGAGGTCTCGGGCTTGACGAGACTAGGACAAAGAGCATGTCCAATCCTTATTACGGACAGTTCGTAACCAACGGCGGAAATATCACAGTCGCTCATGGAAGGACATTCTACTTCAACTTCCAGCAGCTGCTCACTTGGAAACACACGTTCGCGGAACACCACACGCTTGATGCCCTCGTGGGGCACGAATACTACCGGCAGCATGCCTACAGCCTTTCTGCGTCCAAAACGAAACTTTTCTCCATGACCAACCTTGAGCTTAACGGTGCGGTTGTGGATGCAAAAAGCTCGGCGTCTTCTCACGACTGGTACAACAACGAAGGATACTTTGCCCGTGTGCAGTATGACTATGCAAACAAGATTTATGCAAGTGCGTCATATCGTAGGGACGCGTCCTCAAGATTCCATCCGGATCATCGCTGGGGAAACTTCTGGTCACTCGGCGCAGGCTGGCTCATGAACCACGAGTCATGGTTCAACGCTTCCTGGGTCGACATGCTGAAGCTCAAGGCGTCAGTCGGATCTCAGGGCAACGACAACATCAGCAATTACCTCTATGTTGACACCTATTCGATCACAAATTCCGAGGATGAGGTCGGTGTCACATTCAAGACCAAAGGAAATGAGAACATCACTTGGGAGACAAATACGAACTTCAATGCCGGAGTTGATTTCGGGCTGTTCAACGGAAGGCTTTCCGGTACGGTAGAGTATTTTTACAGAAAGACCTCCGACATGCTCTTTTTCTTCACGGTTCCGTCATCACTCGGCTATGACGGCTACTACGCCAACATCGGAGACATGAGGAATCAGGGAATAGAGTTCTCGCTTGACGGAGAAATATTCCGCACAAGGAACTTCACATGGTCGGCCAACATCAACGCGACACACTACAACAACAAGATCACGAAGCTTCCGGAGGAGAGGAAAACGACTGAAATGGAAGGCTACAAGGGATATGCGTCCGGCACCTACTTTTATGGTGAGGGCCTTCCGCTCTACACGAGAAAGATGCCGAAATATGCCGGCATTGACCATGAGACCGGAGAACCGATGTGGTACAAAGACGTGAAGGACAAGGATGGAAACGTTGTGGACAGGACAACGACCAAGGACTACAGCACGGCGACTGACTATCTCTGCTCGGCTCCTACACCTAAGCTTTACGGAGGCTTCGGAACATCCTTCTCTTTCTATGGAGTTGACCTCTCGGTACAGTTCACCTACCAGATTGGAGGACAGTCCTACGATTCGGGATATGCAGCGTCGCTTGAGGCTCCGGGTTCGAAGCTCGGTTCCAACATCCATAAGGATGTCCTCAACGCATGGACTCCGGAAAACAAGGATTCCGACATGCCGCGTTTCCAGTATCTGGACAAGAACTTCACCGCCACTTCGGACAGGTTCCTGACAGATGCCAGCTATCTCAACTTCCAGAATGCCCAGATTGGCTACACATTCCCGGCAAAACTCATGAAGAAAGTCAAGATCAGCAAACTCCGCCTCTATGTATCGGCCGACAATCTGTTCTATGTTTCAGCACGGCACGGCTTCGATCCGAGATACAGTTTCAACGGAACGACGAACTACGCGACAAACGCTACTGTAAGGACAGTGTCCGGCGGCATAAACATTACTTTCTAGTTAACTCCAAATCAAGAATCTACGATGAAAAATATATTTTTGAAAACACTCGGTGCCCTTGCAGTCTGCTCTGTAGTCGCCGGTTGTGTCAAGGAGACATTTCCGGAGGGCGCCACTCAAGTGAAGGGTCAGGTTTCGGAGTCCCCGTTCGCATTGGAAGGCATTCTTCGCGGGCTTCCGTCAGCCATGATGACTTCCGGATGGTCAGGGTATTACAAGACATACGACTGGCATATAGATTTTGGAATGCCGGCAATTCATCTCCTCACGGAGTTCATGCTCAATGACCTCGCCACAATGGGTGACGAACCTCTTTACAACAGGTTCTACCAGTCGGCGATGAACAGCGGGCAGGATGCCAGATATGCCGTGACAAGCTACTATTGGGATCTGTATTATGCGTGGATAAAGATTGCGAACGATGTAATAAATGTCATTGACTATGAAACAGCAGGCACCGTTCAGAAGCAATACCTCGGACAGGCATACGCCTACCGCGCCGCATTCTACCTCGACCTTGCCAGACTCTACTCTCCTAAGCCGGTTTCCGATCCGTACGCGGTTTCCAAGGGATATGCGGTTCCGGAGGTGATAGCGGACCTCACCGTCCCGATCATCACGGAATCGTCCACGGAAAAAGACGCGCGAAACAACCCGCGCGCGACGAGAAAGGAGATGTACGACTTCATACTTTCCGATCTCGCGAAGGCAGAGGAATGTCTCCAGAATACGACATTCTCCTACACCGCCCCGTCGCTGCTTCTTGTCTATGGGCTTGAGGCAAGAGCCTATCTTGAAATGGGGTATTGGGCAGAGGACTCCAAGACCGCCTTCCAGAAGGCCGCCGAATATGCAGACAAGGTCATAGCTTCGGACAGGACACCGCTCACCAAGGCTCAATGGCAGGATCCTACAAACGGATTCAACAACGGAGCCGCGAACAAGTCCTGGATTTGGGGACAGACGCTTTCTTCCGAGAATCAGGGAAACATCATAACCTACACCGCCCACATATCATCTGAGGGAAGCTGGGGCTATGCACCTCTCTCACAGATCGGTGCGGACAGAAAGTTCTATGAGAAAATCTCCGACAGCGATTTCAGGAAGGCCAGCTGGCTTGACCCTAAATTCATCGAGGATCCGGAATCCGCTGAATTTGCGGATACTTACCAGTTCTCCAATGGGGCTGCGGGAAGAAAGGACTTCATTTACGGAACATCTGAAAATCCGCCTGCCAAGGCATACGAGAACATTAAGTTCCGTCCGGCTCAGGGCAACACGACCGACTACAATGTAGGAAACTGCGCGGATCATTGTCTTATGCGCGTAGAAGAGCTCTACTTTATCAAGATAGAGGCCCTCGCGCAGCTTGAGGGCTATGCGAAAGGCAAGCAGGAGCTTGAGGCATTCATAAATCAGTACCGCGATGCGAAATACAAGTGCAGCGCGAACAACCTTGCTAACTTCCTCGTGGACGATCTCCTTTTCCAGAAGAGAATCGAGTTCTGGGGCGAAGGTATACTTATCTATGACTACAAGCGCCTTGACGCCGGAATCGAGCGCGGTTACGCAGGTACAAACCAGGCGAGCCAGTATCGTCTGAACTGCAAGGGACGCTCACCGCAGTGGAACCTTGTCATCACACGCGGCGAATACCAGAGCAACAGCGGGGTTACTGAAGAACTGAACAATCCTGACCCGAGTGACAAGATAGAACTTTGGCTGGAATAAAAGATGAACGAATATGAAAACTGCAAATAAAATATTTCTCGCTGCGGCTGCCGCACTTTCGTTGTTCTCGTCATGCGTGAATGAGAAAATCGAGCCGGGAGTGCCGGAAAACGACAGCTATGGAGTCTATTTCCAGACTCTTACGGCATCACAGAAATCCATTGAACTCGACCCGGCGGATGCTGCCGAGATTAAGTTCAGCGTATATAGGGAAAAGGAGAATGACGACATCGTCGTGCCGGTGAAGCTGACGGCCTCCTATGAGACCGAGGACGGAGTGCACGACGCTACAGACATCTTCTCACTGACCGAAATCAAGTTCGAGGACGGCCAGAAGGAGACTGCCGTGACGATAAGGTTCAAGGACGCCGCACTCGGAACCACCTACACATGTGCCGTCGAGTGCGTTGACGAACGCTTTGTGCATATATACACCGACAAGCCGACAGGACTCTCGTTCGAGGTTACAAGAGTCAAATGGAATCTCGTGAAGAGCGCGGACGGGCTTGAGACAACGGGTCTATGGCGTGACGGTGTCATCACGGATGCGCTCAACTCTTCCATATTCGCTGACCCGACCCTTGAAAGTCCGGTGGAAATTTATGAAAGGGATGACATTCCGGGATATTACAGAATAAGCGACGTATACAACAAAGATTTCTGCACAAAATGGTTCGTGTCCGGAATTGTCGAAAAGCTCAAATTCAGCAGCCAGACATTCTACATAGACGCGACTGATCCTGCAAAGGTATTCTTCGACGGGGTTCAGGACACCGGCGTCAACATCGGAGCAGATGCCAACATACGGTTTCTTTCCGCCCTCAGCACATACTTCGACGGGATGACCGATGTCTACGGAACTCTTGAGAACGGAGTCATAAAGTTCCCTAAAGATGCCGTTCTGTATCACAATGGAGCAAAGGGATGGTATTACGGAAACTCGAAGGGAATGCTGCGCGTCGTGTTCCCGGGATGCAAGGACAATGACTACAAGCTCGAACTTGGAGCCGGGCAATCCGATGCGGAGGGCAAGCTTCCGGTTTCGATAGTCATCGGCGCGGATGTCGCCAAGGCAAAATACGCGGTCTATTCCGGAACCATCTCCGATGCCGACAAGTCATTCAAGGCACTTGAGGTGAGCCGAGATGAGAACGCGGCTTATGTCACCGAGTCGTCTGAAGTCAAGATTACATGCGAAGAGACCGGAATCTACACGGTCGTTGTCGCGGCGCTTGACGCCAAGAACGAACTCGTCAACTATGACGTCGTGCAGATTTCTTATGTAGCTGCCGGCGACAAGCAGCCTGTCGTGTTCTCGTGCGGAATCAATTCTGCCGAAAGATACGTCGGTCAGGGCTACAGCACTGATAACACGCTCGAAGTCTGGTGCTATGGAACCGACATAACCGAGGCTCACATAGCCGTTGTAAAGCATGTCGACTATATGTCCGATCCGGAAGGGACAGTAAAGGCTGTTGCCGCTTCAGAACCTGCAGACGATGAGATTCTCGCGGAAATCAACGACGGAGGATTCTCGTCACCGGTGACAAAGCTCCTTCCCGGCACGGCATACAGGCTCGTAATTGTCGCGTCAAACGGCTATGAGACAAAAGTCTTTGTTCCGGAGACCATAGAAAAGACAACCGGAGACCCGCTCCCAATCTACGACGAATACACGTTGGAAGATGCGAGCGAGGAGTTCACTCCTGAAAAATCGGAAGGACTGTTCGGAACATACAACATGTATGCGGTGAACTACCTCAAGACCCTCGGGATGAGAGAGTATTTCTCAAAAGTTACAATCGGGGACAGCGACGAACCTGACACCAAGGATGAGGAGGGTAATCTCGTCGAGTACTTCGAAACGAAGGGAATGTTCGCGAACACTGCGGCAAAACTCGGATTCGACGACACGATGATATGGCAGTATTACAGAGGCTACATCTACAACATAGTCACTGATTTCGGCAAGGCAAAGAACGCGGAGTATTATCTGTTGCCGATGGTCTCCAATGCCGAAGTGGACTGTTTCACCGGCACTGGGCTGCTTGTCGGTGCTGTGGTTGATGACGGTTACATAGCGTTCTGCTGTCATCCAAAATACGAGGCGCAGTATGCATTTGACGGGTATTACCTCGGATACTTCAGAGATGAAGAATGCGAAGAATTCGTCGGTGATGTATATTCCGATTTCTTTGCGGACATACTTCTCGTCGATGAGACCAAGGACAAGAACGGAATTGCCCCTGAAGCAGGGAAGGCTGCTGTCGCAGCTTTCCGAAGCGCGTCAAAGAGAACGTTCAGAACAAATTTCGTCGAGACTCGTGAAGGTCAGATCAAGTCCATGATTGACGCGGCAATTTCCGCACGCAGTCACAACTTTGCCACACCATCGTCAGAGGTCATCTGCAAGCCTGTTTCGAATCCGGTTTCATTCACGTCGGAAGTTACACCCGGTGTCACGAGGCAGACAGAATGTCCGGTTTCATTATCCGACGCCCTGCGCAAGGATAAAGGAGAAGCATTCATGGTGAAGATGTAATGCTGTCGTACATTTAAGGTTATGGCAGGCGTATGGGTGCGCCTGCCATAATTGCGTTTTGGCACAGACACGTACATACAGAAATAAACTCTATTCTAATGAAACACAGCGTACTTTTTCTTTTACTCCTCATCTTCGGCGTCGCCATGTCCTGCACGCGAGAGCCCGTTCCGGCCGGGGAAAGCGTTGGCGGAGCAGACAATGGCGCCTGCATGATTGTCAACGATGCGCCGTCGGACAGGACGCCGAACTCGTTGCTTTTCTATGCTGAAGGTCTCGAAGACGATATGCTTGAAGAACTGGCCTCCGGTGTAGGGGCCGTTTCCATAGCGCACCTGTTCAACGTCACGGAAGGAGACATCGAGCTCAAGCGCAGCTGCGGCCTGCTGAACTGGTACGAGGCAGATTTCGCCGACGGGACACAGATTGACAGCAAGGCGGCTCTGCTCGCAGGCATAGAGAACATCAGCCGGGTTCAGTATAATGCCGAGGCATTCAGAAAAGCCAACGCCGGAAGTGCCAGGCCGTACATTCCTGCCCCTCAAAGCAAAAGTATCGCCCCGGCATCGTTCGGAGATCCGTACCTGAAGGATCAGTGGGCGTTTGACAACACTGGAGACGCCGGCTGGTCGCCGGCGGCCAAGGCCGGAGCCGACATTGACATCAAGCAGGCATGGAGCCTCTGCTCCGGCAATCCGAATGTCATCGTTGCAGTCATCGACGAGGCCGTTCAGTATGATCATCCGGACCTTGCGGGCAACATGTGGACAAATCCCCTCGCCGGAGAGCGGCGCGGAAACTATCAGAACGATCTGCACGGCTGGAATTTTGTCAACAACACGGCGGCCCTTGACTGGAGCAGCGACGGAAATTCCGGTCACGGAACCCATGTGGCGGGAACTGTGGCGGCCGTAAATAACAACGGTGAAGGAGTGTGCGGGGTGGCCGGAGGAAGCGGAAGGAACGACGGGGTGAAAATAATGTCATGCCAAATCTACAACGGTTCTAAAAGCGCGTCCGTCAGCAATGTGGCGAAGGCGTTCGAATACGCCGCCGACAACGGTGCAAGCATCGCCCAATGTTCTTTCGGTTACAAGTCAGGAGTATTTACTAATGACAGCGAGTTTTACAGGAACACGAAAGCGGAAGTCGACGCGATACGCTACTTCATACAGAAATCGAACTGCCCGGCCGTAGAGGGAGGACTTGTTATTTTCGCCTCCGGCAATGAAGGCGCCGCCATGTCGGCCTACCCGGCAGCTCTCCCGGAGTGCATAAGCGTATGCTCGGTCGCTGTGGATGGGCTCCCGGCATACTACACCAACTATGGCCCCGGATGCAACATAAGCGCACCGGGCGGGGAATATTACACCGGTGGGGTGGTCAATTCCGACAAAGCTGCAATCCTCTCGACGATGCCGACCGTCAGAATCCGTCAATACGACGAAAACGGGAATCTGTCAGACGAGTACACGCCTGTAAATTACGGATATATGCAGGGCACCTCTATGGCCTGCCCTCATGCAAGCGGCGTGGCTGCGCTCGGGCTCTCGTATGCCCTTCAAAACGGCTACACCTACACTAACGAAGAGTTCAAGTCCATATTTCTCACTTCCGTTTCCGGAATAGATGCCCTGCTCGGTGGAGGCACGAAACAGACCCTCGTCGAAAACGGGATAGGAGCCATGTCACTGTCTCCGTTCAAAGGAAATATGGGAAGCGGAGTATGCGACGTCTGGAAAATGTATATGCAGATGGACGGGACTCCGTCTGTCATGGCCGAAACGGGAAAAGCGACGAGAGTCGACATCTCCGGATATTTCGGAGGAAATTCAGGCGACCTCACATATACTGCCGTGGAAGTTCTCGACAACGGGACAGAGGTTCTCGGACTCGCTGAGAAGCCGCAGATAAAATACGGAAAACTCAGGATTTATCCGACAAAGAACGGATGTGCCCGCATACGCATCAAGGCAATAGCGGGAGGCTCCAGCCTTCCCTCATCAGATGCCCCCGGAGGCACGGAAGTGTCAAAAACAGTCTCAGTCATCGCCCGTCCGGCCGTATCTTCCGGTGGCGGATGGCTCTGAAACAGAAACAACAAAACGAGTGGTTAAAATGGTTCAATCAATGAAAAAGACAGGCATAATCGCGGCTCTTCTGCTCTTGCTGCTCGGTGCTGTCGCCTGCAAAAAGGACAAGAATCCCGGCAGCGGCGTCTTCGGAGAGTGGATGCTGGTGAGCTATCCCGGCAGCGACAGTGACGGGGCTGCCAAGATTGACGTTTATCTGAACTTCAGGGATGACGGCAGCTTTGAACTCTTCCAGAAGATTGGAGGAGGGCACTACTCCTCCCTCACCGGAACGTTTTCTTTTGACGGAGGAATCCTCTCAGGAAGCTACAGCAACGGTTCACCATGGGGAGGAACATACGATGTCATAATCAGCGATGACAGTATGGTCATGACGGATCGTGATGTCATTGCACCAGGGGAGTATGCCTACACAAAGACCTCAATTCCGGATGCCGTGCGCAAGGATGCCGAGGATTTCGGCACCGTGAAGTCGACTGCAATGACAACCGAGACAGTTTCTGTTCTCTGACAATCTCTCACATCTGCCATAAGGGCAGCGGACCGTTTCAGATAGTCCGCCGCTCTTATGGTCTCGTTGTGTTTTGTTCAGACTGTGGCATCGGCACAATATATGCAGCGGTGCACCCGCTAATTTTGAATCATACAAAATGAAAAAAGAGTTTGTCAGCCTGGCGGCGGTGCTGCTGGCTTTCGTTGCGTGTGCCCGTGAGGATTTCTCGGGGACGGATGCGACGGATGGAGGTCGGGAGGCTGCTGAAAAGATTGTAAATGAACCGTTGGAGGGGGTTTCTGATGTCTCCTCGCTTCTGATCTATGTCGAGGATGCTTCCGGTGAGGAACTTGAGACCCTGCGTGATGCGTGTGGGGCGGTTTCCGTGACGAATGTGTTCCCGAGCACGCCGGGTAAGGAAGAATTGGAAAGGAGCTGCGGGCTTCCAAACTGGTACAAACTGAACTTTGAGGAGGGAACTGACATTCGCGGAAAGGCTTCGGCGCTTGCCTCTGAAGGACGTGTACGTACTGTGGAGTACAATGTGCGGGTTAAGAAATGCTATGAAGGGAAGCCTCGTCAGTTTGTTCCCGACGGGAACGGAGGAATTTCGACTAAGAGCATTTCTGCGGCGAAGTTCAATGATCCGTCGCTTTCGCAGCAGTGGCATTATGCCAATGACGGGAATGTCAGTGACGGGAAGTCGTCTGTGACAGAGGCATACGCTGGGGCGGACGTGAACGTGAGTCAGGCCTGGAGCCTTTGTGCGGGAAATTCGGAAGTGATTGTCGCCGTGATTGACGAGGCCGTTCAGTACAACCATCCTGATCTCGCGGCCAATATGTGGAACAATCCTCGCGCGTCTGAGGTTCGGAAGGGGGCTGACGGAACAACGTATGTCAATGACCTGCACGGATGGAACTTCGTGAAGAATACGGCCACCTTGAACTGGACTCGGCTCGGGAATGTGGGGCATGGAACGCATGTCGCCGGGACAGTGGCTGCGGTGAACAACAACGGTGTCGGCGTGTGCGGCGTGGCCGGCGGTTCCGGAAACGGGGACGGCGTTAAGATTATGTCCTGCCAGATTTTCGACGGAACCGGAGGAGGGGAGACTTCCATGATTGCCAATGCCTTCAAATATGCGGCCGACAACGGAGCCTGCATCGCACAGTGCTCTTTCGGAGTGGAGTCCGGCGACTACAAGAGTGACAATCAGTACTATTCCGCGAGCAGGGCGGAGGTCGCTGCCATCCGCTATTTCATCCGGACATCCAACTGTCGCCGGGCACTTGACGGCGGGCTCGTCATCGTGGCGGCAGGCAATGACGGTGGCGGCATGTCTTCCTATCCGGGCGCATTGAAAGAATGTATCAGTGTGACTGCATTTGGACTCGACGGACTTCCGACCTACTACACGAACTATGGCCCGGGGTGCAACATCGCGGCTCCGGGAGGAGAACTTTACACCGGCGGCAAGGAACGCGAGTGCTGCGAGGTGCTGTCTACGCTCCCTACGGACAAATTGCTGGATTATGATTCAAAAACGGGGAAGACGTATGGTTATCTCCCGACTGACTACGGTTGGATGCAGGGCACGTCAATGGCCTGCCCGCATGTGAGCGGAGTCGCGGCTCTCGGACTGTCGTATGCGCTGAAAAACGGCTATCATTACAGCAATGACGAGTTCAAGTCGCTCCTGCTGACGTCTGTCAACGGACTTGACGACAGAATCAGTCGCGTCGGAAGCAAGAAAATCTTGAAAACAGACGGGTACCGCGATTACGTCGGGACATTGTCATTGTCTGACTATCGGCATGCAATGGGCACCGGCGCCGTAGATGCATGGCGGCTGTTCATGGCGATGGACGGCGTGCCGTCTGTCATGGCTGTGATGGGAGAAGAACAGCGTGTGGATGTGTCTGGATATTTCGGAAGCAATTCCGGGAATCTGACCTACACGTCTGTCGAGACCCTTGATGATGGGGTGGAGGCTCTCGGGCTTGAGTCGGCGCCGTCTATGAGATATGGAAAGCTTCTGATTCATCCGACGAAGTGCGGTTGCGCGAGATTCCGGATAAAGGCAATCGCCGGAGGTTCGAACGTGGCGAGCGGAAGTCAGATGGGCGGAATGGAAATCACGAGGACAGTTTCTGTGATCGTGCGGCCGGACATTCCCGTTAACGGAGGTTGGTTGTAGTCTTTAAAATAGAGTGAGTATGAGAAAGATACGGATATATTCGATTTTTGTGATGCTTCTTCTCGGGCTCGTTGCCTGCGAGAAGGGTCACACGACGACCACCACCTCCAAATCCGGAATTGACGGAGAGTGGAAACTGGAAAGCTATTATGGAGCGGATGCCGGCAGTTCGGCCGTACCGGCTGAGGTTTACATCAGTTTCAGTGGAGGGCGGTTTGAACTTTTTCAGAAACTTGGCGGGCATTTCGAGCGCTACTTCGGGACATATTCCTACGACGGGGAGACCGTCACCGGAACCTATTCCGACGGGCAGAACTGGATGAGCGGCTACCTCGTGTCGTTTTCGGATGACGGCAGGATGAGGATGTCGCAATATGTCAACGATGAGGAATATGCCTGCGTGTATGCCCGGACATCAATCCCGGCGAGTGTCAGAAAGGACGCTTCAGACTTCGGCAAGGTCAGGTCTTCCGGCGTGGGAGAGACTGCTCCTTGGCTGTAGAGTAAGGAGCAGGACTGCTGTTGGCAGATAGGCTAAATGATTGGCGGCGGAGCCTTGAACGGGCTTGTCGCTAATCGTTTACAATATGTCGGAAGTCCTGCGAAGGCTCTCGACAAGCAGGTCAATACGTCGCAGTTCACTCGGAATCCTTATGTCCTGCGGACAGTGGCTCATGCACTGGCCGCATCCGATGCAGCGGTTTGCCTGACGTATCTTTTCGACGCTGCGTTCGTAGCTGACAAGATATGCGCGTCTGGCCCTTCGGTAGGCTTTCATTTCTTCCGTGTAGTTGCTGCTGTCGCCGTTCGGTTCAGAGACGGTGTACCCCTCGTTCACGCATTTGTTGTAGTGGCTGAAGTTTCCCGGGATGTCGATGCCGTAAGGGCAAGGCATGCAGTATTGGCAGCCGGTGCATGGAACGAGCGGATACCTGCTCAGGCTTTCCGCGGCTTTCTCAAGAAAGTCCACGTCGTCCGCAGTGAGCGGAACAAGCGGAGAGTAGGTCCTGAGGTTGTCCTTGAGGTGCTCCATATAGGTCATTCCGCTCAATACCGTCAGCACGTTCTCCGGGGTGCCGGCAAAACGGAACGCCCATGACGCGACGCTTTCCGAGGGCATTCTTTCCTTGAGTTCATCAACAATGCGGTTCGGAAGCTTTGCAAGCGAACCTCCGCGCAGCGGTTCCATGATTATGACCGGAATTCTGCGCTTCTCAAGTTCAGCATACATGTAGTCGGCGTTGCAGTTCCTTCCGTCAGCATGTGACCAGTCCCGGTAGTTCATCTGAATCTGGATGAAGTCCCAACTGTACTTTTCGTGGGTCTTCAGCAACTCGTCGAACATCTGCCTGCTACCGTGGAAGGAATACCCGAGATGCCTTATGCGCCCGGCCTCGCGCTCCTTGAGAAGAAAGTCCAGCATCCCGTTCCTTACGTACCTGTTCTCGAAGTCCTCTATGCTGCGTCCGATGCTGTGCAGGAGATAGTAGTCGAGATAGTCCGTGCGGAAATTCTCGAATGATTTCCGGTACATCAGCATCGAGTTTTCCCGGCTCCAGTCGCTGAAGTTTGACAGCTTGGTGGCAATGTAGTGCGACTCCCTCGGATGCCGGCTCAGTGCCAGTCCCGAAGCAGCCTCGCTCTGCCCCTGAAGATATACCGGTGACGAGTCGAAGTAGTTCACCCCATGCGCGAGGGCATAGTCAACCAGTTCGTTCACCGAGTCCTGATCAATTACGTCCTTCCCGTTCTCGTCCTTCTTCATCTGCCAGCGCATGCACCCGTAGCCTAATACGCTGACCCTGTCTCCTGACTCCGGGTCGGTTCTGTAGGTCATCTCCCCGTTCTCTTCTCTGTTCCCGTCATCAGATGTCTTGCCTGACTGCGCCCCGTTTCCGTCGCATCCGGTCACAATCCCGGACGTCATGCCTGCCGTAGCCGCAGCAGTCGCGGCCATTCCGGCCGTCCTTATGAACTCTCTTCTCTTCATATTCTTCTGAATCAGATTCTGATGAAACCACTTCTAAAGTTCCTTGTGGACCTCATGCCCCTCAACGTGGATCGCGCTTGTCGGACTGACCGGACAGTTGTATTCGCAGGCTCCGCATCCGATGCAGCGTTCCTCGTTCACCGAAGGTATGCGCATGGAGTCGGGATCGTCCGGATTCTTCTTCACGAGGCGGATGGCTCCGACAGGACAGTGCCTTGCGCAGTTTCCGCACTTCTTGTCTTCGACATTCGCGATGCAGCTGCCATAGTCAACGACCGCGTGCCCAATTTGAATCGAGGCCTTCTCCTCGCGTGTGACACCCGCTATCGCTCCGGCCGGGCACACCTGCGAGCACCTCGTGCATTCCGGCCGGCAGTAGCCCTTTTCGTAGGACATCTCCGGTTGCATCAGAGTCTCCAATGCGGTCGACGGCCTCAAAACCCTGTTCGGGCATGCGGAAACGCATAGCTGACATGCGATGCAGTGGTCAGTGAACTGCTTCAGACTGCCAGAACCGGCAGGCTTGAGCGGCGTTTCCCTGTGGGGCACCTTCTTCTGAGGAAGGGTGATTAGTCCGCCGTCGACTTTCATCTGCTGCGCCGCGGCTTCGACAGGGCGCAGGGCTTCTGTCGTGACCGCAGCCCCGACTGCCACTGCTGTGGCCTTTATGAACTCACGCCTTGTCCCGTTTGCCGGAGAACCGGCTGTGACGCGTGTTCCCGTCGTGTTCGCGGCCTCGCTTCCGACTCCGTTCCCGTCCGCTTCTGCCGGAACTGGCTTCTTTCCGTACCTAAATCTGTACTTTATCGCTCCGTCGCGGCAGGTGGATATACAGTCCATGCACGCCACACAGCGGCTATAGTCAATTCTATGGTTCGACGTGTCGATGCAGGAAGACTTGCAGCGTCTTCCGCACAGTCCGCAGTTCCGGCATTTGCCCTTGTCAATGATCGGCGCGAACAGGCTGAAGCTGGACACGAGTCCGAGCAGCGAGCCGACAGGGCAGACGCTGTTGCACCATATCCTGCCCCATTTCCACGAGAGGATTGCCAGCAGCGCGAATGTCATGACAGCCACAATGAATGTCGGCACGCTCTTGATCCACACGTCGGTGGAGTAGAACGCATAGCTGTCAAAATGTTCCGCAATCATCGAGAGAAGGTTGTTGCAACCTCTGTAGACAGGTGCGAACAACTCCGTCGCGATCCTGCCGTATGCGCTGTAAGGCGCTATCAGTGCAGCAATTGACGTGACTCCAAGTGCCATTGCCGCAATGAACGCGACCAGCACCGTGTACCTCAGCGCGGTCAGCGGACGGCGGTACTTGAAGCGATAGAGATTCTTTTTCTTTGCCTTCCCGTGAATCCAGGAGATGATGTCCTGCATCACTCCGAGCGGGCATATCACCGAGCAGTAGACTCTGCCGAACAGCAGCGTGAGCAGCAGCAGTCCCGCCACGATGCCGAAGTTCAGCGCAAGCACGGCCGGGATGAACTGAATCTTTGCCATCCATCCGAGGTAGAGGTGCAGCACTCCCGTGAAGTCGAGAAAAAGGAGAGTGACATCGATGAAGAAAATCGTCGCGAGGACAATTCTGACTTTTCGCAGCATTTCCGTTTGATATAATCGTTAGCATCTATGGACGTTCCGTCAGCCGGACATGTCCCAAAAACACTGCAAAAATATTAAAAAAGTCGTTTCATTCAATTCCTGTTTCACTGTTTTTTCCTGTTGGATTTACATGTTTTCGGAATATTGCCGGAAGCCGCCGTCAATTCCCGATTTTCGCGGCTTCCGGCAGAAATGTTTATGCAACGTCGTCATCGACCATTTCCAGCCGGGTGGCAATGATGTCCGTACCGACCCTTTCAATCTTGTCTGTCCCGACATATTTTGTGTATCTGATGCGTCCGAACAGATGGACACTGCTTCCCTTGTCAATTTTCGTGAGATCCGCGATATTCTTTCCCTCCCACGCTTCCACATTGTGCCAGCATGCCTCGACGATGTTTTCCCCGTCCTTGTTGCGGCCGACCCTGTTGGTCACGAGCGAGAAATGAAGCACTTTTCTTTCTCCGGCTTCCTGCATCCTTACGTTGCCCACAGTTCCCTGCAGCTCAACCCTGTTGATTGTTTCCATAATTCCGATTTATAATTAAACGATTTGTTGTGTGCGGTTTCCGGAACACCGCAGTCCTGACGCCCGTTGAACTTGACGTCCGTTCCATCCGGGCAGGGCAAAGTACAGCAAAAAAATCATGTCAGGCAATGATTTTCCTTCGGTTCGTGTCGATTAATTTCTGTTTTTATATGTTTTTTATTTTTCTTTATGCCGCATATAAATTTTTTTTGACGTCGCGTATAAAAAAGAAATTCGCCGTGATGTTTTTTTATCATCAAAAAAATAATCGAGATCTCAAAAAAGAGAAAAACTTTTGTCATAAAGGAGTAATTCTGCCTTGGGCACTTGCTATTTTCGTCCGGTGTCTCCAATTTTGCATGCGCGGAAACTCCGCGATGGAACGAACCGGATTATCAGGATTATGGGAAGACCAAAGAAAAAGAGACAGTGCATAGAATGCGGAGCCCCTGTTCCGGACAGCAGGGCTGACAGGCTTTACTGCTGTGACTCCTGCAAGAACCGACACAACTACGAGACCCGGCAGACGAGCCGGCAGAATCATGTCAGGGTGCTTGACATTTTGGCTGAGAACTACAGGATTCTTTCGGACCTGCTGCGGGGAAGCGTGGAGAGCATTGGAGTCGCGGAACTTCTGTGCCGAGGATTCAGCCCGGAGTTCATGACGTTTTGCCAGCGCCGTCCGAGGTATAGTGAGTGCTGCTGCTTTGACATTCGCTACAATCTGACTGTCAGCAGAATTTTCTCAATATCAAGGATTCGCGTGTTGGGAAAAATTGAGTAACTTTGCAGGTTGCTATAAATATAAAGGTGCCTTTTATGAGAAAATTTGCGTTTGCTGCGGGCGTGTTGCTCGCGTTTGTAACTTCTTGCAATATGGAAAATCCGCTTTTGACGGAGTCGAAGCTGCCTTACGGTGCTCCGCAGTTCGACAGGATCCGTAACGAGCACTATATGCCGGCCTTTGAGCAGGGAATTGCCGAAGCCAAGGCCGAGATTGACGCAATCACGGACAATCCGGAGGAACCTTCGTTCGAGAATACTGTGGAGGCTATGGAGTATGCCGGACAGACGCTTGACAGAGTGTCCGGGATATTCTTCAACCTTTTAGAGGCCGACACTAATGACGAAATGCAGAAGATTGCCGAGGAGGTCTCTCCGAAACTGACCGAGTATTCCATGTACGTGTCCTTGAACGAGAAACTCTTCCATAGAGTCAAGGCTGTCTATGAAAAGAGGGCGACTCTCGGCCTGGAGCAGGACCAGATGCGCATACTCGAAAACTCCTACCGCTCATTCGTGCGCAACGGCGCCAATCTGAACGGAGAGGACAAGGCCGAGTACAGCCGTCTTTCAGAGGAGCTTTCGCTTGCGACTCTTTCCTTCAGCAAGAACGTGCTTGCCGCGACAAATGCCTATACGTTGAATGTGACCGACTCCACGCAGCTTGACGGTCTTCCTGCATACGTGGTTGAGGCTGCCGTCGAGACGGCAAGGGAAAAGGGGCTCGAAGGCTGGGTATTCACGCTCGACTATCCGAGCTATGGGCCTTTCATGAAGTTCAGCAAGGTGCGTGAACTCCGCAGGCAGATGTACATGGCCTATAACACGCGGGCAATTTCAGGCGAGTTCAGCAACATTGAGAACGTGAAGAAGATAGTTGACTTGCGCATAAAGACATCAAACATCCTCGGCTACAGGACATACGCTGACTATGCTCTTGAGGAGAGAATGGCAAAGAACCCTCAGACTGTCAACGACTTCCTCGCTCAGCTCGTGATTCCTTCCCTTCCTTTCGCGAAGGCTGAGGTCTCAGAGATACTTGCCTATGCGAAGGAAAATGGCTTTGAGGACAATGAACTCATGCCGTGGGACTTTTCGTATTGGTCCGAACGCTACCAGGAGGCTAAATATTCCCTGAATGAGGAACTTCTCAAGCCTTATTTTCGGCTTGAGAACTGCATTGATGCCGTCTTCGACCTCGCGCACAGGCTCTATGGCCTTAACTTCACGCTCCGCAAGGATATCCCCGGCTATCACAAGGATGTTAAGGTCTATGATGTCACTGACGAAAACGGAGTGCATAAGGCTTTGTTCTATGCCGACTTCTTCCCGCGCGCAAGCAAGAGAGGCGGCGCGTGGATGACCGAGTTCCGTGGACAGAGCATACAGAACGGCGTCGAAAAGAGGCCTTTCATAAGCATCGTGACCAACTTCAGCAAGCCGACGTCGGCTTCTCCTTCGCTTCTTACGCATGACGAGTTCACGACTTTCCTCCACGAGTTCGGGCACGCCCTCCACGGCATTCTTGCCGAGGGACGCTACCCTTCAATCACCGGAACTTCGGTGGCGCGTGATTTCGTTGAACTCCCTTCGCAGATTATGGAAAACTGGGGATTTGAGCCGGAATATCTCAACACATTCGCAAAGCATTATCAGACAGGCGAGAACATACCGTCCGAACTTATAGATAAGATTGTTGCGGCAAAGAACTATCTCGCGGGCTACTCACAGGTCCGGCAGCTCCAGTTCGGCCTGCTCGACATGGCCTGGCATTCGCTTGCAAAGCTTCCGGAGGATTTGGATGTCCTGAGTTTCGAGAAGAATGCTCTCGCACCGTATGCCGTGAGCGTGACTGTACCTGAAACCTGCATCTCGACCTCGTTCTCTCATATCTTCGCGGGGGGTTACTCTGCGGGCTACTACTCCTACAAGTGGGCTGAGGTCCTTGAGGCGGACGCCTTCTCTCTGTTTGAGGAGAAGGGAATTTTCAACACAGAGGTCAGCCACAGTTTCCGTGACAACATTCTCTCTAAGGGAGATTCCGAGGATGCGGCCGTACTCTACCGGAACTTCCGTGGACATGACCCGCAGCCGGAGGCGCTTATGAAGAAGCTCGGACTTGTGCGGGTAAAAGAATCGTCACGATGAAAGAGACACTTCTCGGGAAGAATCTTGCTGAACTGCAGGAACTTGTGCTGTCGCTTGGACTGCCGAAGTTCACTGCCGGGCAGATTGCGCAGTGGATGTATCGAAAAAGGGTTCGGTCGATTGACGAGATGACCAATCTTTCGAAGGACGCCCGCGCGAAGCTTTCCGAAAACTATGAACTTGGGCTCGTGGAACCGGTGAACGTGCTTTCTTCAGCCGACGGGACAAAGAAGTACCTGTTTCCTGTGTTTGAAAAGGGCGAGGCTTCGGCCGTTGAGGCCGTGATGATTCCGGACGGCGACAGGGCGACGCTCTGCGTCTCCTCCCAGTCAGGCTGCCGGATGGGCTGCAAGTTCTGCATGACCGGACGGCAGGGATTTCACGGCAACCTCACGGCCGGGGAAATCATCTCCCAATTTCTTTCGGTCGACGAGAGTGACGCTCTGACCAACACCGTTTTTATGGGGATGGGCGAGCCTCTTGACAATTACGACAACGTGATGAGGGCTATAGAGATTCTGACTGCTGAATGGGGCTTCGCGTGGAGTCCCAAGCGCATAACGGTCTCGACGATAGGCGTTTTGCCAAAACTGAAGCGGTTTCTTGACGACTGTCGCTGTCACGTCGCGGTCAGCCTGCATGACCCTTTCCCGGAGGAACGGCTGACCATGATGCCGGTCCAGAAGGTATGGTCAATCACGGAGGTGGTGCGCTTGCTCGGAAAATACGACTTCAGCGGACAGAGACGTGTAAGTTTCGAGTACACCATGTTCGCCGGATTCAACGACACTCCGCGCCATGCCGATGCGCTGATAAGACTGTTGAAGCGTCTTGAGTGCCGCGTGAACCTGATCCGCTTCCATCAGATACCGGATTTTCCGTATCACACATCGTCGCCGGCAGTGATGGAAGCTTTCCGCAAGCGCCTGAACGATGCCGGGATAGTGGCGACCATCAGGGCATCGCGTGGAGAGGACATACTTGCGGCCTGCGGGCTTCTCGCCGGAGAACATGCATCACGTGCGCGGGAGGCCGATGAAGCGGAAACCTGGCGGCCTGCTGCGGAACAGAACTGACAAAATGTAAAAGATAGGGATATGAAACGTTTTGCGTCTTTTTTCTTTGCGCTCGCGGTTGTCATTGCGGCCTCCGCCACGTTTAATGAACTGTCGGCTCAACATCCGGATCATCGGAAGATGTATTTCGGACGCAGTGTCTCTCCTGTTGAGGATTCCATTGTCATGGAAAGAATGAAGATCCGTCTCGATTCCATCAGACAGCACCGGCCTACCGTTGCGCTCGTGATGAGCGGAGGCGGGGCGAAGGGCGCTGCCCACATAGGCGTGCTGCATTATCTCGATTCTCTGAAGATTCCTGTAGACGTCGTGATCGGAACCAGCATCGGAGGCCTTATGGGAGGTCTGACCTCGATGGGCTACGACTACCGTGAGATAGACACTCTCATCCGCAGTCTTGACTGGAATGCCCTCATGCGGGACAAGCTGCCGAGGGAGTACATTTCCTACAACCAGATGAAATACAAGGAAAAGTACCTTGTGTCAATGCCTTTCTACTACACCAACGGGACTGCCGACGTGGAACCGGCCAAGAGACATAACGCGGACATACATTTTGACGTGGATGATGATCACGGACGCAACGTATTGAAAGAGAATCTGTTGGGTAGCCTTCCGTCTGGATATGTCTATGGGCAGAACATTTCAAACCTTTTCAGCTCGCTGACTGTCGGCTATCAGGATCCGATGGATTTCATGGATCTTCCGATTCCTTATGCCTGCGTCTCTACTGATTTGAGTTCAGGGAAGACAAAAGTCTGGTATGACGGGCCTCTCAATACCGCTCTGCGCTCCACTATGTCGATTCCTGGTGTGTTCACGCCGGTCAAATACAAGAATTATGTCCTTGTCGACGGCGGGATGAGGGACAATTATCCTACAGATATAGCCAGGCAGCTCGGTGCGGACATAATAATAGGTGTGGACGTGACGACTCCGCCGAAACCGGACGCGAAAATCCGAAATCTCGGGGATGTGATTTCAAGCAGCATGGACATGCTTGAGCGGGAAGTCTACGAAAGAAACGTCTACATTCCGGATGTTTCCATACGTCCTGACCTTATGGGACTTAACATGCTCAGTTTCTCAAAGGAGAATATTGATAAACTGATACGCAACGGATATGAGGCGGCCCGTAAGAATGACTCTGTTCTCGTCGCGATAAAGCGGCGGGTCGGTGAGGACTCTTTGAGGTTTGCAGGGCCGCACGCCATAAACCTCCGCAACCGTCCTGTCCCGGTCGGCAATGTGGAGCTCCTTGGCGTGGATGACACTGCGGCGAAGATTCTGAAGAAAAAAATCGGCATCCATCCGGGCGATACCGTCTCGTACGAGCGCATATCCCATGCTATCGCACAGATATATGCCACAGGGGCATACGATTATGTCTCATACGAGCTGCATGGGCGAAAAGAGCCGTTTGACCTGGAAATCACCTGCAAGAAAGGGCCGGTGCACCAGCTCGGCATCGGAATGCGTGCCGATACGGAGGAGTTTGTGACCGCCGTGTTTAATGTAGGGCTGTTTGCCAACCGAATCCAGGGCTCGACTGTAAACTTTGACACAAAGCTCAGCATGAATCCCGAGTTTAAGATAAGATATTCGTATGATGCTCCGCGAATCCCGACAATAAACGCTTCTGCGTCAGTGAGATGGACTACGGCGAGAATCTTTGCCGACCGCAATGATTGGGCGATGTTCGACTTTCTTTCGTCGCGGCAGGAGGTCTTTGTTTCCGGATTGAAATGGTCCTATTTCGATGTGAAGCTCGGACTCCGAAATGACCTGTTCTATGACAACACCGCGAATCCTTACCTTAACAGTCTGTTCGGGACAGAATACAGAGCAATGGAGCCGCTGACGAATTTCTCGTCCGTTTTCATAGACGGTACGGTGGACAATTTTGACCGTGGATATTTCCCGACGAAGGGCGTTAAGGTCGGGCTTTCATACAGTTGGCTCTTTACCGACTATGTGCACTCATTCAAGGACAACAATCTCCATACGGTGAACCTCGATTTCAAGGCGGTGATTCCTGCGGGAAAGGTGTTCGCGTTTGTCCCTTCAATAAACGCGCGCTGCCAGTTCGGTTCCAAATCGCCGGTCGTATATGCAAATGCTGTTGGCGGTCAGGTTGCCGGGCGTTATTTTGAGCAACAGATACCATTTGCCGGAATTCCGAGGCTGATGGCGCTCGACCGCAATCTCGGACTCGCGAGGGCTGATCTGCGTTTTAATGTCGCGAAGAATCATTACTTGACCGGAACCGCAAACTACCTCTATGCCTTTGACTCGTTCCGCGACCTCAAGGCCGGAAGAGGAATATACGGATTTGCTATAGAGTACTCCTATAACACTATTTTCGGCCCGATTACGGCGAACGTGAACTGGTCGGACATCATCCACAGTGTCGGTCTCTACCTGAGCTTCGGCTATAATTTCTGACGTACTATGGCTGAGACTGCTGCGGTTCAGAAAATACTTTCGCGCCTGCGTAACCAGTGCTCCAGAAGGGAGTATTGCGTTTCCGATGTCCGAGAAAAGGCGCTGAAGGCTCTTGGTGGGGATGAAAGCGCGGTCGAAACTGTCGTGGAGTCGCTGAAAAGTGACAAGTACGTTGATGACCGTCGCTATTGTGCCGCATACGCCCGTGAGAAGGCGTCCATTTCCGGATGGGGTGCCGTGAAGATACGGTATGTGCTGTCCCACAAGGGTTTGTCTCGTGCGGATATTGATGCCGGAATTGCCGAGATTGACGAAAACGGGGCGTTCGCAAGGCTTGAGAAACTGTTGGCGGCAAAAGGCAGGACACTGAAGGATGATCCGCAGCGGAAGCTGAAGCTTCTCCGTTTTGCCCTCGGACGCGGCTATCAGTATGACGAAGTGACGGCCGTCCTGAACCATATCGGGAAGGGCGGTGACGATGGAGAAATATGATGTTTAACAACCAATGGACTTATGAATTACAGAAAACTCACGAAAAATGAAGTGGCGGCGTTGGAAGCACAGTCTTGCTCGGCTGTTGACTGGTCGAAGATTGACGTTTCGGAAGACTTCTCGACTGAGTTCGTGAAGTCGGTACGCTTTTCCGGCGCTATACGACTCGGTTCTTTCAGAAAGGAATTCACGCTTCCCGGCGGAATGAAGAAGCATTCGGGCCTCTACCACGCCACGCTTCATAATGTCACGATAGGTGACGACTGCTGTATAGAGAACGTCAAGAACTATATCGCGAACTACGAAATCGGGCACGACACGTTCATAGAGAACGTCGACATAATCCTGACTGACGGAGTGTCGTCGTTCGGAAACGGAGTGGAGGCGTCGGTTCTCAACGAAACCGGAGGACGGGAAGTCGTTATATTTGACCGTCTTACAGCGCAGACAGCCTACATCATGGCGCTCTATCGCCATCGTCCGGAACTCATCGAGGAACTGAAGAAACTCATCGGAAAATATGTCGAAGGCGTATCGTCGTCTGTCGGACGCATCGGGGCAAACGTCACGATCGTGGATGCCGGCTACCTCAAGAACGTGAAGGTCGGGGACTTCTGCAAGATTGAGGGCGCGGCCAGGCTGAAGAATGGAAGCCTTAATTCCAATGAGGTGGCTCCGATACACATCGGGGTGGGCGTGATAGGCGACGATTTCATCGTGTGCAGCGGCTCGTCCGTCGAGGACGGAGTGACATTCTCCCGCTGTTTCATCGGGCAGGCCTGCCACCTCGGGCACAACTATTCCGCTTCCGATTCGCTCTTCTTCAGCAACTGCCAGGGTGAGAACGGCGAGGCCTGCGCAATTTTTGCCGGTCCCTACACCGTCACCCACCACAAGTCCACGCTGCTGATTGCCGGTATGTTCTCGTTCATGAATGCCGGCTCCGGGTCGAACCAGAGCAATCACATGTACAAACTCGGGCCTATCCACCAGGGAATCATGGAGCGCGGTGCGAAGACGACCTCGGATTCCTACATCCTCTGGCCGGCGAAGGTGGGCGCATTCTCTCTCGTGATGGGGCGGCACGTCAGCCATCAGGACACATCAAACCTTCCGTTCTCCTATCTTATTGAGAACCAAGGAACTTCCTATATAATGCCGGGCGCAAACCTCAAGTCCGTCGGCACCATCCGTGACGCGAAGAAATGGCCACAGAGGGACGGGCGCCGGGATCCGGATAAACTCGACATGATAAACTACAATCTCCTGAGCCCGTACACCGTGAACAAGATGCTCAACGCGATTCACGTCTTGCAGGAACTTCAGCGCACGGCCGGAGAAAATTCATCCGTCTACTCCTATCAGAGCGGAGTAATCAAGCGCAGTTCGTTGCAGAAAGGCCTGGAATACTATGGTCTCGCCATTGACAAATTCCTCGGCAACTCGTTCATAACCAGATTGATGAATTCATCGTTCGGAAATATTGACGAACTCCACAAGGCTTTGGAGCCGGAGTCTTCCACGGGGCTTGTGCATTGGGTGGACCTGTCGGGTCTGATTGCCCCGCGTTCCGCCGTCGAGAAGCTTATGGACAGGATTCAGAACGGTGAAATGGAGACGGTGGACGACATAACGGCCAGATTTTCCGAGATTCACGGGAAATACTACGACTACGAGTGGACCTGGGCCTACAGGATTATTCGGGAATATTACGGAATCGACCTTTCGAAGGCTTCTTCTGAGGAAATGCTTGGTCTCGTCGAACGTTGGAAGACCTCCGTGGTGACTCTTGACAACATGGTCTATGAGGACGCGCGCAAGGAATTCGGGCTCTCTGCCATGACGAGTTTCGGCGCTGACGGAGGCGAGGAACGCCGCCTTCAGGACTTCGAGCAGGTTCGCGGTTCAAGTTTCGAGTCAAATTCGTTCGTAAGGTCAATCCGTGAGCACATCGACGTGAAGTCGCGGCTCGGTGCGGCGGCCGCGGACAGAATCCGTGAGGTGCTGTGAAATGAGAAAGTTCTGGCGAAGAAAGCCTGTAGCTGAGGCTGATACGGAAAACAAGGCGGCTGAAACAACGGAAGAAAGCGTTGAAACGTGGGGCGAGAATACAGAATCGGGGAAATATATACTTATAGCTGACAGCGGGGCGACGAAGTGCAGCTGGGCTGCAATCGGGCCTGACGGTGAGGTCAAATTGTTTGACACTCCCGGTGTAAACTTGGCCGTAAATTCTCCGGAAGCCATCTCCCTTGCGGTGCATTCCGTTTTTGTGCAGTTCCCGTTGCAGTATCCGCCGGAGCGGCACCTCGTGTCATTGGGAAAGGGCGAAAAAGGCAGTCTTGGATTTGTAATAGAATGTGTCTCTGAAATCTGGATTTATTCCGCAGGCGCGACATCCGATGAGACTGCCGCTATAGTGAAATATGCTTTTGGGGTGATGTTCCCGAAGGCTGTAGTGAATGTGCTCTCCGACATGCTCGGGGCGTCACGGGCCGTGTGCGGTTCTGAGGCTGGAATTGTGGGGATATTGGGAACAGGGTCGAACAGCTGTCTTTATGACGGGAAGAACATTGCAAGACAGGGATTTGGAGGTGGCTATGTCCTTGGAGACGAGGGCTCCGGGGCATGGTTCGGAAAGCGGCTGCTGTCAGATTTTATACGAGACTTGCTTCCGGAGGAAATGGCAGAGGCGTTGCGCGGGGAATACTCGCTTGACTATCAGACCATCGTGGATAATGTCTATCGCTCCGAGGCTCCGAGTCGCTACTTGGCTTCCTTTTTCCCGTTCATCCTTAAATGGGCGAAGCCAGGAGGGACTTCAGAAGTGCATTCCGGCAGTGCGGGACCCGATGATGTCTCAGTTTCACATGGCGGGGATACAACTCAAAAGAAACCGAGTGGGCGGGAATATGCCGAGTCTCTTCTCCGGGCGGGCTTCGGGGCATTCCTTGACAGGTGCATAGCGGGGCGCTACGACTGGCACGCCAGTTCTCTGAACCTCTGTGGTTCTGTGGCGTGGCTCTGCCGTGACGTGATTGCCGAATGCGCCGCCGTGCGCGGGATGGCTCTCGGAAATGTCGTGAAATCCCCGATTGACGGGCTTGTCGCCTATCATTTGTCCATGGCTGGAAATGCCGGTTCAGCCGCTCTCTGAACTTCCTTTGTCAAAGTCGATGATTATTTATGAAACATGAGAATAACTGAACAGCCATCAAATTACAGCAGTTTGGACACGATGTCCACAGAAGAGATTCTTGAGGGCATCAACAACGAGGACTGCCGTGTTCCGGAAGCCGTCGGCGCCGCTATTCCCGAGATAGGGATGCTCGTGGACGGCATTGTGGAGCGCATGAAGCATGGCGGCAGGCTATTTTACATAGGCGCAGGCACAAGCGGCCGGCTCGGAGTCGTGGACGCTTCTGAAATCCCGCCGACCTTCGGTGCTCCGTTCGACCTTGTAGTCGGCCTGATAGCCGGCGGTGACGGGGCAATCAGAAAGGCCGTTGAGGGTGCCGAGGACGACTCTGGGCAGGGATGGAAGGACATCGAGGCCTTCTCCCCGACATGCCATGACACGGTCGTCGGCATTGCCGCCTCCGGAACGACCCCATACGTCATCGGTGCGGTGAAGGCAGCCCGCGAGAGGGGACTCCTCACCGCCTGCATCACCTGCAATCCCGACACTCCTCTTGCTGCTGCCTCTGAAATTCCCATAGTCGCTGTCGTTGGACCTGAATTTGTCACAGGAAGCACCCGCATGAAGGCCGGCACCGCCACCAAGCTGATTCTCAACATGATTTCTACCGCCACGATGATACGCCTCGGACACGTGCGCGGCAACCGCATGGTTGACATGCAGCTCACCAACGCCAAGCTCATCGACCGCGGCACCCGTATGATAATGGCGGAAACCGGCCAGAAGGACTATGACCGCGCCCGCGACCTCCTCCTCGAACACGGCTCCGTCCGCAAGGCCGTCGACTTTGTCGCAGGAGTTGAAAAATAATGTAAAGATGCGAGGAATTTCGTATCTTTGTCCCCTGTTGCGGCCGAATGGGCCGTTGTGCTGACACACAGGTATTCAATTAACACTAATTTTATCAAAAGGAATGAAATTAAAGACATTCTTCTCTGCGCTCGCGCTGACTGCGTCGATTGCGCTGCCGACAGCCGCGAATGCGGATTCTTCGATTCCGAGACCGGAATACCCGCGTCCTCAGTTTGAACGTGCCGACTGGGTCAACCTCAACGGTGAATGGACTTTCTCGATTGACAATGTGGCCTCAGGCTATGAGAAGGGATTCTCAAAATCGACCGGATTTGACGGAAAGATTCTCGTGCCGTTCTCTCCGGAGAGCAAGCTTTCGGGAGTCGGCCACACCGATTTCATCGAAGGCGTATGGTATCACAGGAACATAACCGTGCCCGCTGAATGGGACGGGAGAAACGTGCGTCTTAACTTTGGCGCCGTATATTATAAGTCAGAGATTTATATCGACGGAAAACTCGTCGGACGTCATTTCGGCGGCACAAGCTCATTCTCGTTCGACATCACGCCGTTCGTGAAGGCAGGACAGACGCACTCTCTCGTCGTTTACGCAACCAGCGACCTCCGCAGCGGAAAGCAGCCTGCCGGAAAGCAGTCTCTCAAGCTCAAGTCAATGACATGCAACTACACCCGTACCACTGGAATCTGGCAGACCGTGTGGATGGAGCCTGTCAGCGACGGAGGCCTGAAGCAGGTGCAGGTGGACACCGACATCGATCAGGGACAGATTGTCGTGAAGCCGCTCTTCTTCCATGAAGGTAAGTCTACGCTAAAGGTCACTGTCACCGACCCTGCAGCTCCGAAGAAACCGGTCGCGCAGAAGACAGTCGTTGCGACTAACAACTCCGTGGTCGTGCTCCCGATGAAGAAGTTCAGAACCTGGAGTCCGGAGGATCCGTTCCTCTATGACGTGAAGTATCAGGTGATTGACACCGAGGGAAAGGTCATCGACGAAGTAAGCTCCTACATTGGAATGCGCAAGGTTCATGTCGAGGGAAACAAGATTTATCTCAATAACAGCCCCCGCTACCAGAGGCTTGTCCTCGACCAGGGGTACTACCCGGACAGCCAGTGGACGGCACCTTCTGACGAGGCGCTCAGACACGACATCGAACTCTCGATGAAGGCCGGTTTCAACGGAGCTCGCCTCCATCAGAAGGTCTTCGAGGAGCGTTTCCACTACTGGGCCGACAAATTGGGATACCTCACCTGGGGCGAGAGCTCAAACTGGGGCATGGACTCCAACCTGCCAGAGACCGCAAGAAACTTCATCACCGAGTGGGGCGAAATCATAGTGCGTGACCGCAACCACCCTTCAATCATAGTCTGGACTCCTACCAACGAGGAATGGGCACCGGACAATATCCAGTTCCCGCGTTTCATGGAGGATGTCTACGCGCTCACCAAGCAGCTTGACCCTACCCGTCCTGTCAATGGAGCAAGCGGCGGCGTCATCATTAAAACCGACATCTGGACTGGCCACGGCTATGCCCAGGAACCGGAAAAGTTCCGCAAGGATGTCTGGAACGACGGCAAGCTCTTCACGTACAAGAGCCGCAATCACCAGAAAACAGGAGGCCTTTATTCCAAGAATTATGGTTTTACCCACGAGGCAATCGCCGGAACATACGATTTTCCCGAGTACGACGGCGAGATGCCATACGTCTTCGATGAGTACGGCGGAATCAAGTGGACGAACGAGGAGGACATGAAGGCTGCCGCAAACAATCAGGGCGTTTCATGGGGATACGGCAATTCTCCGCGCTCCCTTGAAGAATTCTACACCCGTCTTGAGGCTCTTACGGACGTGCTTCTCTCCCTTTCGGACTACATCTGCGGCTACTGCTACACCCAGCTTACCGACGTGGAGCAGGAGCAGAACGGTCTCTACTACTATGACCGCAGCGAGAAATTCGACATGGAGCGCATTCATGCCGTGTTCTCCAAGATTCCGGAAAACTACAAATAGAAATTTTTGCTAAATTTGCGTGGTTTTGGCCATACGGTTTTGTTCCGGCAGGTCAAGACCACGCATTTTCCGTTGATGTGGGTTCGACGGATGACAGAAAAATATAAATAATTAATTACATATCATTATGTTAAAGGTTAATATGGGAGGTTGCGGCTCCTTTGTAAACGCCGCGGAAGTGAAGGAGTACACACAGAAGGCTGTCGAGGCTCTCAAGGTTCTTGAAGATGAGACAGGAGCGGGAAATGATTTCCTCGGATGGAAGCACCTGCCGACTCAGACTCCGGAGGTGCTCATCGCCGAGTGCGAGGCAATCCGTGACGACTGGAAGGGTAAGGGAGTTGACCTGGTGGTCGTAATCGGCATCGGCGGTTCATATCTCGGAGCAAAATGCGCTCTTGAGGCTCTTTCACACTCTTTTGCAAAACAGCTCGCGGACAAGGGCGGCGCTCCTGAAATAGTCTTTGCCGGAAACAACCTTTCTGAGGAATACATCGCCGAGCTGATGGATCTCGTTGCCGAGCGCAATGTCGCTACGGTGGTGATATCAAAGTCCGGCACAACCACGGAGCCTGCGGTGGCATTCCGCATCATCAAACAATACATCGAGGGCAAATATGGCACGACTGAGGCAGCACAGCGCATAGTCGCCGTAACCGACGCTCACAGAGGAGCCCTCAAATCGCTTTCTACCCAAGAGGGCTACAGGACATTCGTCATCGAGGACAATGTCGGAGGACGCTTCTCCGTTCTCACTCCGGTCGGTCTTCTTCCTATTGTTCTCGCCGGATTCGATGTCCGCAAGATGCTTGAAGGAGCCGCTGCCATGGAAAAGGCCTGCGCGGTGTCTTCAGAGGAGAACCCTGCGCTTCAGTATGCCGCAATGAGGAACCTCCTTCACGCAAAGCACGGCAAGGCAGTCGAGATTCTCGTCTCCTACAATCCCAAGCTCCAGTACCTCGGAGAATGGTGGAAGCAGCTCTACGGCGAGTCTGAGGGCAAGGACGGCAAGGGCATATTCCCTGCATCAGTAAGCTTCACGACCGACCTTCACTCAATGGGTCAGTACATCCAGGACGGTGTGCGCATGCTCATGGAGACGGTCATCACCGTGGAGAAGGCTCAGCGCAGCGTCGTCATCGAGAGCGACGCGCAGAACCTTGACGGGCTGAACTTCCTCGCCGGCAAGCATGTTGAGGAATGCAACGCCATGGCTGAACTCGGAACGAAGCTCGCGCACATCGACGGCGGAGTGCCTCAGCTAGGCGTAAGCATCGAGAAGATTGACGAGTACAATCTCGGTGAGCTGTTCTACTTCTTCGAGAAGGCCTGCGGAATCTCCGCCTACATTCTCGGCGTGAATCCGTTCAACCAGCCGGGTGTCGAGGCATACAAGAAGAATATGTTCGCGCTCCTGAACAAGCCGGGATATGAATCACAGGGCGAAGAACTGAGAAAGCGGATTTAATAAAAGGCGGATTGCGGCGTTACTCGTCTTGATAAAATCCTCACAACCATTAGGTTGCTGCGGTTTTATGTTCGCTAACGCGACCTTTTCTCGCCACGGCAGTCTCAAGTGAACTTGGACTGCACAGATGGCTTAACGAAAAGCTTCACCGAGTGCCTTGCACTCCATCCTTTTATTGAAATCCTTTGACTAAGACATTTGTTATAATTATGACAAAAAAACAACTATATCCGTTGAAGTTCATCCCCATCGCGTCGAGGCGCGTTTGGGGAGGGAACTCGCTGATTAAGGTTCTTGAGAAGGACTTTGTTGAGGCCGATGAGGAGGGCAACGAGGTTCATCTGACGGAGAACGACCTGATAGGGGAGAGTTGGGAGCTTGCCGACATGGGGGAGCAGGACTCCCTCGTGAGCAACGGATGGCTTGCCGGTAACTCGATAGGGGACATTATGGAGACCTATCTCGACAGGATTACCGGAGATGCCGCCTACGCTTGGTTCGGCCGGCAGTTCCCACTGCTGATAAAGTTCCTCGACATCCATCAGAAGCTTTCCGTCCAGGTTCATCCGGATGACAAGGTCGCCGAACAGCGGTACGACTCGCTCGGCAAGGCTGAAATCTGGTACATCCTTGATGCGAAGCCGGACGCGAAGGTCTACATGGGCTTCAAGCGGGAGACTTCCGCACAGGAGTTCTACGACGCATGCAAGGCCGGCACCGCGCACGAACTGCTGAATGTGATTCATCCGAAGAAGGGTGACGCGATTTTCATCACTCCGGGGACGGTTCATGCAGCAGAAGGCGGGATACTCGTTGCCGAGATTCAGGAATCGTCGGACATGACTTTCCGTCTCTATGACTGGGGACGCGAGAACAATCCGGCAACGGCCCGTAAGATGCACCTCGAAGAGGCCATAGACCTAATCAACTTTGGAAAGTATGATCCTTCGCTCTACCGTCCGGCATCCTCGATGGACGAGTCTGCGGTGAACAATCTGCTCGTGCAGTGCCCGCAGTTCACGGTAAATAAACTCAATCTCAGGGCTGCCCTGCGCATAAGTCCGGAACAGTTCGGAAGTTACATCGTCTATGTCTGTGTAAACGGCTCGGCGGCTATCAATGTCCCTAAGGTTCCCGTAACTGACGACAGCAAGGTTGTGGCGGCGCTCGGAACAGACGCGATGGACATCTATGCCTTCCGTAAGGGCGAGACAATCCTCGTCCCTGCGGATATGCCTGATTTCTATCTCGTTCCGACATCTCCGGACACCGTTCTTCTCGAAGCTACTGACGGACTTCGCGAGGAAATTGACGAGTACATCAATCCCGATGCACCGGCCGAACTCCCGGAGGAGTAGCCAGGCAGTCTCTGAAGCATAAAATCTGTATGGAAGAAGTCAGAATCGACAAGTTTTTGTGGGCGATACGCGCATACAAGACGCGCAGCGAGGCCACTGACGCGTGCAACGGCGGCAAGATCCGTCTGAACGGCGCCGACATCAAGCCTTCCAAGGCCGTGCATTGCGGCGACACCATAGTGGTGCGCAAGGGACCGGTGACATATACATATCGTGTCGTCGAACTCGTCGACAAACGTCAGGGGGCGAAGACAGTCCCCCAGTTCGTTGACAACCTCACCCCCCAGTCGGAACTTGACAAGCTCCACGCTCCGGTCGAGACTTTCTTTCTCAAGCGTGACCGTGGAGCCGGCCGCCCTACAAAGAAAGACCGCCGTCAGATGGACTCCCTGTGGGACGCGCTCGAATTTGATGAGTAGGAATCCCTGTTCACGGTGCCTTGGCTGTCTGACGGACATTTGACGGAGTGCCGTAAATTCATTATATTTGCAGATTTGAAAACGAATCATCCTGATTATGGGAATTTTTGACAAGGGGGTGAAGAACACAAACAGAAGTTTCTTCGATAAGCTTTCGCGGGCGATAGTGGGCAAGTCGCGTGTCGATGACGGCATACTTGACGCTATGGAAGAGGCTTTGGTGGAGACCGACATGGGCGTGGACACTACTCTGAAGATTATTGACAGTCTTGAGGAACGCGTCAGCCGTGACAAGTATGTCTCCCTTGAGGAACTGACTCAGATGCTCAGGGACGAGATTTCCTCTCTTCTCGATGTTGACGGCGCTCCGGTTTCGGACGGGCGGTCGGATGTCGAGAGGATGATAGACACGACAAAGAAGCCTTATGTGATTCTCGTTGTCGGCGTGAACGGCGTGGGCAAGACCACCACCATCGGAAAGATTGCGGCGAAGCTCGCGGCATCCGGGAAAAAGGTCGTGCTCGGGGCGGCGGACACCTTCAGGGCGGCTGCTGTGGATCAGCTTACGATATGGTCGCAGAGAGCCGGAGTGGACATAGTCCGTCAGGAGATGGGCTCCGATCCGGCTTCCGTCGCGTATGATTCGGTGAAGTCTGCGGTCGCGAAGGGGGCTGACGCGGTTATAATCGACACCGCGGGACGTCTCCACAACAGGATTGACCTGATGAATGAACTGACAAAGATCCGCAACGTGATTGCCAAGGTCGTTCCGGACGCGCCGCATGAGGTGCTTCTTGTGCTTGATGCTTCGACGGGGCAGAATGCCTTCCAGCAGGCCAAGGAGTTCTCACGTGCCACAAAGGTCACTTCTCTGGCGCTGACCAAGCTGGACGGCTCGGCGAAGGGCGGCGTTGTCGTCGGCATAGTGGATCAGCTTAAGGTTCCGCTCAAATACATCGGCATAGGCGAGGGCGTGGATGACCTCAAGCTGTTTGACAGAAAGGAATTTGCGGAATCGTTGTTTGACATTTCATCAATCAGGTGAGAAGAGATTGAAAATAGAAAAATTTGACTTAGAAGATGTTTGAATTTTTTGTTCAGTTATTTTGAGATGTATTTTTGAGTCAGATTTTGTT
>ERZ808246.238-NODE-238-length-49006-cov-9.790832_pt1 | contig 49006 bp, 38 predicted proteins | sample MGYA00521083_ERZ808246 | MGnify/ENA primary metagenome ERZ808246 (study PRJEB31516, sample SAMN03275577) | gut metagenome | biome: mammalia-associated habitat; material: feces | host: Papio cynocephalus | place: Kenya | collected 2012-07-07 ... | reverse complement strand
GTGTGTCGCTTCCGTCACGTTCTATCAGCGCGACAAGACGGTTTTAGGTTCTTGTCCGTGACGGATGCGGCACACTTCCGGGCCGGTTTAAAACGGGCACGACCGTCAGAGTCGCGCCCGCCGATAGAGAGCTGCTTGTTAGCCGCGGACCTTCTTGACCACGTTCATGGCCTCGCGAGCGACCTGCTCGACCTGGGAGAAATCGCCGTCGGCGAACATGGCCGGCTTGACCATCCAGGTGCCGCCGCAGGCGATGATGGCCGGGCTCGAGAGGTACTCCTCCACGTTGCCGGTGTTAACGCCGCCGGTGGGCATAAAGCGATGGCCGACAAACGGCGCTGCGAGGGCCTTGATGGTGTTGAGGCCGCCGTACTGGGCCGCCGGGAAGAACTTGGTGACCTTGAGCCCCAGGTTCTCGGCCGCGGTGACCTCGGAGGGCGTCACGGTGCCGGGCAGGACCGGAAGGCCGAGCTGGATGCAGTACTTGACGACATCCTCGTTGTAACCCGGGGAGACGATGAACTGTGCACCGGCGGCGCGGGCCTCGTTGACCTGCTCGACGTTGAGGACAGTGCCGGCGCCCACGCACATCTCGGGCTCGGCCTCGGCCATCGCGGCGATGCACTCGGCTGCGCAGGCGGTGCGGAAGGTGACCTCGGCGGACTTCATGCCGGCGGCCATGAGGGCGTGTGCCAGCGGGGCGGCGTCCTCGACCTTCTCGAGCACAACGACGGGCACGATGCCTAGGGACTCGAGGGTGTTGTAGAACTGATCGAACATGTCGTTCCTTTCAATCGAAAAGGATTGCATCCAGGGAAATAAGGGATTGGCCAAAGATCCGCTCGCGGAGGGTTATCGGAGGCACTGCTTAAAGGGATTAAGCAATCTCGTTGAGCGGACCTCTCGGCCAGTCGTGTAGGAAGTGCCAGGCGGAGCCGGAATGGGACTAAGTGGTTCTACCTGGCCGGGGGATAATCGGAGATGTGCAGGCTGCGGCGGGAATGGGAAAGCCGCCGCCTGCTGAAGGGAAAGCGAGGCTAGCGCGCGACGCGGGTGCCGCCCTCGGCGGATGCCGCCACGGCGGCGATCTCGTCGGCGGTCACCAGGTTTGAATCACCCTTGATGGTGAGCTTCAAGATCGACGCGGCGATGGCGTAGTTCACGGCGTCCTGCGGCGCGAAGTCGTTGATGAGCGCATGGACGAGGCCGGCATTGAACGCGTCGCCGGCGGCGACACCCTCGAGCACGTGCACGTCGTGGGCAGGGGAGAACCAATGCTCGTCGGATGCGGCATCGTAGAGCATGCCCATCCAGATGGAGCGCTCGACGCAGGAGATGTCGCGGACGACTGAGGCGACTTTCTTGCAGCCGTACTCGGCGCAGATCCGACGGGCCATCTCGACGTAGGAGTCGCGCTCCTCGATGCCGTGGGCGAGCGAGCCCGAGACGCAGGTCATGCCCAGACCGGCCGGGGCATCCTCATCGTTGGCGATGCAGATGTCGACGAGGGGCAGCAGCTCCTTCATGGTGGCCTGCGACTTCTCGGGTGTCCACATCTTGCCGCGGTAGTTGACGTCACATACGGTGGTGATGCCGTGGGCGCGGGCAACGGTGAGGGCGTCCTTGCAGGCGGCGGCCATCTCGTCGGAGACGGCGGGCGTCACGCCGGAGAAGTAGAAGACGTCGATGCCCTTGAGGATCTGCTCCCAGTTAAAGACGTCGCGCTTCGCGAGGTTGATAGCGGAGTACTTGCGGTCGTAGACGCAGCCGTTGCCGCGCTGCGAGGCGCCGACCTCGAACACGTAGGCGCCCAGGCGGTCGCCCTGACGCACGACGCGCGAGGTGTCGACGTCGTAGCTCTTGAGCGAACGCAGCGCGCAGTCGCCCAGGCGGTTGGCGGGCACGACGGAGACATAGGCGGCGTCGTCGCCCTGATAGGCGAGCGATAGCGCGGTGTTGGCCTCGGCTCCGCCGTAGCGGACGTCGAACTCGGTTGCCTGCTCGATACGCAGGTGGTCCTTGGGCGAGAGCCTCATCATGATCTCGCCGAACGTAAGAACCTTCTTGCCCATGTTCGTGTGCTCCTTCTCGTGCTGTTCCATGCGGTCTATGCGCGTTGGCATGGAGGTACGAAGACGGTAGGGTGCATCTTTGTACCTCCATGCCAACGCTTGCCGAAATCGGTTTACGAAATCGGTTTCGTTTCGAGTTGTAGTATACTCAGCCCTGCGCGTTTGCAAGCGAAAATTTTTAAATTCATCTTTTGTGGCGGGCCGGTGCCCTCACATACATCTATTCGATCGAGAGGGACAGGTCTGCCATGGCGCATATGAGGATCAAGGACATCGCCGCCGAGGCAGGTGTGAGCCCGGCCACCGTGTCGCGCTACCTCAACAACAAGCCGGGCCAGATGACCGAGCAGACACGTGCGCGCATCGCCGAGGTCATCGAGCGTACCGGCTATCGTCCTCGGGCCGCTGCGCGCAACCTGCGCAGCTCGCGCACCAACTTGATCGGCGTGGTGCTGGCGGACATCGCGAACCCCTTCTCGAGCGCCATGCTCGAGGGCCTCTCCGCCGCGGCGGCCGCGCGCGGCTGCTCGCTTATGACCGCTACCTGCGGCAACGATGCTGCTCGCGAGGCCGAGGCGCTGGTGCGTCTGGTCGATGCCGGTGTGGACGGCATGGTGGTCAACACCTGCGGCGGCAACGACGGGCGCATCGCCGCCATCGCCGCGCGCCTGCCGATGGTACTGCTCGATCGCGATATCGAGGGCGGCGGGGTCGATCTGGTGACCTCCAACAACCGCGAGCTGGTGGCGGGCTTGGTGGCCGAGCTCGTCGATGCCGGCTGCGAGCGCCTGTGCCTGCTCACCGAGGCGGGCGACGAGAGCCCGGTGCGCCGCGAGCGTGCCGAGGCCTTTGCGGCCGAGCTCGCTGCGCGTGGAATCGAGGGCGAGGTCGTGACGCTTGCGGACGGCGGTATCGAGGGCGTGGAGCGGCTGGACGGAGCCATCATGGAAAACGCGGGCAAACGGCTCGGCCTGATCGCCGTCAATGGTCTGGTGTTCCTACGCTTGACCGAGGCCCTAGCGCAGCTGGGTCCCTCGCTGCCGGCGGCCCTTAAGATCGCAACGTTCGACGATTATCCCTGGAACCACGTGCTTTTTGGCGGCGTGACCACGGCCGCGCAGGACACCGATGCCCTCGCTGAGCACGTGGCTCAGCGCCTGTCCGAGCGCATCGATCGTGCGACCTCCACGGTGGGCGAGGCGGCCAAGATGCCCGCGACCCGCATTGAGGTCCCCGGCCACATCGAGCGCCGCGCCTCCACCGCCCGCTAGCTAAAAATGATCCCAAAGTGCCAGGGGGATTGGGATCATCGGCGCCAAGGGTGGTCCCAAAGTGCCAGGGGCAAAGGGGTCATTTTGGGCCGTCTTGCTAGCTCAGCTGGGTGATGGTGAACAGGCGCTGGGAATAGGCAGTGTCAACGCTCTTATCAAGGCTACGTGTGAACTCCTCGGCAAACGAACGATACTGCTCTCTGAAGTTATCGCAGGGCGCTATGCGGTATGTGTGCGTCACCGATTTGCCGTTTGCGAGCGTGGCCTTTATGGTCAGCACGTGCTGCGAAATCTCTTTGATCGCCTGCGTGGCGCTTTCGACCCCCATCTCGCTCCAAGCTTGTCCGTCATTGGAAAGCTTTTCGTTCAGCTCCAAAAGCGTTCCTGTCAACGGAAGCCGAACCTCAAGATATATCGAGTTGCTTGTGATTGCGGCAGGATCCGTAACGACGAGGTCGGTCGTCCCGTTACCGTCTGCCCCTCGTGCGGCAGGGTTTGCCTCTTTGTCATCTGGGTGCTGGTTGCTCAGCGCCTTGAACGTTACATTCGAGCCATCAAGTGAATACTTAAGCTTCTCGATGCCGTCCCCCGTGCATGAAAGGTCGAGAGGAAAGTCGATGCAGACCGTATCGATGGCGCCTGTGGTTTCGTTTTCGGCCGTGAACCAGCTGATCGCCCCGCTCAAAAACGTCGGCGAAGCAAGCACGGCGTTTTGAGCGTCGGCGATGGCGGTGCCATCGGCATAGGCGGAAAGTATCAGAGTATCGGTCGATCCGGTGCTCAACGTGCCATTCTTGGCGGCTTTCGTGCCCGTTAGCTGCGCCGCCGCGAGTGCCAGGCATAGGACGGCGGCGACAGAGACGGCTACGAGAAGCGTCCGTCTTCCCAGCAGACCTTTTCCGCCCGATGATTCGAATACGGTCGGGTGGGGGTCTTCTGTAGCCAGGGGATGCGTCTCGATTGTGTGAGCGACCCGTTCGCGCGCGTCATGCGGCAGCGCGACGGCGCTCATCGTGCGGCCGTGAGCGTTTAACAGCTCGTCCAGATGCTCTTTCATGGGTGTCTCCTCCAATTGCTATCGATTCGCTAACGTGATGCGCTCGGTGTGTTTGGCATGCTCGACGGGGTGACGGTTTTGGCTGAGCGGATCTGCTGTTCCTCGATGAGCGCCTGCAGTCGCTTGCGTGCTCTGAAGAGGCGCGTGCGTACCGTCACAGTGCTGATGCCGAGGACCTCGGCGATCTCAAGATCGGACATGTTTTCGACGTAGCGCAGGTGGACCACGGCTCGTTGCGTATCGGGGAGGCGTTTGGTCGCCTGCCAGAGCGGATCGGCGGCGAGCCGCCTGATGGCGATGTCTTCTGCCGAGCTGGCGGTTTGTTTGGAAGTGTCCGTTTCGAGCGCATCGACGCGCGTGTTCCAAACGCAACGGTGCCGGTCGTGGCACAGGTTGACGGTCACGCGGATGAGCCAGCGCTTGAGATGCTCCTCATCCGCGAAGTTGCGGTTAAGGGTTAGCAGCTTGACCAGGCAGTCCTGCACCGCATCCTGGGCGGCTGCAGAATCTTGCAGTTGGTTGAGCGCAATGCGGAACAGGATATCGCCATATCGTCGAAGGGCATGTTCCGCCAGGGCTCGTGGATTTTGATCCATGTTCATCACCTCGTCTATTAAACGAGACGCGCCATAGAATTGTTCCATGTTTTGTAAACTATTTTGAGCCAAAGTGATCCCAAAGTGCCAGGGGGATTGGGATCATTTTGCGCTCCGGGGGCGGCGCGTGTGAACCCTTGAGCGTTTAACGTGGGCGAAACAAACTTTTGCGATAGTATCTGCGATAACGACCGGTACGTAACCCACCTGCAAGAAAGGGGAGCGACATGGATCAGCAGCAGAACATCGACTTCGTGCTCCGTACCGTGGAGCAGCGCGACATCCGCTTCGTGCGCCTGTGGTTCGTCGACATCCTGGGACGCCTCAAGAACTTCGCCATCAGCCCCGAGGATCTCGAGGTCGCCTTCGAGGAGGGCATCGGCTTTGACGGTTCGGCCATCGAGGGCTTTGCCACCCCTGAGGAAGCCGACATGCTCGCCTTCCCCGACGCCTCGACCTTCCAGATCCTGCCGTGGCGCCCGAGCCACAACGGCGTCGCCCGCGTCTTCTGCGACGTGTGCACCCCCGATCGCAAGCCCTTTGCCGGTGACCCGCGCGAGGCCCTGCGCCGCATGTTCTATCGCGCCGAGAAGGCCGGCTTCCTCATGAACGTGGGCGCCGAGCTCGAGTACTACTACTTCCCCGACGAGCATACGCCCGAGCCGCTCGACAACGTGGGCTACTTCGATCTTAGCGTCTCGGATAGCGCGCGCGACCTGCGCCGCAACACGGTCCTTACGCTCGAGAAGATGTCCGTGCCCGTCGAGTACACCTTCCATGCCACGGGCAAGTCGCAGCACGGCATCAGCCTTCGCCACGCCGAGGCGCTCAGCATGTCGGACGCCATCACCACGGCCAAACTCATCATCAAGCAGCAGGCTTACGAGAACGGTTGTCACGCGTCTTTTATGCCCAAGCCGCTCGCCGGCGAGGACGGCAGCGCCATGTTCCTGCACCAGTCGCTGTTCGACCACGACGGCAACAATGCGTTTTGGGGCGAGGACGACGAGCAATATCACCTGTCCGAGACGGCCAAACACTATATGGCCGGTATCTTGGCGCACGCGCGCGAGATCAGTGCCATCACCAACCCCACGGTCAACTCTTACAAGCGCATCACCACGGGTGGCGACACGGTGCCGCAGTACGCCACGTGGGGCCTGCGCAACCGTGCGAGCATGATCCGCATTCCGGTTTATAAACCCGGCAAGCAGCAGTCCACCCGCATCGAGCTGCGCAGCCCCGATCCCATGGCGAGCCCCTACCTGGTCAACACCGTGACGCTTGCCGCTGGTCTCGACGGCATCGAGCGCAAGCTCGAGCTGCCGCCCGAGGCCACGGCCGCCACGCTCAAGCTCAACGATCGGCAGATGCTCGAGGCCGGCTACACGCCGTTGCCCCGTTCGCTCGACGAGGCGCTCGACGCCTTCGAGGACTCGCAGTTCATGAAGGAAGCGCTTGGCGAGCATATCCACAGCTTCTTCCTCAAGAAGAAGCGAGCCGAGTGGCGCAAGTTCGAGTCCACGATCACCGAGTGGGAAATCAAGCATTACCTGGCGAACTCGTAATCGCGCAGCGTGTGACCTGCATGATTTGAGCTCATACTATTGGAGGATGGTATGTCCGAGAAGAGCGTCCTGTTTATGGCGCGCACGACGCGCTTTCATGAGTTTGCCCGCAGCCTGACCACGACGATGGGGGCGGAGGTCAATCTGGCAACGCCCGATTCGCCGACCGCGGCTCACGACTTCGACTTGCTGATTCTGGATGCCGACGGCATCCGCAACGACCGCATCGAGCAGATCGCCAAGTGGCTCGATGACCGCGGCAACATTCCGATGCTGCTGATTGTCGACGACGAGGGGCTCGGCACCTTGCGCATGCCCAACCATGCCCATGCGGACTTTATCTGTCCCACGGCCACGGCAAACGAGCTCAAGGCGCGAGCCCAGCGCCTGATGGGCGAGGACGAGGCCGTTGCCGCCGATGACGTTCTGCATATCGACAACCTGGAGATCAACCTGGCCACCTATCAGGTTTCGCTCGATGGCGAGCCTATCGATCTCACGCTTATGGAGTACTCGCTTCTGAGCTTCTTGGCCTCACATCCCAACCGCGCCTACAGCCGCGAGGTCCTGTTGCATCGCGTGTGGGGTTTTGAGTACTGCGGCGGCACGCGTACCGTCGACGTGCATATCAGGCGTATCCGTTCCAAGGTGGGTCCGCAGATCGCGGCACATATCACCACCGTCCGCGGTGTCGGTTACCTGTTTAAGGACTAGCCGCTTGCGGTCCAGGTGGATTACGCGTCGCCTCACGACATTAGATTTAAGGCATTTCGAGCCCCGCAAGGTGTTCTTGCGGGGCTTTATTAGTCTTGTGTCTCACTAAAATATGTTATACGGAATAGGCAGTTTCGAATTTCAGGAGGTGAATCGCAATCTCTCGAGTAGCCGGGCTTTTTTGAAAACCCAATCCTGCGGAAACGTTGCGCCGAAAGGGTGTTGTACTTGGCCAAACCCGTTTCATCTCCTGAAATGCGAAATTGCTTGGCTTAGATAACATATATTTGGTAGATAGAAAGGTCGAGTCGCCGTCATTCCTCCCTCGGCATAGTGCCTTTCGATCGAAAAGGGCCCGAACCCCAGAATCGGGTGTGCGAATTAAAAGGCGCAACTTAAAGCTTCCTAAAAGATTCCGTTCTGAGGTGCGCCTTGGGGCTCGATGGGGTACAACTCAAACATGAACAACGATGGCCCGCGGGTTCGCCCGGCGGGCCTTTGGTTATCAGACGAAAGGATCGCAAGCAATGAGCGAGAATGAGTCTCGGCGCCCCGAGAGCACTGGTGACGCCGGCGAGACCCAGCAGCAGCCGCGGGTGCAGGTTGAGTCGACGCCTGCCGGCGAGACGGACAAAATCCCCTACGTGCAGGCCTACGATACGCAGACGGGCAAGCCTCTTGGTGGCGGCCAAGTCGTGAACAAGCATACGGTGGTCAAAACCAAGACCAAGAAGCTTCCGATTTTTATTACCGCGCTCGCGGGTTGCGCGTGCGGCGCCCTGCTCGTAATCGCGCTTGTCATGAGCGGTGCGCTCAATATCGGTGGCGGCAAGAATTCCGTGACGGCGGGGGCTTCGGGCTCAAGCGCGCAGAAGATCACCATCGATTCCGAGGACACCACGCTTGCCGAGGCCGTTAGTGCCAAGGCACTGCCCTCCGTTGTGTCCATTACGGCCACCTCAAGTAGTAGCCAAGGAAGCAGCCTTTCGCAGTCCGCCGACGATTCAAGCGATTCAGGCAGTATCGGTTCGGGCGTGGTGCTCGACACCAAGGGTGACATTCTCACCAACAACCATGTGGTCGACGGCTATGACCAGCTCGTGGTGACCATGGACGACGGCACCACCTACGAGGCCGAGCTTGTAGGCACCGATGCCTCGAGCGATCTGGCCGTCATCAAACTCAAGGACGCCGACGCCTCGTCGCTCACCCCGATCGAGATCGGCGACTCGTCCAAGCTCAACGTGGGCGAGTGGGTCATGGCCATCGGTTCGCCTTTTGGCAACGAGCAGTCCGTGTCCACGGGCATTGTGTCAGCTCTCTACCGTTCCACGGCCATGAGCTCCACGAGCGGCAACACCATCTATGCCAACATGATCCAGACCGACGCCGCCATCAACCCGGGCAACTCCGGCGGCGCGCTCGTCAACGACAACGGCGAGCTCGTGGGTATTAACTCGCTCATCGAGAGCTACTCCGGCTCGAGCTCGGGCGTGGGCTTCGCGATCCCTATCAACTACGCCAAGAACATCGCCGATCAGATCATCGACGGCAAGACGCCCACGCACCCGTATCTGGGCCTCACGCTTTCGAGCGTCAACGCGCTCAACTCGCGCACCAACAAGCTTGGCACCGATAGCGGCGCCTATGTGGCGAGCGTCACCGAGGACGGTCCGGCGGCCAAGGCCGGCATTGAGAAGGGCGACGTCATCACCAAGCTTGGCGACGAGGAGATCACTTCGGCCGACGGCCTGATCATCGCGCTGCGCAGCCACGAGGTGGGCGAAAAGGTCGAGATCACGCTTATGCGCGGCAAAGAGGAGAAGAAAGTCACAGTCGAGCTGGGCTCGGATGAGGACTTGCAGAACAGCGCCCAACAGGATGACTCCTCGACTGATACCGGTAACGGCGGCATCTCGAATGAGGAACTGCGTCAGTATCTTGAGGAATTGCTCGGAGGCCAGGGCCAGAGCCAGAACGGTCAGGGGTTCTAAACTCGATATCATGACATCGCAAAAAGCGGACGCCGGTATGTTGCCGGCGTCCGTTTTTTGTTGCATATATTTGGAGCTTGGGGATGGTGAAACGGATATTTAGAGTCAGAGGACCCCGCGCTTTTGGATGGCTTGGACAGTTAGTTCAGATATGTACGAATCGGAAGCGGACCAGGGCTCGTTGTCAGCGGTTTTGGGGCGGAAAACGGGCTCTGCTGGGTTCTTATTTGGGAAAACAAACTGCTTGCATAGCCCCGCGAGCGCCAGATTGAACTAATTCTCTCCTTTCAAGCTCGAATCGGCAAACAGAAAAATACGTATCTGAACTAATTGTCCAAGCCGATTCGACGACTGCCGATTCGGTGCGGTTCGAATGGGGTATTCGACCCAGTTTCGACCGGTGGTACCCTTATGTCTGTTTGAAATCGAGCAAAGGAGTGCCGCTATGGAGCAATCGAGCCTGTTTGGTGACAGCGTGGATGCCGATTCCGGAATGCCTGCAGCGAACACGACGGTGAACGCTTCCGAAACCGTGGTCCCCGCCGATGCCCGCGCCCGAGCTGCGGCCCGCGCGGCCAAGCTGCGTCACGAGCTCGATTACCACGCCTATCGCTACTACATGCTCGATGCGCCCGAGATTACGGATGCCGCGTTCGACAAGTTGCTCGTCGAGCTCCAGCAGATCGAGGCCGCCTATCCCGACCTCGTGACTCCCGACAGCTATACTCAGCGCGTGGGCGGCTACGTGAGCGAGCAGTTTACGCCGGTCACGCACATGGCGCGCATGTACTCCATGGACGACGCCATGGACCTGGACGAGCTCGACGAATGGCTCGCCCGCACGGAGGACGCGCTCGGCGCGGGCAGCGTCACCTATACCTGCGAGCTCAAGATCGACGGTCTGGGCGTGGCGCTCACTTACCAGAACGGCGCCTTCGTGCGCGCGGCCACGCGTGGCGACGGCACCACGGGCGAGGATGTGTCGCTCAATGTCCGCACCATCAAGGACGTGCCGATGCACCTTTCCGAGGCCGCGCTTTCCCATATGGGGGTTGACCGCGAGCGCACTATCGAGGTCCGTGGCGAGGTCTACATGCCCAAGGGGAGTTTCCTACGTCTCAACGAGGAGGCCGACAACGAGGGCCGCGCGCCGTTCGCGAACCCGCGCAACGCCGCGGCGGGCAGCCTGCGCCAAAAGGACCCCAAGATCACGGCGCGCCGCGATCTTGCGACCTTCATCTACGCCGTGGCCGACACCGACCCGCTTCACGTGCACAGCCAGCGCGAGTTCCTCGATTGGCTGCGAAGCGCCGGATTCAGCGTCAATCCCAACGTCGCCCGCTGCTCCACGCCGGCCGAGGTCCACGAGTTCTGCGCACAGGCGCTCGAACATCGTGGCGACCTCAATTACGATATCGACGGTGTGGTCGTGAAGGTCGACAGCTTCCAGCAGCAACTGGACCTGGGCTTTACCGCCCGTGCACCGCGCTGGGCCATCGCGTTCAAGTTTCCGCCCGAGGAGAAGCAGACGGTCCTGCGCGAGATCCGCATTCAGGTGGGTCGTACGGGCGTGCTCACGCCGGTCGCCGAGTTCGACCCGGTCACGGTCGCCGGCTCTACCATCGCGCGTGCCACGCTCCACAACATCGACGAGATCCGCCGCAAGAACGTGCGCGAGGGCGATACGATCATCGTGCACAAGGCGGGCGACGTGATCCCCGAGGTCGTGGGCCCCGTGCTCGACAAGCGCCCCACGGATTCGGTCGACTGGCAGATGCCCGAGGTCTGCCCCGTGTGCGGCAGCCCCGTGGTCCACGAGGACGGCGAGGTGGCCTACCGTTGCGTCTCCATCGACTGCCCGGCGCAGCTCAAGGAGCGCCTGCTTCACTGGGTGAGCCGCGGCTGCATGGACGTGGACGGCCTGGGCGACGAGATCGTCGACAAAATGATTTCGGCCGGGCTGCTCCACGACGTCGCGGACTTCTACCAGCTTACGGTCGATGACATCGCCGGCCTCGACACGGGGCGCACCTACGCGAGTTCCAACAGCAAAAAGGGCGTCAAGAAGGGCGACCCCATCCCCGTGGGTCGCAAGACGGCCGAGAAGATCGTTGCCGAGCTCAACAAGTCCAAGGCGCAACCGCTCGGGCGCGTGCTCTTCGCGCTCGGAATCCGTCACGTGGGCAAGAGCGTGGGCGAGGTCATCGCCGAGCGGTTCCTGTCGATCGACAAGCTGATCCTGGCAAGCGAAGAGGACATCGCCGAGTGCGAGGGCATCGGTCCCAAGATTGCCGAGAGCGTGAAGCAGTTCCTCGCCGTGCCCGAGAACCTCGCCGTGCTCGAGCGCTTGCGTCAGGCAGGCCTCTCACTCGAGGAGGACCTGGGAGCGGTGCACGCACAGGCCGCGGCCGACGCCGGCGTTGCGGGCGAGCTCGCCGACGCGCAGCCGCTCGCGGGGCTCACGTTTGTGCTCACGGGCACGCTCGTCAACCGCACGCGCGACGAGGCGGGCGCGGCGCTCAAGGTGCTCGGTGCCAAGGTTTCGGGCAGCGTGTCCAAGAAGACGAGCTACGTGGTCGCCGGCCCCAAGGCGGGCTCCAAGCTCACCAAGGCCGAGCAGCTGGGCGTGCCGCTGCTGGACGAGGCGGCCCTCGAGCGGATCCTGGCAACAGGTCAGGTTCCGGAGGCGTAGCCGTTCATGCTCTGCACGGGCACACCGGGATCTCGATCTTCGTCACGTAGGTGGCCGGGTCGTCGCTGATCACGTCGTCGATGAGGGCGATCTCGCGCGAGGGACCGGCGGGCTCCAGACCATGACCATTCATGTAGGCGAGCAGGCGCTCGTAGCGCTCGCCGGCCTGTCCGTGTGTACCGTTGAAGGCAATTTCGACACCTCGCGCGGCGGGGCGCCGCTCGACCTCGCCGTGATAATCGTCCGTGTCGTCGAGCAGCAGGAACACCTCGTCATAGCCATCGAAGTCGCTTGCGACAAGCCGCTCGGGGCAGATTCCCACGCCCAGGTTGCCCATAAAGACAAACGTCTCGTCCTGGTCTTTCTGCAGCTGTCGAATCTGCCATTCCAAGCTGTAGGCGTCCGAGGGGCTCACGTGTTCGCACAGCACGGCACAGGTGGTCGCGGGGATATCGAGCTCGCGGATCACGTCGAGCTCGGCTGCGCGCGCTTCGCGAAGGATCGCCAGCTGCGTCTCGATCTTGTGCTGTACGCGTTCGAGCTCGCGGCGTTTGCGCTCGATGATTTCCTGCTGCTTAACAAGTTGGTGTTCCATGAGGTCCACATCGCGCGTGGTCACAAACGCGCGAATCTGTTCGAGCGGCAGGTCGAGCACGCGCAGGTGACTGATGGTGTTGAGCGTGGAGAGCTGCCTGGTTCCGTAGTAACGGTAGCCGGTCGCGGGGTCCACGCGGGCGGGCTCGAGTAGCCCCAGCCGCTCGTAATGGCGCAGCGACCCGACGCTCAGATTAAACAGCTTTGCGACCTCGCCGATGCGCAGCAGGCGTTCCTCGCCGTTAAACATATCAACCTCCTACGTGCTTATCGAACGTTATGCCGCCAGCTTTTCGAATGCGTCGCGACGGTTGAGCACCGTGAATGCGATAGCGCAGATAACGGCCGAGAGGATCGAACCGGCGGGCGAGGCGAGCCCCATCGGAAAAAGCGTTGTCGGGAACATGCTCGACAGTAGCGCCGCGCCTGGCACACGCACAAGCGCTACCGCGAGAACGTTGTGCGCGAAGCCGATGTAACTTTTGCCGTAGGCTGCGAAGTACCCGCTAAAGCAGATGTGGATGCCGGCGAAGATCGCGTCGAAGATGTAGCTGCGGATGTACTGGCTCCCGGCGGTGATGACGGCCGCCTCGCCGCTAAAGATCGAAAGCAGTGCCGGGGCTGCGAGCTGCACTAGGGCCGTTATGGCCACCCCGTAGCAGATCGAGATCGTCATCGCCCGGTGCAGCACCGCCCGGGCGCGCCCGTATTCGCCCGCGCCGGCGTTTTGCGCGGTGAGCGCGCTCACCGTCGCGCCCATGGAGCTCGGCACGATGAACATGAAGCTGATCATCTTCTCGACCACGCCCACGGCCGCCGCGTCCACCACACCGCGATGGTTGGCGATGACCGTGATGAACATGAACGCCACCTGGATGCAGGCGTCCTGCACGGCCACGGGCGCGCCCACCTTGAGGATGCTGCCGAGCATGCTCGCCCGGGGGCGGAAATCGACCAGGCGCAGGCGGATTTGCGAGTCGCGGAACCTGAGCGACGCGACTGCCGCGATGACGCTCACGGTCTGCGCGATGACAGTGCCCCATGCCGCACCGACGGGCCCCATGCCCAGATGCCCCATGAAGATATAGTCGAGCGCGATATTGACGATGCAGGCGAGCCCCACGAAGTACAGGGGGCTCCGCGAATCGCCCATACCGCGGAAGATGGCGCTCATAACGTTATAGGCGGCGATAAAGGGGATGCCGGCAAAGCAGACGCCGAGGTAGGCATGCGTTCCCTCGACGGCCTCGGTGGGTGTGCCGATGAGCGTGACGATCTGCGGGCAGAGCGCGATGAGTGCCCCGGTGAGCACGAGTGACACACCCATGAACAGCGTGATGGTGTTGCCGATGGCCGCGCTCGCACGATCGAAGCGGCGCGCCCCGATGGCGTGTCCCACGGTGACGGTGGTGCCCATGGCGAGGCCCACGAGGGCGACGGTGATGATATAGAGCGTCTGCGCCCCGTTGGCCACGGCGGTGATGCCGGCGGCTCCGCCAAACTGCCCGATAAAGAATAAGTCGGCCATGCCGTAGAGCATCTGCAGCAGATAGGACAGCATATAGGGCAGGGCGAAGACCGCGATGGTCCTGAGGATGTTTCCGTGGGTGAGGTCGCGTTCCATGGGCGGGGCTTTCGGGTTCGGTTCGGTCAGATACCAGTGTAGTGAAAACCCTATAACGGTTATAGGGTCAAGGTGCTCATGGGGGAATGAGCAGTCTTTCGTCTGCCAGCGTCTGATATGAACGGACGACAGCGATTGCTTGAAATGTCATGGAATCGGTTCATAATGCTCTCTGTTCTGTAATGTTTGACATGTCAAGGAGTTGGATCTTGGAGCGAGTTAGGCAAAATCGTCCAGCCGAGTGCGCAGCGGGAGAGTCGCTACCGATCGGCTATTCGCTCAATGACACGCATATGCGCCTGTCGCGGGCATTCCATGCCATGAAAACCGATACGCGGGCCTGCGCTCGAGGACTTGGTCTTGGACCCGGGCAGCCACGTATCCTGTCCTACTTGGCTGCGCACGGGGTAAGCACTCAGCGCGAGATCGCCAAGTATCTGGTCATCGATCCGTCCGCCGTGTCGCGCATGCTCGATGCGCTCGAGCGCGGCGGCTTTGTCGAGAGCGTTCCCGGTCGCGACCGTCGCTGCCGCTCGCTCGCACTCACCGAGCATGGTCGCGAGACCGTTCATCGTTGGGATGCCGAGTGCAAGCGTGTGGACGAGCTCATGCTCGCAGGCTTCACACCGGCGGAGCGTGCTCAGTTCGATAGCCTGCTCGACCGTGCCCGCTGCAATATGATGCGCGAACTCGGCGACGCCGGCGATGAGACCGATGCGCTTGTCGCCGGCAGCGTGCCGCCACTGCCCAAGACGGCCCCGCTGGGCCCGGCCGCGGGCCTTGACGCGGACTCCGCTGTCTCGGAGATTACCACGGCGGAGGAAGTGACCCTACGTGCGTAACCTCAAGCTGCTGCTGTCCTACCTGGGTGAATTCAAACGCGACTTCATCCTCGGCGTGCTGTTCATTGCCGTCGAGACCACGCTCGAGCTCTTTATCCCCGTGATCATGGCCAACATCATCGATACGGGCGTGCCCGCGCGCGACATGGGATACATCCTGTTCCAGGGCGCGCTCATGCTTGTCTGCGCGGGCGTGTCGCTCGTGCTCGGTCTGGGCTATGCGCGCTATTCGGCCCGCGTGGCGGTGGGCCTCGGCGCCAACCTGCGCGCCGCCGAGTATCAGAAGATCCAGACCCTCGCCTTTGGCAATCTGGACGAGTACGAGACCTCGTCGCTCGTCACCCGCATGACCACCGACATCACCGTGATCCAAAATGCCCTGGGCAATGGCTTTCGCCCCATGGTGCGCGGACCGGTGAACCTGGTCATGGGCCTCGTCTACGCCTTTGTGCTCTCGCGTGAGCTCGCGGCGGTCTTCGCCGTGATCCTACCCGTGCTCGCCGTCGTGCTTGGCATCATCACCGTGCGCGTGAGTCCGCTCTACCGTCAGCTCCAGACTTCGATGGATCACCTCAACGGCGTGGTGCAGGAAGACCTCACGGCCGTGCGCGCCGTCAAGGCCTACGTGCGCGCCGACCATGAGTGCGATAAGTTCGGTGCCGTCAACACCGAGCTCGCCGGCACCGCGACCAAGACCTTCGGCACCGCCGTGCTCAACCTGCCGGTGTTCCAGCTCTCCATGTACGTCGCCGCCGTCTCGATCCTGTGGATCGGCGGCCGTATGATCATCGAGGGCCGGCTGGGCGTGGGCTCGCTTACGGGTTTCATGAGCTATGTGCTCCTTATCATGAACTCGCTCATGATGATCTCGAACGTCTTTTTGTTGCTCACGCGTGCGCTCACGAGCGTGGGCCGCATCGCCGAGGTGCTCGACGAGGAACCTCTGATCGAGGGTCCGGCGGGCGACGCCGCGACCATGGTGCCGGCCGACGGCTCCATCGAGTTTCACGACGTCTGTTTCAAGTACCGCGCGGACGCGGCCGAGGACGTGCTCGAGCACATCGACCTCTCCATCGAGAGCGGCTCGACGGTGGGCATCCTCGGCGGCACCGGCTCGGGCAAGAGCTCGATCGTGCAGCTGATTCCGCGCCTTTACGATGCCACCGCGGGTACGGTTCTTGTGGGCGGGCGCGACGTGCGCAGCTACGACCTCGCGACCCTGCGCGACGCCGTGGGCATCGTGCTGCAAAAGAACGTGCTGTTCACGGGCACGGTGCGCGAGAACCTCAAGTGGGGTGCGCCCGACGCAAGCGACGAGGAGCTGCTCGAGGCCTGTCGCGCCGCGTGCGTGGACGAGTTCCTCGACCGTATCGGCGGGCTCGATGGCGACCTGGGCCAGGGCGGCGCGGGCGTCTCGGGCGGGCAGAAGCAGCGTCTGTGCATCGCGCGCACGCTGCTCAAACATCCCCGCGTGCTCATCTTTGATGATTCGACGAGCGCCGTCGACATGGCGACCGAGGCCAAGATCCGCGAGAACCTGAGTCGTATCCCCGACGTCACCACGATCATCATCGCCCAGCGCATCACGAGTGTAATGGACGCCGACCGCATCTTCGTCATCGACGACGGTCGCGTTCACGGCGAGGGCACCCATGCCGAGCTGCTCGCGAACGATACCATCTACCAGGAAATCTATGCCTCGCAAATGGAGTTTGCCGGCGGCGCGAATGAAAGTGATCCGTTTTCCCCTGGCACCTGCGGATCACTTTTGGAAGGAGGCGAGTGCCATGCCTAAGACTGCAGCCCAGGCCCGTCCGGCCGATCTCAAGCGCACCGTGCGCCGCCTGCTCAGTTACATGGGTCATGCCAAGTTCTCGCTCGTCGCGGTGGGCGTGCTCGCGGCGGTCGCCGCCATCGCGAGCCTCGCCGGCACCTACATGGTGCGCCCCATCGTCAACGGCCTCGCCACCGGGGGCGTCGAGCTGCTCGAGCGCCAGGTGCTCGTCACCGTCGTCATCTATGTGACGGGTGTGCTCTCGGCCCTTGGCTACTCGCAGATCATGGTTCGTGCGGCCCAGCGCGTGGTGTCCGACATCCGCCGCGACCTCTTCGCTCACATCCAGACGCTGCCGCTTAGCTACTTCGACTCCACGCGCTCGGGCGACATCATGAGTTTCTTCACCAACGACGTCGACACCGTCTCCGAGGCGCTCAACAACAGCTTCGCCAACGTGATCCAGGCCGCCATCCAGACCGTGGGCACCTTTGCCCTGCTCGTGGTCCTCAACTGGCAGCTCACCATCATCACCCTCGTGTGCGACGCGGCCATCGTGCTCTATGTGCGCTACTCCGGTGCGCGCTCCAAGAAGTTCTTCGCTGCGCAGCAGGCGTCGCTCGGCGACCTGGATGGTTATGTCGAGGAGATGATCTCGGGCCAGAAGGTCATCAAGGTCTTCAACCACGAGGCGGCCAACGTCGCCGGTTTTGCCAGTCGCAACGACGAGCTCCGTCGCACCGGCACCGCTGCCGTGAGCTACGCGAACTCGATGGTGCCCATGACGGTCGTGATCGGCTACGTCAACTACGCCATCGTGGCCGTGGTGGGCGGCATGCTTTGCATCAACGGCCTGGCCGATGTGGGTGCGCTCGCGAGCTACCTGGTCTTTGTGCGCCAGGCGGCCATGCCCATCAACCAGTTCACGCAGCTCGGCAACTTTCTGCTCAATGCGCTTGCCGGCGCCGAGCGCCTGTTTGCGGCCATGGACCTGGCGCCCGAGGTCGACGGGGGCGAGGTCACGCTTGTGCGCACGGGCGAGGCGTCCTGGGCGTGGAAGATTCCCGAGGGTCAGGGCGTGGGAGCCTACGGCCACCTGCACGATGTGGCCTCGACCACGGACGCGGGGCGCGCGCTCGCCGCGGACGGCACCGAGCTCACCTGCGGGCTCGTGCCGCTCGCGGGCGATGTGCGTTTCCACGCCGTCGATTTCTCCTACATTCCCGGGCACCGCGTACTCACGGACCTCAACCTGTTTGCCAAGCCGGGGCAGAAGATCGCCTTCGTGGGTTCGACGGGCGCCGGCAAGACCACCATCACCAACCTCATCAACCGCTTCTACGAGGTCGACGACGGCGAGATCACCTATGACGGCATCGATGTCAAACATATCGCTAAGGCGAGCCTGCGCGGCAGCCTCGGCATCGTGCTGCAGGATACGCACCTGTTCACGGGCACGATCGCGCAGAACATCCGCTTTGGCAAGCTCGACGCCACCGACGAGGAGGTGCGCGCCGCCGCCGAGGCCGCCTGCGCCGACTCGTTCATCCGCCGCCTGCCGCAAGGCTACGACACCCCGGTGACGGCCGACGGCGCTAACCTCAGCCAGGGCCAGCGGCAGCTCCTCGCCATCGCTCGCGTCGCCGTTGCGGACCCGCCGGTGCTGATCCTGGACGAGGCGACAAGCTCTATCGACACGCGTACCGAGAAGCTCATCGAGCGCGGCATGGACCGCATCATGCGCGGCCGCACCACGTTCATGATCGCCCACCGGCTCTCCACCGTGCGCGACGCCGACGCCATCATGGTCCTCGAACACGGCCGCATCATCGAGCGCGGCACCCACGAGGAGCTTCTCGCCCAGCACGGTGAATACTGGCAGCTGGCCCACGGCCTCAGGGAGTTGGACTGACCCGTTGGCATGCGCGGCTGTCGCGTTGCCCTGTGGTGCCCTTGTCGTACGCGTGTCGGCGCATTTTGGGCGTGCGGTACTATATTCCTTTAAGAATAAAGTTCCAGGCGAGGGGAGGGCCGTGTGGACGAGCGCGTGCAGCGCGACGGCTTCGGCCGCGGCATCAACTACCTGCGCATCGCGGTGACTGACAAGTGCAACTTTCGCTGCATCTACTGCATGCCGGAGGAAGGCGTGGCACCCCGTGCCCACGACGAGATGCTCTCGGCCGAGGAGGTCGCGCGTTTCGTCCGTCTGGTGGCGGGGGAGGGCATCCGCCGCGTGCGCCTCACGGGTGGTGAGCCGCTGGTGAGTCGCCGCATCGTGCCGCTTATCCGTGATATTCGCGCGATCCCCGGCATCGAGGACATTTCGCTCACAACCAACGGAGCGCTGCTGCCCCGCATGGCGCCCGAGCTCAAAGATGCCGGGCTCGACCGCGTCAACATCTCGCTCGACACGCTCGACCCCGCGCTCTTTGGCAAGATCACGCGTCTGGGCCGGCTCGAGCAGACCACGGCGGGCATCGATGCCGCGCTCCAATGGAACTTCACACCCGTCAAGGTCAACTGCGTGGTCGTGCGCCGGCTCAACCAAGACGTGACGGCCCTCGCGCGCCTCACGGTCGACCGCCCCATCCACATGCGGTTTATCGAGTACATGCCCATCGGCGACGAGCACACGAGTTCGCACTGCGCCGTCGATCCGCATTCGCCTTCGCTCAACCCCGAGCTCTGGGACGCAAGCGACACCGTTCCCAGTGATGAGCTGCGCCGCCGCATCAGCGCGGCGGGTGTGGCGGCGGGCCTGGGGGAGCTCGAGCCGCTCGATGTAACCGATGCTCCTGCCGGCGCTGGCCCCGCGCGCTACTGGCGATTCCCGGGCTCGGCGGGCACGGTGGGTTTTATCAGCGCGATGTCCAACCATTTTTGTTCGAGCTGCAACCGCCTGCGCCTCACGGCCGACGGCAACGTTCGTCCGTGCCTGTTCAGCGATGCCGAGTATTCCGTTCGCGCGGCGCTTCGTGCCGGCGACGATGCGCGTGTGCTCGAGATTTGGCGTGACGCCGTGGCCCACAAGCCGCAAGAACACGCGATAATCGAAGGCACGCAACGCTTCATGTCCCAAATCGGAGGGTGATCGATATGGCCGAGAGCAAGTACGCCGAGGCGACCAAGGCAGCACGTGAGGGTGCTGTTCCCATGGACCCCGAGGCCTCGATGGCGCCTGTGACCTCGGCAACACCTATCCGCGATGCCTATCGCGACGAGCTCACCCACGTCGACGCCAAGGGCGAGGTGCGCATGGTCGATGTTTCGGACAAGGCCGAGACGCGCCGCATCGCGATCGCTGAGGGCACCATCCTCATGCACCCCGAGACCCAGGCCATGGTGCTCGAGGACCGTGCCAAGAAGGGCGATGTGCTCGCCTGCGCGCGGGTGGCGGGCATCATGGCCATCAAACGCACGAGCGATATCATTCCCATGTGCCACCCGCTGCTCATCACCAAGAGCAAGTGCGAGATCGAACCCATCGTGCCGGCCGGCACACCGATTGAGGAGACGCCCGAGGGATGTGCGCCTGCCCGCGTCGACGGCCGCGTGGGGTTCCATGTGCTGGTCACGGCCGGTGTTACCGGCAAAACCGGCATCGAGATGGAGGCGCTGACCGGTGCCAGCGCTGCCTGCCTTACCATCTACGACATGTGCAAGGCGGTCGACCGAGGCATGGAGATCGTCGACGTGCGCCTGCTTCGCAAAGAGGGCGGCCGCTCGGGTGTCTGGGATCGCGCCGAGCACGAGGCGGCCGCCGCCACTGCCAACGCCGCGACGGGCACGGGCACGGCGACTGTCCCAGCGTCGGCAGTGGCTGCGGCCCCCCAGCCCGCGGTCCCGGCCATCGCGTTCATCGGCTATCAGAACTCCGGCAAGACCACGCTCGTCGAGAAGGTTATCGCCGAGCTCACGCGCCGCGGTCTGCGCGTAGGGTCGCTCAAACACCATGGTCACCATGGCTTTGACATCGACGTGCCCGCCAAGGACTCCTGGCGCCACCATCAGGCCGGCTCCAAGCACGTGGGCCTCATCTGCGGCACGCGCTGGGCGGAATACGCCGATACGCGCGAGGAGGACGAGATGCCCGCTCGCGAGCTGCTTGCCCGTTATACCGATGTCGACATCGTGATCGTCGAGGGCTATAAGACAGAGAGCTTCGACAACATCGTCGTCGCGCGCTCGGGTGTCGACCGCCTGCGTGGGCGCTCGTCGCTCGATCTGGTCGACGGCAGCACGCTGGCGCTTGCCTGCAACGAGGCCCTGGTGCGCCAAGCGAACGATGCGGGACTCGAGGTGCCCACGATCAGCATCAACGACGCCCGCTCCATCTGCGATTTGATCCAGGACCGCGTCAAAAAGTAGGTGCCTTGCAGGCGTTAAACCGGCGACAGCCGCATAATTTGAGCCGTTGATATGCTATTTGAATAAAGCAGTTTCGCATTTCAGGAGGTGAACTGCTTTTGCTTGAGTACACCTCACAGCTCATCGATTTTTCCTGCGTAAACGACAACTAAAATATAACTAAACACTGTTAAATCAGAGGGTCCACTTGGGAAGTCGCCGATCACCTCCTGAAATGCGAAACTGCTTGTATTGAGTAACATTACTATATGGGCAATTGCGTCGAATTTGCTGTCGCGGCTTGCCTTGAAGCAACTCCAGGGTGGCATACTGGTCGCTGAAAGATCGCAACTAAGGAGGCTTTCGATGTCCAAGCTGTACTTCATGCGCCATGGCCAGACGCTTTTCAATCTGCTCCGTCGCAAACAGGGTTGGTGCGACTCGCCGCTCACCGACCTGGGCGTTGAACAGGCCAAGACCGTAGGCGCGGCGCTTCGAGAGCGCGGCCTTACGTTCGACCACGCCTACAGCTCCACGTCCGAGCGCGCCTGCGACACGCTGGAGCTCGCATTTCCCGGCCAGCCCTACGAGCGCGTCAAGGGCCTCAAGGAGTGGAACTTCGGCAAGTTCGAGGGCGCGAGCGAGGACCTCAACCCGCGCCTGCCCTACGGTGACTTTTTTAAGCAGTACGGCGGCGAGGGCGAGGTCGAGCTTCGCGAGCGCCTTATGGTCACGATCACTGAGATCATGCGCCGCCCCGGTCACGAGAGCGTCCTGGCCGTGAGCCACGGTGCTGCCACGACGCAGGTTATGCGCGCCGTCGGTGTGGAACCGCTCGGCATGAAGAAGCGTATCGGCAACTGCTGCGTCCTTACGCTCGACTTCGACCCGCAGAAGGAGCGGTTCACCTTCGCGGACCTCTACAACCCCTACGGCACGCCGCGCGAGTAACGACGCTGCAAAACGGGCTCCGGCGGCAATGCCGCCGGAGCCCGTTTTTGTATGGGTTTTGTTCGCCCGCTTGCCTAATCCGCCGCGATGACGTCGTCGGTGTCGACACCGTCCCACAGGCTGTCGCCGTTGGTGGCACAGACCCGCTTGAACCAGTCGAAGCTCTTCTTCTTGCTGCGCTTGAGTGTGCCGTTGCCCTTGTCGTCCATGTCCACGTACACAAAGCCGTATCGCTTGGCCATCTCGCCGGTAGAAAGGCTCACCAGATCGGTGCAGCCCCACATGGTGTAGCCAAGGCACTCGACGCCGTCGATGCAGATGGCCTTGGCCATCTCGCGCAGATGGTCGCGCAGGTAGTCGATGCGGTACTGGTCGTCGACGGTGCCGTCGGGCAGCAGCTCGTCGATGGCACCCAGGCCGTTCTCGACGATAAAGATGGGTTTGTGGTAGCGGTCGTAGATCTCGTTCATCACAAAGCGCAGGCCCACGGGGTCGATCTGCCAGCTCCAGGGCGTCACGGGCAGATAGGGGTTGGTGGGCGAGCCGCCCATGCGCTTGAGCTCGTCGCCCGCCTGGATGAGGGCGCTGCGGTAGTAGCTGAAGGTCACGTAGTCGAGCGTGCCGGCGGCGAGCGTCTGGGCATCGCCCTCCTCGATAAATTGCGAGGCGTCCACACCGAGCCTGCGGAAGATGTCCTGTGCGTAGTAGGGGTAGGCGCCCTGGGCCATGACGTCGCTAAAGAACTGCGTCATGTGGCGGAACTGCATGCGGCGCATCTCGTCCTCGGGCTTGCAGGTGGCGGCGTAGACCTCGGAGCTCGCGTACATGGTGCCGAACATCGCGCTCGGCATCATCTCGTGGCCCATCTGCACGGCGAGCGCGCTGGCCACAAACATGTGGTGGATGCAGCGGTAGTGCGTTTGCGGATCCGTGCGCGGTGAGCCGGTGGCGATATAGCCTGCGATGGCGTTGATCTCGTTAAAGGTGAGCCAGTACTTGCACTTGGTGCCGATGCGCTCGAACAGCGCCCGGCAGAGCTTGAGATAGCAGTCGATCACATGGCGGCTCTCCCAGCCGTCGTACTTCTCGGCCAGATGGGCCGGCAGCTCGTCGTGGCAGATGGTGATGAGCGGCTGGATGTTGTGCGCCAGCAGCTCGTCGACCACGTCCTCGTAGAACTTGAGGCCCTCTTCGTTGGGCTCGGCCTCGTCCCCCGTGGGGAAGATACGGCTCCACGTGATCGAAAAACGGAACACCCCAAAGCCCATCTCGGCCATGAGGGCGATATCCTCGCGCCAATGGTGGTAGAAATCGACCGCCTGATGGCTCGGGTAGTACTGGTCGTCGTAGATGCACGGCACGGCGCCCTCGGGGAAGGGCTGGCACTGGAAGAAGCTGCTGTTGACCGAGGTGCGTGAGCCGTCGGGCATCTTGAGGGTGAGCTGGCGCGGCGTGTCGACGTTGCCGTCGGTCTCGAAGTCGCGGGTCAAAAGGCCGCGGCCTCCCTCGCCAAAGCCTCCCTCGTACTGAAAGTCCGAGGTGGCGCCGCCCCACAGAAACGTATCGGGAATATGCAGCTTGTCGGTCATAAGGGCCCCTTTCGTCAAAGCTGTCTTCGTCTGCCACCATTAAACGCCCGCGGCGAGCGCTTGCTCGTTAGGCTATCTGCACGGATAATGGTGCAGCTATTAAAACGAAAGGGGCGCCCTATGCTCACCCAGCGGCAGATACGGCTTTTGATGCTTTTGGCGAGCGAGCGCTCCTGGGTGACCGCCGCCATGCTCGCCGAGCGGCTGAGCGTGAGCGTGCGCGTCGTCAAGCAGGAGGTCGTCGCTATCCGCGAGCTGTTGGGCGACCGGGCACGCATAGAGTCCGCACCCCGAAAGGGCTATCGCATCGGGTATCTCGAAGACGGCCTGCGGGACAGCCTGGCAAAGGATTTTGACGTCCACGAGGGTCATCACAGTATCAAACGCCGCTACGCCCAGGTGTTCTTGATGCTGTTGTTGGGCGAGTGGCCGCTTTCGATGGCCCAGGTGGCGGAGCGCCTGTTTGTGTCGAAGGCCACGGTGGCCGAGCAGGTGCAGATCATGCGCTACCGGATGACCCGTCTGCCTCGCTTGCACTTTGAGATCGATGTCGCGGGCCTGCGTATCGCTGGGACGGAGAGCGAGCGACGCTACGAGGCATCCAAGTGGATCGAGGATGACCGCATCGGCGCGATGTTCGAGGACGATGAGGATGCAGCGCGGTTCCACGAGCTGCGCGATGTGGCGGCGGGCGTGGCCGAGCGGTGCCTTGAGCCGTTGGTTGCAACCGGTCGCTTGTCGGGCTCGGACGTGCGCCGGGTGGGGGATTGGTGCGCGCTTTCGGCCGTGCGCGAGGCCCTGGGGCATTGCGTCGAGGAGCCTTTTGCTATCGATCAAGAAGATGCACACGCGTCCGAGATGAAGCGTTATGCCAAGGCGCTGCATCGCGCGTTATTTGCCGCTACGGGAGTTGACGTCGACGAGGCGGGTACGGCGTGGCTGGCGCAGCTATTGGTCGAACTTACGGTTCCCCTCGCGCCCTCGGATGCGGCGCGTTCTCATGCTGCCGAGCTTCTGAGCTGGGCAGCCGAGCAGACGGGAAGCGCAGGCTTGGCTGTCGATGAGGCAGCCCTTGCCCATATGGCGGCTCGGATCGATGGCGTCATGCGCCGCACGGCACGTGGGCACAGCCTGCTCAACTACCATGCGTCCGAGACGGTGGCCCGCTATCCCCAAGCGAGCTATCTGGCGGCGACCTACCTGGCGCGTGCGATGCCGGGCCACGTGTCCAAAGCCGAGGCGACCCTCGTTGCCCTGGGCCTGGCGAGCGCGATCGAGCGACAGGGGGAGGCGTCGCGGGCGGTTCTCTATACCGACGAGAACACCGCCGTCATCGGGCACCTGCGCGCGCTGGTCGCCTCGGGCGCGGTGGGAAGGGTGCACATCGAGGCGGTGCGGCCGGTGGACTTTGCGGCCCCGGCGGAGCCAGGTGTAATCGAGCTGACGACCGACCCGTCAAGCGCACTGAGGCATCCCGCGGCCCATGTGCTTCCGGCCATGCCCGATGGACGCGATCTGGCGCATCTGGCTCAAGAGCTTACTCAAGAGCGCGCCGAGCGCCTCGAGGCACTCGGGCGGCGCCTGCTGCGCGACGTTTTGCCCGAAAGGAACAATGCCGTGGCCCAGGCGTGCAGCGGCAGACCGTGCGGATATACGCTCTTAACGGCCTACCGCACGATATGCGCTGTCAAACGGCAGGATGCGGCGCCGTCGACGGTTGACGTCTGTCGTCTGCGCGAGCCGCTTTTGTATCGAGGCAAACGCTATCGGCGCACCATCGAGGTGCGATGGAATACGGCGGATGTGTCCGCGGCAGACTTGTTCGAAATTTTGTCTCAACTGCTGCTGCAGGAATACAAAGACCGCCGCTGAGCTGGGAAGACAATAGTGTCAAACAGCCAGATAAAACGTTTTGGCAGTATTATGCTCACAACGGTGCCATATCCGGCGAACGGTCGAAATCACGCTGCGAACGGTAAAGTTGCACATGAAGGGTTCACAACCGGCGGCCATGGATGCTATTCTCCAAATCGACGTTTCGGTTGTTACTCCTTTACGAGGCAAGGCGAGCGCAGCAACATATTCCGTTTGACGGTGAGTGAGAGCTGTATGCCACGATGCTTTGGAAGGGAGTTTTTTCATGCTGATCACCAAGAGAATCAATAACAACGTTGCCATGGCACAGGATGCGGACGGCAACGAGCTGGTCGTCTTCGGCAAGGGGCTGGGCTTTCGCAAGCCGCCTTACGAGATGGAGGAGACCTCTCAGATCCAGCGTGTGTTCCGCAACGTCAACGACGATCTGCTCAAGACCATCAACTCCATTTCCGCCGAAGTCATCGGCGTTTCCCTCGATATCGTGAGGCTGGCCGAGGTCGAGCTCGACTGCCGCCTCAATCCCAACCTCTACCTTACGCTCGCCGACCACCTGCAGTTTGCGGCCGAGCGCGCAGCCGACGGCATCGTTATGGACAATCCCCTTGCCGCCGATATCCCGCTCGTCTATCCGGCCGAGTACGACCTGGGCCGCACCGGTCTCAAGTTCATGGAGAACATGACCGGCATCAGCCTGCCCTCGACCGAGGCCTGCTCCATCGCGCTGCACATCATCAACGCTGAGGGCCGCGGTTCGGCTCACGGCGACCAGATGCGCAACGTGCAAAAGACCCTCACCATCATCGACGACGTCACCGATATCGTGCGCAAGAAGATGTTCGATGGTGCCGAGATCGACAAGACCACCCACGCCTACGTGCGGTTTGTCACGCATCTTAAGTTTCTTGTCAAGCGCCTTATGGGCGACGAACCCAAGCAGGAAGCCGAGCTTCCGCTGCTCACGGATGTCGCCAAGGGCTATCCGCGCGCCGATAGCTGCAGCAAGGCGATCGCGCGCTATTTCAAGCGTCAGCACGGCTGGAAGCTCACCGACGAGGAGCGCTTCTATCTGCTGATGTATCTCATCAAGGTCTGCAATAGCCGCTAGGGCTTTTGCCGGACACATTCTTTTGGTATCAAACGCGGCTGGCTGCAAGGCGCCGTGGCCCTGCGTTGTGTACATGTTTCGCCAAACCTTTTGGAAAAGGAGTTGACATGGCAAGTAAGTACGATGGCCTCGCCCGCATCATCATTCAGAACGTGGGTGGCAAGGACAACGTCAAGAGCCTCGCGCACTGTGTGACGCGTCTTCGCTTCAAGCTCAAGGATGAATCCCTCGCCAACGACGAGGTGCTCGAGAACACCGATGGCGTGATCAAGGTTATGCATGCCGGCGGCCAGTACCAGGTTGTCATCGGCCCGCATGTCACCGACGTCTACGACACCGTGCTCGCGATCGGTAAGTTCCAGGCCGGCGGCCTGGTCGACGAGGACGGCAACGCCCTCGAGGAGGACACGGCAGACGCCACGCCCAAAAAGCCCATCGATGTGATGATCGACCTGGTCTCCGGTATTCTCCAGCCCGTCCTGCCCCTGCTCGCCGCGGCCGGTATGACCAAGGGCCTGCTGTCGCTCTGCACCTTCCTGGGTCTCATGACCGCCGATTCCGGCGCCTACCAGACCATCTACTCGTTCGCCGACGGTTTCTTCTACTTCCTGCCCATCTTCCTGGGCTTCACCTCGGCCGAGAAGTTCGGCATCAACAAGTTCATGGGCGCCGCTATGGGTGCCGCCCTCACGTATCCGAGCATGGTCGCCATGAAGGCCGTCGACCCCATCGGCTCGATCTTCACCGGCACTGCGTTCGAGATGAGCTACTCCAGCACCTTCTTTGGCCTGCCGATCGTGTTCCCGTCCTCCGGTTACACCAGCTCGGTTATCCCTATCATCCTCGCGGTCTTCTTCGCCGCCAAGTTCTATAAGGCAATCGACCCCAAGATGCCTTCCCCGGTGCGCTTCTTCATGACGCCGCTGCTGACGCTTGTCATCTTCGTGCCGCTCACCTACCTGCTCATCGGCCCCATCGCCGGCATCCTCACCAGCGCCCTTGCTCTCTTCTTCAAGACTATCTACGAGGTCCCCGTTATCGGCGGTCTGCTCTGCGGCGCCACGCTCGGTGCCCTGTGGCAGGTGCTCGTCATCTTCGGTCTGCACTGGGCCGTCGTCCCCATGTACCTCAACAACCTTGCCGTGCTCGGCTATGACGCCGTCTTCGGTGGTCGCCAGGTTTGCTCGCATGCCCAGACCGCTACCGTCTTTGCCATCTACCTCAAGTCCAAGGACAAGAAGGTCAAGGACGTCGCGCTGCCCGCTGCCATCACCGGCATCTTCGGCACCACTGAGCCCTGCATTTACGGTGTGACCCTGCCCAAGAAGAAGCCGTTCGTTATCTCCTGCATCGGTTCGGCTATCGGTGGCGGCTTCGTCGGCCTCATGGGCGCCAAGCAGTTCATGGCCGGTTACTCCGGCATCCTGGGTCTGCCCGTCTACATCGACCCGACGGGCGCCGAAGGCATCAATAACCTGATCATCATGTTGATCGGTATCGCCATCGCCGTCATCTTCTCCTTCGTGGTGACCTATATCACCTACAAGGACGACGAACCCAAGAAGGCTAACGCCTAATATCTGCTACGTTGGTACGGCTGTCCGAGAAACACCTTGGGCAGCCGTTTTTGTTCACTATGGTCACAAGACACATGCGGCGACGTTAAAGAAGGGAGAACCATGTACCTGAGTCTGGCGACGGCGATGCCCATCATGTTCTCCCAGATCGTGGCGATGTTTTTGATGATGGCGGTGGGGGCCGTCTGCTACAAGACGGGCTTCATCACCAAAGAGGGCTCCAAGGTGCTCACCAACATCGCCTGCTATGTCTCCACGCCCGGCGTGATCGTGCGCGCGCTGGCCACCAAGTTCGACCCGGCGGTTTTCGGCAACGTCGTGTGGGTGGTCGCCATCACCTGCGTGCTCATGGTGGTGTGCATCGCCGTGGCGCATGTGGCCTATGGCGCCCGGGGCAACCGCGTGGCCCAGGTGGGCATCATCGTCTCCAACATGGGCTTTGTGGGCATCCCGCTCGTCGAGCATGTGATCGGTCCGCAATACGTCATCTACATCTCGGCCTCGATCGCGGCACAGGTGGTCTTTATCTGGACCTATTGCGTTTGGCTCATCAGCCAGGATAAGTCGATGGTCTCGGCCAAAAGAGTGCTGTCCAACCCCACCATCATATCGGTGGTGGTCGGGTTTGCCCTGTTTATGTGCTCGATCGAGCTTACGGGCGCCGTGGGGTCGTTTGTCGACGGCATCGCCAACCTCAACACCGGCGTCGGCATGCTCTTGCTCGGCGTGTTTTTGGCCCAGTCCGATCTGCGCTCGCTGGTGCGCACGCGCTCCATCTATAAGGCGGCGCTGCTACGCCTGGTGGTGACCACGGCGCTCACGATCGTGATCCTGATGCCGCTGCCGGTGTCCGTCGCCGTCAAAGCGGTGATCCTCATCGGCTTCGCGGCTCCCTGCGGCACCGTGTCGTGCATGCTGCCGCAGCTGTTTGGCGGCGACTACCGCTACGGCGCGGGCATCGTCACCATCTCCACGCTCATGAGCATGGTCACCATGCCGCTCATGCTCATGTTGGGGCTCATGCTGTTTTAAATCGCATGGCGGGCGACGATAAGGCCCCGCCGTCAACTTGCAACGGAAAGGAAGTACCCGGTATGTCTGTAACCCCTGCTTTTCCCGACGGTTTTCTGTGGGGCGGCGCCACCGCCGCCAATCAGTTTGAGGGCGCGTGGGACGTTGACGGCAAGGGCGCATCGGTCGCCGATGTCGTTACGGGCGGCGACGTCAACACGCCGCGTATGATCGATCCCTCGCTCGATCCCGCCAAGTACTACCCCAACCACGAGGGCATCGACTTCTACCACACCTACGAGAGCGATATCGCCCTTATGGCCGAGATGGGCTTCAAGGTGTTTCGCATGTCCATCGCCTGGACGCGCATTTTTCCCACAGGGTTCGAGGACGAGCCCAACGAGGCAGGCCTGGCCTTCTACGATCGCGTCTTCGACTGCCTGCGCGCGCACAGCATCGAGCCGCTCGTGACCATCAGCCACTACGAGATGCCCTATGCCCTGGTCGAGCGCCTCAACGGCTGGGAGAGCCGCGAGTGCATCGAGCACTTTGAGCGCTATGCCCGCTGCGTGCTCGATCGTTTCCACGACAAGGTGACCTACTGGCTCACCTTCAACGAGATCAACTGCGGTCTGGCGCGCGGCGGCGCCTCGACGTCGACGGGCACGTTCAAGGGCTACACCGGCCCCCGCTCCGAGCTACCCTTCGATCTGTCGGTGCGCTACACCGCCGTGCACAACCAGTTTGTGGCGAGCGCCAAGACCGTGATCTATGCGCACGAGCATTATCCCGAGCTCAAGATCGGCGACATGTGCATCTACATCCCGTACTACTATCGCACCTGCGATCCCGATGACGTGCTGCTCTCGCAGCAGGTCATGCAGCGCGTCAACTACTTTACGTCCGACGTGCACGTGCGCGGGTACTACCCCGGCTACATCAAGCGCTACTTCGCCGATAACGGTATCGTCGTCAAGACGGAGTCCGGCGACGCCGAGCTGCTGCGCGCGGGCACGGTGGATTTCTGCACCTTCAGCTATTACATGAGCAATTGCGTGAGCTGCGATTCCACGCTCGAGAAGACGGGCGGCAACCTCTTCGGCGGCGTTAAGAACCCTTACCTCAAGGCGAGCGACTGGGGTTGGCAGATCGACCCCAAGGGTCTGCGTTGGGCGCTCAACGAGATGTGGGACCGCTATCAAAAACCGCTCATGGTGGTCGAGAACGGCATGGGCGCCTTCGACAAACCGGGTGAGGACGGCGTGGTGCACGACGAGTACCGTATCGAGTACCTGCGTCAGCACATCGCCCAGATGCGCGAGGCCGTGGCGGACGGCGTCGACCTCATGGGCTACACCATGTGGGGCTGCATCGATTTGGTCTCGGCCTCGACGGGCGAGATGGCCAAGCGCTACGGCTTTATCTACGTCGACAAGCACGATGACGGTACCGGCACGGGTGAGCGAAGCCGCAAGGACAGCTTCTATTGGTACAAGAAAGTGATCGAGTCCAACGGCTCGGACCTGAGCTAAACGAAAGGATTATCCATGGCTACTTTTCCCCAAGGCTTTCTGTGGGGCGGCGCCCTAGCCGCCAACCAGTGCGAAGGCGCCTATCTGGAGGACGGCAAGGGGCTCTCGGTGCCCGACATGATCAAGGGCGGTACGGTCGACACCCCGCGCATGATCACCTCCACGGTGCACGAGGGCGAGTACTACCCCAGCCACGAGGCCATCGACTTCTACCACCACTACAAAGAGGACATCGCCCTCTTTGCCGAGATGGGCTTCAAGTGCCTGCGCGTCTCCATCAACTGGGGCCGCATCTTCCCCACGGGCGAGGACGCCGAGCCCAACCGGGCCGGCATCGAGTTCTACCGTTCCATGTTCGAGGAGTGCCGTAAGCACGGCATCGAGCCGCTTGTGACCCTCAGCCACTACGAGCTGCCCTATGCGCTCGCCAAAAAGTACGGCGGCTGGGCGAGCCGTGAGCTCGTCGAGCCCTTCGTGCGCTACGCGCTCCTGTGCTTTGAGGAGTACAAGGGCCTGGTCAAGCTGTGGATCACCTTCAACGAGATCAATTGCCTGTGCGCGCCCTTCGGCAACGTCATGGGCGGCGGCATCCTTCCCCCGGGTGACAACGTGCCGCTCGACTACAGCACCAAGGTCGAGTGGGACGACGAGCAGCGCCGCTACCAGGCCCTCCATCACCAGTTTGTGGCGAGCGCCCTGGCCGTCAAGGCGGCGCACGAGGTCGATCCTGGCAACAAGGTCGCCTGCATGATCGCGAGCCGCGCCGTCTACCCCTACAGCTGCCGCCCCGAGGACGTGCTGCTCGCTCAGAAGATGGAGCGCATCACCAACAACTACTGCGGCGACGTCATGGTGCGCGGCGCCTATCCCAGCTGGGCCGCGCGCGTGTGGGCCGAGAAGGGCATCCATATCGACCAGGAGCCGGGAGATGCCGAGCTGCTCGCCGAGGGCAAGGTCGACTTCTACACTTTCAGCTACTACAAGAGCTCCACGGTCTCGACCGACCCCGGCGTCCCCACCGGCACGGGCAACGTGTTCTACGACGACGCCGTAAACCCCTACCTGGCCGTGTCCGACTGGGGCTGGACGATCGACCCCAAGGGCTTGCGCTGGCATCTCAACGAGATGTACGACCGTTACCAGGTGCCCATGATGGTCGTCGAGAACGGCCTGGGTGCCGTCGACACGGTCGAGGCCGACGGCTCCATCCACGACGGTTACCGCATTGACTACATGCGCGACCATGTCGAGCAGATGGCCGAGGCCGTGGCCGATGGCGTCGACCTGCGCGGCTACACCATGTGGGGCCCGATCGACATCGTCTCGGCCGGCACCGGCGAGATGAAGAAGCGCTACGGCTTCATCTATGTCGACAAGCACAACGACGGCTCGGGCGACCTGCACCGCAGCCGCAAGGACAGCTTCTTCTGGTACCAGAAGGTCTGCAACACCAACGGCACCGAGCTGGCATAGGGTTCGATCGGGCGGTGACCTTTTTGGTCCACCGCCCGATTTAGTGTGCAGCACCTAGATCGGGCTTTGGTGCATGGTGCGGTACCGATGGTTTCTTGAGAGCGTCTTTCATCGCTTGGCCGTGTAATATCCGTCTCTAATGGAGTTTTCGAATCAACGCAACCGCTAGGATTCCAATGACCAGAGCCAGCGTAAGCACCGCTAAGTCCGTGAAGTCATTACGTCTAAGTGCTCGGTGGGCAAGCGGCAGATATACAAGAATTGCGCCTAAAATCGAGATCGTCCAGACAGATCTGCCTTTTTTATTCTGTAACATCGAGTTCTCCTAGACAGGGGGTCGCGGCCCGTCCTCAAAGGTTCTCAGTAATCCCGTATAGTTTGAGTATTTATAGAGCTTGACAACGGTGTAGATATACTGAGTGTTTGGATGGTAGTACTGGGTGATGACCATATACGCATTTGAGTAATCCGCTGATAGCGATTTAATATATTGTGCGATAGCTACTGCATTTCCAATTACGGGAACAAAGCCAATGATGAGCGCGGCAAGATCGGTTGCGGGTTTATACGTGGAGACCTGTGTTCGATTCTCTTTTAGTAGCTTATATCCGTTGGGAACAGAATACTGATCGATTGATGATTGATGAACTTTTGTCGAAGTTCCATCTAAATATATGTCTCCATCAGGTGAATAGAGTAATTCCGATGTTGCTCCGGTAGACCAAACGATGGTTTTAGAACCGTCGTAATTCGATACTATTTCGGAGGACAAGCCATTGCTTGTGTCGCTAATTACAGTTTTATTGTTGGTTGAGGTAATCGTTATCAACGATAAGTCGGACGTGGTGTCCATTGATGCATAGCTCTTGGCGGGGCGAAAAATAAACGGAAGGCAAGTCGCGGCTGCAATGAGAAAAGTTCGGCGTTCCATAGAAACCCTCCCTTAGAAGAAATGTGTGCTATGGAGCTCCACTTAAATTGTACTATCGACAGATACATTTATCAATTATTAATCGAGACCCAAACTGCATTACCAAGTTTTGGTACCAGAAGGTCTGCAACACCAACGGCACCGAGCTGGCATAGGGTTTGCCGGTACCGCGCCACACGCTGCGATCGCATATGGGACAATGGTTCGAGCCGTTGTCCCTTTTTATTTGGAGGACCCCATGGACGCCGCATCCAACCGCATCAAGGCCGTGCTCTGCGATATCGACGGCACGCTGCTCACGAGCGAACACAGGGTGTCGCCGCGTACCGTGGCGGCAATCCGGGCACTTCGCGACCGCGGCGTGCTCTTTGGCTTGTGTACCGGGCGCGATGCACAAGCGACCGAGGCCATGTATGGACTGTGGGGCATCGAGGGTCTGGTTGATGTGTTGGTGGGTTGCGGTGGCGCCGAGGTCATCGACCGCGAACACGGCGTGGACGAGCTGAGCTACCCGTTGCCAGGCAAGACCATCGCACATATCTGTGAGCATATGGCGGGCCTGCCCGCCACGCCCGTCTGCCCGCGCGGTGGCGTGCTCTACGTGCCCGAGGCCAACGCCTGCGTTGAGCGCCTGTCGCGCGTCGACGGCGTGCCCTACCAGGTGGTCGATTTTGCCGAGTTCTTGCGCGAGCCGCAGCCCAAGGTGATGTTTACCATGGAGCCCGAGGCCATGTCTCAGGTGATCGAGCGGGCCGCGACGTTTGATGACGATAGCTGCAAGGCGGCGGCTCTGCAGACCACGCAGCGCCTTTACGAGTTCATGGACCCGCGTGTGTCCAAGACGCGCGGCCTTGCACGCATCGCCGAGCTCAACGGCCTGACGCTCGACAACATCTGCGTCTTTGGCGATGCCGATAACGACACCGGCATGGTGGCCGATGCCGGCGTGGGCGTTGCCATGGCCAACGGCAGCGATGCCACCCGCGCCGCCGCGGACTTTGTGACCGCCAGCAACGACGAGGACGGTGTCGCGCGCTTTATCGAGCAATATCTGCTGTAGTCGATATGCTGCAAGCGCAGCGACATGTCAACCGCTCACGGACGAATTGCTACCGTTCGCCGTCGAAAGCATCGATACGGCTTACTTCAATTCCCCATAGCGTCCTAGAATAGCCGCGTGCGAAAGCAAGTTTGTTACTCCTCGGGAGGCATCACTTGTGCATGTGGACCAGTTAGGCGGTAACATTGCCGTCTGGCCATGCAAGGGTGCTTAGGGGAGTTTTTTCATGCTCATCTTAAAGAAGATCAACAACAACGTCGCGCTCGCCTCCAGCGATGCCGGCGATGAGGTTGTGGTCTTTGGCAAGGGTATCGGTTTTCACGAGATGCCCTATGAGCTCACGGACGAGTCGCTCATCCAGCGCAAGTTCTACAACGTACCCGAAAATCTGCAAGACATGATGGTGTCGCTGCCCGACGACGTTCTGCTCGCGGCGGGCGACATCGCATGCGATGCATCCCAACAGCTCGGCTGCAAGCTCTCCGGCGCCTTGCCGATGATCCTGGCCGACCACCTGCAGTTCGCTGTCCAGCGCGACGACGAACAGGTCTACGCCCCCAACCCGCTCGAGCACGAGGTGGCCTTCATCTACCCGCGCGAGCTCGAGCTGGGCAAGCGCGGTCTCGACATCGTCGAGAGGCACACCGGCGTGCGCCTTGGCGACAACGAGGCCACGAGCATCGCGCTCCATATCGTCAATGCCGAGATCGACGGCTTGGGCCGCGCCAAGGACATGGACTTCGTCATGAAGAGCACCCGTGTGCTCGACGAGGTTACCCATGCGGTGGAGAAACAAATCGGTCATCCGATCGATACCACGTCCTACGCCTATATCCGCTTTCTCGCGCACCTGCGCTACCTGGTCCGCCGCTTGGTCAAGGGTGCGTGCCAGCAGACGGAGAACTCGTCGCTGTTCATGCAGGCGGCGCGCGATTTTCCCGAGGCGTACCAATGCGCCTACGCCATCAACCGGGTCTTTGAGAAGGAACTCAACCAGAGCTGCTCGGACGAGGAGCTCCTGTATCTCATGATGCACATCAACCGACTGCGATCGAGCGCTCAACGGGAGTAGCCCGATCACCACAATTCATCTTGGTTTCTAACCGCGGGGCAGGTACCGGTCCGGCGGCAGGGGATAGTTTTGCCGATATTTGGAAAAGAGAGGACAGAACATGGCAGGTAAATATGACGATCTTGCTCGCGCCATCGTCGAGAACGTGGGCGGCAAGGAGAACGTCAACTCCGTCGCGCACTGCATCACCCGCGTGCGTTTCAAACTCAAGGACGTGTCCAAGGCCAACACCGAGGCCATCGAGAAGCTCGACCATGTCATCAAGGTCATGAACGCCAACGGCCAGTACCAGGTCGTTGTCGGCAACATCGTCGAGGAGGTCTATGACGCCGTCCTCGCCACGGGCGGTCTTTCCGTCGGCGGTTCGGTCGACGAGGACGAGGACGAGGCTCCCAAGGGTCTCGGTGCCAAGGTCATCGACCTCATCAGCGGCATCTTCGCCCCGATGCTCGGCACCTTCGCAGCCGCCGGTATCATGAAGGGCCTGCTCGCGCTCGTCACCTTCCTGGTCCCGAGCTTTGCCAACGACGGCGCTTACACGATGCTCTACACCGTGGCCGACGGCATGTTCTACTTCCTGCCCGTGGTGCTCGGTTACACGGCCGCCAAGAAGTTCAAGATGAGTGAGTTTAACGGTCTCGCCATCGCCTTTGCACTCGTGTATCCCACCATGGTCGCCCTCACGAGCGGCGATGTGCTCGGCAGCGTCGACCTGGGCTTCGCCGGCACCTTCTCCTGGTACGCTACCTTCCTGGGCATCCCCATCATCATGCCCGCCTCCGGCTACACGAGCTCCGTCATCCCGGTTCTGCTCATGGTGTGGTTCGGCTCCGTCGTCGAGCACTGGTGCAAGAAGTGGATGCCCGCGTCCATCAAGATGTTCTTCGTGCCGCTGCTCACGGTCACGGCATCCGTTGTCCTCGGCTATCTGGTCATCGGCCCCATCGCCACGCTCATCACCAACCTGCTCGGTGAGCTCTTCAGCCTGATTTTCGGCCTGCCGGTCGTTGGCTCTATCGTGGGCTGCACTCTCGCCGGCGCCTTCTGGATGTGCCTCGTCATCTTCGGCTTCCACTGGTCGCTCGTGCCCATCGCACTCATGAACCTCTCCACGCTCGGCCATGACTACATCCTCGGTTCCGTCATCGCCCACTCCTTCTCTCTGGGCGCCGTGCTCTTCGCCATGTACCTCAAAAACAAGGACCCCAAGTTCCGTGGCATCGCGCTTCCGGCTATGATCTCGGCATTCTTCTTCGGTGTCACCGAGCCCGCTATCTACGGTGTCGCCCTGCCCGATAAGAAGGCCTTCGTTATCGCGAGCATCGGTTCCGCCGTGGGTGGCCTGATCATCGGCATCTCTGGCGCTGTCATCTACATGTCCGGTGGCCTTGGTGTCTTCAACTGGCTGTCCTTCATCGATCCGACTGCGGGCGGCATGGGTATCACCTACATGATCTGGGCCATCGTCGCCTCGCTCGTGGGTGCCGTCGTGGGCTTTGTCCTGGAGTTCGTCTCCTACAAGCCCGAGGCTGCTAAGTAGTCTTCTGTAATCGATTCGGTACCATCAAGCCGGCGGGGACAAGCGCTCTGCCGGCTTTTGTTTCCCTGTCGGTCGGGGCAGGTGCCTCCACCGACGTTTTCGCAACTCTGACGCTCAGTCGAAAGGAGCCAGACATGGCATTCCCGCAAGGATTTCTCTGGGGCGGCGCGACGGCGGCCAACCAGTGCGAGGGCGGTTACAACGAGGACGGCAAGGGCCTCGGCGTGCCCGATGTCATCACCGGTGGCACGGTGAGCGAGCCGCGCCACATCACGGACGGCATCCTGCCCGGTCGCCACTATCCCAGCCACGAGGCCGTGGACATGTACCACCACTATCTCGATGACATCAAGCTCTTTGGCGAGATGGGCTTTAAGTGCTACCGCATGTCCATCAACTGGAGCCGCATCTTCCCGCACGGGGATGAGTCCGAGCCCAACCAGGCGGGTCTCGACTTCTACCGCCGCGTGTTCGAGGCCTGCCATGAGCAGGGCATCGAGCCGCTCGTGACCCTCAGCCACTATGAGCTGCCCTATTACCTGGCCAAGCACTACGACGGTTGGGCCAATCCCAAGCTCATCGACTTCTACTGCCACTACGCGCGCATCGTCATGACCGAGTACAAGGGCCTTGTGCGCTACTGGCTTACGTTCAACGAGATCAACTGCCTCATGATGGGCGCCTTTGGCAACATCATGGGCGCCGGCATCCTGCCGCCAAGCGAGGACGAGCCCATGCTCTTCACGGACGTCGAGTGGGACGATCCGCAAAAGCGTTTCCAGGCGCTGCATCACCAGTTCCTTGCGAGCGCCAAGACCGTCCAGCTTGGCCATGAGATCGATCCCGACAACAGGATCGGCTGCATGATCGCCGGCAACGCGTGCTATCCGCATACCTGCAACCCTGACGACGTCCTGGCCGCCCAGCAGAAGCAGCGCGAGCAGAACTTCTACTGCGGCGACGTCCAGGTGCGTGGCGCCTACCCCAGTTGGGCTCCGGCGATGTGGCGCCGCGAGGGCGTGAGCATCGAGGTCACGCCGGAGGAGGCGGCCACGCTCAAGGCGGGCACGGTCGACTTCTACAGCTTCAGCTACTACATGAGTGCCACGGCCTCGGCAGATCCCAAGGTGTGCGAGCAGGGCAACATCTTTGGCGGGGCCGGCAACGAGTACCTCAAGAAGAGCGATTGGGGCTGGGCGATCGACCCCAAGGGCCTGCGCTATTACCTCGAGGAGGTCTACGACCGCTATCAGATCCCGCTGATGATCGTCGAGAACGGTCTGGGCGCGGTGGACGAGGTCGAGGCTGACGGTTCCATCCACGACACCTACCGCATCGACTACCTGCGCGAGCACATCAAGCAGATGGAGCTCGCCATCGAGGACGGCGTCGACCTCATGGGTTACACCATGTGGGGCTGCATCGACTTGGTCTCGGCCTCGACGGGCGAGATGAAGAAGCGCTACGGCTTTATCTACGTCGATAAGGACAACGACGGCAACGGCACGCTCGCCCGCAGCCGCAAGGACAGCTTCTACTGGTACAAGAAGGTCATCGCGAGCAACGGTGAAGACCTGGCGTAAGGGTCTCGCCTCAAGCATCGACAGGTGTGCGCCGGCCCGTGCCGACCGACATGCCGACTCGTGCCGACTGGGCTTCAAGGTGCTCCGCCCCCGACCCCTTATCTCAAAGCGTCCCAACATCCAACGGTTTTCGCATATATGCGATTCCCGGCGGATGTCGGGACGCTTTTCCATACCTCGGTGGTCTCGGCTGTTACGTTTCCGCTGCATTTCGATAAAGCGCCTGCGGGCAGGCGGGCCCGCACGTATAATGGAGCGGTTTAACTTGTTCAGCGGAAGGAGCGCCCATGGCACTCAGCGAGAAGGACGTGCGCGGCATCGCCGAGTACGCGAAGATCGCACTGACCGATGACGAGCTCACCGAGATGACGGCCTACATGAACGACGCCGTCAAGATGCTCGAGCCCGTCCTGCAATATGACCTGCCCGACGTGGAGCCCACGTTCCATCCCATCGGCAGCCTTTCCAACGTGATGGGCGACGATGTGCGCGAGCCTGCGCGCGACCTGCCGCTCGACGTGGCGCTCGAGAACGCCGGCAGCGCGCGCGACCGTTACTTCCGCGTGCCGAGCATCTTGGGAGAGGGGGATGAGCAGTAATGGCGCAGAACATCGATTCCCTCACCGCCGCGCAGATCGCCGCCGGCGTCGCGGCCGGTGAGTTCACCGCCACCGAGGTCGCCCGGGCCTCGCTCGACGCCATCGAGGCGCGCGAGGGCGGCGTCCAGGCATTCCTGCAGGTTGCGCCCGAGCTCGCGCTCGACGCGGCCGCCAAGATCGACGCCCGCCGCGCCGCGGGCGAGAAGCTGCCGTCGCTTGCCGGCGTGCCCGTCGCCTTCAAGGACAACATGAACCTCGTGGGCACGCGCACCACCTGCGCGTCCAAGATGCTCGGCAACTACGAGAGCGTCTACACCGCCACGTGCGTCGAGCGCATGCTCGCCGCCGGCTGCCTGCCCATGGGCAAGGCCAACATGGACGAGTTCGCCTTCGGCAGCTCCACGGAGTCCTCGGCGTTCCATCGCACCAACAACCCCTGGGATACCGAGCGCGTGCCCGGTGGCTCCTCGGGCGGCTCGGCGGCCTCGGTCGCCGCGGGCGAGGTCGCGATCTCGCTCGGTTCCGACACGGGCGGCTCGATCCGCCAGCCGGCGTCGCTCTGCGGTGTCGTGGGCATGAAGCCCACCTATGGTGCCGTGAGCCGCTACGGCGTGGTGGCCTTCGGCTCCTCGCTCGACCAGGTGGGCCCCTTCGGCCGCACGGTCGAGGACGTCGCGCTCGCCATGAACGCGCTCACCGGTGCCGGCCGCGACCCGTACGACTGCACGAGCCAGAACTGCGCCGTCGACTTCACCGAGCATCTCAACGACCCCATCGAGGGCAAGCGCGTGGGCATCATCCCCGCGTTCATGGAGGCCGAGGGCCTGACGCCCGAGGTCAAGGCCGCCGTCCAGCGTGCCGCCCATGAGCTCGAGGCCCAGGGCGCCGAGCTCGTCGAGGTCGACCTGCCGCACCTCGATGCCGCCATCGCCGCCTACTACGTGATCGGCCCGGCCGAGGCGTTCTCGAACCTCGCCCGCTTCGACGGCATCCGCTACGGCTACCAGGAGGAGGGCTGCGCCAACCTCTCCGACCAGAGCTCGCTGTCGCGCGCCCACGGCTTTGGCGCGGAAGCCAAGCGTCGCCAGATGCTTGGCGCCTATCTGCTGTCCTCCGGCGTGTACGACAAGTACTACTACGCCGCCCAGAAGGCCCGCACGCTCATCACGCAGGACTACGACGCCGCCTACCAAAAGGTCGACACGATCCTCATGCCGGCGAGCCCGCGCACAGCGTTCAAGTTCGGCGAGATCAGCGACCCCACGCAGATGTACCTGTCGGACCTCTACACCATCTCGCTCAACATCTGCGGCAACGGCGGCATCTCGGTGCCGCTGGGGCTCGGCGAGGACACGCATCTGCCCGTGTCCGCCCAGCTCGTGGGCCCCGCGTTCAAGGACCGCCAGCTGCTCACGTTCGCCCGCGCCATCGAGCGCGGTTTCGCCGATGCCAAGACGGGGGCGCCCGCGCTCGCCGTCGCGCCTGATTTCGCCGGGAAGGGGGGCGAGCTGTAATGAAGGAGCTTTCCGAGGTCCTGGAGGACTGGGAGGCCGTCATCGGTCTCGAGATCCATACCGAGCTCACCGCACTCGACACCAAGATGTTCTGCAACTGCAAGCTCAGCCACGAGGACGAGCCCAACGCCAACGTGTGCCCCGTGTGCCTGGGCCTGCCGGGCGCGCTGCCGGTACCCAACAAGAAGGCCATCGAGAGCATCGTCAAGGCCGGTCTCGCCACCAACTGCGAGATCCAGAAGCGTTCGATGTTCTACCGCAAGCACTACTTCTATCCCGACATGGCCAAGAACTTCCAGACCACGCAGGGTCCGGTCGCCTTCGCAATGTACGGGCACCTCGACCTGGATGTCACGGGCCGCGGCGCCGCCGAGCGCCCCGACTGCGCCTTTGGCGATTCAGAGGCCGAGAGCCTGGCCAGCGCCTCCGCCAACGCCGAGGGCCTCTCGACGTCGATGACCGCGACGATGCGCGAGGGCAACCAGCGCGCGGGACATCTCGCGAGCTACGACGCGTCGAACCTCACGATGCCCGAGCGCCGCGCGGACGGTTCCTACACGGTGCCGATTCGCATCCTGCGCATCCACATGGAGGAGGACGCCGCCAAGATGGTGCACGTGGGCGGTGCCGAGGGCCGTATCACCGCGGCGGCCGAGTCGCTCGTCGACTACAACCGCTGCGGCACGCCGCTCATCGAGCTCGTCACCGAGCCCGACCTGCGCACGCCCGAGGAGGCGCGCCTGTTCATGGAGAAGCTCCGCCGCATCTTCGTGACGCTCGGCATCTCCGACTGCTCGATGGAGAAGGGTTCCATGCGCTGCGACGGAAACGTGTCGCTGCGCCGCCGCGGCTCGACCAAGCTCGGCACCAAGACGGAGCTCAAGAACCTCAACTCCTTCAAGGCTCTGCATGACGGCCTCGCCTACGAGATCTGCCGCCAGGCCGAGGTGCTCGAGGAGGGCGGCATCATCTACCAGGAGACCCGCCACTGGGAGCCTTCGAAGAAGCGCACCGTCGTCATGCGCGTCAAGGAGACGGCCGACGACTACCGCCTGTTCCCCGACCCCGATCTGGCACCGTTCGACCTGGATGACGAGTTCATCGAACGCTGCCGCGCCGAGATCCCGGAGCTGCCCGACGCCAAGCGCGACCGCTTCGAGCAGGACTTTGGCATCAAGGCTGCGGATGCCGAGCAGATCGCCGGCGACCCGGTCTATGCCGAGTTCTTCGAGGAGGCCGCGGCCGGCATGCAGGGCAAGGAGGCCCAGACGGTCGCGAACCTGCTCGTCAACGAGACGGTCGCCTACCTCAAGGGCGCGGGCGTGGCGCTCGACGAGTCCGGCATCAAGCCGACCCAGGTGGCGGCGCTGGCCAAGCTCCTCGCGAGCGATGCCATCAGCTCCAACCAGGCGCACGAGGTCTTCGAGGCCATGGCCGAGACCGGCGACGATCCCAACAAGATCGTGGACGAGCGCGGCATGCGCCAGGTGAGTGATACCGGCGCGCTGCAGCCGATCGTGGACGAGGTGCTCGCGAACTGCCCGGACCAGGCGCAACAGTACCGCGACGGCAACCAGAAGGTTATCGGGTATCTGGTGGGACAGTGCATGAAGGCGAGCCGCGGCAAGGGCAACCCCAAGCTCTTCAACGAGTTGCTGAGGAAGGCGCTCGCGTAGTAGGCGAGGGCCGAGGGGTCCGGCAGGGCGGGTGCTTCCTCAAAATTTCGAACAGTCCTGTGCAAGACGGAGGCGCCACTGGCGCCTCCTTTGCGTGCGGAACTCATTTTGAGCAAGTACCCGCCCTGCCGGCCCCTCCCGATCCCGATACGACTCGGCCTTCCGGGTCAGCTGTCTGCATTAGTAATATGTAGGAACTGTGAACGAATGCGATGCTGACAATCTCGTTCAGTCCTTGATTCCTGATAGTTGAAAGTCCTAGTCGTGACGGGCTCTCCAAGCGGTGGGCGTCTCGCCGGTGTATTGCCTGAACGCTTGGGCGAAGGCCGCCTGTTGGGGGTAGCCGAGCTTCTCGGCTATCTGGGCTATCGTGAGCGAGCCGTCTGACAGCAGATCTTGTGCTCGTTCGATGCGGCGCCTTCGGATATAGGTGCCCAACGATTCACCGGTCTGGGCTTTGAAGGTGGCGCAGAGCTTGGAGCGACTTATATAGAGCTGTCCGGCTACTTCGTTCACGCCGATGCGCCGCCCGGCATCGAGTGCGCGCTCGGCGGCCGCTGCCGCCTCCTCGACGATGCTCGCGCTTGCCCGTAAACCTTCTTCCACGCGCGCTTGCCTCAGCGCCGCGCGCGAACGAGCGAGCTCGGCGACCATCGTGTCCACGATGGCCCGCATATACAGATGTCCTCCGGTTGCACGGGCACGTTTCTCATCGATGCTCCGGAGCGTTTGACAGATCGCCGACATCGCTTCCTCGTTCCAGGTCTCGGCAAAAGCGTCGAAAATCCCCGTGAACTCGGCAGGATAGTGCCTCTCGAGCTCATCGAAAAAACCGGGCAGGAATATCACGGAGCGCGAGTGGTAGAGCTGCCCGGCAAACAGTGGACTCTGCTCCTCGCCGCAACGGTCTTGGATAAAGCTGCAGACGGTATTGTTCGGCCACGGTCCGTGTAACGGCTTGAGGTTCGCCGGCACGATGCCGGTCTCGGGCATACAGGTGAGGGTGGAGTTGCTGACCTCGCTCACGCAGGCATAGGGTTCCGGTGTGTATTCCAAAAGATTCATATCGTGCGCCGGCGTGATATGGTGCTCCATCACCAGACACGTGGGGGAGAGCGGCATGATCCACGCGTATCCATGGCCCAGTTCGTTGGTTACCTCGCCGGTAAAAACGGCCCCCCTGCTTTTAAGCTCAAGGCCGAATTGCTCGAATTGCGGCGCGTAGAGCTCGGTTATGTCGGTCGCCGCTCGCCGCATTTGCAGAAACGTCCCTTTCTTTTGCGAAACCGTCCACGCCTGTCCGCAGGCGCGCTTGCGATAAACGGCTCAATGATAAGTTGATTGAGGTTAACTCGCAAGTTGTCAGAAAGGAATCGCATGGCAAAGGACAAAAAGGAAAGCGGTGGGATCGGCGAGCTGCTCGCCTATGCCGGTGACCGCAAGGTCCTCACCTATCTGGGCATGGCGCTCTCGGCGCTATCGCAGCTGCTGGGCTTTGGCCCATATGTGTGTATCTGGTTTGTCGCACGCGACCTGATCGCCGTGGCGCCTCGTTGGGGCGAGGCGGCGGATATCGCGACATACGGCTGGTGGGCGGTTGGATTCGCTTTGGCAGGGATCGTCGCCTACTTTGCGGGGCTCATGTGCACGCATCTCGCGGCGTTTCGCTGCGCGTCCAATATCCGCAAAGCCACATCCGAGCATCTGCTCAAATTGCCGCTTGGGTATTTCGATACACATGCCACCGGTGAGCTGCGCCGCATTGTGGACGGATGCGCGGCGTCCACCGAGACGCTGCTCGCGCATATGCTGCCTGATATCGCGGGTGCCGTAGCGATGGTCATGGGCCTGCTCATGCTGCTGTTCGCCTTCGATTGGCGCCTGGGCGCGGCGTGCCTTATCTCGGTTGTCGTCTCGTTTGGCGCCATGGCAAGCATGATGGGTGGCAAAGGCGGCGAGTTCATGAAGGCGTACATGGGCGCACTCGTCAATATGAATAAGACGGGCACCGAATACGTCCGCGGTATCCCCGTGGTCAAGGTGTTTCAGCAAACGGTCTATTCCTTCAAGGCGTTCCATGATGCGATCACCGAGTACGCGCGCATGGCGCAAGACTACGCCGGCACGTTCTGCCGCGCGCCGCAGGTGATCAACCTGACGGCCCTCAACGGCTTGGTGGCCTTCTTCCTTCCCGTGGCATTGCTGCTCGCGCCGGGCGAGGCGGACTTCGCGCGCTTTCTGACCAACTTCACCTTCTATGCCATCTTTTCGGCCGTGGTGCCCACAGCCATGACCAAGCTCATGTTTGTGGGCGAGGCGTCGCAGATGAGTGCCGACTCTCTGTCGCGTATCCATGAGATCATGGGGTCTCAACAGCTTCCGGTACCCGCCGATCCCAAGCATCCGGCCGGCAGCGATGTGCGCTTCGAGGATGTGACCTTTGCCTACGAGGGCACCGATGCCCCTGCCATCGATCATGTGAGCTTTACCGTGCCCGCGGGTGCCACGGTGGCGCTCGTCGGGCCCTCGGGCGGCGGAAAGTCGACCTGTGCGAGTCTTGTCCCGCGCTTTTGGGATGTGTCCGCAGGCCGCGTGCTCGTGGGCGGCGTGGATGTGCGCGATATGGATCCGCACGAGCTCATGGATCAGGTCGCCTTTGTGTTCCAGACCAATAGGCTCTTCAGCCAAACGCTTGCCGATAACGTGCGCGCTGTGCGCCCCAATGCCACCGATGACGAGGTTCGCGCGGCTCTTTCCGCTGCGCAATGCGACGACATCGTGGCCAAGCACCCGCAGGGCATCGATACCATGCTTGGCGCCGGCGGCGCCTATCTCTCGGGCGGTGAGGTCCAACGCGTGGCGCTTGCCCGCGCCATCCTCAAGGATGCACCTATCATCGTGCTCGACGAGGCCACGGCTTTTGCCGACCCCGAGAACGAGGCGCTCATCCAACGCGCGTTTAACCAGTTGACGGCGGGGCGCACCGTCATCATGATCGCCCATCGTCTCTCGACGGTGGTGGGGGCCGACAAGATCGTGGTGCTCGACCAGGGCCATGTTCGCGAGTCGGGCACCCATGCTGAGCTCATGGCCGCGGGCGATCTCTACGCCAAGATGTGGGCCGACTACGAACAAGCTGCCAGCTGGAAGATCGGCGCTGCGGACACGGGTACGCCGGCTGCGAAGGGAGGCGAGGCCTAGATGTTCGCCTCGTTCAAAAACAAGTACTTCTTATCCGATAAGGGTATCGCCGGCGTCAAGCGTGGCATGCTCTGGACCACACTCACCAACCTTGTCACCATGGCCGGTATGGGCTTTTTATTCCTGGTTATGGCGGGCTTTGTCGAGCATCTGGTGGCAGGGGCGGATCTGCCAACTGTGTTGCCTGTCATATGCGGGCTTGCGATCTTCTTAGTCCTGCTGTTTGTGTGCAACTGGCAGCAATATTACTACACCTACTGCATCTTCTATGAAGAGTGCGGCAAACAGCGCATAGAGATCGCGGAGCGCCTGCGTAAGCTGCCGCTGTCCTTCTTCGGACGTCGCGACCTTGCCGATCTCACCGAGACCATCATGGGCGACGCCCAGACCATGGAGCATGCCTACAGCCATGTGCTGGGCGAGCTCTGGGGCGCCGTCATTGCGAGCGCCATCGTGTTCGTTGGATCGCTCTGCTTCTGCTGGCAGCTGGCGGTCGCGGCGTTTTGGAGCGTGCCCGTGGCGTTTGCCGTGTTGATGTTGACGCGCAGACCCATGGCGGCAGTGTTCGATCGCGTGCGAGCCCAAAAGGTTAAGGTTACCGAAGCTGTGCAGGAGACGCTCGATTGCGTGCGCGAGATCCGAGCCACCAACCAGGAGACGTACTATCTCGAAGGCTTGAACGCGGTGATCGACCGACAGGAACGGGAAACCACCAAGGGCGAACTTGTCAACGGGCTCTTGGTCAATTCGTCGTTTGCCATCCTTCGCCTGGGAATCGCCACCACGCTCATCGTCGGTGCGGGGTTGATCATGGCGGGCAAGATCGACTATTTGGTAATGTTTGCTTTTCTGCTTATGGTGAGCCGTATCTACGCGCCGTTCGACCAAGCGCTCATGCTGATGTCGGAGCTGTTTGCGGCGGAGTCCTCGGCCAAGCGCATGCGCTCGATCATGGAGGAGCCTGTGGCGCAGGGGAGCGACGTGTTCGAGCCAGCCGGGCATGATGTGGTGTTCGACCATGTCGCGTTTTCCTACGGCGCGGGCGAGGACGGACGCGCGGGCGAGCAGGTTCTGCGCGATGTGAGCTTTATCGCCAAAGAAGGCGAGGTCACGGCACTGGTCGGCCCTTCGGGTTCCGGTAAGTCCACGGTGAGCCGCCTGGCTGCGCGCTTTTGGGATGCCACAGCGGGCGCCGTCTCGGTGGGCGGCGTGGACGTTGCGAACGTGGACCCCGAGGTCCTGCTGCGCGACTACGCCATCGTGTTTCAGGACGTACTGCTTTTCGATGACACGGTGATGGGCAATATCCGTCTGGGGCGCCGCGATGCCACCGATGAGGAAGTGCTTGCCGCCGCGCGTGCCGCAAACTGCGACGAGTTCGTAAAGCGCATGCCCCAGGGTTACGACACCATGATCGGCGAGAACGGGTCCAAGCTCTCGGGTGGCGAGCGCCAGCGCATCTCCATCGCACGTGCATTGCTCAAAGATGCGCCTATCGTGCTGTTGGACGAGGCCACGGCAAGTTTGGATGTCGAGAACGAGACGGTGGTGCAGCAGGCGATCTCCCGTCTGCTTGCCGACAAGACGGTGATCGTGATCGCGCATCGCATGCGTACGGTTGAGAACGCCGACAAGATCGTGGTGCTCAAGGACGGCGTGGTTGCCGAGCAGGGTACCCCCGCCGAGCTCAAGGCGGCGGGCGGTGAGTTCGCGCATATGGTCGCCTTGCAAAAAGAGGCGGCTGCCTGGCAGATCTAGGGCCGAACCGAGAAAGCAACGAGCACGGGCTATCCTCTGCGTAGTGAGCTATAATATTGTTGCTAGCATTGATAGCAATCAAGAGGAGATGATTGGTTTGAGCGGCGCAGCTGCTGGGTTGGCCCAAGTGAACGTTCGCGTCGACCGCCATGCGAAAGAACGGGCCGAACAGTCTCTTCGTTTGGTCGGCATGTCTTTGCCGCGGGTCATCAAAAACGTTGTCGAAAAAATAGCCATGGGCGGTCGGTCGTGCGAAGAGGTGCTTGCGGCGCTTGACACTGAGCCGTGCGCCGAGGAGACGGTTGGGGAGTCTCCGTTCGCAGCATCATGGGCTTCGGCCGATCAGCTCTATCGGGATCTGGGTATTTCTGGCGATCCGGTCTCCGGCGAGCGTGATTGGGATGTCGTCTACTCCGAGGCGATGGATGCCCATTATCGCGGGAAAGGGCTGATTTCGTGAGTCCATTACCTTTTCGCATCATGGTCGATACCAACGTTTGGGTCGATTCGTTCTGCATGGACCATGCCGGGTCCTTGGCCGCACGCGCCTTTATTGACCGAGCGGCCGAAGCAGGGGCTTTGCTCATGTTTCCTGCTCACATCGCTAAAGACGTTTTGTATATCGCACAGCACGAGCTCAAGCGAAGCGCGCTCGCCGAACGAAGGCCGATGGATGCCGCCACCTCGCGAGCGATTGAGGAAACGAGCCTTGCCTTCGTCAAAAACATGATGGAGAACGCAACGCCTGTCGGCGCCGATGCGTCCGATTTGTGGCTGGCCGAGAAATACCTGACGCTTCATCGCGACTATGAGGACAACCTGGTTTTGGCGGCCTGCAGGCGTGGGGAGGCCGACTATCTGGTGACAAGCGATAAAAAGCTACTCGAGCATGCCGATATCGCAGCCAAGACCCCTCAGCAGATGATGTCGATCTTGGCATTGCGCGGGCTGAGATAGCCCGTTTGGGAAGGGCATGCCGTCCGTTTCGATTTCGTGCGGCATGCCCTTGTTCTTTTACTTGAGTTGGTTTTTGATGTCGGCCGCATGCTCAAGCAGGTTCACCGCGGCGGCGCTATCCAGGTTGATGGCAGCGAGGCTTCGGTAGACCCATTCGTTGACCTGCGTGTTCTTGACGCCGGCGGTCTTCATGAGGGCGGTGACGTCGGCGATCTTGCCAAAGAGCTCGGCTTTGGCGCCAGCGAGCTCGATGTCGAGGCCGTGGTAGGCCGTGACGCCGCGATGCTCGGCCACGTGGTCGATAAAGCCGTCGACGGTGTCGAGTTGCTCGGCGAGGGTCGTCTTATCAGCGCCGCTCGAGATGGCGTTGACGGCCTCGACCACGACGAGCGCCGGATGACCGCACGGCACGAAGCCCTCGATCTGGTCCATGGCCTCCGTGATGGTGGAGCCGAGCCCCACAAGGGCATTGATGAGCTGCTGTTTGGTGTTCATGGTCGAGCCTTTCGATCGAGGTACTGTCTGGCGCCCACTATACGATGGCATTAAGGTAGCAAAAATGCGAAAAGTCGTGCACATTGTTGTCTCCACAACCGAAGCACGACTTGCGGAGCTTCAAAGAGAACGTGGTACTATACCTACTCTGTGGTGGGCAATTGTCCCGCATGTACTTTGAAAAGTCGACGGCCGTCTGCGAGTTTTGCGGACTGCCATCCAGACTTTCCCGACATTCGGGGGCGACTGGTTTCGACACGATAGCTCTGAGAGAGGAAGCAAGCCGAGGTCTCCTCGCCTCGTAAAACAGGGGTACCGTCAAATTGAATTGACAACAACTCTTCTTATGAGCCTCTGGC